>Ga0074195_1002254_pt1 | contig 22425 bp, 28 predicted proteins | sample EPASupsiteHSE623_FD_64525 | JGI IMG/M metagenome (GOLD analysis project Ga0074195, IMG submission 64525) | Bioremediated contaminated groundwater from EPA Superfund site, New Mexico - Sample HSE6-23 | ecosystem: Environmental > Aquatic > Deep subsurface > Groundwater > Contaminated ...
CCTGTATACCAGAAAGGAGGGAGGCTCGGACTTCGCTGGAGCGCTTCTGCGCCCACACACCCAGGTTATGGGGGAGATGATGAAGGCCGGAGTGCGATAGATGGCGTATTCCAATCCGCCAGGGAGGCGGGAAGGCAGCTGGTGAGGGATGGCAGTATGTCGGAGGACATACTGAGAAACGTAAGCAGACCGCTGATGCCGCAGGATGCATTTTATAAAGCGATGAGTGATAGGTTCCAGCAGATGAAGGAATCGCTGGACCGCCAGCCGAAGTGTGAATAGGTGGCTGAGCGGCTTTAATTATTCTCAAAATGCCATTTTCAACATTCCACCAAATAGAATTGATCAGCTGATCAGATACGGCTTGCCCTGGTATACATCAAGATTGAGAATTGAGGGAATACCGGTGGCCGCCATGAAGGAGATGAAGTATTCCCTCGAACCATGCAGCTAGGTCAGCCTCTTTAGGGGGCCTCAACCCTGAACTAAAGTTATCTTGACCACATATATAGATTTCTACAATAGAATAAATGAGGTAAATAGAGATCATATGCACGACATACCTGTTATACGCCTACCGAAAACAAAGTCAAAAAAGTTTTAGGCTCACAATTTTACTACAGATTATGGCAGGATGTGAACATAATAGCTGTGGCAGCCAGGAGAAAGTATGGCTGCCCTACTTTTATAATGGCAGAGAGCGCGGGCTAAAACCTCACCCTTATTGTGCAGACTGCGGTCTAGTCAAGAATCTATCTTCAGATAGACCACATGCTATTGGTTTCTATATGAATGTCATTGCATCGCTCGGCAAATTTTACAAGATATCCAAAGTACAGATACGGCTAATGGTCAAAGAGATGGAGAAGCTGGAGCTTTGCGATAGCTATGGCATGGACAAGCAGCAACAAGAGAAGCTCTTTATAGAAATAGCCAGAAGGACGCTAAATGTTCCTGAAAGGGCTATCTGTGAGCTGCTATAGAAAGCAACGTTTTGCAAGAGCTATTCAATAGTCATTAGATGAATAAAAATTATATCAAAATCTTCGGCTCAACATATGCGCTCAATAGCTATAGTGCCGATCGGATCCATATAACCCGTACGACTATTTTTCCCACCTATTTTGTTTGCAAAATGAATATATCCTATAAGGATTGTTTCTACAAGTGCTTCCTAAAAAATCCATAAAAGAGTGCTAATGTTTGAAACCGGAGTGGGGAAAAGGAATGGATAAAACGAAGTGGATAAAAAGGAGCGGATAAAAAGTAGTGGAGAAAAGGGAGTGGGTAAAAATATGAACATCAAGGCTATAGCTATATCACTTTTGCTTCTTCTCATACTGGCAGGTCTAACCGCTGCAACGGAGCCCCTCTACTTGGGGAAGGGAGTTAGCGATCAGGTCGTAAACCTGGATGCAGGAGCTGCACAATCCGGTTCGCACCATTACTTCACAAGTTCTGGATTCGCGGCTCCTGCTGTATCTCAGCCCAGAATCGTTTCAGTAGGCATCTTCCTGTACCAGGCAGAGAAGCTCAGAGACGAAGCTCAGGCTATCAGAGATGATACAGAGAGGTTGCACAACCTCACAGTGAACCTGGCAGAGGATGTCGATAGGAACGCGGAGCAGATAAAAGCCCTGACTGAAGAGGTCCGATCAAATGCCGAGTCTTCCTCCAAGAACGCTGCCGCAGCTGAAGATTGTCTAGGCAGAATGCTTAGATTGTACAACGAGACGCTCGACTTGTCCAGAGATATCGAGGCTCTGGCCGATGATGCCAGGAACAGTAAAGAGGCTTCCGCCATGAATCTGGCCAAAACTGAAAGCTATCTAAATGAGGCACGGCTGCTGTATAATGATACGCTAAGCCTCTCCAATGAAGCCAGGATGAGTTACATTCAGGCAAATTCGCTTTTGATGGAGACTATCAATAGCAGTGAGAGATCATCTCTGAATCCTGCTGCCATGGAGGATTAGATAAATACCGAAAAAGATGCTCCTTCTGGATGTTGTCATGCAGGCCTTTCAGGTAACCTTCAGGCAATACGTTTTTAGACCTGCTGTTCCTTTTAAGGAGTGGTATTAGCCAATGATCTTTTTCCGCATCCTTAGGTTTCCACATGCTTAGATTTCCACATGCTTAGGAATCGATATACTAGCGGTTAAGCCACCGAAGCGAAGACCTTTCCGTAAGCTACCTCAAAGCCATCGGGGAGTTCCACAAGCCGGAATCCCAGGAATCCCCTGTTTAACAGATCGATCTGGCCCTCGATATCTGAGCTTCTGATCCTGATCTCCTCTAGGCCGATGATGCTTAGACTCGAGAGGTCCTTATGCATTATGTACCTCAGCCTCCATCCGAACTTGATCTTCAGGGCCTTTATAATCAGGCCGTGAGAGAATATATTTTGAAGGCTGGGACGGTTCTTGGGCGAGACCATGCAGCATACATGCTCAAAGCCCATCTTTTGTATCAGCTTAAGGTGAGCGCCCTGCATCTTGCTCTGCAGGGAGTTGCCTCTGTAGGTCGGATGGACGGCAACCGTCGCCAGGTGCACTACCTTATCCAGCTCTTCGCGGGGAAGGTTTATGTCTGCCCCGAAGTTATCCTCTTTCTCGCCGGGAAAATAAAGAACGCTGTAGGCGATGAGACCATCTTTTGTGAATGTGCCGATGGTGGAGTTCTCCATCTGGAAATGGTCCTTGAAGTAATCAGGAGAATGAGTTCTGAATATCTCTTTATCTGCCAGGTTATGAGTTATTATGTTTTGCAAATCCATGATGTCTTTTAGATGGTTCTCGCCTATGAACCTCATCTCGTATCTCACATATTCCTGCGAGGGGTGACCCCTATTTCTCTTGATTATCCCGGCACTGATCTGAGAAGACATCTGCATTGCTCCTGCTTGAACCTTAATTGAACTGCCCTTCTATTGGCAGCAAGCTCACAATCCTTAGAGGGCGCCATCTGCCATAGATTCTGAGTGCTTTGTCTATAGCAGAGGCTTCAAAGAATTTACCCACGAAATATAAAAATGATTAATGCACAATATATAGATTTCCTAAATAAAGTAAATAGTAGTAAATGAAATCAATGAAATTTGAGTAAAAAATAAGCCTATAAGATCGAATTCCCAGTTACCTGGCAGCTTTCAGACAGGCATAGGCCTCTCTCATCACGTAGTTCTTCTCCTCCGATTCTCCTTTCCATCTGGCCATCCTGAGCAATCCCTCAGCCATGAAGAAAGGAAGAGCTCTGGTTATCTCGTGAAACTCGTTCTCGCCTCTAGCGTAGTGCCAGAGGAAGTGCCCTATATATGGCTCGGCCCTCTCCACACCTCTCTTATTCCATCCAAAGAACTTCTTCAGTTCTGCGGCCATAATTCCCAGATCATGGACAGGATGTGCATGCTCCCAAGAGCTCTCGAAGTCCAGAGCGTAAGCCCTCTCATGATGAAACACATAGTTTGCAGGATGGGCATCGTTGTGAATCATGCAGCCATTGCCCCTGTCCAGGCGGGAGCAGTACCACCAATCTCCCAGCATATTGTTGTATTTCTTGCGAGCATTCCCGTAGATCCCTGTCTGGTCAAGGACTCTGTGAAAGCGGGCAAACTCCTTATCTTTTCTGTACTCTGTGGTAGTATTATCGTGAAGCTTTCGCAAAAGGTGCGCTACTGAAGTAAGCCTATCGTATAGGCCATATTCTTTTTTGATGTATCTGTTCAGGGGATTGCCGTCAACATACTCGGTAACTAAAGCGCAGTTGAACTTCTTCCTCTTGGCTATGGGCCGGGATATGTTTATGATCTCCTCTACCTTCTGAAGCTTCTTGAACTCCTTATCCATAGCCCTACTGGCATTGTAGTTCCTGTTACCTCCGATAGGCTCTGCGTAGAACTTGGCCACTACGCTAAAGCCCTCCCCTTCAAACTCGTACCTGCATACTGTATGAGAGGCAGGGATTTTATAAACACGGACTTTACAATTTTTATTGTGTAGCCTCTCCTTGACATTATGCACCAGCCAGCCCCTAAAGTAGTTTCCGGGTTTCAGAGTATCGACGTGTCTTTGCGAAGCCATAGTTATCCCTGCCAAAAGCCGATAAAAACAGCCTTCTAAGGTAAAGGAAATATATTGTCTTTAGCAAATATATAAAGTGTTTGCCTGAGCAGATAATATGTTAACGATAAACCCAAGAACGATGCGGTACATGCAATCAAGCTGGAGATAAAAGCCACTCATATTAGCATTATCTTTAATCATCGAGGTTTTGCATTTTCTATATAGATTATATTCACCTGGAGATGCATTTAGAGACTGGCTGATCGAAATAGTAGGTGACAGGATAAGGGATAGGCGGTGTAACGTCGCAGTTTATAAGATCAATCCTGCATCTCATACAGTTTGCAGATACGAGTTTAAGGGCGAAAATTACAGCGTTGTAGCCAAGTTCTATGCCGAGCCGACAGGCAAGCTCGGCGACCATGACCCAGCTCATTCTATGCAGCGAGAGTTCGATACCCTCAAAAGCATAGGAAATATCATCAGCGTCCCCCGGCCAATAGCCGTCAGGAAAAACTTTCACTCCGTCTTAGTGACTGAGTATGCACAGGGCAAACCGCTATACAAGTTCATGAAAAGCGAAAAAGGATTATACGACCGGCTCACTACGACGGCTCATGTTCTCCGAAGGCTTCACGACCATACCAAATCGGATTATAGAAAGCAGTATGAGTTTGCCCATTTTCATAAAATATTGGATCAATTGAGGCTGGATTCAAAGAGACGACTTGAATTCAACCGATTACTTGGGGACTGGTGGTACAGCACTCTCATAGACCAGCCCTATGGCTGCAGGATACATAACGATCCAAATCCCATCAACCTTGTCTTCGATCACGATAAGCTCGTCATCCTGGATTTCGAGAGTTCCTGGGAGCATGCCAGTTTCATGCACGACTTAGGAATTGTGGCTGCAGAGTTGAAGCACTATTATGCCATTCATAAGGGCAGCGATCAGAGAGCAGAACCCTATATTGGCCACTTCTTCTGGCATTACTGCCGGAATGAGGGGGAGTTTCGGAGGGTAACCCATGCCTTGCCATTCTTTATGAGCATGGGGCTGCTTAGAATGGCTCGGCTGAGATTCAATTCTTCTTATATCTTCAAAGAGGCTATAGCATGCTTGGGGTCAAAGTACTGAGCCGTCATCTGAAGCATTTCTGCCAGCTACGATCTATATAGACATGTTATCTTGAATAGAGATATTGTTTTTAAATGGCCAAGCTATATATTTAGATGGGGGAGAATTTTATTGTGGCATTTACTTTGATTTCGATAATTATAGGAGGGATAAAATGTTCGACGGTAATGGACTTTACGGCATAAAGGGTATAATGTTCGATTGCTATAAAACGCTCATAGACATAAAAACAGATGAGAGGGATTTGAAGACATATGAGCCCATAAGCAGGTGGCTCATGTACTACGGCGTCAATATCTCATCGCAGGATTTGATGAACGAGTACCGGTGGAGATGCAAAGAAGAGCTAGAGCGCCGTGGTGAGTGGCACTGCGAGCTGAAGGTGGAGGAGGTCTTCAGCAAGATTTGCAGTCATCATGCATCTTGGCCCATCAATGATATCACTGTGGGAATCGAGGCAGCACGTCTCTTCAGGGCAGCCTCTGTAAGGCGATTGAAGCCTTTTCCCCAGAGCGTGCGGCTTTTAGAAAAGCTGAGGGGATATCCGCTGGGAATCGTCTCAAATGGACAGAGGGTCTTCTCTGAGCTGGAGCTAAGACAGCTTGGCCTTTATGGTTACTTCAACTTCGTCATATTCTCGTCCGATTTCGGATATAAAAAACCGGATTCCAGGATTTTTATGGCAGGAGCAGGAAATCTGGGGCTTATGCCTCATGAGATACTCTATATTGGGGATTCCTGGGATAACGACATTCATCCCTCTCGAGGTCTAGGGATGAAAGCCATGCATATCGAAGAGGCTTGGAGGCATTTCGGGGTAGCATGAGTATCGTGAGATTGGGGCATTTGTAGGCTCATTAAGCCTGCCTCCCCATCCGCTTTTTATCACCAGGGTGCGGAGAGGGGCGAAAGACCCCGGCCTTCAGGCCTTCCGACGCAGTCGGAAGAATCCGGACGTTTCAGTCCGGATACCGGGGATGTAGAGCCCCTCCCCCTGATTACTTTCGCTCTGTGGATTAATCATATCTGTCCTCGAGCCTATCTCCTATCTAAGTAGGGAGGGAACACCCCCAATTCACGCCTTCGCTCTTCGGAGCCATCTGTCAAGTTAGAGCAGCTAACCAGGTGAGAGATATGGGCCTCTGTAACCCTTCTTTGGAAGGATTCAAGCTCGGTCGATGAAGGAGGAACCGAAAATTCCCGCAAAACGCGCCTGAAGCCAGAGGGCAATGCAAGCGTATCATGAAGGAAAAGCAGGGAAGCCCCGCCCATAAGGGCGTGGGAGGAGTTCACAATTGTGCCTCAAGACTTTTATAGCCGTTTAGACATCGTAAAATCAGGCTATGAATCAAGATCATCTCTCTTTCTGCCGTAATTGGTTTGAAGATTACGCAAATGGTTTTCATTCCGAGGATTGGGATATACAGGAAAGCATTGAACTGAAGATAGGGCACACATTCAGAGTCTGCGAAAATATCACCCAGATAGCAGGATCTTTAGACCTGAGCTGTAAGGACCTCTCTCTTGCAGAGGTCATTGCGCTCTTTCACGATGTAGGACGGTTCGAGCAGCTAAGGCTGCACCGTACCTTTAGCGATAGCACCTCTGTAGATCATGCAGCTCTTGGGTTGAGTCTGCTGGATGGTTCTGCAGTCCTTCAGGGATTAACCAAAAGAGAAAGGCACATCCTCCGAAGGGCTATTTGGCACCATAACAAGTATAAGATCGCCGAGGGAGAAGGATCGGACATCATCTTATTCTCCCGGTTGATCAGGGATGCAGATAAGCTGGATATTCTCGGGATTATTACTGATTAACTGGACGATATCTTTGGCTGCAGGATGGTGGGGATAGGTAGCTTGAAAAATTTAAACGACATGAGGCTTATGTATTTGAGCTGGGCCTTCGACCTCAACTATCCAATCACCATCACAAGCATGCTCGAAAGGCGCTATCTCGAGAAGCTGATAGATGCTTTGCCGCAGAATGATGATGTGATAAGGGTGCGGGATCACGTAAACCGATATCTTCAGAGTAAGTGCAGATGATGCAAGAAATGCAAGGGAGCCGGCAGTGCCCTCGCCAGTGGGTTCGATTATCATAAGCGGGGTAACCCAAGGGCAGCCTGCCAGCACTAAGGCTTAATGGCAGTCCGGGGATGGCCGAGATCGAGAGAGCTAGAAGGTAAATATCTTTACCGGACTGCCCGGCAGCTTTTCGAGGGATTGGGGCTGCCTGGAGACTAAGGCTCCATGATATAATATATTCGCTTCCCAAATACAGTATGATGAGAAAATAGGGGTATGGCTGGTAAGGGACGAAGTAAGTCACTTCGTCAGCCCTGCCAGATTCATCATCTTAACTAATTAGGTCATCTTAGCCAATTAGGATTTCAGATGCATCAGCTTAAATTCGGCTTGACAGCAGCCACTTTTATGCTGATAACCGTTGCTTTGACCTTCTCCAGCTCTTCGTTCGAAACTTTTACGTCGCCAAAATTAGCCTGGCATTTCTGGCCATCGAGTGAGACGTCCAGTGGAAATACAGACTCCTCAATTACATCAACTCCTTGAAAGCCGGCTGATCTTATGGCGTTCAGATAGTCCTCTTTCAATAGGGCTCCTGAAATGCAGCCGGTGTAGGCTTCGATTGATCCTTTTATGAAATCGGGAAGCTCTTTATGCAGGACTATATCCGAGACCATCAGCCTGCCGCCGGGTTTGAGCACCCTGAAGGCCTCTTTAAAAGCCCGCTCTTTACTTGGCACGAGATTTATGACGCAGTTGGAGATAATGACATCGATGGAGCTATCCTCGACCGGAAGCTTCTCGATCTCGCCCTGCCTGAACTCTACGTTCTCATAGCCGCCCTTCAATGCGTTGGCCCTGGCGTTCTGGACCATCTCTGCAGTCATGTCTACTCCGATGACCTTTCCCCCAGGACCTGCCTTTCTTGAGGCCAGGAAGCAGTCAAATCCCGCCCCGGACCCCAGATCTAGAACTGTGTCCCCCTCTTTTATCGATGCCAGGGCTGTTGGGTTGCCGCAGCCGAGTCCCAGATTCGATCCTGGAGGCACAGCCGTCAGCTCAGCATCAGTGTAGCCAACCTTCTTGCTGATCTCCCTTGGCGCTGCCGTTCCACAGCAGCTCGATTGGCAGCAGGAGCCTCCTTTTCTGGCAATGCTGCCGTATTTCTTCCTGACGATTTCTTTCAGCTCTTGTTCCTTCATACATCATCACCTTAGTGAATTTAAATTAGGAATTTAGTTTAAAACTATACTCATTTTTTTAATGCCTCATCCATAACAGGCTTGAGCACGGATTTTACCATATCCTCAAGCGCCTCTACCTTGATCAAGGAGAGACAGCAGATCTTGCCGTTTTTCTCCATGCTCACGAGAGCCAGCCTGTCGCCGGGCCGTATCTTTGCCTTCTCCCTGACTTCCTTGGGGAGAACCATCTGTCCCCTCTCATCAACGCTTACTACCGACTCCACCCTGCAGCACCCGCACTCACTGGGGGTGCAGCAGGCTTCCTTCTCACCTTCTGCTGTCATAGTAATGCCTGGTATTTCTATTGCGTTTTCTGAGGATTTAAACATTTCTGATAAATCAGAAAAATCTAATTAATGGATTGAATTGATCAAATGGATTAAGTTAATTAGATATAAAATAAATTATCTTATAGGGCTTCAGCGTGGTACCACAGAGCGGACAGGTCTCCCTTGCTTTGTCGCAAACCGTGACCACGAGATCGAATAAGATGCCTGAATATTCTTCCATGCCTTTTGAGCGCTGGCCGGATATGTCGATCCCAATCTCCTTCATGACCTTTATAGCACGTGGATCTACAGACGTTGCCTTTATGCCTGCACTGTAGACGTCATATCTATCTCCATACATGGCCTTAAGCAGTCCTTCTGCCATCTGAGACCGAGCAGAGTTGTGAGAGCAGAGAAAGAGGACTTTTTCCCTATGGACTTCTCTGTCCTTCAATTCATTTCTCTTCAAATCATTATCCTTCAAATCATTCCCCTTCAATTCTTTGCCCACCAGCTCTTCGCCTTTTAGTTCTGATGCCATTTGCCCCGCCCCTGCTCATCTTAACAGCAATTGAATGCTTCTTTTAAAAGTTTCTGAAAGTATTTCAAAGGCTTCCCATTAATATCTAAATATCGTCTTATGGCGATAGGTTTATATTTGAACACGTAATGATATCGATTTTGTCATGGCTCAAAAATCCGTCTCCGATTTACGCGTAAAGATCCTCAGCGCCTTGGCAGATCCGACAAGGCTTGAGCTGCTGGATTATCTCGCAAAGGGCGAGAGATGCGTCTGTGAGATACTGCCTGCCTTTCAAAGGTCTCAATCCACGATATCCAAGCATCTCAACATCCTTTATGAGGCTGGAATACTCGACCGCCGCATTGACGGCAAGCGCACCCTCTACTGCATAAAGAACCTCAAGTTATTCAACCTGCTAAGAGAGGTGGATTCCTTAGCCCTGGATCAAATATCAGAGCTGGCCAGCGCCGGAAAGGTCCTGGAGGAGTCCATAAAATGAGCTCCTCCTCATGGCCATTTGTGTTTGCTGCTCCTGAATTGAGGAAGTGATTTTAGTTGGTCACAGATATTGTATTGGGCGCCCTCAATGCCGGACTCAGTACATTGCTGGAATACTTGTCGGCGCACGTCTTAACATGCCTGATTCCAGCCTTCTTCATCGCTGGCGCAATCTCCGCTCTTTTGCATAAAGAGACTGTGCTGAAGTACTTCGGGGCAGATGCTCCCAAGTGGCTTTGCTACAGCGTTGCCGCCACCTCTGGAACAATCCTGGCTGTCTGCAGCTGTACAATCCTGCCCATGTTCGCAGGCATAGAGAAGAGAGGTGCAGGAATAGGCCCCGCCACGGCCTTCCTCTTCTCCGGTCCTGCCATCAACCTCATGGCCATCATTCTCACGGCCAGGGTTCTCGGCTTAGACATTGGAATCGCCAGAGCAATAGCTGCAGTCACAATGGCAGTGATTATCGGTCTCATCATGGCGGCCATCTTCCAGAGGTCAGAAAAGAAGTGCGATGTAGCAGCTGTTCCGGCTGCCCAGGCCGATCCGGATCCTGAAGCAGAAAGCCGTCCGGGTTACATTACGGCAGCTTTCATGGCAGTACTGGTTGCCATACTGCTGGTGGCCACATCCAGCCTTCTCGCCCTGCTCCCCAAGGCGATAATCGTTGGCGGGCTGATACTCATAGCTGCCTTCCTGCTGAGGTCTTACTATCTGCCCGAGGAGAGGGAGGCTTTCTTCGGCGAGACCTGGTGGCTGACCAAGCGGATCTTTCCTCTGCTGGTGGTCGGCACTTTCATAACGGGCGTGATAGGTTACTTCCTGCCCGTTGACTGGATTCGTGCCGTCTTCGGCACAAGCAGCTTCCTGGCCTGCTTCCTGGCCTCCATGATTGGAGCAGTCCTCTATATGCCCACCTTGCTGGAGGTTCCGATAGTGGGAACGCTCTTCGGCTACAGCACCGGCGTCACAGCGCCTGGGCCCGCGCTATCGCTCTTGTTGGCAGGACCCACCTTAAGCCTTCCAAGCATGATTGTGATCACCAGGGTCATAGGCTTTAGAAAGGCGAGCGTGTACATCTGCCTGGTGGTTCTGATATCCACCTTCGTAGGAGTGCTATACGGAGCCCTCGTGCCCTATATTTCCTGAGAGGTGAAACTAGAGATGATGAAAAAGAATATGGACATAGCTACAAGGTCGTTCCTGACAAAGCGGCCTACAAAAAACACAGCCCTCTATCTTCCGAGCATACTGGCGGTCATAGCCTTTCTTTCTATGAACCTGGCACTAGCCGGGATGGAGGCCGGTGAGTTGCGCCCGACCTGCCCAGATGGAATTCTAGTTCCCATAAACGGCCTCTCTGAGTCTGATCTCATCCTGGACATCAGCCCGGAAGCCAGCGAGTTCATTGAAGGAGCCATTAACGTCAACTACGAGGATTTCCTGGACAACTCCAGCAGCATGAAGTCTGCGAAGGAGATAGCTGAGATTTTAGGCCAGGCCGGCATTTCCAGGAACGATTCCATAGTAATTACAGGAGAGTGCCTGCCCTGCGGTGGAGGCCCTGCTCCTGCCGCCTACTCTTACTGGGTCCTAAAGTATCTGGGACATGACAAGGTCAGGGTCCTGGATGGGGGCATCGAGGATGCCAGAGCTATGGGGCTTGGCATCTCCAATCAGACTGCAACCAGGAACCCTACAGTCTATGAGATCCAGATGAGGCCTGAGCTGCTCGCCACCAGCGACTTCGTCAAGAACGGCGGCGCTCAGATCGTGGATGCCAGATCTCCTGAGAGCTTCGAGAGAGGCTCCATTCCAGGTGCTGTAAGCATATCCCTAGAGAATATGCTGGATGGCGAGAGAATGCTCAGCAGATCCGGGCTGGAGGAGGTCTTCTCCTCGCTGGACAAAGACCGGCCGGTGGTGGTCTACACCAATGTAGGCGTTCAGGCCTCTGTGTCCTGGTTTGCTCTCACACTTCTGGGATACGATGCCAGGCTGTACTCCTGGAAGGACTGGCTGGAGAACCAGCCCAGGCTCGACCTGACTCTTGCAGAGGTCAAAGCCGAGCCGAACCCCGTCCGGTCGGGAGAGGCGATCACGATCAGTGCGACCTTACAGGAGGGCGCTGCCAGAAACTCAGAGGTCGAATCCGCTAAGGAGATGCTGCTTACAGTTAAAGGCTGCTCCACCTGCGCCTTCGGATCGCCGCAGAGCTTTTCCAAGATCGATGAGACTAACGGCATAGTCCAGCTGGGGTCCAACCCCACAGCATCCGAGGCGTCAGATGCATCCCTGAAATGTACTGCCTTGATAACGAGCCGGGATGGCTCTGAGGTGGGCAAGGTCAGCCTGCTACGCACCACTAAAGATAGGTACGTGGGCCTGTGGAACGCCAGGGCGTCGGCTGGGGTCTACAAAATAAGCATTCAGGCTTTCGCATCGGGCGTCTCGAAGACCTTCAGTAACGTCTTAGAGCTGGAGGTAGTGGAATAAAGCACAATGGAAATAAGCACAATCGGATGATACAAATATACAAATCTCTTAATGTTATGGCTCAAGAGGAGAATGAAGAATGGTGAAGATAGAGGTATTTGGAACTGGATGTGCAAAGTGCAAGAGCCTGCTAAAGAACGTAGAGAAGGCAGTCCAGGAGTCGGGAGTTAAGGCTGAGATCGTCAAAATCGACAGCATTCAGGAGATCATGAACCGCGGAGTGATGATGACCCCCGGGCTCTATATCGACGGTGATGCAAAGGCCGTTGGAAGAGTGCCGAGCACTGAAGAGATCAAGAAGATGCTGAAGAAATAAAAATTTGGAGAGGAACCGAATGGACGAGAAAAAAGAGTGTCTATGCCAGCCCATAGAAACGCTGGTATTCGCCTGCTCCGGAGGCTCCAATGTGGGCCAGATAGCTAACCAGGCAGCTGTTGAGCTGACCAAAGAGAGACAGGGTAAGCTATTCTGCCTGGCAGGGATTGGAGGGCATGTGAGCGGAATAGTGGAAGCTACAAAGGCTGCCAAGAGGCTGGTGGCCATCGATGGCTGTCCTGTGAAGTGCGCAAAGAAGACTCTGGAGCAATCGGGCTTCAATCCCGATGTCCTGGTTGTGGTTACTGATCTGGGAATAGAGAAGATCGCAGGACCGACCTTCAAAGCTGAGGATTGTAAGACCGTTGTGAACAAGGTCAAAGAGAAGCTGGGCGCCTAAAGTTTGCGTGCTAAGCCAACTTAAATTCAAAAATTTTTAATAAAGATGGTGATGATGGGCTTATGGGACTTGATCTGCTTGACGCCCGAAAGTCTTAAAATGAATGGCTTCAATATTCAAGTGAGCCACTCAAATACTCAAGGAAATCATACATGTGTCATCGTGCAGACGTTCCCCAACCCCTGAAACGCATTCAGAGGTGCATCCGGGCTTTGCACTGCCCCACGAGATGGAAGATCATTCAATGCATCGGTGCGGGTGAGAAAAGCACGAAGGAGATCTTTGAGCAGCTTGAGCTAGGTGAGGAGATGTCACCAGCAGGGCTTTACTATCACCTCTCGGCACTCAAGCAGGCCGGAATCGTAGAGGTGGCCTCTTACAGGGAGGTCAAAGGCGGCACGCCTGAGAAGGTCTGGAGGCTGAAGACCCGGAGAATAGTGATAGATTTGCTGGAAGAAAAAGAGGTGGAATAAAATGTGCTGCGGAGAAAAGCAAGGTCATCATGCGGGGCCCATGCACCATGGTGTCCCTCATTCTGGTGAGCATGGTATGTGCGGCTGCGAAGAAAAACAGGGTCATAATTCTGGCGCGCATGGAATGTGTGGTTGTGGAGGACGCAGGTTCCTGAGCAAGAAGGAACGGATAGAGATGCTGGAGGAGTATAGGGAATCGCTGAAGTGCGAGCTCGAAGGAGTCGAGGAGGAACTGAAGAGCCTCCAGGCAGAATAGGAAATAGGCCATGATTACGAGATCCATAGGGATCATGGCATCCATTTTTTAAAGCCCGATACAGCTGACAGAGGATTTAAGAAAGGCTAGAGATAATGTAAATGCAAAGTGGCTTTGCCATTTTATGAAGAGAATAGCTCAGCCAGGTTCATCATCTCCACCACAGCTCCATCCGCTATTCGGTAGCGTGACCACTTGCCGTCCTTTCGCTCCTTTATCAGTCCGGCGTCTTTCAGGATAGTCAGGTGGTGCGATGTGGACGATTGAGGCCGGTCAAGAGCAGTCATGATCTCGCAGACGCAAAGCTCTCCCCCTTTCAGCAGCCTGATGATGGTCAGCCTGCACGGATCTGCCATTGCCTTAAAGATCTCAGCCTCTTTCTTAATCTGGCCTGCATCGATCTTCTGAGCGGCTGCCTGAAGCCTCTTCACCCTCTGCTCTGCCTTGCATGAGTCGCCGATGAGCCTCGTCAGCCTTCGGGTAGATTCCTCGCTTAAGCCGGGATGGCATGCTTCTTCCTTCAGCAGCATCCGCAGCCCCCGATGTAAATCAGGTTGCGATGTTCCTTCTCGACGCACAGCTCACAAATTTTAATTCTGCCTCGCTCCCTGTGGTTGACTTTGAGCAGCCGCCCAGCTTCACAGCCGCAGATATCACATTTAGCCAGCAATCCTTTTCCCTCCTCTCTGAAGTCGTATTTTCTATTTCAAATCCATTAACTTGGATGCAAGTATTTGAACCATGCGGGAGATTTGCATGCTGCCAAAGATCGTGCATTTACCTTTGAATTGGAATCGTAAGAGTTTTGCCGATGAAGGGTTTTTGTTGATATCTTGTTTTCAAGCCCTGTTTGAAGACTGGCTCGAAAACATTATATCAAAGCTTATCGATATTCCATTAACGAAAGGAGCCTTTGAAGATGACCCGTAATGCAAGCAACACTGCAGGCAATTTCTTCATGGGCCCAAAAGAAAATGGGGTTGATAAAATATCTAAAATGGCAAGAGCCTCGGTCAAGCTGATTCTGTTGATCGTTATGGCGTCGAGCATTCTGGCGTTTGGCGCTCTATGTGCCTCTGAAGATCACAAGAAGGTGGGTTCTGGAGAGAACGACTGGTGGACCTCCTATCCTGCACAGTCACCTTCTTCTGGCTCTGAGGTTAACCACTCCTCCTGGGTGCTGGATGCCCTGAAGGAGAAGCCTGTAGTTATCTATGTCCATAAGGACTGCACAACCTGTAGGCCCCAGACTGAGGCCTTGGCAGGGATCGTGAACGAGTCCGGGGATAAATTCACTTACTACGATTTAGTCGGAAATGACAGCAAAGAAATTGCCATGGCCCAGGATGCTGTGGCCTATGACCCCAACGGCGGTGTTACTTATGTGCCTCTGACGGTGATACTGACCCTGGCTCCTGATTCTGAGGGAAAGGTTCAGGTCGTCTGGCACAGCACCGAAGAGGTCACAGGAAAGGACTGGATCAAGGAATACGTCGATGATGCAATATACTACCACGAGCAGAACTCCGGCTCCTGGAAGCCCTAGATCTAAAGTTTAAGAATTCTAAAAAAGCCTGGACGATTGATCAGAGAGACAGAGATAACAAAGGTAAAGAGATGACAGATGGGATAAGTAAAGGCCTCGACTTCCTTTCCAGGTATCTGACAGCCTGGATCTTCGCTGCCATGCTCCTTGGGATTGGCATCGGCTACTATGCTCCAGGCATAACCGAGTTCATCCTCAGCCTCCAGGTGGGCACGACCTCCATTCCCATAGCCATCGGCCTGATACTGATGATGTACCCGCCCCTGGCCAAGGTGAAGTACGAGAAGCTTGGAAAAGTCTTCCAGGATAGGAAGGTCCTGGCCCTCTCCCTGGTCCAGAACTGGATCATCGGGCCTATCCTGATGTTTGCTCTGGCTGTCGTATTCCTGCGAGACTACCCACACCTCATGTACGGCGTGATCCTCATCGGCCTGGCGCGATGCATCGCAATGGTCATAGTATGGAACGAGCTGGCCTGCGGCTGCACAGAGTACTGCGCCGCCCTGGTGGGCTTAAACTCAGTCTTCCAGGTGTTCTTCTACTCTATCTACGCCTACATCTTCATCACTGTTCTGCCTGCTGTTCTCGGCATAGCTGAGGGCACGGCGGTAGATATCACTATTATTCAGATTGCACAGAGCGTCTTCATCTACCTGGGGATTCCATTCATCGCAGGGATCATCACAAGGTATACACTGATCAGGGCGAAAGGCAAGTCCTGGTATGAAAGCGACTTCATACCAAGGATATCGCCCATAACTCTGGTGGCCCTGCTCTTTACGATAGTAGTAATGTTCTCCCTCAAAGGAGAGTACATCGTGGAGCTGCCCCTGGACGTGATAAGGGTGGCCATCCCGCTGATCATCTACTTCATCCTCATGTTCACCGTCAGCTTCTACATGTCCTACCGGCTGGGGGTGAACTACGAGAACACTGTCGCGCTCTCTTTCACCGCAGCCAGCAACAACTTCGAGCTGGCAATCGCCGTGGCAGTTGCCGTCTTTGGGATCGCATCGCAGGAGGCCTTTGCTGCAGTCATTGGTCCTTTAATGGAGGTGCCTGTTTTGATCAGCCTGGTGAACGTGGCACTGTGGCTAAAGGAGAGATACTTCGCCAAAGCTCCGGAAGTGTGCGAGAGGCTGGGGGTTTGAAAAAGTCAAAATGGCGAAGGCGCACCCCACTGCTTGCAGTGGGGCATGTTCGCGCCGTCACATAATATGCATGTAATTTCACAACGCAGGAATGCTCGGTATAATGTCGAGCTTAATTTGCCGTTTACATTTCACCCTCGGGCGAGCTGCGGGCATTCAATAAAATAAATCAAAAAGAATAATAAGGTGCATCAAAGAAAGGCACATCAATGGCAATGATAACACCAGATATGTCCAAAATTATTCCTAGAGTAGACCGAAGTAGGGGCAGCTATATGCCTACGGTAGACTTTTTAACTAATACGATTGATATAATTGAGCCTCGTCAGGAGCAACAAGCATGCCTAGCAATAATCCCTCCCAAAGAGCTGCCGAAATCTCCGAAGAGTTGGAGATTCTTCGCGCCCATAGAGTAATCTATTCCGATAAAGCTGCCAAGATCCTTCTGGATGCCATTGGACAGCTTATGGTCTGCTTGGATGCGCTAACTATGTTAGTAGGGGGGGGGGCAAGACCGAAGAAGAGCAGGAAGCTTTTTTGGGGATAAGCTGGCCTGCAGGAAAGGGAATCATTTGTCATGCAAGCATATTCTCCCGACGGTCAGGACCATTGATGGCATGATAAAATTTTGCAGTAAGCTGCAGGCACACCAGGAGTAGAACGATGCGGAAAATTGCCCTTGCTGTGGTGGCGGTTATCGCTATTATGTCCTCGATTGGATCAGCCGTGTGGTCTTTCCCGAATTTCGGGATAACCGATTCAGGAACGCCCGAACAGATTACCATCGGGAAGATGCCTCTTATGGCACATGCATTAATCTATATCGCTGAAGATCAGGGCTATTTTGCCGATAACGGTATCAACGTGACTATAAGGGATTACAATACAGGACCCGCGTCAGTCAAGGGATTGTTGAGCGGTGAAGTGGATATTTCTGGATCAGGTGAATACGTTATAGTTGGGCATGCATTAGAAAAAGAGAATATCAGCATAATCGCAAACATCGATAAATACCTGTTCTTCTATCTCGCTGGCCGAAAAGATCGGGGGATAGAGAATGTTTCAGACCTGAAAGGCAAAAAGATAGGCTTTAACCGAGGATCTCAAGCTGAATTCCTCCTTGGCAGATTCCTAGATCTAAACGACATGAATATCCAGGACATAACTATTACGGGTGTCCAGCCATCCGAGTTCGTGGATGTCATAGCAAACGGCAGCGTTGATGCCGTTGTTTATACCCAGCCATATGATGATGCTATTAAAGATCATCTAGGTAATAATGGAGCATTCTGGTCAGTGCATAGCGACCAGCAGCTTTACAGCGTCATGGTGTGTAGGAACGATTGGATAGTTGACCATCCGAAGACGATAACCAGGTTTCTGAAATCGTTGGCTATGGCTGAGGAATACTCTATAGATCATCCAGACGAAGCGAAGGCAATCGTTCAAAAGAGGCTGGGCTTCAGTAATGCATATATGGCAACCGCCTGGTCTGATCATCAGTTATCTCTTACGCTCGACCAATCTCTAATCTTGGCCATGGAGGATGAGGCGCGGTGGATGATCAGTAACAACCTCACTACTGAGAAGAATATACCTAATTTCAAGAATTACGCCTACACAGAGGGCCTTGAAGAAATTAGGCCAGAGTCGGTGAATATCATTGGCTAATACGAGAAACCATGAAGACCTGAGTGGAGCCTGGTGTAAACAATGAAGATAACCGCAGCTGGAGTAGCTGTTATCATTGAACTAGTGCTGATTGGATCAGGGGCATGGCCTTTTTCGGACTCTTCCCGGACCTATCCAGGAACGCCTTTGTCAATCAACATCGGCGAAAAGCCCTACGAAAATTCCGGTTTAATATATATAGCTGAAGATCAAGGCTACTTTGGCAGGAATGGCCTCAATGTAACCATGAGGAACTACAATTCTGGACCGGGTGCTATTGAAGGCTTGTTGAACGATGAAGTAGACATAGGATTATCGTCAGAATATGTGGTCGTCGGGAAAGTATTTGAAAAAGAGAATATCAGCATTATCGGGAATATCGATAAGTATCAGAATATCTATCTCTTCGGCCGGAAAGATAAGGGAATTGAAAATATTTCCGACCTAAAAGGTAAAAAGGTAGGCATTACCCGGGATGGGATAGGAGAGTTTTATCTGGGACGATTCCTCGATTTGCAGGGAATGAGCATATATGATGTAACCCTTGTGGATATGCCACCCTCACAGTATCTGCAAGCCATTACAAATGGCAGCGTCGATGGTCTCCTTACCGGGATATATAACGATCAAGTTCAAGAGCAATTGGGAAGTAACGTTGTGTCATGGCCAGCTCAAAGCAGCCAGGACTCCTACTGGGTCATGTCTTGCCAGGGCGACTGGGTCGTTAACCATGCAGAAGAGATAAACAGGCTTCTAAAATCGCTTAATGAGGCTGAGGAGTATGCCCTGACCTATCCGACTGAAGCTAAGGCAATTGTACAAAAAAGGCTGAATTACACTGGTGCATATATAGCAACTATCTGGCCTAAAAGCCAGTTCTCTCTCACGCTAGACCAGTCGCTCATCCTGGCCATGGAGGACGAAGGGCGGTGGATGATTACAAATAACCTCACCGCTGAGAAAAGGATACCCTATTTTGGGGATTACATCTACACTAAGGGGCTAGAGGAAGTAAAGCCTGAATCGGTGAATATCATTGGCTAAGTTAGGTGATCATAAAGAAGGAGTAAGACCATGAAAAAAATTGCTGCGATTGCCGTCATCGTAGTGATAGTATCGATTGGATCAGGTGCATGGCCTTTCCCGAATTTAGGGACAGCCGAGTCAGGAACGCCCTTATCGATTGCCACCGGGATTAGGGCCTCTGAACCATATGGGTTAATCCATATTGCTGAGGATCAAGGCTACTTTGCTGAGAACGGCCTCAACGTGACTATGAGAAGTTACGAAACAACACCTGAAGCTTTCGATGGATTGTTGAACGGCGACGTAGACATAGCGTTTACAGGGGAATATACCGCCGTCACGAAGGCATTCCAAAATAAGAATTTCGTCGTGATTGCATGCATCGACAAGCAACAGACCGTATATCTTTACGGCCGGAAAGACAGGGGAATCGAAAACATCATTGATCTGAGAGGGAAAAAGATAGGTTTCGCCCGGCATGGCCAAGTTGAATTCTTTACTGGCAGGTTCCTCGACTTAAATGGTACGAGCTTACAGGATGTAACTATTGTAGATGTGAAGCCCTCACAATATGTAGATGCTCTTTCAAATGGAAGCGTCGACTCGATAGTAGCCTCAGATGTATTTATTGATCAATTTAAAGAGCAATTAGGCAGCAATCTTATACTATGGCCAATCCAAAGCAATCAGGATAGTTATTTTGTCACAGCTTGCAGGAGCGACTGGGCAGTCAGTCATCCGGAGCAGATAAACCAGTTCCTGAAAGCACTTGCCCAGGCCGAGGAATATACCATCAATCATCCAGATGAAGCAAAGTCAATCTTACAAAAAAGGTTGAACTACACTGACGCGCATATTGAGAGAGTTTGGCCTGAGCACCAGTTCTCGCTTACGCTAGACCAATCGCTCCTCATCGCCATGAACGACGAAGGGCGGTGGATAATCGAGAACAACCTCACAAATGAGAAGACAATGCCATATTTCAAAGATTACATGTACACTAAGGGCTTGGAAGAAGTAAAGCCGGAAGCGGTGAATATCCGGTGATTTGAGGAACGATGAAAATCAGGACTCAGTTGATCATCAGCGTGGTTTTCTTCGCCGTGATCCTAGCCATCATCTTCGGGTTGGTGATTACCACAAACCAACAGGTGGAGCGGCTAGACAAGCAGGAAGAGCTTGCAAAAAATATCGAGCTTAAGGCCAATGGGCTTGCCTATTTATCCAACGATTATATTCTATACCAAGACAGCCAGCAGATAGATCGATGGGAGTCGGAATTTTCTTCGTTCTCCAATGACGTATCAAAATTGAAGGTTGACAGGCCGGATCAGCTAGCGCTTGTAAACAGTATTAAGGCTAATGGGCAGCAGCTAAATGATATTTTCGAAGACGTGGTGTTAAAAGTTGAAAGTACATCAGATAAGCAAAGTACGCTCAGCCCATCATTCATTCAAGTTACGGGAAGCAGGATAGGAGTTAAAACCCAGGGAATAATCTTTGATACTTCACGCCTTGCACAACTGGTGAGCGAAGAGGCAGATCAAACGCAGCGAAGGAGTAACCAGCTGATCTTTGCCCTGATTGGAGCATTCTTAGCATTTCTCTTCATCGATTATCTATTGATCTATCGCAGGACGTTAAAATCGATATCGAACCTACAAGATGGCACAAGAGTTATCGGCTCTGGTAACCTTGATCATTCTCTCGTTGAGAAAAAGGGTGACGAGATCGGTGAGTTAGCTCAGGCGTTTAACCTGATGACGGCTAACCTGAAATCAGTCACTGCTTCCAAAGCGGATCTTGTGAAAGAGATAGACGAACGAAGGGCGGCAGAGGAGGCGCTGCAAGAGAGCGAAGAGAAGTTCCGACTGGTTGCTGATTTCACCCAGGATTGGGAAACCTGGCTAGGTCCAGACGGTAATTATATTTATGTTTCACCCTCATGCGAGCGGATAACCGGATATCGTGCAGAAGAATTCATAAAGAACCCTCAGCTTGCCATAGACCTAGTTCATCCAGACGACAAGGAAGCTTTTAAAGATCACCGCATTGCACATTTCGAAGGGCAGACTAGTAGTGGGGAGATCGATTATCGTATTGTAACAAAGAATGGAGAAACCCGGTGGATCAGTCACTTGTGCCGACCAGTATTCGGAAAAAATGGGGAATGGCTTGGGCGCAGGGCAAGCAATAGGGATATCACTGACCGCAAGCGGGCCGAGGAGGCACTGCGTCTGGCCTACGGCCGGCTGCAAACTTTCTTCGACCATCGAATAGGTGGCATCGGCATTGTGATCGCCAATGCCAAGGGCGATATCCTCCAGGCAAATGATTATTATCTGAGTATCCTCGGCTGCATCCGCGAGGAGCTTCTTTCCGGCCAGGTGGACTGGCGAAAGATGACCCCGCCGGAATGGCTTCAGGCAGATGAACGCGCCCTAGCCCAGTTGCGGGAGCGGGGCGTCTGCGACACTTACGAGAAGGAATACATGCGCCGGGATGGGATTCGGGTGCCGGTCTTGATCAGTGATGCCATGATGCCTGGGGACAGTGGCGATATCCTAGCCTTCGTCTTGGACATCACCGAACGTAAACGGACCATGAATGAGATCGAAAATCTGGCCAAGTTCCCAGAGGAGAATCCGAATCCAGTCCTGAGAATAGCAGCAGATGGTGTCATCATTTACGCAAACCCGAGCAGTGCCTTGCTGCTGGACTCATGGGGGTGCCAAAAAGGCCAAATGCTGCCTGATTATTACAGAAATCTTATCCAGGAAACCCTCAGATCAGGGAATAACAAGGAAATCGAGGTTGCATCTGACAGTATAATCTATTCGTTGGTGCTCACGCCTATCACGGACATGAGCTATGTCAATATTTATGGAAGGGATATTACTGAGCGAAAGCTTGCTGAAGAATCTCTACGTAAGAGTCAGGCGATGCTCGTCCGGGCAGAAAAGATCGCAAACATTGGTAGCTGGAAATGCGACATTAGGTCCGGCGAGCTAATTTGGTCCGAACAGACCTACCGCATATTCGGCTTGGAGCCAGGACGGTTAGTCCCCAATTATAAGTCATTTCTGGCCTTAGTTCACCCCGAGTATCGACAACTTGTGGAGCAAGCAATTAAGGATGCGCCCTCAGGCACGAAGCCGTACAATATTGAGTTCCAGATCATTACGCCCAGCTCTACCACTCGGTGGGTCCATGCAATGGGAGAGGTTGTCTTCGATGAGAATGGCCAGCCGATATCCATGATAGGCACCAAGTTAGATATCACCGAGCGCAAGCTGGCGGAAGAAGCTCTGCGGCAAAGCGAAG
>Ga0074195_1002255_pt1 | contig 22390 bp, 19 predicted proteins | sample EPASupsiteHSE623_FD_64525 | JGI IMG/M metagenome (GOLD analysis project Ga0074195, IMG submission 64525) | Bioremediated contaminated groundwater from EPA Superfund site, New Mexico - Sample HSE6-23 | ecosystem: Environmental > Aquatic > Deep subsurface > Groundwater > Contaminated ...
GCCGGGCTTCCGCTTGTCCAGTTTAATTTCATTCAGGAAGTTGACAATGATCTTTTCGCTGTGACCGGCAACAGCATATTCAAATTAGCCGCCGGCGGAAACAGCTGGACCCTCTATTACACCGCTCCATCGGCCGTAACTTCCATGCTGCTTTGGAACAGCCAGTTCTACATAACCACCACCGAAGATGGCATCCTGTTTACCACCGATCACGGCCTTACATGGTACTCCATGAATAACGGGCTGCCCGACCTGGCGCTCAACGCCATCGCCGTATACGATACGACGTTGTTCTGCGGCACACGTACAAAAGGGATCTTCATGTTCGACAGAAACCTATGGATTGCGAATAACCGGGGAATGATCTGTTCCTCCATCCGCTGGATGACTGCAACCTCCGGCAATGTCATTTCCAACGACGGAGACAGCATTCATGTGCTAAAGGACAAAAAATGGATCAACATTAATCCACCGGGTCAATCCGGACTACCGGGTCAATCCGGAATCTTTATTGGCCTGGAACAGATAAACGACACCCTGTTTCTCTGCCTTGGCCAGGTGATCTCCAATTGGCCCTTCGTACACCAATCCATCTTTTATTCGCCCGATACCGGGAATACGTGGAACGAGATAACATCACTACCATACACCACGCCGGCCGGTGATTCATGGCACGAGCTACGTGTGGATCAGGGCCGGTTGTATGGTTTTTCAAGCAATCGCGTATTCTATACCGACAACCTGGGTGTGACATGGACCGATGTCTCCCTGCCTTCGACGTACTGCAACCATGTAAACGACATGATCATCGCCGGTTCAGTCCCTTTTGACGCCACCTGCGGTTCTGCCCAGGTGATAAAACTTACCCCGGGGCAGGGCTGGGTATTGTCGAACAATGGCTTACCCGCCAACAGGGCGCCACTGAAACTCGCCCAGTGCGACGGCGTATTGTTCGCCGATGTTGAATATTCGGGAATGTATGCCAGCCTGGATGAGGGTGCGACATGGAATTCTGCAAATAACGGGCTGGTGAGCTATTGGTCGATAGGTGCCTATGCAGAAAGTGGATCAACGCTTTTTGTTACGACCAGGGACCATGGCGTTTATGTGACCCACAATGCCGGCCAGAACTGGTTCGAATGCAATGAAGGATTGATAAATACCAGTACCAGCGGCCTTGCCATACTCCACGACACCCTGTACGCCGGCACCTATGGCAACGGCATCTGGAAACGCGCCATCAGCGACATTACCGTTTCAAGAGGCAAAACAAGGCTTCCGGGTGGTCAGGTCACCCTCTTTCCGAACCCGGCTACCGATTATTTTCAGGTTACTGGTAACGTCACAGGAATCCGGATTTTTGACATGACCGGCAGGCAGATCCGATTCGAAAAGCCAGGACCCGCAAACAAATTCGACATCACCATGTTAAAAAACGGGATTTATTGTGTGGGGATAATCTCGGACAATGGCCTGATGTTCAGAAAACTGATTGTCAACAGGTAATCTGGATATTACCCGGTTTAGATGCGCGATATTTTTGCCTATTCCAGGGATTTTGTATACTTTTACTACGAAACATAATCAACGATACCGAATTAAAATAATAGAGCAATTCCTTTGCTTACTTTTGAAAAATGTATCAGTTTAAAACGAAATCATGAAACAGATTATTTTTTCCCTGGTTCTTTTTCTACCTTTCATGGTAAACAGCCAAACAGCGCCAGTTAACGGCAATGAATCTGTTCCTGATTCAAAGATGAAAATCGGAATGATCATTTATTCCAATGATCCTGAAACAGTCTGGAACGCTTTCAGGTTTGGGAATTTTGCACTTGACGAAGGAGACTCGGTTAAAGTTTTTTTACTGGCAAAAGGTGTTGAATGCGAGTCGCTGAATACCGACAAATTTAAAGTAACCGACCAGATCAGGAGATTTGTTGAAAATGGGGGAAAGGTATTTTCATGTGGATCATGCCTGTCCATCCGGAAGAAGGAGGGTTCAGAGATGTGCCCGTTGTCAACCATGCAGGACATGTACGACATCGTTAAGTGGTCCAATAAGGTTATAACATTTTAACATTTTTCAAACCACCCGCAATGAAGATTCTGTTTATAATCAACGACGCCCCATACGGCACCGAAAAAGCCTACAATGCACTGCGCATGGCAATGACCATCCAGAAAGAAGATGAAACGGCCGAAGTACGTGTTTTTTTAATGGCCGATGCTGCAACTGCTGCATTACCCAACCAGAATACGCCCCAGGGTTATTATAACATTGAAAGGATGATCAAGTCGGTGCTTTTAAAGGGTGGGAAGGTCAAAATCTGTGGTTCCTGCGCTGAAGCCAGGGGAATAAAGGATTTGCCGCTCATAGCCGGAGCCGAACTCAGTACCATGAAGGAATTGGTGCAGTGGACGCTGGATAGTGACAAGGCCCTTACTTTCTAAAAGAAATTTATCACAAAAAAAGCCACCCCGAATATTCTGAGGCAGCTTTTTTTGAATCCCCGCGAGCGCGTTCCCCGCTTCTTGCCTAGAATTACTTCATCTGGAATTAGGCTATGCCTTGGCCGGTAACACCTCTTTGGTTTTGAGTTTGGATGGCATAAAGATCCCAATCACACCATTGATGCCAACACTCATCACGATATTAAAGAAGAATGCCAGGAAGGACAGCAGCAATAGCGCTCCACATAAACCAGCCAGTATCATGTAGGTATTGAATTCACCGTTCACATAAAGTGAGCGGCGAAGCATCCCATGCAGACCTGCCATTCCCATGAAGGCTCCCATTCCTACGCCGCCAATGAGCTGGCCCCAAAAGTGAAAATTGGCCAGTTTCTGGCTATAAAACGCGGCTCCGTTTGTCAGGATGGGAAACAGGATATATATGGCTGCATAGAGTGTCATGGCCAGCCCGACAAGAATTGCCACATGTACGTGGGGCCCGATTACCCATTGCGTGTTGTGCAGGATCCGGTTCAGTCCGATATCTGCCTGCATAATGCCGGCCGGAACCGCGAGGGCAAAGCCGAGCAAACCACCGAGTAAAAACTTCAGCGGATTGGTCATTTTCAATGGACGGGCGCTCCACAATGTGGCAAGGGTGATAAAGAAGGCCAATCCCTGGGTGATCAATTCAAAAGCGGTGACCATTTCACCGGAAAGAACTTTTAAAAACCCGGGCTGGGCCTGATCTGAGAGAAGATGGTGCGACCAAACCGTCCATGAAACAACCAGTTCGACGAGCAGGGCAGTACGTGCAATGTTTTCCATGTACAATTTTTTCCCGGTGATGAGCGTGGCAAGCAAATACCAGGTACCTGCTACAAAAATGAGCACCAGTCCGTCGGCCACTAGGTCGAGGCCCCACCAGAACCAGTTCTTGTAGAGCAGTGCATCGATGGCTGTATCCTTCAAACTCACACCAAACAAGGCAAAGACCATGTATACCAAAATCAGTACGCCGGTAAACAGGATGATCCCTGCATTCAGCGCTACATCAACGGTTCCGCGTGCAATGGCAGCAACAGGGAGTGCGACCAGGTGTTCCTTTTTGTTTTTGGTAAAGAGGTTCTTAAAACCACTGTAACCCAGGGCCGATCCAAGCAAAGCGCCGGCAGGTTGTTTTGCCCATCCTTCGGGGGTATAGGTGATGGTTGCAAATACGTTGATGACAAAAAATGCCGTTCCGAGCATCACAAGGGCAATGCCAAGTATAAAAAAGATCCCGCCCACAACACTGAATTGAGTGAAATCAACCGGTAAAGGCCAATAGAGTGTATACAAAGGGGCATAATGGCTTACAAAACCGGAGAACCAAAACATAAAAGTTCCGATGGCGATGAGCCACAAAGTCCAGTTGCCTAGTTTAATACTCCAAAGCGGTTTTTTCATCAGGAAAGGAACCAGAAAAAGGAATGCCCCGAAAACAATGGAATAGGTTGAACCGAAGATTCCTACCAGAGGATGAGCGGTCATGATGGCAAAGAACTGATTCTTTGTGATCAATGGGATGGGATCGATCTGGTAGATGCGCATGACCATTCCTTCGATCACGGCAAAGGCGTAGTATACCAGTCCGATCACAACAAACCGGAGGGTGAGTTTTTGCATTGGGGTGAGTGTATCGGGTTTGAATAGAGCCTTTTCACCCTTCATTAATGTCTGTATAAAGTTCATATCAAAATATTTTTAAGGATTATTCCCGGTTGATTAATTGGTGGCTGTTTCGTTGCAGGTTACGATCACTGCATCTTTCAGTGTGATATCGACCCCGGCAGGACCAGAATACTCCGTTGATCGTATGGTATATACGCCTGGTTTGTCGAATTGCCAGAGAATGTCGTTTGGATGCCCGGGTACAACCTGCATCTGGAATAACATGGAATTATCCTGGCGAAAAAGGCCGAAGCCATAGGTCAGGTCGTGGGAAAGGACAGAAAAGAGAACCTTCTCGTTGCAATTGATGTTTAACGTCGGTTCCGGCAGGGTGAATTTGTGCTTCTCGATCGAAATGTCGAAAATCTTATCCGCTTTGATCTCAGAACGGTTAAGATCCATGGGCGCCCATGGAATCGTATTGAAGGTTACGATGTGCAGGGAGACTCCCAGCACAACCAGCATCGCGGTAAATGAATAAAAGAGGGCATTTGCGATCTTGTTGTCCTTGCCGGGCCGGGTAATTTTGTAGCCGAACCATCCCATCACAAGCAGGATGGCAAGGCAGTAAAACGTGTAGGCCAGTGTCTGGCCGTTTAACACAACAGTTGAGTCGATCATAATTGATGTTTTTGGTTAATGACTATGATATTTCGGGCTTATGTTTCTTTGCTGTTTTCGTGACACGTCACGCGTGACAGATTATAAGCCACCCGTTACGATGTCCTTCTGATACTTTTCACTCAGGTCGGCAAGTGTTGTCTTTGTAAGCGTTTCGATCATTTTTGAGCGTGACTCATTCCACAGGTCATGCATCACACACGGGTGACCGGCAATGCATGCCGTAAAACCAAGCAGGCAGGTATTCATGGCATCGGCACCTTCCATGGCATCGATTACCTGAGCTATGTTGATGGCCGACATATCCCGGGCGAAGACAAATCCTCCATTTCTGCCACGTGTGCTGACAATAAATCCCTTTCTGGACAGATCGGTTAAAAGGCGACGCAGGTATTGCCGGGGGATATGCAGCTCCTGATGTAGTAATTCAGCAGCATACATTGTATGGTTTCGTGTTGCCATAAAGGCCAAAACACTAAGCGCATATTCAGTGGTCTTGCTTAAGATCATAAAATGCCACCTTATGGTAGTAATTATAATCTTACGAAAGTAATGATTTTATATATTCGTGAAACATTTCACAAGAAATTTCAAAAAATAAAAAAAGGGCTAAACCATGATTTGAAACTTATCTAAAATTGTTTGAAGATATTGCCAGTTTATTTATAATGCTTGACAAGTCCTTAGGATATAATTTATCGACAACTTGAAGGAAAACTACTTTATTATTATGAAGTTCAGTTGTTATGAACCAGGATGAATTTACGGTATTTTCATTGTCCTCTTCATCGGATTCATTTAAATTTAATATATGGTCAAATGCATACTTTATAGCCAGCCTATATAAATTATCTTTCGATCGAAAGTAGTAATGTACCAGTGACTTTCCTACATCAGCCTTTTTTGCAATTTTTTGAATTGTTGTACCATTATATCCATATTGCAGAAATATGAAGTTGCTGGCATCAAGAATTTTTTTCTCTGTTGTCATAACCTGCATGTATATCACAATTAAAAAACTACAGTAAGATCGTCATCAACGGCTTATAATTCGCAGATACCTGCTAATAAAGATGTTATATATCCTCTGCTTCATGAAAACCACTTCATAAAAAAATATTCCTGATATTGCGCAAAAAACTCCAAGGATCACATCTATGGTATAATGATGTCCTGAATAGATGGCCGAAAACCAGATGCCAATCATAAACAGACTGAAGAACCATTTGGCGCGTTTGCAGCCAGCCTTGATTCCGTAGTAAAGGACGATAACAGGGTAGGCACAGTGCAGAGACGGGATCGCAGCAAATACATTTGAGTTCTTGTTATAGATTGAACCAAAAACATTCAGATGGATAAGCTGGTCAAACCGGGCCAGCCCGGCGGCACTGCCAGGAGTATGAAGGTTCAAAACAAAGCCATATTCGCTTACATACCAGGGTGGCGCGGCAGGATGAATGTAGTAAATGGTGAATCCTAACATGTTTACAAGCAGGAAGGTGAGCGAGAAATGCAAAAATAACTTACGGTTGGTAAAGTAGAGGTAAACAGCAAACGCAAGTGGAACGGGCATCCAGTTGATATAGAAAAAACCGCTTATTAAATCGGCCAGTATATTGTGATTGGCCACAAAAAATTCATTGGGCGTTAACCTGGAAAATTGCGTATCTATCCCAAAAATTTGTTTTTCAAGGTGGTACAATGGGGCAATATCAACCGTATGGTATAAGTAATTTGGGAAGGCCCGCATCACATCATAAAGCATGGCGAAAAGAATGAAAATGGCAAAGCCAAGGACAAACTTGCGCGTTCCTTTCCCCGAATAGAAAAGGATGTTAAAGATCAGAATGATCGCCCAGTGTTCGGGTCTCAGGCCGGTTAAAAAAACCATAACGAGCAGGTAGCCAGCCGATGCAAGTATTAGTGCGGCGGCACCTCCAGGCAGGTTCCTCGTTAGCAGCATAATTTGATTTTTCATCGTACCCGAATTATGGAATTATCCTTTCCAGCATAACTGCTCCTGTAACCGGATCAGTTCCGCTGATATCAATGTATTTGGCTGATGACGGAATCCCTAAGTTGTTGGTCACCGAGCAGATAAAGAGATTGGTCAGGTTTGCCATTTTCCCATTGATAATGATCATTGCCCTGAAGGTATTGTTCTTTTCGTTCCTCTTCAGGTAGATGACCCGCTTTCTGTATGATCTGAAATGTATCAGCCAGGTATCTTTATTCAGTTGCTTCACATTCAGCCCGTAAACCCTGTTCTGTATGTAGGTGAGCTCTTTTCTGACTCCACCTTCCTCGTAGCGGATCCACAATGGATGCAGCGGTTCTTTTTTATCAATATTTCCGTCAGCCTGGTAGTTCAGTTCATAAATGACGGTGTTCCTGTTGTGGGTTCGTTGCACATAAAACAGCAACTTTTCATTAAGTTGCGGCACAGGATAATTAGCGCCTTCAGCCGGGATGTCGGTACTTTCATTCCCCGCAAGGCTGGGTACTGCAAGACCAAGCCACATGAGCAGTATCAGGAATTTCGTTTTCATGGCAAACAGAGGGTTTAGGGTCTTTTTCAAGTTGATGTTTGCTGTGGATCAGCCGGTGAACGGCCGTCATGTTTGAAAGCACAGCAACGGCTACCAATGGGTAAATAAATATGGAGATGGTCTCAATGATGGCAAAGGAGAACCAGGGAGCAAATGTCTTTTGATTGCCACCCGACCAATAGGAGACAATTCCGCAAACCAGTGCTGAAGCCCCGATGATGACTATGCGTTCCGGCCGCTGCATCAAACCACCCTTACATTCCACGCCAATTCCTTCCGACCGCGCCCTGATGTAGCTCACCATCATGGATCCGATGAGAGCGATAAAGCCAAACAGGGACGCTAAAAAATAATGATGTGCCACCAGGAAATAACAGATCCCTAAAAACATCACCAATTCGCTGTAACGGTCGAGCACTGAATCGTACAGGGCGCCATACGGGGTTTCCATCTTGCCTTCACGGGCAAGGCGGCCGTCGAGAATGTCGAAAAATCCGGCAAAGAGGATCAACGCCCCGCCCCATCCCAGCGGGGTAAGGTCCCCTTTTTCAAGGTGATCGGCTCCGTAAACCAACACGATGGCTGCAATAATGTTGAGGATAAACCCAATGGTCGTAATCATGTTGGGGGTGACCCGCATAATGATCAGCAGTTTTACCAGAGGCTGGATCAACCTGTAAATCAATAACTGTGCTTTTGTTTTCATAGCTATTTATTTTTAGAAATCAAATTTAAATCTGACCCTTATGCCGAAGTCTGACACAAAGGGATGATCGAGATAGGTCAGCCGTTTGACAAATTCAACCCTGAATAACTTCAGTATGTTTCCGATCCCGGCGCTCACCTCAACATAGGGTCCTTCATTAAGGGTAAAGGTTACCGGAGTCCCGGACGTTTCTCCAGGTAATCCGAAAGGATCAACCGGAAAACGGAAGAGATCAGGATTGTCACTGGGATTATTTAAAGTTGTCAGTCGCCCAAAAAGGACCTTGGCCGCAACAAATTCACGCCACTTCAGCTTTTTGATCAGCGGGATCTTGTTAAAGAAAAATCCATTGAAGCAATGGTCTATGTTCAAGGATATATATTCATCGCTTACAAATTCCAGGAAGTTCATCAGGTTATAGGAGGCAATCTGGTACGAGTAGGTCTGGTTGGCCCGGTGTATGAAAAGCAATGGATAGGGCACCTTACCGAATATCTTTCCTCCCTCCAAAATGACATCAGTATAGCCCAGTACCGATGGATAAAAGCGTTTGCTTACACTGAGTTTTACATTTAGATAATCGTAATCATTTTGCAGAAATTTTGAACCGTAGGTCAGCTGAAGTTGTGTTACCGGGTACTTGTTTGCCATGGGGATGCGGTATTGTTTTCCCTGGTAGAAGTGTTCATTCGGCGCATACCTCAGCGTCAACGCGACTTCAGAAATATCGATATAGGCGGGGTCATTGGTATGCTGAAGGTAATCAACGCTATTGAAATAGAGCTCCCCGCCCGGTCGCTGGCGCAAGAACTGGTACGCAATGTTGAATGAAAAATGGTTTTTAAATTCGTTGAGATACTCGAGACGGAATGTTTTGTTATAAAAGAGTTTGTTGTTGACACCGCGCTTGAAAGAGAGCAAGAAATTATCCTCCTGAACGAATTGGAGTTCCTGTCCCGGGATTTTTGTTTCATCCTGGATGCTCGTCCTGATGGATTTTACCGGGAACTCAAAAATCGAACGCTTCGTCAGTGAAAAGGTGGATCCCAGGTAATATTTGACTTTTTGGTCAGTAAATCCATAAGCAACATAAGTCTCCAGGTTGACGCGCTTGCTGAACTTATCAGTGGTCCGCCCACCAACACGCAAACGGTAACCTTCAACCGGGTTGTAACTGTAAAACGTGTTCACCGGACCTATTTCAAAGTATCCGAGATCTCTGTATCCGGCAACAAGCAGCATGGTGATGTTCATAAAGTTTTTAAACACCGGCAGCCGCTTTACGCTGTCGATCATTGCATAGGTGTCACTCTCGGTCTTCGTAAGCGAATCATGCCGGTGGAGCGCCCAATAGTTTGCGTCGCGCCGGTTGGAACTGTCGAGTTCAACCACATTCTCATATTGAATGATGGTATCTGAAATCGAATGATTTAACCGGATATCTCTATAAGATACAGCACGCTCTCCATAAATTCCAAGTTTGTCCTTTGCCAGTCCGAAATCGATGCCAACCATGTCACTTGTCAACATCCAGTTGTCATTCCCGATATTTGAAAAATTCTGGACGATTTTAACATCTTTGGCCCAGTTAAGATTTATTTCCGATGGTATTGAAATTTCGATTTTTTTTACTGCATAGTTGCTGTCGGCTGTGATGAAAAGAAATCCCTGGAACAACAGGTCGGTTTTATTCCGGGGAGCAAACAGCATTTTATAGCAGCGAATACTGTCAACCTGTATTGTATCCATGATGAAAAAACGGTAAAACGATGGAGCGCTGGAGGCGATCGGACTTAAAAAGTTGTTAGTCAGAAAGGTTATGTCATTATCATAAATATTGATATCCTGGTACATGTATTTGATGTACTCAGTCATTCCTTTGTTATTGAGGTATCCTTCGAAAGTCACCATTTTATTTGCCTTGATCACCTCACGGGTTTCCTTTGGCGATTTCTGAAAGTAATAATCAGAGAGGGTCTCCTTAAGGTATAGCGGCAGGATCTCTTTTCCCTTGATTTTTGTTGTGTCAACATTGTTGAAAATGAATTTGAATTTCTTGAGAAACCTGCGGTTTTTGAATTTCTCGGTAAGGTTACTCAGGGCGAATTGTGTTTTTTCATATTTTTCATAACTGTATGTGTACAGTTTTTCTTTACGGTTTTCATCTTTGTGTGCAATCACCTGGCCGATGAGCGCAACGGCAGGATTATCCTTGTTCCTGTAACGGCTTTTAGTTGGTTTCACAACGACCTCACTCAATTGTTGAGTCTGTGGTTTCAGATGAATGTCAATTGGTTGTGACTGCCCGGGAAGAAAGGGTAATTCAACAGGTTCGAATCCCATACAGGAAATTCGGATCTTGTTGGAATACTTTTTCCCTTTGAGGGTGAACTTTCCGTCGATATCCGTGACAGTCCCGGTATTGGTTTTTACAAAAACAACGTTTACAAACGGTAACGGTTCATTTGTAATAGCATTCGTTATCATGCCTTTGACAATGACCTCACCCGTAATCTGAGCTTCCCCAAAAAACGGGAAGAACAGCAACATGAGTAAACATAAGCTATATAGATGTTGTTTCCCGGTTTTCATGATTTAATTTGAAAACATATGTATTTTGCAACAGGTAGTTAAAAAAGATCCCTACGAATACGGCTGTTAATATTTTCGAATACAGGTAGTTAAAGTTCCCTATACCGGTTAATAACCACACCCCGCCGATATTGAGGAAAATGCTGCCTCCCCAAACCAGCAGATAGCGTATAGCTTGGGATTCCATAGACAATTCTGCCGCATTAAAAACCCATTGCCGTCCAAGTGCAAAGTTTGTTATTCCGCCCAGGATTGATCCAACCGATGTGCTGAACAGGTGCCACACCCCGCATAATTCCTTCAAAAAAATCGTAACTCCAAAATCTACAATCGTAGATATCAGAGAGGACACCTGGGCCCTGAGGAACTTATTCAGAGACAGTTTTGTCATACCAAACCAGGAATTATTCTGAATACAATCTGCAGCAGGATGTTCGTATAAATCCCTGCCAGGATATCGTCGGCCATAACCCCCATGCCTCCCGGGAGTTGTTCTGTTTTATGGATCCCCAATGGTTTTACGATATCAAAGAACCTGAAGAGGATAAATGCTGATATCATGGGAATCCATCCTGCTCCAATCCACAGCAGGCTGATCCACATGCCAACCATTTCATCTGCCACTACGTGTGATGGATCTTTCCCCCATTGATGTTGAAGTTTATTTGAGCCAATAATCCCCAGGATCGTAAAGACCAGCACGAGGCTTCCCAGAATCAGATTAGGATTCGGTACGTAACGGAGGATCAGGATTGCGGGAACCAGGGCGCCGAGGGCGCCCATGGTTCCAGGGGCAACAGGACTGAACCCTAAGCCGAATCCGGAAACGATCAGCTTCCATACTAACAACGCGCTACCTTTCATAGTAATCGAGTCCAAGGTGTGTGATAAGACTTTCGCCTTGCAGATGGCGCAGGGTATTTTCGAGTTTCATCAGTTGCCTGAACAAATCATGCATGGGGACTAAACCCGGTGCAGACTGCGGAGATTTGAAAAAGAAAGACAACCATTCCTGGATACCCGACATCCCTGTACGCTTTGCAAGATCGATCAGGAGCGCGAGATCAAGAACAATCGGTGCGGCCAGAATGGAATCACGGCAAAGGAAATTGATCTTGATTTGCATTTTATAACCCAGCCATCCGAAAATGTCGATGTTATCCCAACTCTCCTTATTGTCGCCACGAGGTGGATAATAATTGATCCGTATCTTGTGATAGATGTCGCTGTAAAGGTCGGGGTTGAGTTCAGGCTCAAAGATATTGCTCAGGCTTCCAAGCTTTGAAACTTCTTTTGTTTTAAAACTTTCGGGATCATCCAGTACTTCGCCGTCACGGTTTCCAAGAATATTGGTTGAAAACCATCCATCCACGCCGATGTTCCTGGCCTTCAGACCTGGTGCAATGATAGTTTTCATCAGCGTCTGGCCTGTTTTAAAATCTTTTCCTCCAATTGGGGTATTGGTGTCTCCGGCCAGTTCGACCATGGCCGGAAAATCGCACGAAAGGTTTGGCGCTCCATTGGCAAATGGAATCCCTGATTTGATGGCAGCATAGGCATAAATCATACTTGGAGCAATCATAGGATGGTTATTACACAAACCATCTTCGAAAGCCGAAAGTGATAGATGAACATCACTCACCTCAAGATAAATTTCGGTAGATGCACACCAAACCATGACCAGCCTTGAACAATCATTCTTTTCCTTGAACTCCTCCATGTCCCGGATTAACTCATTCGCCAGGTCCATCTTTGTGAGCGCCGATTTTACGTTTTTCCCATCAAGGTTGTGAACGAATTTTTTATCAAAAACAGCTTTCATAGGCAGAATGGCAGAAAGCTCTGGTTTCAGCTTATCAAGCAGTTGCTGGTCGATTACACCGGCATTCGAGGCTGCTTCATATGCATTGTCTTCGAAAATATCCCATCCCCCGAATACAATGTCATCAAGGTTCGCAAGTGGAACAAAATCCCTGATGTTCGGATTACGATTTTCGGTTCTTTTTCCCAACCTGATATTTCCAATCTGCGTGTAAGAACCAATGGGTAATCCGATTCCTTTTCTTACTGCATAAACACCTGCGATCATGGTGGTTGCCACAGCGCCCAGCCCGGGGAGTAAAATGCCAAGTTTTCCCTCACATTTTTTCACTTTGTTTTTCATGGTTTTCCTTTTTTTACAGTAATTCGAACATTCTTATTTTTTTCATTATCATTCTCAAATCTCCTTAAACCGGGCTTTCATATCCACAGAAATTCAGGCTATTACATATAAATCACCTTTACACTAATAGTTGTATCTGCCCTTATTTCAAAACTGGCCTTTGAAAAATCGGGTCTGTTTTTCAAACCGATGGATTGATAATTTGAAAAACCGATGCCTTCTTTTGGAAAAATTAAACCTTTATCAATTTTACCGTTGTTGTTTTCATCATGCAGGATATTCACGGCATATATGCCCGGAGGAAGATTTTTAAAAGTAACAAGGGAAGATCCGTTGATGATCGGTCCAGTTAGTATCCGGAAGGTCTTTTTAAACGATTCATCAGGAATGGACCCCTGTGTATTGTATAAAGCATATTGAATGCTTCCTTTAGAATTTTGAAGTCCTTTTACTTCTACCTTTAGAGAAAATGCTGATTCATGTTTATTGGTAAAGGCAGTAAGCATCAATACTGCCAGTCCTGCCAGCAAGATTTTTTTGAAATGTTTCATTTTACTTTGTCTTTTTGGTGAATTTTTCTTTCAAACTATCTACTACGTAATAGACCATCGGTACCAGGTAAACGGTCAGGATCAGAGATGACAGCAGTCCGCCGATGATGACCCATGCCAGTCCGTTTTTCCATTCACTGGCTGTCCCTTTTGCCAAAGCGATAGGTAACATCCCGATAACCATGGACAGCGTCGTCATGAGTATGGGCCGCATTCGTTCTTTCGCTGCAACAATTAATGCCTCTTTAAAGTGTTTGCCCTGTGATTTGAGCTGATTGGTGAAATCAACGATGAGAATTGCATTTTTTGTCACCAACCCCATAAGCATTATCAATCCAAGTTGTGCAAACAATGTTAAATCGTTCATTGATAAATTTAATGCCAGAAACGCTCCGATAGATGCTATCGGAATTGAAAACAGCGCCACAAACGGATAAATATAATTATCATAAAGTGCAACCATAATCAGGTAAATCAAAAGAAACGAAATGAGCAGGACTGAACCCAATGCCCCGAAACTTTCGTTTTGGTTTTTAATATCCCCACCCCAGGTCAATTTTACATCAGCAGGTAGTGGTTTTGTTTTGAGATAGTTGATTACATCGTCGGCCAAAGTGCCCGAAGGCCGTCCAAACGATTCAGCAGTAAGTGTTACCGATGGTTGCCTGTCTAACCTTTCAAGCAATGAAGGCGAATTATCCTGCTTCACTTCTGCAAATTGAGATACTTCAACCGGAATGTTTTGGGGGTTGACAATGGTAAGGCTTTGCACATCTTCATAATTTTTCCGGTCAAAGTCGTCTAACCATATTCTAACCGGGTATTCTGTGCCATTCTCAGTTAATGTGGCGTCATCGTTTCCCGTAAAGGCTGTTCTTAAATTCAACCCCACATAAGCAGTAGTTAATCCTAACCGCTGCATTTTCACTTTATCAGGAATCACCTTGTATTCGGGATTGCCTTCTTCAACGGAGAGATTAACATTGTCGGCTCCCGGGATCTTTTCAATGATCGATTTCAGTTCGGCCCCGGTTTTTAATACCTGATCCGGATTTATTCCACTTAAAGTAATTTTAATGGGTGATGCTTTCGGAAGCAATCCCAGCACCGCCATTGAATAATTGATACCCGGAAATAACTTTCTCAGTTCCTCACGAAGTGATTTCATATAGGCCTCTGTGCTTATATCCCGCTCTTCCTCAGGCTTCAGTTGAATAGTGAATTCTGTCATGTTAAATGAACCTACCCCCAAACTTCCGATTCCGGTGCTGGGACCGGCAATGTTGCTGAAGAGGCTTGCTACTTCATGCTGTTGCAAAATGAAATTTTCGATCTTATGGGAAATGATGTTGTTTTGCTGAACAGTTGTTGTTTTATCAAATTCCAGATTCATCCGAAATTTACCCTGGTCACCGGTCGACATCATCTCTTTGCCAACAATGCGTTGTTTCATCATGACTCCGGTCAATACCAACAGGAAAACGACAAAGCCTGTAAATAGGAGCTTATGGTTGAAGACCCATTCCAGTTGTTTGCCATACCATTCAATGAATTGCTGCAATTGGCGCTCAAACCAAAGCAGGAAACGATTCAGGAAGTTTGTAGGTTGCAGATCTTCCTTCTTTCCTATCCTGGAAGTCAACCAGGGCGTTAACGTAAAGCCTACCAATAAGCTGGTTAACGTAGAGGTGATGACAACAATCGAAAATTGTTTCAGCATATCAGCCACAAAGACCTGCAGGAACAGGATGGGCAGGAACACAACCACATCAACCAGGGTGATTGACAGCGCCGAGAACCCAATCTCCATGCGACCGTCCATGGCCGCTGTGCGTTTTTCTTTACCCATATCCAGATGCCGCTGAATGTTTTCTAAAACTACGGTAGCATCGTCCACCAGAATACCAATGATTAACGACATGGCAAGCAGGGTCATCAGGTTCAGCGTGAATCCCAACAACCACATCATGGCAAAGGCGGTAACCAACGAAGTTGGAATTGCAATTAACACAATAAGAGAGTTTCTGTAACTTCTTAAAAACAAAAGCATTACCAGCGAAACCAAGATAACAGCCAGGGTCAGATCGAACACAACTGAATTAACAGCCGCAATGGTCTTATCGGTCGAATCATCAGCAATAATGAATTTCACACCCGATTTCTCGTTTTGTTGCTCAATGTTTTTGATTTTTTCTTTCACCAGTTTTGAAACATCTACAGCATTGGCATCTCCTTGTTTTTTCAATAACAGGCCTATACCGTTTGCACCATTAAACCGGCTCACAGAGGTCATTTCTTTAACGCCATCGATAACCGTTGCAACATCTTTTACATATACCGGATTACCCGGAACCGGCATCGCTATCTGCACGTTCATAATATCATAGGTGGTTGCGAATTTCCCGGTTAAACGAACTGAATTGTTTTCTTTGTCGGTTTGTACTTTCCCCGCAGGAATGTCTAAACCTGAATGATTGATGGCGTCAACAACCTGAAAAAGCGAAATTTTATAGAGCTTTAATTTTTCCTGATTAACTTTTACCTGTATTTCCCGTTCTTCGCCACCTAAAAGCGTGATTTCGGCCACCCCTTTCAATTGTTGGATTTGTGGCAGATATTCATCTTTCATCTTCTGATAAAATTCGGTTGCAGGCAGATTGCTTGTGGCGCTGATTGAAATGATGGGTAAGTCATTTGGCGAAACTTTACTCATCACCGGGCTTAATATATCGGCAGGCAAGTCCTTGCGGATATTATCAATATAGCGTTGAGCATCCTGCATGGCAGTATTCAGGTTTGTGCCGTATTTCAGGTTGGCAATAATGATGGAAGCATTGGGCATCGACTTCGTTTCCAGGTAATCCACCCCTTCGAGATTTGACAAAGCATCCTCTATTTTTCTTGAAACAGAAGTTTCTACTTCATTGGGCTCCGCTCCGGGATACATTGTTTTAATGACCACTACCGGCTGGTTGAAATCGGGCAGTAATTCATAACTCAGGTTTTTATAACCGATAATCCCCAACAAGGTTAATACGCTGAAAAGCACGATGATCAGCGAAGGACGATTGATTGATATTTGTGTTATATTCATGGCTCGCTGATTTATTTAACATTTACATTGGCACCATCAAAAAGGTTGATGAACCCACCGGTGATCATTACATCGCCTTCTTTTAACCCGGCGCTCACCACTGCTTTGTTTTTAATTCGTGCTGATACGGTGATGTCTTTAATTACCGCTTTCCCGTTTTCAACCAGGTAAACCTGCGGGTGAAGGGATGACCCGACAATGGCAGAGGCCGGAATGATCATGCTTTTACCACCTTTCCTTTCTGCTAAAATCACACTGCCAAACATTCCGGCTTTGATTGTCAAGTCCGGGGTGTTTTTAAGTGTAAACTGCACCGGGAAACTGCTGGCGGCATTTGCCCTGCTTCCTATCAGGGTTATTTTCCCCGAAAGCATGATCTCAGGAAAGGCATCCGCAACAACATTATATGAAGACATGTTAATGAACAGATTCAAATCCGCTTCGGGAACCGATACAGAAAATTTCAATTGGGCGATATCTGTAATTTGAAGTAACGGTACACCCGGGGCTGCAAATGCTCCCACCTCTGTCAGTTTTGCAGTCACGATCCCTTCAAATGGTGCTGTAATGGTTGTTTTGCTGATCTGCTCCAACAAAGTGTTTTTTTGAACCCTGGCAGATTTCAAACCAAGTTCGGCCTTCTCTAGGAGCACTCCCTGAACGGCATCGGCATTTGTGAGGACCGTATAACGCTTCACATCCGCCTCCAACCCTTCAATTTGTACATCGACGGATTGAAGTTGCAGTTTCAGCAGGGAGTTGTCCAATTGCAATAAGGGTTGTCCTTTTTTTATGTGGCTTCCTGCATCTACCAGAATTGCATTAATCTTCCCCTGGATTTCAGCGCTGAGTTTCGTTTCCTTATGCGGTTCAAAGGTGCCGGAATACGAATAATCTACATCAGCATCCTCCAAATGCAGGGTGTCAGCCTTCACATTGACGGCTTCTTCCTTATTGTATTGATAAATTCTTTGCCGGGCTGTTTCTTTGTTATTCATTAAACGAATCACCACGATGGCGAACAACAAGATTGGGAGGCTGATATAAAGCGCTTTTTTCATCGGTTATTTATTTAAAATGTTTCCTGTTAATTTTTTTAATTCCAGATCTGCCTTCAGATACTCAACTACCGCAGTCAGATAGTTTTGCTGGGCTTCGCGCAAGGCATTGTCAGCCAGCAGAACATCCGGAAGACCTGCCGTGCCTTGTGATTGTTGCAAAATTGTTTGCCCGTAAACAGATTGTCCCAGCGCTATTTGTGAGCGGGTGGTTTCCATTGAATGTTGTGCGACCAACCTCTGCTGCCGGGCATTATCAATCTGCATGTTGGTTTGCTCGGTGATTAAGCTCTGCTGGAGTTCGCTGTTCCTGACCTCCAGTTTCTTCTGATTGATTTTCCGCTGGGTGATCGTTCCGTTAAACAGCGGATAGGTCATCTGAAGGCCGGCATACCCGATGGGATAAAATTTTAAAAATTCATCTGGTTGTTTGTCATACCCATAGCCAGTGGTTCCATAGGTTCCATATAAAGCCAGGGTAGGTAGTCGTGAATTTTTCAATGTTCTGAGTTCGCTGACCAACAATCTCGATTGTGATTCCGAAAGGCGGATATCAATGGTTGAAGCGCTTTTATATTCGTTGTTTTCAGAGGGATAAAACAAAAGAGGTTCCACCTCCAGGTACCGTTCCCCGGAAATACCCATGGAGAATTTCAAGGCATTGATTAGCTGTTCGTATTTGTTATCGGTTATTTCACTCTGATTGGTCAACTGGTCAATCTGCAACTGCACCTTGCTTACATCAGTGCCTTTTGCAAGCAATTGTTCTTTAAGTAATTGCAGATTTTTCAACAATTTTTTTGTATTTGTGAGGTTGCTGTCGATGTATGCATGCTGACTCTTCAGGATCTGTGCGTTATAGTACAAATTGGATATCTCAAAGAATACTTGCTCTGTTGTTTTCTGAACCTGCAATCCACTGATTTCCGTTCCGATCTTCGTTGACTGGATAGCTCCATAGACCAATGGATTATACACCGATAACGTCAGTTGCAAATTGGCATTGATGTTATGCGGAACACCAAATTGCACCTCTTTAAACTGTCCATCCGGTCCTCCAAATGCCGATAAAGGCATAAACTGATAAGGCAGGCTGGCGTAGTAGCGATAGTCGGCATTGACATTAACTTTGGGAATCAGGTTTGCCTGGGCCTCCTTGTGTTTTTGTTCACCCATCTCCCTTGAATTGCGGCTAATTTGCAAACTCTTGTTGTGGACCAGTGCTGTATCAATGCACTGTTTTAAGGTCCAAGCCTGGCCTTGTGCGGTAGTGGCAAGTAATGCTGCCAGGGAGAGCAGCAGAATGATTTTGTGTTTGTGAATATTTACCAACATAATATGCTAAATTTTTTATTACATTTCTGTGATCATACTACTAATCATGTGTTTTCTTTAAAATTTCAATGTCCCGGACCATATTGTCAATGACCTGCTGTTCGTTCATTAGCGCCCGAAAACTTCCTAAAATGGTATTTGCTAAATGTTTGGATGTTTTCTTTGTTTGAAAAATTTTATCTTTCTTGCCATGATTAATAATCTTAACCAGATGAATTTTTGCAGTAGTTTTTATTCTTTGTAAAATCTCCTGTATGGCCGGATCTTTATCTGCCAATTCTGTGGAAAAGATGATGGATAAGTAATACGGTTTTTGCCCGAACAGGTCAATCAGGCTCGTAAAAAGGGTCTGTAATTCCCTTTCTGACGACAAATCCCTTGTATTTGCATCCTTAACAAATTGCTTAATCTCAATTTCCAGGCTGTGTAAAAGCAATAACAGGACATCATCGACATTCTTGAAAAATGACAAAAGAATATCCTCGGCTATTCCCGATTCACGAGACATTTCTTCAATTGATAAGGCGTTTATTCCGGATCGGTTTATGATCCTGCCTGCAGCTTCAACCACATCTGTGTTTCTCAGGTCCATATTCCCTTTTGATTAGTAAACATTCACTAACATAAATTATTAAAAAAATTCAATGCGCCAATTATTTTTCCTTCGAATTATTTCCTTTGAATAAGTTTAAGAATCGATTGAATCATGTTTTCTCCATTCCGTATGATATCGAATTGAAAATTTGCGATTCTCCATTTGAACATTTGAAGTTTAAATGTTCCCATAATAATATGCACCAGTTCGTCGGTAGTGATGTTGTTTGTAAAAACACCTTTTTGCTGTCCCTCCATGATTACCGGCATCAGGTGTTTCATTTTAATATTTATCAGGTTAAGGATGGCATCATTGATCCGTTGGGTCTCTTCCATCAGTCCATCGGAAAATACTGCTACAACAAAGTGAGGATGCAAATTAAAAAACCTGAAGTGTTCCCGGAACATGGCTTTGAATTTTTCTTCAGGATCTGATGACCTGTTGATATTAGACAATCGCAGGTCAATGCTTTCAGCAAGAAAGGTTAGCATTGCAATGATAATTTCCTCTTTGCTGGTAAAATGCCGGTAAATAGCACTTTCTGAAAATTTCATTTCCTTCGCCAGGTTTTTTATGGTCAACCCGCTAACACCTGATGAAGTCAGGATTCTACCGGCTGCTTCTATTATTTCTAATTGCCTTTCTGATAATTCTGTTGTCATTCTGATATAAGTTTACATTTCGTATTCATTTGACTAAATGAACGTGTGTGAATGTTCACTCTGCAAATATACTGGTAATTCATTCAATAATGCAAGTATTTTATTATTTATTTTTTAAGATACTGTATATCAGCGTTTAAAATATAGTTATAATATGGAATTGTATTCCTGGCGGACCTTTGTGAGTATTGATTTGCTATAGTCCAACCTTTATCGATACAACAATAGTGTTTCTTCTGTCCATAGATTCTCCGGCAAACTCATGCTCTTTGCTCATCCGGGCTAAAGCATCCCAATCATCTCTTTTACCTTGGTAATCGTGAATGCATTGGTAATCGGTTTCGACTCAAACACCATGAAGTAACTGTAATCCGATCCTGCAAGCTGTTGCCACTGGTTCCCAAGCCGACACTTTGCCATGCTGTCAGAGTTGTCCAGGTAGTCGCCTTTGGATTCAAGAAGGATCACCTTACCTGTTTTGGTATAGAGGATGAAGTCAGGATAGTGGTTTGACTTAAAACCATTTATGGCAAAACCTTTCCGCTCAATGTTACGGTGCCAGAAGTCGATGTTGGAGAGGCTCGACAGTTCAATGATCACCCGTTCCTCAAACCCGTTCATGGCGCCTTCACGCTCGTAAAGCGATTGTCCGATAGATGAACCAAGGTTGCCGGGACTTATGGATTCCGGAAACTTCCATCCCTGCTGTACCTTGATCTTACCGACTTTGACGAACTTATCGAACTGCTCCTCAGCATACACGTCAGCCAGTTCCCTGATCTTTTTCTTGATCTTGTCGATGTAACTGTATTTGCGCGAGAGAAAGTCAGCCACCTGTTCCTGGCTGAAGTCGGAAAACACGGATTCAACATACCGTCTGATGGACCCGTCAGGGATTGGATACATGTCGCCAATCAGGTTGATTACCAGTTCCGACAGGTCTTTAAGCTGGCCCTCCTTTGGCTTGGCAAGGATGTATTCGACCAAAGGCTCTTTAAACATCCGGTCCTCGATCTTGGTGAACGACGGGGTATACTCGTTCTTGCGGGTCTCTTGCAAATCAACTTTGTAGAGCTCAGATGAAACATCGTCAAACTCTATGTTCTTATCGCACTTCTCCAGGTGAAATCCTGCAAGCAGGATGGGTTCCTCCAATGGCACTAGCCCGGTGCCGGTTTCAAACAGGTTGTTCTTCGGTACATCAATGAAAAAGCGGGGGATCATGATCCCTTTGGCTTTGTCTGCGAACCCGTCACGGATTCGGTATCGTTTTACTTTTGCTCCCATCTCTGCGTAATAGTTGGCGTCAATTTCAACGGGTTGCTTGTTGATTTGTTCTTCGAGTTCGCGGTTCTGTTGCTCTGCAAGACCAGCGATGGCGTTGATGACTGTCGTTGCTGCCGGTGCATCAGTGCCATCAGGGCTGAAGTTGATCTTCCCTGCGTCTATGCCTTCATCTTCCGGTTTGTCTTCAGGGAACAGAAAGTTGTCGAGCGTCTTTGTAATGACCTGTTGCTTTTCGGTTTCGGGCATGTCATCTTTCTGCCGGTAGTCTTTATCGCTGAATCCTGAATTGAGCAAGCTTTTGACGATGTTTTGTAACGTTTCGTTGAACTTTGCGGAGGAAGTGAGCACGTAGGAAACATTCAGCAAGGTGTCCTGGTGCCGCACAACATAAGGCTGTCTGAGCACGCGTCCAAGGATCTGTTCCACGTCAACTGCCGACGACCGGTCGGCCAGTGAAGCGAGAATGTATGCAAACGGGCAATCCCATCCCTCTTTCAGCGCATTGATGGTAATGATGTACCGGACTTTACAGTCCTTGGCCGACAGGTCTATACCGGAAAGTTCGTTTTTGTTGGCGGTCTTGATCTTGATCTCCGCTTCATCAATCCCGAGTTTCAGAAGCTCGGTTTTCAGTTTCTCAAAGGTAGTGTTATCTTCATTGGTTGCCGACTGCGCCTGAAACAGCACAATCGGGCGGATGTACCTGCCGGTAACCTTTTCCTCTGCAATCGCTGATGCTTCCAGTTTGCGCTGAAGGTGAAGCGCACTGCTGATCACATCATGCTTGTCTTTATGGTTATAAACGATCACAGGTAGCTTAACCATGCTATGCCTTTTTAATTCAATGGCAGGCACCATGCTGACAATGTTGCTATTGTCCTTTGGCGTTGCAGTCAAATCAAGAATGAAGCATGGATTGAGCGCTTTCAGCATCTCCACACTGAGGTCTGTTTCAGCATTGTGGCTTTCGTCAACGACGAGTATCGGGCTCAGGTTCCGGATCACGTTG
>Ga0074195_1002256_pt1 | contig 22386 bp, 11 predicted proteins | sample EPASupsiteHSE623_FD_64525 | JGI IMG/M metagenome (GOLD analysis project Ga0074195, IMG submission 64525) | Bioremediated contaminated groundwater from EPA Superfund site, New Mexico - Sample HSE6-23 | ecosystem: Environmental > Aquatic > Deep subsurface > Groundwater > Contaminated ...
ATAAGTAGCGTAGAAAGAGGCAGATGAAAGTTTGATACCATTTTGTCGGCTACTGAGAAGTCGTAAGGAGGGAAAATGAATTTGTTAGTCCATCCTTGATATGGGTTAAGCATTCCATTTGTTGTTACAGAGCTTTCGATTGCCCTCATAACAGTTGTTCCTACAGCACAAATGCTTTTGCCGTTAGCTTTAGCCTTATTAACTATCTCTGTTGCTTCTGAGGTAATTACCATTTCCTCAGAATCCATTTTATGCTTTGTAAGGTCTTCAACCTCAACAGCGCGGAAATTGCCGAGACCAACATGAAGTGTAATCTCTGAAATTTCAACACCCAGAATTTCAAGACGTTTTAAAAGATGCTTGCTGAAATGCAGTCCTGCTGTCGGAGCTGCAACTGCACCTTCATGTTTTGCAAAAACTGTCTGATACCTGTCTGCATCCTCCTTTTCTACATCACGTTTAATGAAGCGGGGAAGGGGCGTTTCGCCAAGTGAATACAGCGTCTTTTTGAAGGATTCGTAATCTCCGTCGTATAAAAAACGAAGAGTTCTTCCACGTGAAGTAGTGTTGTCAATAACTTCTGCGACAATATTATCATTATCACCGAAATACAATTTGTTGCCTATGCGGATCTTTCTGGCAGGATCAACAAGCACATCCCATAACCTTTGTTCCCTGTTAAGTTCCCGTAAAAGGAACACCTCAATCTGTGCCCCGGTCTTTTCTTTATTGCCGTACAGTCTTGCAGGAAACACCCTTGTGTTGTTTACAATCATAACATCTCCTTCATCAAAATAATGAAGAATGTCCTTGAACATTTTATGTTCGATTTTTCCTGTTTTACTGTTTAAAACAAGTAGTCTTGACTCATCACGGTTCTCGGTTGGATATTGTGCGATAAGATCTTCTGGGAGTTTGTAACGGAACTGCGATAATTTCATATCAATTCAAAAAAAAATATTTCGGACTTTATACGTAAAACGAAAAAAAAAGTTTCACGAAAAACCCCGGCAAAAGTAGTAAATATTTTTAAACTACTCATTATTCAAAAGATAATCCTGCAACTTTTCTATACTGATTGCTTTCTCAATTGAGAATTGTCCGACCTTTGTTCTTCTGAGGTCGGTGATATATGCACCTGAGTTAAGCTCATTTCCGAGATCCCTGGCAAAAGAACGAACATAAAAGCCCTTTCCGCAGGAAATTTTAAGAATTACACGGGGAAGCGTGAACTCAATCAGCTCAATACTGTTTACAAAAGCAGCTCTTGCTTCAATTTCAGGGTCCTGTCCTTTTCTTGCATATTCGTACGCCCTTCGTCCGTTTATCCATTTGGCTGAATGCAATGGTGGAACTTGCATAATATCACCGGTGAATTTAACAAGCTTATCTTTTAAATCAGATTCAGTAATATGACTGTATTCAAAGTTTCCGTCCACAGGCTGTTCTCGGTCGAAACTTGCAGTAGTTTTCCCGAATTCAAGGGTTGTGATATATTCTTTATCCAATCCAGTAAGCTCTTCTATTTTTTTAGTAGCTTTTCCATAGCACAAAACAAGCAATCCTGTAGCCAGTGGGTCAAGGGTGCCGGTGTGCCCGACTTTTATTTTATGTCCAATAATTGACCGTATCATTTGACGCGTCTTATTTACAACGTCAAAAGATGTCCAGCCATAGGGCTTGTCGATCAGGAGTAATCCTGCTTCAGTATTCATTAAATGGTGAGTGAGATCCCTGACAATAAAAGAATAATTAATACAGAACCAACGATGATTCTGTATACCCCGAACGCCCTGAATCCGTATTTTGTTAGAAATGCAATGAACCCTTTAATCGCAATCATTGCAACGATAAATGCAACTACATTTCCAATTACAAGCAGATGTACATCATTTGCGGTGAAGACATCGTATGTTTTAAGCAGTTTATATGCAGATGCCGCAAACATTGTTGGTACTGCCAGGAAGAAAGAGAATTCAGCAGCGGTCTTCCTGTCGAATTTCTGTGCCATACCCCCAATAATGGTAGCTGCTGACCTAGATATTCCGGGGATCATCGCTATACATTGAAAGAGGCCAATTATAAAGGCATTTTTAAAGGTTATTTCCTTATCTTTTTTGTTTGAGGCGAACCATTTATCGATAAATAACAGAACAATTCCTCCGGCAAGCAAAGAAATTGCTACGGTCATTACACTTTCCAGCATCTGGTCGATATAATCTCCAAGCAGAAATCCAAGAACTGCCGCAGGAATAAACCCGATGAAGAGTTTGAAATAGAAGTTAACTGTTTTGAAAAACCTTTTCCAGTAAAGTACAACAACCGAAAGAATGGCACCAAACTGAATGTTGACAATAAAAGCTTTAAGGAAATCGCTGTTTTCTAAACCCAGAAGATGCTGGGCTATTATCATGTGCCCTGTTGAAGATATTGGTAAAAACTCTGTGATCCCTTCGACTATTGCAAGGATTATAACATCAAATATCGACATTTTTGGGAACTAGTTTTTGGGCTTCTTAAGAATTGCGTATATTATTGATATAAATCCTATCATTACGACAATAGGTGCAAGAGTAATACGCCTGAAACTGAAAACTTCGGGATTGAATACAGAAGGGTCGTCTGACTTACCGCCCGACATTAAGGCAAACCCGATTATTATAATTGCAAAACCAGCTGCAAGCAATATGTAATTCTGTTTTCCAAGCGGAAAATCCGGGCTGTTGCCTTTTTCGTTTTTGGTTGACATTGTTTAAAGTTTTATAATGGAATTTCGTACGATTTCATTTTAAGATACCGGTTAACGGCAAAGAATGTAGACAGGAAAGTAAGAAGGACAGAGAAAACTACAATAAGAATAAAGAGAAACGCAATTACAGAGAAATCCTGAAGGGAAATTAGTGCGCCGAATTCAGTTTCGGTATATGATATAAGCCAAATCAAAAAACCAAACGCAAGTAGTGATGAAATAAATCCCTGGATGATATTGTTAATAATGAATGGCATCCTTATAAAACCTCTGGTTGCACCAACAAGACTCATTGTTCGTATGATCATTCTTTTTGAATAAATCATAAGCCTTATAGTATTGTTAAGTAATGATACCGAAATTATTATCAGCATAGCTGCTATCCCGAGAATGAGAAGACTGATTTTACTTATATTCTCGTTGACAAGGTGAAGAAGGTTTTTCTGATAGTAAACTTCCTTTATCTGAGGGTAGTCTTTAAGCTCCTGTTCAATCCAGGTAAGGCTGTCTGTGTTTGCATAATCAGCATAGAATTTAACCTCTATTGAATTAAGGAGAGGATTAAAACCAAGAAAGTCAACAAAATCTTCACCCAGTTCTTTTTGAAGTTCTTTAGCAGCATCGTCTTTTGTAATATAACGTGTCGATTTAATGTATGATGTTGCATCAAGATTCTTCTGAAGCCTAAGCACATCAGCATCTCTTGCGTCATCCTGTAATACAATTGTAAATCCGATGTTCTCTTTTACGTAATCAGAAAGTTTACGGGTATTAAGTACAAGCAGGCAGACAAAACCGATAAGCACAAGAAGGAGTGTCATACTAAGGATTGAAGTGAAATAGGCTCCGCGGAGCCTGCGTCTTAAGACATTTTCTTTTTTACCTGACACTTTTTACCGGTTTGCCGGTTCGGAGGGGTTCGAACCCTCGACCCCATGATTAAGAGTCATGTGCTCTACCAACTGAGCTACGAACCGGAATTGCGGTGCGAAAGTAATAATTTCATTTCGCAATGTCAAAAAAAATAATCATGTATTATTAATTTAAAATATTTATTTAATAACGAACCTCTTGTTAACTCTTATGTTGATGCAATATTTTTTCTACCCATGTCAAGGCTCTTTTAAATATTTTTATATTTGCTTTAATAAATATTAAGGAAATGAAAAACTTTTTATTGTTACTAATTATTGTTATGATTACTTTCCCTGTAATCGTAGAAGCACAGGCACCTCAGATATTCAATTATCAGGCTATAGTTCGTGATGGAAATGGCGACATAGTTGCAAACCAGAATGTCTCTTTTCAGGTAAGTATACTTGCTGGTTCAGTAACAGGTACAATAATGTATTCCGAAACTCATTCTGTTAATACTAATTCATTTGGACTTGCAACTTTTGCTGTTGGGTCGGGCACATTGGTCACAGGTGATTTTACAAACATAAACTGGGGAACAGATTTGTATTTTCTGAAGATCGGAGCTGATATCACTGGTGGAACTACATATATTGATATGGGTACAACACAACTTTTGAGCGTCCCTTATGCCCTATATGCAGAGCGAGCTTCAACAAGTACCGACGACAACGATCATGACCCGCTGAATGAGATACAGGATATTTCAATTTCCGGAAACGATCTCACAATTTCAGGAGGAAGCACAGTAACAATACCTCAAGCAACATATACAGCAGGAACGGGAATAAATATTACTGGAAACATTGTAACAAATACCTTACCTGACGACACTGTTACAATAACCGGAATTGGTTCTACAACTGTTACCGGAACTTATCCCGATTTTGTTGTTTCGGGCACTGATAATGTAAACGATGCTGATGCAGATCCATCGAATGAACTTCAGATTCTTTCGGTAAATAATGATACTTTATTTTTAACGAACGGAGGATTTGTTCCCCTCTCAGGATACTCCGACACATTGTGGCGGCTGGCAGGAGTTAATATTTATAATACAAACAGTGGTAAGGTAGGAATCGGAACAGCCACACCTCCGGGGAAACTGGTAGTGCAGGGTGATTCTACAATGGCTGATACAATTCCATTATTTGAAGTAAAAGACAAGTCAGGGCACACAGTATTTATAATATATCCCGACAGTGCAAGACTTTATGTGGGAGATGACGGGTCCAAAACAATAAAAGGAGGCTTTGCTGTTAGTGGCAGAAACACTGTAAAGCAGATTACCCATAATTACCTTCTTGTTAAGCCAGACAGTACCAGAATATACACAACTGATACAGTTGCCGGTTTTGGTGTTGAAAATATTACAGCAAGTTCAACAAATTCATACATGAAGCTTACTCCTGCCAATTATTTTATCGGGCATGAAGCAGGAAAATCTGTTACTTCAGGATTATTTAATTCATTTATTGGATACCAGAGCGGGTATAGTAATGCTACAGGTAAGAAGAATTATCTAATCGGATACCGGGCTGGTTACTATAATTATTCCGGAAACAGTAATATATTTATTGGCGACAGTGCAGGATACAATAATCAGCCATTTTCCGCACCATTAGGTTCAATGAATGGTTGCTACAATATTTTTGTTGGAAATGAAAGTGGTTTGATGAATTATACAGGTTATGCAAATATATTTATCGGGTATAATGCAGGACGAGAAAATACTTCAGGACATATGAATGCAGCCGTAGGATACAGAGCCCTGTTTTCAAACACGACTGGGTACAATAACTCTGCTTTTGGGTATGACGCACTTTATCTGAATTCAACCGGGCTTAGTAATACTGCTATAGGTACAGGAGGATTGTCAAGCAATGTGTCAGGCAGATTTAATACTGCTGTAGGTTGTGAGGCTTTAAAGAATAACACTGTAAGCTATAATAACACAGCGCTGGGTACATACGCACTAAGAGCAAATACCGGAGAAAACAATACTGCCTGCGGTATGATAGCAATTGGATTTAATCAGACAGGAAGCGACAATACTGCTGTCGGTTCATATGCATTATCAGGTATCACAACAGGGAACTGGAACAGTGCCCTTGGAAGTAATTCTTATGCAACAAATAACTATTCAAATTCAACAGCATTAGGAGCAACAACTGTTATTACTGCCAGCAACCAGATAAGGTTAGGAAATGCTTCTGTTACAAGTATTGGAGGATATGCTGACTGGACAAACATTTCGGACAAGCGTGTGAAAAAAGACATATCAGAAAATGTGCCGGGGCTAGAATTTATTCTGAAGTTAAAACCTGTAACATACCATCTTGATCTTGATAAAATCGCTGAGTTAACTAAATTACCCGACTCTTTACGTCAGAAAGACAATGAAAAGATAACTGAAAACATTTTGCAGACAGGATTCCTTGCACAGGATGTTGAAAAAGTTGCAAAAGAACTGGGTTATGAGTTCAGTGGTGTTGATGCACCAAAAAACGAAAATGATTTTTACGGCCTGAGATATGCTGAATTTACAGTCCCACTGGTTAAAGCCGTGCAGGAGCTTAGCGAGCAGAACAGGAAACTGGCTGAGGAAAATAAACAACAGCAGTTATTAATAGAAAACCTTATAAAGAAGGTAGGGCAGCTGGAGAAATAGTTCTGATACTTTGTTATTTTTTTGTTTTCTTTTTATTTTTGAGAAAAAAATGTATGAAAAAATTAATCGTATTTGTAATCGTTACAATTAATTCTTTTTGCCTTATTTCACAGGCTCCTCTTAAATTTGACTATTCTGCAGTTGTAAGGGATGGTTCAGGAAATCCGGTGTTTAACCAAACTGTCGGCTTTCAGATAAAGATATTATCTGGTTCGCCGTCAGGAACGGTTGAATATATGGAAACACATACTGTAGCAACGGATAATTTCGGGGTCGCTACTTTTCTTATTGGTGGTGGCGCTCCTGTGTCAGGTAGCATGTCATCAATAGCATGGGGTACAAATTCCTTTTATATTGATGTTGCTGTTGATATCAACGGAGGAACCGCTTATAACAGTGTAAGTACAACACAACTTGTGAGTGTGCCGTATGCTTTGTATGCAAATGAAGCAGGTTCAGTTGCAGGTAGTCCATGGACAGTCTCAGGTAATAATATTTATAATAACAACAGTGGAAATGTTGGTGTTGGTAACACAAATCCTCAGGGGAAATTATCAGTTAAACAAGACTCGACAGCCTCTCAGTCTGCCCCAATATTTACAATTAAGAACAGATACGGACAGGACATATGTGTGATATATCCGGACAGTGCAAGAATGTATATTACAGATGAAGTTTTCGGTAATTCCGCTTTTACAATTTCAGGAAGAGATTTATCAAAAGCATATACTGGTAATTTTATGACTATAACTCCTGACAGCGTTCAGTTTTATGGAAATACACAACCTGGATTTATCGCAATTAACCGGAGCAATGCTAATTATCCATTACATGTTGGAAATAGTACAAATAATGGTAACGGTGCTTTTTTGACACCCGGAGGAGTCTGGACAAACGCCTCATCAAAAGAGTTCAAGGATCGTTTTACAACTCTTCCGAAGCAGGATGTTCTTGATAAAATCTCGGCAATGAATATTCAGGGCTGGTATTACAAGGGAACAAATGAGTATCATATCGGACCGGTTGCTGAGGATTTTTATCAGGCATTCGGTTGCGGTTTAAAGGACAACCCCCAGAATGTTAAACGATATATTGCTCCGTCTGATGTTGCTGGTGTTTCAATTATCGCTGTTCAGGAACTCAATGATCAGATAAAGGTTGAAAAGCAGAAAAATCAGGAATTAAGCGAAGAGAATGAATATCTTAAGGTTATGATAGAAAGCCTGAGACAGAGGGTAGAGATTCTCGAAAGCAGGTAATTAATATTTATTCAAAAGTTATGAAAAAGATTATAATATTTATTGCAGTATTTTCAATGTGTAATGCTGCTCAATCACAGTCTCCTTTGCTTTTTAACTATTCTGCCACCGTTAAGAATGTTTCCGGAGTTCCAATTATTAATCAGACTGTGTCTTTCCGTTTCAGCATAATTACAGGTTCATCAACAGGTACAGTTGAATATGCCGAGACTCAAAACGTAATAACTGATAATTTTGGACTGGCTTCTTTAAAAGTTGGAGCTGGGATTGTGTTATCTGGTAATATGTCAAATATACAATGGGAATCAAATGATTGTTTTCTTAAAGTGGAATTGGATACTGCCGGAGGAAGCACCTATGTCGATATGGGAACAACTCATATGAACAGCGTGCCTTACTCTTTATATGCTGAAAAGGCCGGATATGGAGGAACACCATGGGTATTGTCAGGAAACAATATTTATAATTCCAATAGTGGAAATATCGGCATCTCAGAAACTAACCCGCAATTTAGGTTGTATGTTAAACAGGCTTTTTCCGACCCCGATACTATTCCATTATTTGAGATCAAGGATAAAGATGGCTATGATATTCTTGTAATGTATCCCGATAGCATAAGGGTAATAATTAAGGATGACACTGCTGGAACTGATGGGTCGTTTACTGTTTGCGGGCGTAATTCCACAACAAATATTACAAATAATTTTTTAAAAATCACTCCGGATATAATCAGATTCTATGGTGACACAAGCAGCGGTGGTATTGTTGTTAAGAATCACTTTAGCACTTCTTATAATATTCCGATTGCAATAGGTAGCAACACTACAGATGGCAACGAAGCTTATCTTAGCAATGGCGGTGTATGGACAAACACATGTTCGCGTGAGTTTAAAGATAGGTTTACATCAATTTCAGGTGCTGATGTGCTGGATAAGATCTCTGCCATGAACGTTAAGGGCTGGTATTATAAAGATACAAATGAATATCATATTGGTCCGGTTGCTGAAGATTTTTATTCAGCATTCGGATGCGGACAGCGGGATGTAAAAGCAGATATTGGTAAATATATTGCTTCGGGAGATATGGCAGGTGTGGCGCTTCTGGCAGTTCAGGAATTAAATAAAGAAATGAAAGAATTAAAACTGAGCAACCAGAATGTGAAAAACAAGAGTGATGAATTAAGAGCAATGTTATCTGATCTGGAAAGCAGGGTAAGTAAACTTGAGTCGAGGTAACATTTTGTAAGATATTCAGATCAGGAATAGGTTTTTTCATATATTTGTACAAAACAATTCATATGAAAAAACTTATTCTGGTTTTATTTTGTGCATCTTTTTTATTCAGTTTATCAGCACAAACTCCCTTGTCATTCAACTATCAGGCTGTGGTTCGTGACGCCGGAGGTTCAGTTATAGTTAACACAACTGTTAATGTAAATGTGAAAATTCATGAAGGAACTCCCGCAGGTAATGTTGTCCTTGATGAAGTGTACACACCATTAACAAATGGTTTTGGCCTTATAAACCTCCAGATAGGTTCAGTTCAGCCTTCGCAGTTTGCAAATATCAACTGGGGAGGAAATACATTTTACATAGAGACAATTATAAACGGTGTTTCAACCGGAACACAGCAATTGCTTAGCGTTCCCTATGCACTGCATTCAAAAACGTCAGAAGATGCATTCAGCGGGAATTACAGCGATCTGTCGGGAGTACCATCAGATGTCAGTGCTTTCAACAATGATGCTGGTTACCTTACATCAGAGATAGATGGCGATGTTACTAATGAACTGCAGGTGTTGAGTATCAGCAACGATACAATTTATCTTTCAAACGGAGGTTTTATTAAATTGCCTGCCGGGTTCAGCGGTAATTACAATGACCTTACCGGAGCTCCATCCAATGTAAGTGCATTTACTAACGACGCAGGTTACATTTCATCCTTTACAGAAGTTGATGGAGATGTAACAAATGAATTGCAGACTCTTAGTGTTGCCGGAAACGATCTCACTATCAGTGATGGAAATACAGTTCAGCTTCCTCAGACAGTTTATACAGCCGGAGCCGGGATTTCTGTTACAGGTAATACAATTATAAATACTCAGCCCGATCAGACAGTCTCGGTTACCGGTGGTGGTGCTACAACTGTTACCGGGACTTATCCGTCATTTACAGTTACAAGTACTGACAATGTTAATGACGCCGATTCTGATCCTTTAAACGAGATCCAGACATTGTCTATTGCCGGTAATAGTCTTTCCCTGAGCGGAAGTAATAATGTATCATTATCAGGTTATGTTGACACATTATGGAAGAGTAACGGAACAAAAATTTATAACTCTAATTCAGGTAACGTAGGTGTGGGAATTAATAATCCAACCGGAAAGATGGTTGTGCAGGGTGATGCTCTTCTGACTGATGCCGATCCCTTGTTTGAAGTCAAAGACCGTACCGGAGCAACAGTTTTTGTTGTTTATCCCGATAGTGTTAGGATTTTTGTAGGTGATGATGGTTCTAAGACCAGTAAAGGAACATTTGCAGTAAGCGGACGAAACACTGCAAAAGCATTTACACATAACTATCTTTTGATCCGTCCCGATAGCTCAAGAGTGTATACCGGAGACGATACCAAAGGTTTTGGGGTACAGAATATCGGTAGTAGTTCTACAACAAGCTATATGCAATTAACACCAAACAATTATTTTATTGGACATGAAGCTGGAAGGGCCATAAAAACAGGACTCTACAATTCATTTTTGGGTTATCAGGCCGGAAGAAGTGATACTTCGGGTTCTTCGAATGTCTTTATCGGATATCAAAGTGGTTATTCAAATTCCTCGGGAGTTAGCAATACCGGGATGGGTTATCAGTCACTTTACTCAAATACGACCGGAATGCATAGTGTTGCAATCGGGCATCAGAGCGGTTATACAAATACCGGTGGTGGATACATTACGGCTGTCGGATATCGCTCATTATATGAGAACACACTTGGAAATCAGAATACAGCTGTGGGATATATGGCTTCTTACCATACTCTTAACGGAGGGTTCAATACTTCTGTTGGCAGCTTTGCAATGGCATCCAATACTTCCGGAGGATCTAATACAGCAGTAGGTTGTGATGCAATGGAATATGGTACCACAGCAGTATGCAACACATCTGTAGGTCGCGAAGCCCTTTATTTTAATTCACTTGGCTCTTATAATACGGCAGTGGGACGTGATGCAGGGTTTGGTTCTTTTGGTGTTGATCAGTCACAATGCACTTTCATTGGCAGTAATTCATATGTTACTACTGCTCGTTCTAACATTACAATGCTTGGATATGGAATTGTAAATGCCCAGTGCACAGGAGACAATCAGGTTATGCTAGGAAATACAGCAATAACACAAATCAGAGCGCAGGTAACAGGAATTACTTCATATTCAGACAAAAGATTTAAGTCCAATGTACAGGAAAATGTTGCCGGGCTCGACTTTATTATGAAACTTAAGCCTGTAACTTATAACGAAAACCCTGAACTTTTGCACAAAATATGGGGAACTCCCGATTCTTTATTAGCAAAGATCGATCACAAAGACATAAGTAAAGAGCGTTTTATAGGATTTCTTGCACAGGATGTAGAAAAAGCTGCAAAAGAAACAGGATTTGATTTCCCTGGATTAGATATCCCCAGGAATGAAAATGAAGTTTATACTTTACGATACACCGACTTTATCATGCCATTGGTAAAAGGAATGCAGGAGCAGCAAGAAATTATTGAACAACTGCAAAAAGAAAACGATCTTCTAAAGCAGAGGATGAGTGAAATTGAAAAATCAACAAAAGAATAAAAGATGAAACAGTTATTAATTTTACTTGCATGCTGCACCCTAAGTTTATCAGCTTTTTCGCAGACTCCGCAATCTTTCAGCTATCAGGCTGTAGTTCGTGACGCCGGAGGTGCAATAATTGCCAACACAACAGTTAACGTGAACATTATTATCCATGAAGGAACTCCGGCAGGAAATGTTGTCCTTGATGAAGTCTACACACCCGTAACAAATGGCTTTGGCCTTATAAACCTGCAGATAGGTTCAGTTCAGCCTGTTCAGTTTGCAGGTATAAACTGGGGAAGTAGTACCTATTACATCGAAACAATTGTAAACGGTGTTACAACCGGTGTTCAGCAACTGCTAAGCGTTCCCTATGCACTGCATTCGAAGACGTCAGAAGATGCTTTCAGCGGAAACTACAGTGACCTTAATGGAGTTCCAACTGATGTAAGTGCTTTCAATAATGATGCAGGCTATCTTTCAAATGAAGTTGACGGGTCAGTAACAAATGAAATACAGGTTCTGAGTATAAGTAATGATACAGTTTATCTGAGTGGCGGAGGTTTTGTAAAGTTACCGGCTGGTTTTAACGGGCAATACAGCAGCCTTATCGGAGCTCCATCCAATGTAAGTGCATTTACTAACGACGCAGGTTACATTTCATCCTTTACAGAAGTTGACGGAGATGTAACAAATGAATTGCAGACATTGTCTGTGAACAACGATACATTGTATTTAAGTAGCGGTGGTTTGGTTCCTCTTACCGGATATGTTGATACTTTATGGAGAAAATCGGGTAATTCGATATATAATACAAACAGCGGAAAGGTTGGTATAGGAATTTCGTCGCCTCCCGGTAAACTGGTCGTGAAAGGAGATGCTGCAATGCATGATACTATTCCGCTTTTCGAGGTCAAGGACAGAAATGGAGCAACAGTTTTTATAGTATATCAGGACAGTGTAAGGATATATGTTGACGATGATCCTGCTAAAGCCAATAAAGGAGCATTTGCAGTTAGCGGAAGAAATACTGCCAAATCATTTACACACGATTTTTTAAAGGTGACACCTGATTTTTCAAGAGTATATACTGGTGATGCTGAACTTGGTTTCGGAGTTGAAAACATCGGACTTACTGAAAATGAAAGTTACATGCGGTTAACTCCTGAAAATTATTTTATTGGTCATGAGGCAGGAATTAATACAGTCCCAGCCGGTGGAGACAGCGGTAGATTTAATATATTTATAGGGTACAATTCCGGGATGACAAATACAAAAGGTTCATCCAATTTGTTTATGGGTTACAGGTCGGGATATTCGAATACAATCGGGAGTTATAATTCTGCAAGCGGTTATGAAGCGCTTTTTGCCAATACAACTGGAAAATATAATGTTTCTACCGGTTACCAGTCGCTCAGGAATAATACCACAGGAGAAACAAATGTGGCAAACGGTTTCAGGGCACTTTATTACAATACTCAGGGATTCGATAATGTGGGAGTGGGACATTGTGCTTTGCATAATAATACTACAGGACAGAGTAATATCGCCCTTGGTGCCTATGCAATGTTTGGGAATACAACCGGGCGTGATAACGTTGGTGTCGGGGATGCCACACTTCAGTATAATGAAGGGATTTTTAATGCTGCATGCGGAAATTATGCACTTCAGTTTAACACTACAGGATTTAACAATACTGCATGTGGAGGAATTGCTCTCAACAGGAATTCTACAGGAAACAATAATACTGCTGTTGGTTTTATGGCAGGAGTTGGTATGACTGGCGTAAATTTTGAAAGTTGTACTTTTATTGGCTCGGCTGCGTATTTAACACAAGCAAGGACAAATGTGACACTATTAGGCTACGGGATAACTGATGCACTTTGTACAGGGGATAATCAGGTTTTAATAGGTAACACGGCTGTAACTGAAATAAGGGCTCAGGTCACAGGTTTTACTGCATATTCCGACAAGCGTTTTAAATCAAATATAAACGACAATGTTGCCGGACTTGACTTTATTTTAAAACTGAAACCTGTTACATATAATGAAGATCCTGAAATACTTCACAAAATCATGGGCACACCCGACAGCTCTCTTGCTTTGATTGATCACAGTCAGATTAAGAAACAACGTTTCATAGGCTTTCTTGCTCAGGACGTAGAAGCCGCAGCAAAGGAAAGCGGATTTGATTTTCCTGGCATAGATGTTCCCCGGAACGAAAATGAAGTATATTCTTTAAGGTACACTGATTTCATAATGCCACTTGTAAAATCTGTGCAGGAACTCAGTTCTGAAAATGCTGAACTAAAGAAAACAATAAGCCTGATGAATGAAAGAATTGCGAAACTTGAAAATAACTAGAATTAAGATGCAATTAAGTAATAAATAAGGTATTGTCTCTTAAAATAAAGGCAGATTAATTAATCTGCCTTTTTAATATCAATATTTTTAAATTCATTGCTACGGATTTGATTTATTGTTTGTTTATTATGTCTTTTATTTTTTGCGAAACTAAATTTAACACTGTTCGTAAAAAGTATTATGTTTTTATGAAAATTCACAAATCTATTTATATGAAAAAAGTAATTTTTAGTCTGTTTTTGCTTGTAATTTCAAGCGTTATGTATGCACAGTCACCAGAAATGTTCCAGTACCAGGCTGTTGTTAGAGATGGGACAGGAAGTCCATTATTGAATCAGTCTGTTGGTGTTCAGCTTAGTATCCTGCAGGGTTCAGCTTCAGGATCATCTGTTTATACAGAGACACATACCACTACAACCAACCAATTAGGGATTATAAACCTGAACGTAGGAAGTGGTACAGTTCAATCTGGAATATTTAATAATATAAACTGGGGCAATGGTCCTTATTTTTTAAAAATTGAGATTGATCCGGCAGGCGGAGTCGTGTATACTGATATGGGAGCTTTTCAGCTTTTAAGTGTTCCTTATGCTCTGCATTCAAAAACTTCTGAAGACGCTTTCAGCGGAAATTATTCCGACCTTGCAGGTGTTCCGACAAATATAAGTTCATTTACAAATGATGCCGGATTTATTACTAATCCTGATGATGCAGATGCAGATCCTTCAAATGAAATTCAGAGTTTAAGTATTATTGGAAATGATATAACAATTTCTGGAGGAAACACTATAACTGTTCCTCAAAACATTTATACTTCGGGTAGCGGTATTAGTATTACTGGAAATGTTATTTCAAACTCACAACCAGATCAGCCTGTTTCAATAGCCGGATCCGGAGCAACAACAGTAACCGGTACTTATCCGAATTTCACCATAAGTAGTACCGATAATGTGAATGATGCAGACGCCAGCCCGACAAACGAGATTCAATCATTAAGTATATCAGGAAATGATCTGAGTATTTCTGGAGGAAATACTGTAACCCTTCCTGGGGGATCAGGCAGCCCAGCAGGTGTCAACGGAAATATTCAGTTCAATAACAATGGTGCTTTTGGAGCAAACAGTGGTCTGGTATGGGACAATACAAATGAAAGAATGGGTGTTGGATTGAATAATCCCAATGGCAGATTTGTTATTCAGAGGAAAACTTCAGCACTGGCAACTGAACCTCTTTTTGAAGTAAAGGACGATAACGGGCAGTCTGTATTTGTAGTTTATAAGGATAGTGTAAGAATATATTTCGACGATGATGCTGCAAAAGCAAATAAAGGGACATTCGCAGTGAGCGGAAGAAATACTACAAAATCATTTACACATAATTATCTGCTTGTACGTCCTGACAGTACTAGGATATACACATCCGACGGAACTGCAGGGTTTGGTGTCGAGGATGTGGGTTCGGGATCCGAAACAAGTTATATGAATCTTACACCTGATAATTATTTCATCGGACAAAATTCAGGTGTCAATGTTACAACAGGTATATATAATTCAGTTCTTGGTTATAATGCAGCCAATCAACTTACATCAGGTCTTAGTAACATTATACTCGGTTACGATGCCGGTATGGGAATTACTGATGGTAGCGATAATGTTGTGATCGGATACAAATCAGGATATAATCTGACTTCATCGCAAAGGAATATATTACTTGGTTACCAATCTGGTTATAACCTTAATTCGAACGGCAATAATATTTTCATTGGTTATGAATCAGGATATTTAACAACATCTGGTTTTAAAAATATAGCTTTAGGATTTCAGTCACTTTATTCTAATGTTACAGGTTCATCTAACGTGGCAATAGGAGATATGGCTATGTTCAGTAATACCGGAGGTCTTTCCAATACTGCTATAGGAAGTGAAGCGATGTATTACAATACAACAGGTTCCTCAAATACAGCTTGTGGAATACAGGTACTGTCAGCTAACACAACAGGATCATGGAACAGTGCTTTTGGATCTGTTGCATTGGGCAATAACACTACAGGGAATAATAATACAGCTATTGGAGAGTCATCAATGTTTACAAATACTTCAGGATATAATAATACTGCCGTTGGCACAAAAGCACTAAGCAGTAATATTACTGGTAATTACAATGTCTCAATCGGGGCTTTTTCGTTAATGAATAATGATGCAAGTTATAATACAGCTATTGGTTGTTGGGCTCTTACAACCAATACTACCGGATCGTGGAATACTGCTCTTGGACAAGGATGCTTACGATATAATACAACTGGATCGGATAATTTAGCAGCTGGTTTTTCAGCGCTTCAGCAGAATACAACCGGAGGAGTTAATACAGCTGTAGGTAATTATGCTTTACTTAATAATGAAACAGGATCAAATAATGTTTCATTAGGAAATTCTTCTTTGTATCAGAATAATATTGGATATGATAATACTGCTGTTGGGACTTCATCAATGCTTTTGAATACCAGTGGAAATAAGAATACAGCATTAGGTATGTGGGCTATGCGCGGAAATTCTACAGGTAATCAGAATACCGCATTAGGCTACAATTCGTTGTATACTAATTCAACAGGATCTGAAAACGTTGCTATTGGCTATAATGCGCTTTTTAATAATACAGCAACTGGAAATACTGTTATTGGTACCATGGCTGCCAGAAATAATAGTACCGGATATTATAATACGGCTATAGGAAATAGGGCAATGTATACCAATACAACAGGAAATGCTAATACCGCAGTTGGCGATTATGCTTTTTATTCAAATACAGGAGGCAGTTATAATACAGCCGCTGGACAATATGCGCTTTTCCAGTCTATAAGCAGTGATAATACATCTTTTGGCTACAGGGCTCTTTATTATACCACATCAGGTGGACAGAATACAGCTATAGGTGAAAATGCCGGTCCGGGTAGCGGTGGAGGAGGTTATTGGTGTACTACTGCACTGGGTTATGGTGCACAACCTACTTCGGATTATTCTGCACGTATAGGTAACTCATGGTTGATTAGTGTTGGAGGCTATACCGACTGGACTAATTTTTCTGACCAGAGATATAAAACTGATGTGAAGGATAATGTTCCAGGTCTTGACTTTATCTTAAAACTGGAACCAGTTACTTATAAACTCGATATTTCGAAAATCAATGGTTCATTAGGACAGGATTATAACAGAGAAGATGCTGAACGTTCGGGTAAAGAAAATATAATCTATACAGGATTTTTGGCACAGGATGTAGAGAGATCTGCTAAGGAACTTGGATATAGTTTTAGTGGAGTGGATACACCTAAAAATGATGAAGGATTTTATGGTTTGCGATATGGTACATTTGTAGTTCCTATTGTTAAAGCAATTCAGGAACAGCAGAAGATGATTGAAGATCTGAAGAAGGAAAATGATATTCTGAAAGAAGAAATAAGTATTCTAAAGAAGAAATAAATTTCATCTCAAAAATTGTTATAAGGTGCTTCATTTTAATGAGGCACCTTTTTATTTGAAATATTTTTTATAATTTTGATTGTTAACTAATTTCCACAATCAAAAAATTATCAACATGAAAAATTCTTTATTGTTATTATTAATGCTTTTTATAAACGTTTCACTTTTCTCACAGTCTCCTGCTTCTTTTCAGTATCAGGCTGTAGTAAGGGACGTTAATGGAAATGTGGTTCCAGGCCAGCCTGTGTCTTTCAGGTTAAGTATAATTTCAGGCTCAGCATCAGGAACAGTTATTTATTCTGAATCTCAGAATGTAACTACAAATAATTTTGGACTTGTTACTCTTTCTGTCGGTTCAGGAACAGTCCTGTCAGGTGCTTTTTCTGATATTGACTGGGGTGGTAACATACACTTTATGAAAGTTGAAACAGATGTATCCGGAGGAACTTTGTACGTTGATATGGGAACAACACAATTATTAAGTGTGCCGTATGCAATGTATGCAGCCCAGTCAGGTTCTGCTTCTGCAGGATTGTGGGATTCATCAGGAGTTAATATTTATAATACAAATACCGGAAAAGTTGGAATTGGGACAACAACCCCTCCCGGAAAACTCGTGGTACAAGGAGATACAAGTATGTCGGATACAGAACCATTATTTGAAGTGAAAGACCGTAATGGGCATACAGTATTTATTATTTATCCTGATAGTACTCGTTTATATGTTGGCGATGATGGATCAAAAGCAAATAAAGGGGCATTTGCTGTCAGTGGTAGAAATACTGCCAAACAACTAACTAATAATTATCTGTGGGTTACTCCCGATAGTACAAGAATATTTCTGGATTCTACAAGCACCAAAGGTGGTTTTGCTGTTCAGTCTTTCGGAACAGGAACAAGCAAGGACTACATGAGTGTCTATGTTGACACAGCCCAGATAATTGATCCCTCGGTATCCCGGGTCTTGTGGTACCCGTCCAAATCAGCTTTTTTAAGCGGCAGAGTGCTTATAGAAAGTCCTGACAGTGTCGGGACCAATTCATGGGCGACAGGATTCGAAGCAAAGGCTGTCGGAAATTATTCTCAGGCCATGGGATACAGGACACGCGCATTTGGACAGAATTCAACCGCTATTGGCAACAATGCGAATGCAAGAGGAAAAGACAGCTATGCACTTGGAAATTTTGCGTCGACCCAGCAGGAAGGATCCTATGCCATAGGAACTGGTTCTTCCGCATCAGGATTGATGTCTTTTGCCTTTGGTTCAACCGGGGTCGATTCAAATGGAGTGGCAACAAGTCCTACAGTAGCTTCAGGAAATTATTCCTATGCTTTTGGGATGGGATCTGTTGCAGCCAACCAGGGTGCTTTTGCTTTTGGTTCGCAGGATACGGCAACCGGATATTATGCCATGGCACTTGGAAATAATACAAAAGCTTTGGGTGGGTTTTCAACTACACTGGGATCGTGGACGAAGGCTGAGGGATATATGTCAACGGCAATGGGCTTCAATTCTACAGCCATTGGATATATTTCCACTGCAATGGGTCAAAACACACAGGCATCAGGTTCTATGGCCACTTCCATGGGTTACGTTACTTCTGCAAGCGGATATGTCTCAACAGCTATGGGAACATTAACAAATGCTACCAGCGATTATTCTACTGCTATGGGCTATTACACAACTGCATCGGGTCCATATTCCACTGCAATGGGAAGGGAATCCAATGCTTCGGGACAGGTTTCACTTGCACTGGGTTATCAGGATACTGCCAGCGGGCAATACTCAGTTGCCATGGGCGTAGCTACCCATGCTACAGGATATGGGTCTCTCTCAACCGGCTACTATACATCGGCAAGTGGCCAGAATTCATTTTCCACAGGAGCATTTACGAAATCTGGCGGGGTAAATTCTTTTGTGCTAGGGAACCTCTCTGTTTCTGATGGCTATTGCACTTTTGCTGGAGGAGAAAGAGATTCTGCATTGGGAAGTTGTAATTTTGTATATGGGTATCAGTCAAAAACCACCGTTCCTACAAGTTATTCCATGGCAGTGGGGTACGAGTGTATCGTTTCCAAGCCGGGGTCGGTAGCTCTGGGATATAAGTCTAACGTATCAGGCAGTTTTTCTTTCGCAGCAGGTAACGAAGCTACGGTAACCAGCGACTATGCATTTGCTTCCGGAAGAAATAGTAATTCCAGTGGATACTGTGCTACAGCAATGGGTTACTGGGCTAATGCCTCCGGCGGATATGCCCCGGTCGCTTTGGGTTATGCAACAATTGCCAGCGGCGATGCCTCTTTTGCTGCAGGTTATGGTACAAAAGCAACAGGTAGTTACTCTGTGGCATTGGGCCTTGGAATTGAAGCCCAAGGAATCGGTTCGGTAGGAATCGGTCTCAACAATACGGTCGGAACAGTTATTAATGACAATTACACTATGGCTATTATGGGTGGAGAAGTTGGTATCGGAACCGTGTCTCCCGACAAATTACTACACGTAGCAGGTGATGCGCGGGTCGAAGGAAATATATACTATGGTCCCACCGGATCTGCAACATTTTATAATAAACCCGACTTTGTTTTTAAACCGGATTATAAAAAGAATTTATCTATAGATGAAATTGAACTTTTTATTTCGAAAAATCACCATCTTCCATGGTTAACATCTGCAAGTGAAGAAAAAGACGGAGTAAACATGACCAGAATGTCGTTTGAGACTTTGGAAGCTGTTGAAAATCTTCAGTTACAAATTATTGAACTCAGTAAAGAAAATGAAGCCCTGAGAAATGAAATATCTCAGATAAAAAAACTAATAAACAAAGATTAATTTCTCAAAAAAAGTTTTTTTTTGAATTAACTTATTGAAAAGGGTTTTAAAACCTGATCAATAAATAAATATTTGATTGTAAAATGTGTAAAACCCGACATTTAAAGTCGGGTTTTTTTTGACGAATGAATTGACTAGTATTAAACTAGACATTATTTTTGAGCAAATATTTATTTTTATGAAAAAGATAGTATCATTTATTGTTTTTGTTCTTGTTGCAGCTGTTGTTAATGCTCAAACACCTGATCTCTTTGCATATCAGGCTATCGTAAGAGACGCTGCAGGTGCGGTGATTACAAATCAGAATGTTGGAGTACAGATTACTATCCTTCAGGGAACATTGCCGGGTACATCTGTTTATGCAGAAACATATTCCCTGACCACAAATGACTTTGGACTTATAAACATTGCTGTTGGAAGCGGTAATGTTTCAAGTGGCGATATTTCAACTATAAACTGGTCTGCAGGGCCATTTTATCTGAATGTCGGAATAGATATTACAGGTGGAACTACATATACTGATATGGGTACAGTCCAGTTGTTAAGTGTTCCATATGCACTTTTTGCAAAAACAGCGGCAAATGGTTTCAGTGGAAATTATAACGATCTTAGTAATGCCCCTGATTTTACCGGCTGGGACCAGAACGAGAGCAACGATTTTAGCGGAAATTACAACGACCTTTCCAATAAACCAGTACTTGCAGGTGATGTTACAGGTCAAACCGATGCAAATACAGTAACAAAGATTCAGGGAATGGATGTCTCAGTAAACACTCCTGTTAACGGACAAGTGCTTAAATGGAACAGCTCTTCTTCAGTATGGGAACCAGCAGACGACCAGTCCGGATCTTCAGTTACCGATGGAGTAGTAACAGGGGCGTCTGTAATTGGTTCTTCAACAAAAACACTAACGCTTATCCGTTCCAATGGACTGGGTGATATTACTGCAACATTTACTGACCTTGTAAACGATGCCGATGCTGATCCTTCAAACGAATTACAAACTCTTACAATGAATGGAACAGATCTTACAATTTCAAATGGTAATACAGTATCAATACCTCAGAATGTTTATACACCCGGAAGTGGAATTTCGATTATTGGCAACGTTGTTACAAATACATCTCCCGACGAAACAGTATCAATAACCAATGGTTCCGGTATCTCAGTTACTGGAGCATATCCTGATTTTACAATAACCAATACAAGTCAGGATCAGGTAGTAGGAATTACAGGTGGCGGTGCAACAACTGTAAGTGGTACATACCCGAACTTTTCGATTACCAGCACTGATAATAATACAACATATACGGCAGGAACAGGACTGAATTTGTCAGGAACACAGTTTTCACACTCTGCTCACACAGGTGATGCGACAGGTACAACAGCTCTTACTGTAACAGGATTGCAGGGACGGCAGGTTACTTCAAGTGTTCCGGGTGATAACCAGATATTAAAATGGAGTACAGCGAACAACAGGTGGGAACTTGGCGAGGACCAGCTTGGAGCAGCAGGGACAAATGATGGAGTTGTAACTAGCATATCTGTTTCGGGAACTACAAACAAAACGATTACATTAACAAGGTCACAGAGCTTAAGTGACCTTACTGCAAGTTTTACAGATGAGGGATCTGTATATACAGAAGGTGCAGGAATAGATATTACCGGAAATGTTGTTACAAATACGGCTCCCGATCAAACAGTTATACTTACAGGTGCAGGTTCAGCAACAGTTACCGGGACTTATCCCAACTTTACAATTACCGGAACAGATAATAATACAACTTACACTGCAGGAACTGGTCTTACTCTTTCAGGAACAGTATTCAGCAGTACACAGACACTTGCACAGACTCTGGCAAACGGCAATAATGCAGGGTCATATAGTATTAACATGAATAATCAAAGCATTACAGGTGCTAACATACTTGGTTTAAGAACTAACAATGCGGCATATATCGATATGCGTTATGGTCACATTTACGACAATTCCAGCAGTCATGGTACCGATGGCCAGGTTTTGCGTGTACGTGGTACCAGTCCTAATACATATGTAAGGTGGGAAGATGCGACATCTATTATTAATGCCGGAACTGGGTTGAGTTATAGCGGTAATACTTTGAACACTGTATGGAGTGTCAATGGAACACACATATACAATAATAATACAGGCAATGTCGGTGTGGGTTTAAATACACCAAACGCAAGACTTACCGTAAAAGGTAATTCTACAAACACACCAACAGAACCATTATTCGAAGTAAAGAACCCCGCCGCAAAGACAGTCTTTATTTTTTACCAACAACAT
>Ga0074195_1002257_pt1 | contig 22382 bp, 22 predicted proteins | sample EPASupsiteHSE623_FD_64525 | JGI IMG/M metagenome (GOLD analysis project Ga0074195, IMG submission 64525) | Bioremediated contaminated groundwater from EPA Superfund site, New Mexico - Sample HSE6-23 | ecosystem: Environmental > Aquatic > Deep subsurface > Groundwater > Contaminated ...
GGAAAAAAATTAAAAAAAAAAATGGATAATGAAAGAGTAATTAAAAGCAGGAAGGTCTAGCCAGCCAACTCTTCTAGGGCGTTTGGTGACGGCCCCATACTCATTTCCCTTTGCACGAAGCTGCTCTGCTATTTCGCCTGTTAGTTCAGTTGGAAATGGACCTTCTCCTACGCGAGTAGTGTAAGCTTTGAAAACTCCAATGGTTTTAGTAAACCGCTTCATAGGGATTCCTGTTCCTACGCTAGCGGCTCCCGTAACACAATTAGTTGAAGTGACGTAGGGATAAGTCCCATGGTCGATATCTAGAAGAGCGCCTTGAGCGCCTTCCAACAGAAGGTTACGATTATTATCAAGCTCATCATTCAGCAGCGTTGCCGTGTCAACAACGTTGAAACGTTCAAAAATCGTTTGTACATTTAGCAGAATATTGGCTTTTGTTGCGCCAAATTCGGCAGGCAATGCTACTGGAAGATTATGTACTTTACAAAATTCCGCATATTGCTCAAACATAAGATCAAGGCGTTCTTGGGCTTTCTTGTTGTTATGCCGAAAATCTCCAAGTCTTAGGCCGGTTCGCAAAACCTTATCGCGAACAGTTGGTCCAATTCCTCTTTTGGTTGTACCAATCTTGTTAATCTTATCTAATTGTTCATCCCAAAAAATGTGATAAGGCAAAATGAGATGAGCTTTATCAGATACGAAAAGCCGGTCAAACACATTGAATTTAGCCGCTTCATCCAGAAGGACTGTAGGATTAATAAGAGCACCTTGAGAAATAACAAGACGTTTCTCTGGATGTAAAAAGCCACAAGGCAGAGCACTTACTTTGTAAGTTTTTCCATTGACAACAACGGTGTGACCAGCATTAGGTCCGCCACCCCAACGAACAACGACATCGGCTTCTTGAGAAAGCTCGTCAATTACGCGGCCTTTTCCCTCGTCTCCTAGGATCGCACCTGTAACTAAAGTACAATTAGACATTATTTTCCTCAGCTAACAACAGTTTTTGATACGCTCTTTGCTTTTGCCGCTCTGATTGTAGCGATAATTTCTGAAACTTTTGTTGCGTTCAATTTATCTTTTTTGGTTTTTGTAATCTTTGCCGCAGATTTTTTCGCTTCTGGCGTACGTGCGGCTTTTGATACTGTAATTTTCTTGTTCAAAACGTTTGTTTTTTCCGGTTTGTCTATTGCGGGCGCAGGTTTACCTCCCGCAAGTACAGGCTGTCCTTCACTCACGGGTTCATCATCATCGTCATCATCATTTTTATCATTCTTCTTCGGCGGCGCAAAATTCAAAATAACTCTTTCATTTAACTCAGGAATGGAATCAATTGCTTCTTTGCGCCCAAGAACTTCATAGATATCTCGGAATTCTGAGAGGAACGCCGCAGGCCAATGCTTTACGACTTCATATTGGTCTGCAAGCTCTTGTCCCAGCATATCCAAGACGAATTTTTTATCCAACTTATCGACCACAATAAACTTATCAATTCTACCTGGGCGAGCCAACGGCTTCTGTGTCTCTAACATATTGGTAATATAGTTTGCCGTTGTGATTACCAGTTTACAGTTCTGCTTTAGATATTCCAGAATCTGAAGTACCGTTACACTGTAATCACTTGAGCCCTTATCAAAATCGTCAATAATGATTGCCGACGGCTTGAAGTTCGAAATAAGGTTTTGAATAGCATCAAAACTAAAACAATTCCCTAAATCACTAGCCATAATGATCATTGTGGGGAGATTCAGTTTTTTAACAAGCATTCGAGAAATGGTTGTTTTCCCTGTTCCCGGAGGGCCATAAAGCATGATAGCTCTAGATTTTCCAGCATCAATAAACCGTTTCGAGTATAAGTAGATGCTTTCAAACTCTTCCGAATCATACAGAACATCAATCATCTTGACAGGCTGGATATCAAGTGTCCTTCTGCCTTTGTTATAGTCGTAAGGGTACGCCACGTTGGTGATCAAAGAATGCTTGCTAGTAATAGCTTGCGTTACAAAGGTTTTGAAATTTGTGCCTTGCTCTTTATGATAGAAAGCAGAAATGACACTGTTAATATCATTTTCGCTGTTGGTCGCAGAGTTAGCACAATAAATCACGATATCTAAACCTTTATGAACGTGATATCTCTTCCAAAGCTGTTGTTCGTTCATAAAAATGATGCTGTTAGGCGCCAAACAAATAACTTGGTAAAGTTCTGTAAGCAGAACTTGAGGAACAGAAATCCATTCCTTCGGGTCGATTTGTTTCGACGTAAAGGCTGACAAAGAGTTTGCTGCTTTTGCAAAGGACGCGCCAAATTTAAAAGCGGCATGCACTACATTAAGTGGAAGAATCTTATCCCCAGTGATAATTTTGAGAGACTCGCAGAAACTGATGCCTGTATCACAGGTGCGAGTGAAGCGTGTTCGCATCTCAAAAAACTTGGCTTTAGCATCCAAATTAATGTTCATAATGTTTGTATTTTCTTTTAGTTGAAATTCTTGTTAGATTTTCGCAAAACAGTGATTGGCTCAGTTAATTCCGTATCAAAAATCTTTGTAATCTTACCGATGATAGCATCATCGTTAGGTTTACCAATAATGTTGTCTAAACTTTTCTTAACTTCTTCTACTACTTTTTGCTGAAATGCTGTTTTTACAACTTCGACTTTTACAGCTTCGACATTGGGGTCATCACCATAATCAACATGATAGTCTACAACTTCTCCGCCTGCGTCGGCAATTTCTTCTAACAGGTTTCGCAAATCAGTAAACTCACCCTCACATTTGGGCGTCATCGTGAGCTTTCCTATTTCTTCTTGTGAAAGCTCTCGGGAATCAATTTGTGGACTAAGCTCATAAACCCGGTTACAATTCGGGCACCTAATGTAGTAACAGAAATAATCATCAATATGGGAGTGATGACCACAAACGCAATTAAAATCCAAGCAGACATCAGTTCCCTTCCATTGCAAGAAGATGTCAGGTTTAATCGTTTCATTCATTTGAATTGTCCTTAGTGTACTCATCTAATTTCTTAGCGAGCCGCTCGCGCCCGACAAGAATCATAAAACTAAAAACAAGCAACGCCAACGGCCAAAAAATAGAAACAACCGCAGCTATGGAGATAATATAACTTAGAACCTTTTGCTGCTCATCTTCTGTAAATGGCTCTCCTGTTTGTTCGTTAATAGATTCTTTGATGAACGTTTCACCATTTACGCTGGAAAACAAAATCCACAAACAACCAAAAATACCAATCGTTATAGAAAGATAAACAATCACATAGATCGAAGGCATGTTGGGCTTTCTCCAACAGTCAACGTACATCAAAAATATTGGATTGCAAAAATCTTGCGAGTTGTAGCGTTTTACTTCATACCAAGAAATTCTTCGATAATTTCTCGGCAGAAAGCATCAAGCTGCGCTCGATCTGGTTCATAAGGCAACTGAGATGTCTTATAAAGCTCAGTCATCTTGGCGTCTTGTTCTGTGGCCCACTTTACGATTTTTTCATAGGACCAAGCTCCATTTCGAATCTCCAAAAGCTCTTTGGCATCAGGACGCTTCACGATAACTTCTCCGTCTCTTAGAATCTCTTCGCACATTCTAAGCAGACGAACCAAATGATAGGCGTGTTTTACATCAACGCCAAAGGCTGCTTCAAGAGCCGCTCGTTCTTTGTTTCTATTGGCTTTCCACTCTTCGTAATGCTGCCATCTAAGTAAAGCATTTTTGTAAGCTCGTTCTTTTTTGATGGCGTCTAAGAAGTTTTTAGAAATACCAACGGAAACTGCCGCATGCTCCCAAAGTTTATTCTTTTCCAAGTATAAAGAAGCGCCGCAGATTTCTACGAGAACTTCAGTGATCTTATTTTGTACTTCAATTCTGTCCGGCTCAGAAAGCATAGAAAAATTTGGGTTCCAACCATCCAACTGTTTTTGAATGATGGCTTGTGCTGCTCCAAGCTGGTCTTTAGAAATTAAAGTCTCATTTGGAAGCTCAAATTCTTCTCTGGTCGGCTTATGGTCTGGCGGATGATTATGCAGTTCATAATGTTGGTTCATTCGCTTGATTTGCGCGAATGCATATCCGCTAAAAGAATGTCTCGCCTTTTTGCTCAAGAAAAGATGTCTATTATCAATGATTTTTTGCGCTAGCGGAGTTTTGATAACATGGTCCGAAGGGTTGGTATAAAGAACTTCTAGAATATTTGGGTTACAGTTGGCAGCCAATTTGAAAAATTTTCGGATATCATAAACAACACAATCAATACCCGTGTGTTCTTTGAATCCATCGGCTTGCTCAAAAGTATTATTAAAACCTAAAAAATATTCTTTAGGAGGGCAACAAAACCCTTTGTAATCCCAATCGGAACTAGCAATATTGGTTCCGTAACAGTGAGAACCATGTACTGTTAGAAACAGCGTGTTTTGTTCAAGCCAAGGGCGGGTTTCTTTGTATGCGCTTAAAAACGATAAATCATGGTTGTCCATGTGCCGCCTATATTCTGGTGGGCGATTTGCTCGACTTACTTTTTGAGTGCTTCGAGTTCTTGAGAACTAACCCAAATGTAATCATTTGTTGTGGACCCAATGGTTCGTCCACAAATTTCACAACGCCCGATAATCAAACCAAGAGTAATGGTTTCTCGGTTGTCTGCGTCGGGAACATGTTCTTTACATACAGCGTGATAATTCCGAGACCCGTAAGTCATGCTTTATCTGCTCCTCGATAGATAATACTTGGGGCTCCAGCTAGTGTTGCGTTTTTCTTCTCATTAAGCTGCTTTTGAATAGCGTTGATAATAAATGCGGCTTGCTCATATGTGAAAACTATTCCGCGCCTATCATTGCCGTCTTTTGAGCAATAACGAATTTCAAGCAAATCAAGGCCGTCTTTATCTGGGCCGATTTCAATAAGCTCGCCAGTTTTGTCATCCCAAATCTGAGTAATTGTTTCGACGGAAATAGGCATTATAATTTCTCCTTTTGAAAACTAAACTTCAAGATTAGCCTAGCAGCCATTGTTTATGTTGTCAATTAGGTCAAAACTTCAAAACAAAAACATGGTAATTATTTCGCCTGTATATTAACGGCTAATTATCTTAGGACCCTATGAATACAAAAATCACAAAAACAGCTTCGGTTGATTTGTCTTTGGTTGACGGCATGAGCGATGCATTTTCCAAAATGGCTCAAAACGTTTTAGATCCGCAGCAAACAGTTCACGAGCAGACCGATTTCGATACTGGTATGGCTGCTCGGCAAACACTTCAGGACAATGGTGGCGTTCCTGGTATTGCAGCATTACCGTCAGCTGCTTCAGGAGGTAGTGATTTAAATAGTAACCATTTTGAAATCGCCAAACAAAAACTGATAAATAGTCCGTTGCTACAATCCAGAGAAATTCTTCAAGCTCTAAATACCAAAGCTACTCCTATTAGCAATCAAATTAAACTAACAACTTTGGACAGCTTAGAGTTTACTCCAGCTGAAAAGAACGCAATTGTTGGAACTCTCAAAGCTAATGGGTACAAAATAGAATCTCCAATGGGCGGGTTTACACCTGATCTAGGGTCGGCCATGGCTGACACTGTTGGTAGAGTGCCTGTCAAGATGGAACTAGGGCCAACTCCTGCTCCGTCCAGCCCTGCTACTCCGGCAACTCCTGGTCCAATGCCTGCTGTAAAGATGCCGACGGCTGCTGTTATTATGGAAAACATTCAGAAGATTGCTAGCATCTTGGCAGAAGATGAGTTATTTGACAGCGAAATTGTGGCTGATAAATTGCTTGAAGCTTTTGTTAAGGAAGCTTCTGATGGAGAGGACGATTTACTAGGAACAGATTCTGAATATAGTGAAATGACTGATGAAGAACTTTTTAATCTTGATGGCCCACCTGGACTCGATAGACCAGAAGACGAAGCTCTAGTAAGAAGAATTCTAAGAGAAAAAGGCGTTTCTGAAGAAGCCATTGATCAACTTTTCGCTAAAGAAGAAGACGCAATTCTCTAGTCACACCATCCCTTTCTCACATAATCAATTTCGTCCTTAGGAATTTCCTCTTTCGTTTTCAAAAACAAATCATCCATAATATGAAGGATAGCAGCTTCTGCTGCTTTTGGTCCCCAGCGTTTTTCAATGTAGGCGATTCCCTTCCAATTATGTCTAAATTTTCTATGTCCTGGATTGATTGGGCCAACATGGATGGCGCTGTCCTTCATCCAGGCGTTTTTCTTTCTTGACCTTTTGTTAGCTAGTGCGTCAAGCCATTGATGAACCTCGGGCCATTCTTCTCCAAGAACCTCTTTGCAACGAGCACAATGTATTTCGAATCTCATTTTTTGATATGTTTGCCATTTGCGGTTTCGATAATTTCATTTACGTCAATGATGATTTTCGCAGGCACAACAATATAATCCCCATCGATAGGAGGTAAGTCTTTAGATAGAGTGGGATATAGTTGTCGCTCTTTCATGTCTTTTAGCTGTGCTGCTTCAAGCCTATTTCTTTGTTCTTTTGCTTCAAATTGTTTTGAAGAAAATGTTCCGCCATAAATTTGAAACTCTCCAGACGGCGGAATAAAGGACACACAAAAACCATTATATGTCTTTAGGTTATTTGCTTTTGGAACATCGTCTTGAATTTTTTCGGCTAGCTCTCTATACGGCAAGTTTGGAAGAGAATTAGGCGTTTTCGTTTCGCAAATCTCTTCAGAAAAATCTTTAATTACAGCAAGAGCATCTTTTGTAACCGTTGTTGTTTGTGTTTTTTTTGGTAATATTTTAAAGTTGAGAGAGCCAAAAACTAATACTGCAACCCAACATAAAAATGCCGAAATAAGAAAGACAGTAAAATAAAATAAAATCGTCATTAGTTTAGTCCCCAGTCGAGAACTTTATGTCTTAGCAATGGTCGCGTCATCTTCTTGAGTTCAGATTCTGCTTCTTCTTGGGTGCAGATTTTTAGACCAAATTCTTCTGTGAGTTCTTTTCTATATTCCATAAGATAAGGACATTCAACTTCGCCTTCGGCATAAGAAAAGAAAGCTTGCGTGGGGCAATTGCGCTGTCTCCAATCGTCAAGAGCCATAGCGTACGACAGGTCGCCAAATGGGTATGGAGTTTTTGTGTTCTTCAATACATTTTGCCACCGTTCGAAATCTTTATTAGACAGTTCCAAAAGAAAGCTACAAATCTTACCGGCAAGATGAATGTGTTTGTCTTTAATATCTAGTTCCACGATCAACCTCCAACCATCTTTAAGAAGTCTTTTTCGCTCAAAAGTTCCGTACCATGCTTCTTTGCAGCCAAAGCTTTTAGTGTTGTGCTGTTGGTGTCGTCAATAATGAGATAACTCAGTCCTGCGCCTACGCTTTTCTTTACTTCTGCGCCGTTATCCTCAGCAAGTTTGACGAGATAAGCTCGCTTATTTTCCATGGTTCCAGTGAACGCGAGGCTCTTCCCTTTCAAACAGCCTGATTTTTCCTTGATGGTTACGCCGCAAGAAAGAAGGTCATCAATCAAAACTTTGTTTTGCTGAATCCCGCTGTAAAGTGACTGAGCTTTCACCAAGCCTAGACCGTCAATAGAAAGCATGTCATCAATTCTCATGCCTCGTACTTTTTCAACGGTATCATACCCCGACGAGATTAGAAGTCCAATAATTGTTTTGCCGACCATAGGGATAGATAATCCGCCAAGGAAAACATCTAGAGATAGATGTTTGTTGTTGTGTAGGATTTGTAAAACCTTTTGCGCAGATTTTACACCCATACGCTCAATTTTCAGCAGGTCTTCTTCGGTCAATCTATATAGATCGGCAACGGTTCTAACCATACCGCTTTCAACAAGACGTTCGATGAGGGCTTCACCCCATTCAAGTAGGTTCAACGTGTTGACCCAATTCTTGATTCTACCGGCGACTTGAGCTGGACACCAAAGAGTATTGGTACACATCAAAAACTCGCCGCGCATTTCCGTTTCTGCGCCGCAAACAGGACATTGTTTTGGAGCTTTAGCTACGGTCCCTGTGCGTTTGATACATTCTTCAACTCTCGGGATTACATCGTTTGCACGCACAACTAGAATCTCTGCCCCAATATCCAAACCAAGTTCTTCAACGTAGCTGTAATTGTATAGGCTGGCGCGATTAATCGTGACGCCCATAAGGTCTACTGGGTCAAAGATGGCTACTGGCGTTATTGCGCCACTATTGCCAACGCTTTTCTCGATATCTCGAACAATTGTTTTTACGTCCGCTTCATCGAATTTGAAAGCCACAGCGCCTTTCGGCTTATTTTCATTATCATGTCCAAGAGCAAGCTGCGCAGCAATTTGATCGATTCTAACAACCAAACCATCAATGTCGTAAAGAAGTTTTTCTCGGCATCTATCCTGATAGTCTCTCCAAATTTCTACAATCTTTTTTACATATGATTCGGCGCTGTCAGTCAAATAGAAAAAGCCAAAACTTGGCACGCCTAATTCAAGCTCATCTCTAATGAAAATTAGCTGTTCATGTTCGCTTTGAAAATCTTTTTCGGCCAAAATCGCTTCATAAAACAACACTACAAGTTTATCGCAACCGGAGCCGTCATGTCTTCTGGACACGCCTGAAACAGAATTCCTCGGATTCTTGTATTCCGAAAAATGTTCTTTATGCGTATCTCGCAGCATAAGAATTTCGCCACGAAGAGAGCCAGTATAAGGCTTGGGTAAAATCTTTTTTACCCCCTGCATTTTTAAAACGTTGACCGTAATATTTTCGCCTTCGTATCCAGTCCCTCTTGTTATCCCTTGGACCAGAACGCCTTTGTCGTAGATAATTTCTACGGACAAGCCGTCTAACTTATCAGAATAGAAAACACCATTCTTATTCAGTTTATCTTGCGCCCACTTGGCAAATTCATCTGGATTTTTAGCCTTCTTCAAAGAGCCCATTGGAATTTCATGGGCAACTTTTTCCCAGCCATCTTTTCCTGGAGGGGCGCCAACAGTCTTTAGAATAGGATGATCGGGGTCCAATTTGCGAAGTTTATCTTCCAAACGATCATATTCGGCGTCTGATAATATCGGATGCCCAGTATTGTAATAGGCATGCTTCGCCTCTGCAATTTGCTTGGCAATGGAATGAATAGTATTTTTTGTATTTGTGTCCATTTTGCTGTCCAGGATAAAATGTGTACGCCAAGCTTCAATATACATGAAGCTGCTGGAAAGTCAACCGTGAGGAGGGAAACTAAATAAGGAGATCAGTCGCTGCTTGTCTTACAGCCTTACTGGAATCTTTGGACGCGACGTGCTGCATTGCTTTTCTTACTTCTTTGGATTCCATATAATGAGACAACCCATATATCGCGCCTTCCCGTACGCTAGCGTCCTGATTTTGAAGCAGCTTCATAAGGAAATCCTGAATCTCAAAGCTTTGTTCCAGATGTCCTAAATGTTCGGCCGCTTCAGATAAATCAGCATTTGACAATTTATTGCTTTTGGCAACTCGCAACAAAAAATCCGGATGTTTTTCGCGCAAATATTCGAAGACGCTTTCACACGGAACTTCAGATGGTAATTTTTCTCGGATTTCTTTTGGAATACAATCCAAAGCTTCCGCGCCTTTGACGCCAATAAAAGTCAGAATTCTATCTACGTTATTTGTTTTTTCTGCCGCTTTATGAACAAATGCTCTTATGTCTTTTGCGTGGCCTCTAAAAATTCCAAACATAACGGCAGGCCAAGTCATATGAGAAACCTTATCTGCAAATTCTTTTGGTTCCTTAATATGCTTTACTGTTTCCCATTCATTTTGGAATTGTTTAATCAAGGAAGCATATCGCGCCTTGAACTTTTCCGTTTTTTCCTTTAGGAAGTCAGACATGATAGGAGCAAGATCATCATCTGCTCCGCGCATAATCAATCGCATCAAATTTCTATCAGATGCGTTGATGGAACTAATTGCTCCATGAAACGCTACATAGTTAATGCCTTTTACCTTAACTCGATTAAAGTGTTTGTCTACAACCACAACACCTTCATGCTCAACAGCGTTCCATTCGTTTACTACAGCGATAATATCATCTAGAGTAGCAAATCCAAACTCCATAGGATGAGGAACGCCAATCTCATTCGCAACTGGTTTGGCGTCCAATTCTTTTAGCGTATCAAGATCTCTTACACCTATCAATGTAAGCTGCGGCTTCTTGTAATCTACTACAACCCTATTGTAAGGGCTGGTTAACTCAAACATATACGTGTAGCGCTTGTTTAGTTTTTCAGTCCATTTGGCGAAATCAATGTCCATTTCTTTCAGCGCCATCTGAGCTAGGTCAGCAAAAGAACATGTAAGAGCATTGCACATTCCTTCTGCTTCTGGCATACTGCGAGTAGCAAAATACCAATTTGCTGTTACACAATCCCAATACAAAATCAGAAGTGAGCCATCCATCTTTTCAAGATATTTGGCAGAACTCCAATCGATTTTGGCTGCTGGCCCTTCTTGAGCATTAAAAAACTTGAAAAATGGGCAAGCTACTACGTCCCAAGTATCTAGCCGGAGGATAATGCCTCTACATTCTTTAACAATCGTCTCTCCCATAGGAGATTCAATCATGTCATAATTTAGAGATATTTTTCCATTTCTTGGCGCAGAAGAAGCAATCGCAAAATCTCTTTCAAGGTCTTGTAAAGATTTACCAGAACGTAGATAGGACTGAACCTTTAATTCAACGGATGACATTAGACTTTCCTTTTCTAATTCATTCATCATATGACATGAATCTCATAATGCTGCTTTGCACTTCATTGCTTGTTGCTAATGTGGAAAGAGTTTCAAACAAACGTTTTTTATCTATCTCTTTCGTTGCACAAAAAGAAGAATCTAGACTATCTTTTTTCAAAGCAATATACTCATTGCTTGAATAGAATGTCAAAATTGATTTTTCTAATTCTCTTTTCCCATTTGGGTATATCATCAATTGATATTCGTTCCAACCACCAATTTCTTGAACAAGCACAATACTACAATTCACTAGTCCGCCTGTAGCTGCTCCTACCCCTGTTGCAAAGCTTTCTATACAAGACATAAGTTCATTGTTTTGACGCTTCCAGCGTGAAAAATCAAACTTATTCCAAATATATTCAAAATCAAGATCTTTCATCGTCTTTTGTCCTCTACTTAGAGTAAATAGATTTGATGAATAGCCCGACAACATACATAAAATTAATGATGTAAAAGAGAAAACTAACGTTTTCTAGAATGTAGAAGCGTGTCTTCCAACGTCGGACACGAAATGTTCTTTGTTTTCCATAGGAAATATCAACCCATCGCCCTCGCTTGTCGTACCGCACTAAGGAGCTAAAAGTTTTTGACTTTTGAATTAATTTTTCTGGAGAACTAGATGAATATTTATCGAAGATGAAAAAGAAATTTCTCGCGCGTTTTGTGAGGATATATTCACAAAACTCTTTGCGCGATAATTTGTAAGCTAATTGGTACTTCCCAATTGCACACATCCTTTTCTAGTGGGGGTCAAAGGAATGTGTGAATATTGATTTGAATTTGTTTAATTAGAAATCAGTCTGAAATTATTCGGCGCAACGCGGACAAATCGAGGATCTCTGTTCAGCTTACTGGAAATTGTCTGTCGAGGAGTCTTGCCGTTTGTCTTCCAATGTCGCTGAAGCATACGGTTATAGATCTGTCCTACATGTAGGCTATTGTTATTGTTGTGCTTGAAAATACTCTCGACGATATCAGTAATCTTGCGTCGATTCTTAGCGGGGCGGGTAATGTTTGTCTTAGCAATCATTACGGCAGCAGTATTGTTCTTATTATTTTTGTTTTCACTATTTGTTCGATTGGTCTTCATGGCTGTTTCCTTTGTTTGCTTTTTCAAGCGCAACTAGAAGTTATTGCTGATCCCGTCTGCTGCTCGACATTTTAGTATAAAAAACCGTCATATAAGTTTACCAGCAAATTGTTTGAACAAAATATCGATTTGTGAAATACAGCCACTAATAAACAAACATCTGAATAGAAGTAAATTTTGAACATAATGTTCAAACAATAGAAGGTTGGAGAACAATGGGTTCTAAAACAAATTACCTTGAGAACGCATTTTTAAACCACGTTTTGAGAAATGTGGCATATACGCCACCGTCAGCAATTTATGTTGGTTTATTTACAGTTGCTCCTGGTGAAGCTGGGGGAGGGACCGAAATTAGTACAACCTCTACTGGATATGGAAGACAATCAGCAACATTTGGGGCCGCTGCGGACGGTTCTACGTCGAACACAAACGTTATGACATTTGGCCCAGCACTACAAAGCTGGGGCTCTGTCGCTGCTTTTGCTTTGTTTGATGCGGTTACAAACGGGAACATGCTTTATTACGGTACAGTGTCTAGTCCAAAAACCATTGACACGGATGATAAACTAGAAATTCCTATTGGCGGAATCACTGTATCGGAAGACTAATCGCAAGTAAGGCCAAAATGTTAGTTAACAACGCAAGATAGAACGACAACAAAGGTGAAACATGGCTCTGATTACAGACCCAGATAACTTAAATGATAGCGCAGCGGATGACAACAGCACTGAAGTATATATCGATACGACAGCCAAAACAATCAAATTGGTCAAAACAGGAAACTTAAGTGATGATGGAGTAACATTAAAGGCTTTATATTCGTTCTTAAAAGAAGAATGGAGAAATGATACGCATACTAAGAATCTTGCGGCCTTCCCATTCCCCATGACGCCAATTACGGATGAATCTTTCGAATTAATTGACGGCTGGGACTTTGACGTAGATGCTACTCGATATTTGATTCGTACGGGCGGTTGGACGGTTAGAAATACGGCTGGCGCTGTTATTTCGAAGTGGGCAGGAATCATTGGTCTAGGTACCATTGAAAGTAACGACCAGCTTTACTATCAGCAAGAGTCTGGTGGCGTATCAGCTAACGTCGTTTTACAAGGCCAAATTAACCAGGCCGTTTGCATTCTTGATGACCCTAACGGCGACGGTAACTATGTAGACGGATTTGACAATAGAACATTTTTCAAGTTGTTCGGTCGAGAGTATCAACAGCTATATGACGACGCATCGTTGGCCGACATCGGTGTTACCGCGATGGATTCGATTGCTTATCGTTTCCCAATTAGCACTGGCTCTGACTCCATCAAAATTACACATGATGACACGGCTGTCAGCACTACCACGCCTTATACGCAAATTAATATTAAGTATTTTTCTTCGGCTTATAGCAGAGCAGTAGATACTCCTGGAACACCAAGAAACTTTGGTATAGTCATTGATGTTGGAACTCATTCCAGCAATGATGGATCTTGTTCTTTAGGTGGAAGCACATTCACTTCAGCTAACGGTGGAATTACTGGAGCAAACTATACTGGCGGAACTTTAACAATTCATGAGGGTGATAACGCTGGAGCCTACACTATCAGTGGTACACCTAGCGCAACTGAAGTTACAATTACCGGAACTTTCCCCGCAGCCGATACCGGCATGAGTTTTACCCTTCAGCGAGCGACTCCTGTTACGGCTTCTGCTGAACAAATTTATGAAAAAGTTCAATGGTCTTTGCGTCAGGACGTTGACATCAATGATGGTCCTGGAACGGCAGTTATCGGCAAAACCGCTGACATGTTACTAACATTCGTAGGCGATACTCTAAAAGCAGGTACGTTATCTCCTGTCAACCCCAATGGTGGTGGTAACGGCGTTATCATCGAAGGGTTCTCCGCCACAGACACCAACAGGTTGGTGTTCCGTGATAGCGCTGTTTTGGATAGAACATTCCCATACGTCGCTGCTTTGACAATCAACTTCGGAGACAACCTTCGTCTTGATGCAAGCGCTAAGTATTGGGTTTACTTTACAACGCTCCCAGGCGCAGGAAATGATTTCGGTGAATCCTCTGCTATTATTGTCAAAGACAATGCTAACGCAGATATGACCGGAGATGTTTCTGGTGCTACATCGGTTGTTAAAAGCTTCAACTATGACGGCAACAACCAAGGCGGCAGAACAATCGGAACAGACGCAGGAATTACTGTTGTTGGAATCGGTCTAGGTACCGGCCAGTATGTACGCGCAACAGGAACAATTCAGAAATCTACGTCTAACTCTGTATCGTTAGTTGCAGCCCTAGAGCGTAACTATCTCAACGCGACATAATCTCCTGATAGAAAGTCATAATGGCAGTTCCAGTATATAGCACCGATCTTCAAGATATTGCTCTCGCTGAGAGCGGTGAAACGTGGGGAGAGCCTACCAACGCTACCGCTGGTGGTGTACCATCCGCTGAAACTGACTATTTTATTCAACAGGCCGCATGTTTTAGTAAGACATGCGCCGTTGCTGGTGGTGGTCTTTGCGGAATGGGAACTCAGGCTGCTACAGCCAAAACTATAACTAGCCCAAATGCAATTTTCACTTGGTTATTCTTTGGATGTCCTAATACTTTAGATATCGAAGCAAACGGAGGTATGCGTATTATTGCCGGGCAAACTTCAGCCAACTATTACGCGTGGTATGTTCGAGGAAAAGATACTTATCCGTATGGTGGTTGGCTTTGCATTCCCGTTGATCCAAACGTAGCGTCTCAAGCAACAGTAGGAACACCAAACGGTACGTGGCAGTATTTTGGCGCAATCATGAGCACGCTTGCCACGGTATCTAAGGGTAGTCCGTTTGGAACTGACGTAATTCGATTCGGACGAACGCTTCAAGTTGTAAGCGGAAGCCCCGCTGATGGTTATGCTACATTCGCTGGCGCCGCTGCTAAAAATGACGCTAATGACGCAACAAATGGATACAACAGATGGGGCTTATTTCAGGCAATTGACGGTGGTTATCTTCAGCAAGGTTTGTTTCTCATGGGAACGGCTGGAACATTGGTCAATTTCAAAGATTCAAATGCAACCATTACTATCGCAAATACCAAGCGTGTAACTTCTACTTTTAATACTTTCGAGATTCGTAACGCATCGAGTCGCGTTGATTGGTCAAATCTTACGATTACAGCTTTAGGAACTGTTTCGCGCGGCAATTTTGTAGTAACAGATAATGCCACTGTCAATTTAACCGGCTGTGCCCTTAACAACATGGGCACATTTACTTTCCAATCAAACACAACTATTAATCAATGCACTTTTAGATCGTGCAAATTAATCACGCAAGGCGGCGCACTTATTACAAATTGTCGCGTTGAAACAACAGCGGAAACCGGAAAAGCCTTATTATGTAACAACCCCGCTCAAATTCAATATTGCACGTTTGTTTCTCCAGGAACAGGGCACGCTATAGAGATTAGTTCTACTGGGCAATATGCGTTGAATGGAAATACGTTCACAGGATACGGCGCCAACGGCACAACCAACGCAGCGATATACAATAACTCTGGTGGAAATGTAATTTTAGATGTTACAAACGGCGCTACTCCTACAGTGTATAATGGGTTAAATGCTACTACTACAGTCAATAGCAACGTTTCAGTTACTCTAACTGGTCTCAAGAATCCAACTGAAGTTCGTGTATTTACAAATGGAACAACTACGGAAGTAGCCGGACAAGAAACAATTACTACAGGTTCTTTTACATTCGGGGTTGCCTCAGGAGCAGCCGTTGATATCGCAATACTTTCTTTAGGGTACCAAAACATTAGACTGTTATCTTATAGCACTACAAGCAACGCTACAATTCCAATTTCTCAGCAAATTGATCGACAATATTCTCCTTAGTTAGATATATAAACGAATAAGCAGGCATCCTAACGAATTCAATAGATAAGGTAAAATGACTGATTTTGTTCAAATCCCTCCTGATAGCAGCGGCAAGAAAATGCTCACTAAACAACATGTTGTAAATGGGCAAACCGTTCAAGTTCAAGCTGTTCATCACGCTTCTCATACTGATCCAAGGAATTTACAGGAAATTGACAATCAAGGCGCGGCTTTCGTTAGATTTTCTGAAGGCCAACCTATCATGGACGCTTTCAACAATATGAAGACAACACAAAGTAGGCTCGTAGGTGTTTATGAGCATACTAGCGATTCATATGATGATCTGTTTATGATAGAGACGGCTGATGGAGGTACAAGCACATTTGTTCCAGAACAATCTTGCGTAATATTGGCGGCTACTTCAGCCGCTGGCTCAAAATGCATTCGAACAACTAACCGATATCATTATTATCAACCCGGAAACGCTATCCTTATTTATCTTACATGTTCTTGCGGAGATAGTGGCAAAGCGAACAATATCCGTCGATGGGGTTATTTCGATAATGATAACGGTGTGTTTTTTGAATTGAACGGAACGGATAGAAACGTTGTTATTAGGTCTAATATATCCGGACAAATTGTAGAAAATAGAATTCCACAAGCAGAGTGGAACGGCGATAAGCTAGACGGTTATGGTTTATCTGGAATCGATGTTGACCCAACCAAAATGTATGTTTTCTGGATTGATATTGCTTGGTTAGGCGCAGGAACTGTAAGGCTTGGTATTTTTGATATTGACAGCGGCTCACGTATTGTTTGTCACTCCTTCGTAAACGCAGGGGAAAATTCTCACGCTTATATGAGACAAGCAACTCTTCCTGTTCGATTTGAAAATCAAAATATCGGGTTAACTGGTGGTACCAGCGAGTTACGTGAAGGTTGCGCTGCTGTTCGATCGGAAGGCGAGCCTGATTATACCTTTTGGCGATTTGCTGATATGGGCTGCGTAGAAAAGGTGGTAACACAATCAACGCCGCTTATAACTCTTCGATCTAAAACGATATTGCCTACTAACGGACAACACAACCATGTGAACGCGTACCCTGAAAGACTGTCAGTATTTACAACCGGGCCAATCAAAATACAGCTGGTTCAAGACCCAATTTTAGATGGATATGAAACATGGAATCTAGCTGGAGAATCTACGATTGAAGGCGACAATACAGCAGAGACTTGTGACGCCACAAATGCGTGGCGATGGGCAACATACTATTGTGGTGCTGGTGTTACAAACATCGATCTCACGCCTGTGTTTGAGCTTAATGATGAAGGCTTATTAATGGGCGCAGACGGAATAACACAAACAACATTATCATTTGTTGCGACAAAGCTAGACAATACATCAACTGTTACGGTAACAACTTGTTTGAGTTATAGAGAACTATATTAAGGTGCAATGTTACTGTCGTTATGGCCCGGTTGGAACGAAGATTGGCTTTTATACCACAAATGTACTTTTGATGGCGCGAATCGTCTTATCTTAATCAACTCACCAGAAACCGAGATAGATGTCAAAAGAGATGTCTATTCTGACTGGAAAGAATGGGCTAGTTTACGAGATAACACTAAATATGAGCCAGCCCTTCGAGTTGTAGGAGGAGACCCTATTTCAGAGTCCAGAAGTTTAGGAGCAACTTTCTTCTTGACTAATGGTTGGAGAATTCGACCTTGGGAAGGAACATATGAGCTTAATTTCGTCGGCAACTTATATACTGAAGAAGGCAGCTCACCTTTTATTCCAACCATCAATCCATCTAACGTTTCAATTCGATTAACAACATCAAATTTAGTAGAAATGATTGCGCCTGTCGTTGAAAACTTAACTGTTGATCCTTTGGCTCCAACTCCCGAACAGGTAGCCGCTGCTGTAAGAACAAATCTTACCTCAGAATTGACTAAAATAAATCAATATTTGAGCGACGAAAAATTCAATTTATTAATGGAGTTATATGCTCTTTATGGGTTAGACCCCACAAAACCTCTCGTTGTAACCGCTGCAAATCGAACAGCGGGAACAATTCAACAATCCATTGTAGAGGCTCCTGCTGGAACTATTACTGTTACCAGAATACCTTAAATAGTCTTTTCAGCTAAAAAAATTGACTAACTATATGGATTGTTTCTTGCGGTCCAACATGGAAAAATGGTAGTCAATTCTCGTTCTATTGCTGTTGAAGGTGTTGGTTTTGGCAGTTATGCCATCGCTTCGAACGGTTATATCCTTCAGATTAGCGGGGACGGGCAAACTTTATATATTGACGGACAAATTATTGCGCAAGCAACTGTGTCGGATTTGTTTTCAAGATATATCGGTCAAATTAATAGTAACATTGCAGCCACATCGCTAGTAACAAATCTTCAAATTGAAGCCTTGCGTAGAGTTTATGGAAGTGTTCCTGCGGCATCAACGGCAACATCTTCTCAAATATATCGGCTGATATCCTCTCAGCTTGCGTCAGAAAATACTTCTGCAACATCATTTGAACTATATAGGATTCTTTCTTCTGGTCAACTTACAATAACCAATGAATCTAACGGAGTGTTGGCTCCCATTGTTAGAATTATTTCTAGCGGAACATTAGAAAATGTTTTGGCTTTTGCTAATCTTAATCCAATTTCTGTTGTTTCTATCGGCGGCATTCGACAATTATTAACTGGCGCCAGCTTAACAAATAATCTGCCAGCTATAAAAATAGCAGCCATCATTGCAGCAATTAATGGTTCTTCTACTTTTGAATCTGATTTTGGAAATGTTGTTCTTTTTTCACCAGAAATCATCAACGCACTTAGTAATATTCAAACGCAACATATTCGAGGAATATATTCTTCTAGATCTGATTTTGTTTCTGCTGCTAGCTTGAATTCAATAAATACCATTTACGCTAAAGGGATTCGAGGAGCAACCAGCGGCTTTAATATTTCAGATGTTAATAGAGCAATAAAAGTAATAAACATTAGATCTTTTGCTTTTGATGGAGTATCTCAACTTGAAAATTATGCAAATCTCATTGCTAATTGGACAGCAAGTATACCCGGTTTATCACAAGCAACTATTCGCCCAAGTGCAATTGTAACGACCAATACAGTTATATCTGCTCAAGCTGTATTGTTGGACGCTGTAAACTATAAGATCAAAGCAGTTAATTTGGATGAGCTTTTTAGTTCTGGTTTTGTCAACAGTTTTGATTTTGAAAAAATTCGCCTGTTTCGAGGTCTTATTGAAGGTAGCGTTGAGCTTTTATTTATAGCAATTCAGATTTATAAACCAAAGGTTATTCCTGTTTCGGAGCCAACTCTTGATTATCCAATAGTTCCAAGTGTGATAGCTGTTAGTGAAATTCCACCTCACGAACATGCGCATCGCGATTATGTGGTGAAGCTTTATCAATTTGCAAGTGGAAACTTTGAAAAAATACCTGCCCCAGAACCAAGAAAAGCTTACCCTTCTGACGCTACTATTAGACCAACAGCCATTGTAGCTGTTATTGCTCCGCTTACTTCTCAGCCAATAGTTCCTTCAACTTTCCCGCAAAGCAGCGATCCTACAAAGCCAATTACCGTTACTGCACAACGGCCAACTGTAGTATCTATCACAGATGGTGATTCAGATGAAGATCAGGAACCAGTAGTTTATCCATCCAGAAGAGACAAACCAAACAAGGGTGGTTCCGGTGGGCCATCAGCTGTTCCATTGTAAAATTGCTAATAATATCATATTTCTGTTAGAGGTTAAATTATGGCTTTGAAAAATCGAGGCGACATTCTTGCTCCTGGTGATGTGATTGAACTAAAAGTTCAATTCAAGGATACGTCTAATTTGCCAAGAGACCTTGATGCCTTTCCAGAAATTCAGATTGTAGAACCAACTTCTACAATTTACAAAGACTATGGTTCAACCGGCGTATACAAAATTGATACCGGAACTTACGGCTTTGCTTTTACTGTTCCAATTAACGGCCCTATTGGCGTTTGGGTTGACAACTGGCGCGGATTGATGAGCGCTCTTACGGTAGAAGGAACGTTTAATTTTATTGTCCTTGACCAATCTACAGATGGACAATTCGATGGTTATGCACAACTTGGTGACGCTCCTGTTTATAATTTAAGTGAAGAAGCTATCATCAATATTAATCGACTCATGCATATTCTTCGTAGAAGACTCCAGAGTTCAGGCAGGCATGTCGTTTACGATCAATACGGAAATAAATTGTATGAGAATTGTGATATTTTTTCTGTTGATGAATTGTTTAGTTTTTTGGAAGCCTCTTTAAATGAATTCAATTCTATACCGCATTTTACGGATTTTACCTGGGAATGGCCGATTGTTGTTGACCAATTTGCTGATGTAATTATCGAAGGAGCTTATATTAAAGCTTTATTCAGCAAAGCATTAATTGAAAAAGGCAGAGAATATAACATTACCGATAACGGCGCAAGTTTTACTCCGCCAGCGGTAGCAGATATGTTAAATAATCAAGCAAATTCTTTGCTTGCTCCTCATCGTGAAAGAGTAAAATTTATCAAGCATAATCTCAAACCGGCAGGTATTGGTCTTGGTACGCTTCGTATGACTTCGGTTGCTCCTCAAGTTATGAGATTACGTCACCGTCGAGAACGCGTTTTCTAACAATAACCGCACATTATAATGTGCGTGAAACAATCAAATTCAAGAAATCGTATGTTGACAATCTAGCTCAACTGCAAGAAGTACTGGATACAGCCCTGCCTGATGGTGCAGTTGTTTTTGTAAAAACACTAAGAGCAAATTTTACTCTTGACAAAAACAGCTACTCCAAGCTCGATAAAATCACAGTTCTCTTGACAAAGAGCGAAACAGGACGTTGGATTCGTGATTTGGCCACTTTTGATTCCGCTTGGAGAAATCAAAGAGTTTGGTACATCAACTCAACCAACGGCAATGATGAGTTTTCTGGAGCGTCAGAAGTTTATCCACTCAAAACTCTCACCGAATGGGCAAGAAGAACCAATGCTCTCGGTCCAACTACTGGTTCAGCAACACTTTATATTGATGGCGATTTTGCCATTACTGATCCGCTTCATGCTTCCATTATTACACTGGCTGGCCCAAGTCTTTTATTTCAAGGCCGCGCACGAACAATTGACACAACAACGATTTCTTCTTTTGTACCAAGTAATCAATTTTCTTTTTTAAGACTTAATTCAACCGCATCGGTAGCTGTTGGTGATTTGCTATATTTCCGGAACATCAACGTATGGACTAAGATTCTTTCTATTAATCCGGATGGAACATATTCTATCCCAAATCTCACGGAAACACCAGCCGTTAATGAGGCTGTTAGTATTTTCCGTAAGCCAACCATTTATACTTCTGTTGAATCTTTAGTAAGCGAGACTGAATTAAGCCCAACAAGTCTTAATGTTAAATATCTTCACGTTCCATTTATTCAAGATTTAGCAGCTGTTGATGATGCTTATATTATCACAAATGGTCAAGTTTCTATTTGCGTTGATTCTGTAAAAAACAATTATGTTTTAACCCAAGGTACATCTCTTCCTGTTGATGGGATTACAGTAATTAATTCTTTATTTGGCGACAAACAATGGGTTCGTCAGATTGTTCCAAACGCAATTTGGAAGCAACAAAGTGTCTGGTATATTGACCCAATTGTTGGTAATGATGAAAACATTGGTAATGTTACTTCTTCGCCGCTAAAGACTATTGCTGAATGGAATCGTCGCACTGATGCTGAACCTACCGTAAAATCTACAATTTACATGGTGGGACAATTCCCTCTTCATGATCCTTTGCCCGCAAAAATAACCACAATAGATGATGGTACTCTTAAAATCATAAACTATTCTGACACAACTGATGAGGGCGAAGTTGTAGCTTTTGTAGAGGGCTCTAGATTAAATCCAATAACTTACACTATTACCAGAAATTCTTTTAGAGGATTAACGCCTCAAGTTGGAGATTTAATTCAGTTTCATGCTACTCATACTTGGGCGACAATTCTTCGCGTTGACGGGGCAGAAATTGGATTCACAAAACCGCTAACAGAGACGAGTGATTATTTAGCACCAGAGCCAAAAGAACGTTATACTACATATAAGAAGGCTGTAAATTATAGCTCTGAACTTGGTGTTGTTGATGATGAAGAAGTATTTCCTGATTTGGTTTGGTGGAATAGAACTATAAAACAACCAGCAGCGCAAATTATAACCGTAGGACCAACAGGCCCTACTGGTTATACTGGTCCTCAAGGTAATATTGGTCCAACGGGTTATACTGGTTTAGCTGGCTTAATTGGACCAACAGGCTATACTGGTTATACTGGCCCTACTGGTTATACTGGGCCAACTGGTTACACTGGTTTCACTGGGCCGCAAGGTGTTGTAGGCTCAACTGGGCCGACTGGCCCAACAGGTTACACTGGTTTTACTGGGCCAACTGGTTATACTGGTTACACTGGTTTTACTGGGTCAACTGGTTATACTGGTTACACTGGGCCGCAAGGTGTTGTAGGTCCAACTGGGCCGACTGGTCCAACAGGTTATACTGGTTACACTGGTTTTACTGGGCCAACTGGTTATACTGGTTACACTG
>Ga0074195_1002258_pt1 | contig 22377 bp, 18 predicted proteins | sample EPASupsiteHSE623_FD_64525 | JGI IMG/M metagenome (GOLD analysis project Ga0074195, IMG submission 64525) | Bioremediated contaminated groundwater from EPA Superfund site, New Mexico - Sample HSE6-23 | ecosystem: Environmental > Aquatic > Deep subsurface > Groundwater > Contaminated ...
CGACGGCGTCGATGATCGAATGCATGGTGCGCACCACCTGGACGGGATACTTGCCCATCGCCGTTTCTCCCGAAAGCATCACGGCGCTCGTGGAGTCGAAACAGGCGTTGGCCACGTCCGAAGCCTCGGCCCTCGTGGGCATCGGGCTTTCGATCATGGATTCGAGCATCTGCGTCGCCGTGATCACGGGCTTCGCGGCCAGATAGCCCTTGCGGATCATGCTTTTCTGGGCAATCGGGACGATTTCTATGGGCATTTCGACGCCGAGGTCTCCCCTCGCGACCATGATGCCGTCGGACTCGCGGATTATCTCGTCGACATTGGAAAGGCCGCGCGCCGTTTCGATCTTTGCTATGAGCTTGACGATGGAACGCTTGCCGGAAGAGACTGCCGCTCGCTGGATCAGCCTGCGGACTTCCTCTATATCGGTGGCGCAGCGGACAAAGGAGAGGGCGATGTAATCGATGTCGTGCCCCACGGCCCAGAGTATGTCGGCTATGTCTTTTTCCGAAAGGAAGGGAATGGGATAGTCGGCTCCTGGAATCGTCAGGTGCGCCTTGGGGCGGAGCTCGCCCTCGTTGTCGATGCGCACGGTCACGGATTTCGTTCCTCGCTTTAGGACGCTTCCCGCGAAATAGCCGTCCATGAGAATGATCTTCTGGCCCGGAGCGCAGATCCTGTCGATATCGGGTAGATTGGTATACACGAGGTTCGGCTCGCCGGCGACAAGCGCCTCTATGCCGACAGGATCGCGGCTTTCGAGGGTGATTTGGTCGCCGGCTTTTATCGAGATATTCTGCTTGTAGCCATAGAGCCTGATGGCCGGCCCTTTTATGTCGGCCATGATGGCGATCGGCTTCCCCGTCTCCTTCTGCGCTTCCCTGATAAGGCCGATGGCCAGATCCGCCTCTTCATAGGTCTTGTGGGAAAAATTGAGCCGAAAGACATCCACGCCCTCGCGTATCATATCGCGAATGATTTCGGGCTTTTCCGAAGCCGGACCTGTGGTCGCGACTATCTTCGTTCTCTTATCCATGCTTCTTCCTCCCGGATCGCATCCATGCCAGTCCCGATCGCCAGAATATACTCACGTATCGCTCTTTTCGCCGAATCGAAGGCGATTTCGCCCCAGGGAATCGCGTTGGCCGGGAAAATGCCAACCTCGGTCGCCTCCCGCGGATCGATGACGAAACCGGCAACATCGACGGCGCTTGCCTCAGCGTAAAAATACAGATCGCAGGTCGCGTAGGGAATGCCTTTGTAGCGGTAAACATTGGGAAAAGTAGCTAAAAACTCCGTTTTTTCGGGAGCCCAGCCCAATTCTTCCCGGCACTCGCGCAGAGCAGCCTCCTCGGCCCGTTCAGCAGGCTCCACAAATCCGCCGGGCAGGCTCCAAAAGCCCCGCCGAGGCTCCTTAGCCCTTTTCAGCAGCGCGAGGGAGCCTTCCACATCAAGGATAATCGTCGCCGAAGTCGCCACGTTATGAAAATACTCGAAGCCGCAGTCAGGGCAAACCCAGTTATTTCCTCCGAGAAAAGAGATGCGTGGGCTCGCGCATGAAGGACAGAATTGGAAGACCATCCCGGCATCAGCCGCTCCCGCGGCATCGCCGGCTTCCCTGACGCTCGAAAATTCCATACTATCAGTATAGGTATGAACGACAAAGAATACGAGACGCCCGGCCTCCCCGAAAAAAAGAACAAATCGCTTCAGCTCTCTCCCGCCGCCGAGAAGAACGCCCGCTTCCGCGCCTTGGTGCGACAGGCTCCCGATGCGCCGGGCGTCTACATAATGCGCGATCCCGAAGGCCATATAATCTACGTAGGCAAAGCCAAGATATTAAGGAATCGTCTCCTTTCCTATTTTTCGGGAAAGAAAGACATAAAGACGCGGCATCTCGTCTCGCGCGTGGAAAATATCGAATGGATCCTGGCGGGGAGCGAATACGACGCTCTCCTCATCGAAAACAACCTGATAAAAGAACATACTCCCAAATACAATATCAACCTGAAGGACGGGAAAACCTATCCCTCCATTCGCGTCACGAACGAGGAATTCCCGCGCATTTTCAAGACCCGCAGGATCATCAACGACGGCTCCGAATATTTCGGCCCCTTTCCGAGCGCCGAGACGATAGATACTTACCTCGAACTCATAAAACGGCTCTTTCCCCTGCGTCGCTGCGTCACCATGCGCAAGCGCGAGACGCCTTGCATGTACTACCATATCGGCCGCTGCCCCGGCCCCTGCGCCGGAAAGATCAGCAGGGAAGCGTATCTGGAGCGGGTCGGGCAGATACGCAAGCTGCTTTCGGGCGAAACCGCCGAACTTCTCGCCGACCTCAAGAAACGAATGGACAAGGCATCCGAGGAATTCCGCTTCGAGGAAGCGGCCCGCCTCAGGGACGCCCTCAAGGCCGTGGACCTTTTCGTGGGCAGAAGCAACGTGCAGGACTTCGACCCGGCGGCCAGGGACTATCTGGCATGGCACTGCGACGGAGACCTCGCCTCCTTCATCGTGTTCACGATGCGCGACGGCAGGCTGAAAGGGCGCGACAGCTTCATCTCGCCGCTCTACGACACCGAGGAAGAGGCCCTACAGGCCTTCCTCACCAGTTATTACGGCGCCGAACGCCTCCCTCCTCCTTTCATTTACCTGATGAAGTCCATAGGCACCAAGCCGGTCGCCGAGTATTTCAAGAGACAGCTGGGCGTCAAGACGCGCTTCCTCGCGCCGAAGGAACAGCGCCACAGCGCTTCCATAAACCTCGCGGCGCAGAACGCCAAGGAAGAACTCATCAAGAAGCGCAGGGAAGTCGGCTACACCCAGGCACTCCTGGAACTTAAATCGGCGCTGGGCCTCGCCTCGGTCCCGACGCGGATCGAAGGCTTCGACATAGCCCACCTGGCGGGCAAAAACACGGTCGCTTCGCTCATCAGCTTCAGGAACGGCGTCCCCGACAAGAAAAACTACCGGTATTTCCGCATACGGAGCCTCGGAGGCGCCATCGATGACTTCGCCTCCATCCGCGAAGCCGTCGCGAGGCGCTATACCCGCCTCATAAACGAGGAAGCCGACCTGCCCGACCTCATCCTCATCGATGGCGGCGCCGGCCAGGTTTCCGCCGCCAAGGAAATCCTCGACGAGCTCGGCCTCGACTGCGACCTCGCCGGCTTGGCGAAGAAGAACGAGGAAATCTACCTTCCGGACAGGCTCGGCCCCGTCGTTCTGCCCAAGGATTCGCCGGCGCTGCGCGTCCTTGTCGCCATCCGCGACGAAACCCACCGTTTCGCGACCGGTCTTTCCAAGAAGCTTCGAACGAAGGACCTGCGCTTTACCGTGCTGAAGTCGCTGGAGGGCATCGGCGAGGCGAGGGCGAAGCGTCTGATGAAGAGCTTCGGATCGCTGGGCGCCATCGCGGTGGCCGAGCCCGAGGCCATAGCCAAGGCGGCGGGCATTTCCCTGGAGAAAGCCCTCGCCGTCAGGGAAAAGGCCGCCCTGTCCTATGGCGCGAACTGAGGCCGCCGGCGCCTAAGACATCGCGGCGAGCCGCCCAAGGCAGGCCAGCGACAAGAAAAAATCGCGCGTTTCCGCGGGATTCAGCAAGGTTCCGCGAGATTCCCCTGCTCCCAAAAACAGTGGAAGCAGGGTATTATAGATCATCATTTTTTTAGGAGCGACCCAATGGATATAGCTTCGCTTGGAAAGATCGCCGAATCCGTCCGCAGCCTGACAATAGACGCGGTGCAGAAAGCCAACTCCGGCCATCCCGGCCTTCCCATGGGAGCGGCCGAACTCGGCGCTTACCTCTATGGCGCCGCGATGAACTACGACGCCGAAGATCCCTCCTGGATCAACCGCGACCGATTCATATTGTCGGCCGGGCACGGCTCCATGTTGCTTTATTCGATGCTCCACATGGCGGGATTCGCCCTCTCCCTCGACGACATCAAGAGCTTCCGCCAGGTCGGTTCCAAATGCCCCGGCCATCCCGAATACGGCGTCACTCCCGGCGTGGAGACCACGACCGGCCCGCTCGGACAGGGCATAGCCAACGCGGTGGGCATGGCCATCGGCGAGCGCATGATGGCGGCGAAGTTCAATATGCCCGACGCGAAAATTTTCGACCACTACACCTACACGCTCGTGGGCGACGGCTGTCTCCAGGAAGGCGTGGCGTCCGAAGCCTGTTCTCTCGCCGGCCACCTCGGCCTCGGCAAGCTTATCGCCTATTACGATTCCAATTCGATCACCATCGACGGTTCGACGTCGATCGCCTTCACCGAGGATGTCGGGAAACGCTTCGAAGCCTACGGCTGGCAGGTCCTGTGCGGCAACATGTACGATTTTGATGGGCTGGCGGCGCTGACGGCAAGCGCCAAGGCTGAAACAGCCAAGCCCAGTCTCATCATTCTCAAGAGCGTCATAGGCAAGGGCGCGCCGACGAAACAGGGCACGGCGGGCGTGCACGGCGCCGCCCTCGGCGACGAGGAAGTGGCCAAGACCAAGGCGGCCCTCGGCATTCCGGCCGACGCGTCATTCTTCGTGGCGCCTGAAGCCTACGCCTTTTTCGAGAAGCGCAGGAAGGAACTCAAGGCGACCAAGGCTTCATGGCAGAAAATCTACGAGGCCTGGGGAAAGGCCAACCCCGCCCTCTCCGAAGAATTGAGCGCCTGGTACTTCAACCGCCCGATGAGCCGGCTCGAAATGCCCGGCTTTGCCCAGGGCGAAAAGCTCGCCACGCGCGCCGCGTCGGGCAAATGCCTGGCAGCCATAGCGAAGGCCTGGCCTAACCTGATCGGCGGCTCCGCGGACCTCACAAGCCCGAACGTCACCCAGCTTCCCGCCAACCCCTCAGGCCTGCCTCTCGATTTCACGGCGAGCAATCCCGGCGGCCGCTACATCCGCTTCGGCGTGCGCGAACACGGCATGGCGGCCATCGCCAACGGCCTCGCCCTCTACGGCGGCCTGCGTCCCTTCGTCGCCACCTTCCTCGTCTTCGCCGATTACCTGCGTCCAGCGCTGCGTCTCGCCGCGCTGATGAAGCTGCCGGTCATCTATATTTTCACCCACGATTCCATCTTCGTAGGCGAGGACGGCCCGACCCACGAACCCATCGAGACTCTCGCCTCCCTCAGGGCTATACCCGGCCTCAACGTCCTCCGCCCCGCGGACGCCGATGAGACGGCGGTGGCCTGGAAAGCGGCCATGGAAAGAACCGACGGCCCGACGGCCCTCCTCTTGAGCAGGCAGAATCTCCCCGTGTTCGCCAAGGAAGATCCCCTCTGGCAGGACGGCATGGCGGTCGGCGCCTATGTGGCGCGCAACGCGCCGAAAGAGCCCGACATCGTCCTCGCGGCCTCCGGCTCAGAGGTTTCGCTCGCCATGAAGGCCGCCGACCTTGTTGGCGCCCAGAAGCCCGGTCTTTCCATACGCGTCGTCTCGGTTCCCGACAGGAATGCCTTCTTCAGGGCGCCGGCGCCAATACGGGACGTCATTCTCTCCCCTCCGGCCAAGGTTTTCGTCGCGGAAGCGGGCATAGCGATGGGCTGGGAGAGAATAGCTCCCGTCGAGCGCATTCTGTCCATCGAGCGATTCGGCGAGTCGGGACCAGCCGAGAAAGTCGCCGTCCACCTCGGTTTCACGCCCGAAGCATTTGCCGAGTTGATACTCGGTTCGCTCTGAACCGCGGCGCTCTCACGATCAGCATCGAAACGCCGTAGATTGAGATTCATAGCTGAAGGAGCCTGGGCATGAGCGAAGGAATAAGGGTACCGCGCGGAGATTTGGAAGCTTTCTGCGCCGATGTCTTCATGAAGCTAGGGCTGTCCCGGGGCGAGGCCGTCGATTCGGCCGAAATCCTGGTGGCCGCCGACGCCCGCGGCATCGGCAGCCATGGAGTCGGCCGTCTCTGGCGCTACGAAAACGGCATCAAGAAAGGCATAATGTCGGGCGGCATTCAGCCCGCGATCCTGCGCGAGACGCCCATGTCCCTCGTCCTCGACGCCCAGGGAGCCATGGGCCTCTCCTTGAGCAAACACACGATGGAGAAGGTGATCGAGAAGGCCGAAACCGTCGGCGCGGCCTTCGCCTCCATCCGCAACTCCAACCATTTCGGCATAGCCGGTTACTACACGGAGATGGCCGCCCGCCGCGATATGATAGGCATCTGCATGACCAACACGGCGGCCCTGGGAGTCCCCACCTTCGGGCGCAGCGCCATGTTCGGCACCAACCCCATCGCCGTGTCCGTCCCTGCCCTGAAAGGGCTGATGTTCACCCTCGACATGGCCACCACCTGCGTGACACGCGGCAAGGTCGAGGTCTACGACCGCGAGAACAAAGCCCTCCCTCTCGGCTGGGCCGTGGACACGAAGGGAAAGGAGACTGCCGACGCCCACAGCCTCCTGGAGGACATGCTTTTCCAGCGGGGCGGCGGCCTCCTTCCCCTAGGCGGCGAAGGCGAATTGTTCAGCGGGTATAAGGGCTATGGCCTCGCCGTCCTCGTCGACATCATGACGGCTATCACTTCGGGGGGAGTCTTCGGCAAGTCGGTGATGGACAGCGAGGCCACGTCGGCTCGCGTATGCCATTTTTTCGGCGCGATCCGCCTGGATCTGTTCCGCGACCCCGAGGAACTCAAGACCGATATGGACCGCATGCTCGCCGAGCTCACCGGCGCCGAGCCGGCCGAAGGCTGCGGCCGCGTCTATTACGCGGGACTCAAGGAACACGAATCGGAAGCCTTAAGCGACCGGATCGGAGTTCCCCTCACCGCGAAGGTGGCGGCGCAGCTGAAACGTATCGGCGACGATCTGGGGGTGGCCTTTCCGGCTCAGCCCTGAATTATCCTGATATAGTTGGTGATTCCGCCGAGAAGCATATCCACGGAAATAGCCGTCAGCACGAGTCCCATCAATTTCTCGATGGCGCTCAGGAAACGATCGCCCAGCCAACGCTCCAGCCTGGAAGATCCCAGGAACACGATCGTCGTCACCGCGATGGCGATGAAAATGGAGCCTATCCACTCGAGGGTTCTGTCGGGCGACGATTTGGCGAGAAGCATGACCGTCGTCATGGCCGAAGGTCCCGCGATGAGGGGTATGGCCAAGGGTACGATGAACGGTTCGGCTCCCGCCTCGTCCTCGACCAGCTGGCCGCCCGACTTCGGAAACACCATATTGATGGCGATGAGAAAGAGGATGACGCCGCCCGCGATCCGCAGTGATTCATCGGAGATGCTCACCGCGTCGAGAAAGGCGGACCCGAAAAAGAGAAAAATCGCGAGGGCGAGAAAAGCTATGGCGCATTCGCGCAGTATCACGTGCCTTCTGCGCGCCGGATCCACGTGTTTGAGCGCCGCCAGCAGAAGGGGTATGTTTCCCAGCGGATCGGTGATGAGTATGAGAAGAATCGTAGCCGACAGAAAACTTTGTTTCATGATTCCCTTCCTCTTCCGCCCTATCGTATCGCTTTCGCCGTTCGCCGCACAGACACGAACGAGGAAGCCAGCACCGCGGCGATTATAATGAGGCCTCCCAGCATGGAGCGGAAACCGGGCGCTTCGCGCGTCGCCAAAAATACCCAGACCGGATTGAAAAGCGGCTCGATGACGGCGATGAGGATGCTTTCGAGTGCCGTTATGCGCTTTATGCCGTAGGAGAACAGCACGGCCGCCAGGCCAATCTGAACGACGCCAAGCGCCGTGATCGCGAAAAGCGATCCGGCGGTGATCGTCGGCGCCGGCATGAAAAGGGAAATGGAACCCGCGATGAGGGCGGTAAATATATGTCCGAGGAGGAGGGAGTCCAGGGGCGAGGCGTCTTTCTGCTTGCGCATGAGCACGATATTCAGGGCGAAGGTCACGCCCGAGAGCGTGGCCGCCATGTCGCCGATCAAGTTTCCTTTACCCAGCGAATCCATGAAGAACAGCACCATGCCGCCGCATATCGCGACGAGAGCGAGCCAATGCTCTATCTTGGGCCTTTCCTTGAGAACCACCGCGCTTATGAGCGCCACATAGATGGGCGCACCGTACTGAATGAGAATGGCGTTGGCCGATGTCGTATGCTTGTTGGCGAAAACGAAGAGGAGCATGGTGGAGGAATAGGCGATGGCCGATCCCACCTGCAGCGCCGAGAAGCTGAACTTCGGGCGGTGTATCACGGCAAGGAGGAAGAGCGCGGCTATGGCGCTTCGTCCTCCCGCGATAGCGAAAGGCTGCCAATCGATGAGCTTGATGAAGATGCCGGCCAGGCTCCAGAGAAAGGCGCATCCGGCCATGGCCGCTATTCCCGCCGCTTGCCGGGACATGTACCGATCCATCATTGATCAGCGCTCCAATTTCCTGTAAACGATGCGGTGCGGCCGCTCGGCGTCAATGCCCAAAGTTGAACGGCGCCATTCGGCGTATTCGGTCCAGTTGCCGTCGAACCATGTGGCCTTGGAATCGCCCTCGAAGGCGAGGATGTGGGTGCAGACGCGGTCCAGGAACCAGCGATCGTGGCTGACGACGAGGGCGACGCCGGCGAAGCTGTCGAGGGCTTCTTCGAGGGCGCGCATCGTGTTGACGTCGAGGTCGTTGGTTGGCTCGTCGAGGAGGAGCACGTTCGCGCCTTCCTTTACGATCATGGCGAGGTTGAGCCTGTTGCGTTCGCCGCCCGAGAGCACACCCACCTTGCGCTGCTGGTCCTGGCCGGAAAAATTGAACCAGGAGCAGTAGGCGCGCGAGTTGATCTCGCGGTTGCCGCCGAGCATTATCAGGTCCAGGCCGCCCGATAGCTGCTCCCAGACCGACTTGTCCGGATCGAGGTTGGCGCGCATCTGGTCGGCGTAGGCGAGCTTGACGGTATCGCCCAATGTTATTGTCCCCGCGTCGGCCTTTTCCCTTCCGGTGATGATATTGAGCAGGGTGGTTTTTCCCGCGCCGTTCGGGCCTACGATGCCGACGACGGCGCCTGGCGGCACCTCGAAATTGAGATTGTCGAAGAGGAGCTTGGAATCGAAGCCTTTCGCGAGGCTGTCGGCGCGGATGACCATCTTGCCGAGCCGCGGTCCCGCCGGTATCACGATCTTGGTCTCGCGGATCTTCTCCCTGCCGTCCTCGGCGAGGAGCTTTTCGTAGCGCTCGATGCGCGCCTTGCTCTTGGCGTGCCTGCCTTTCGCGCTCATGCCAATCCATTCGAGCTCGCGAGCCAGGGTGCGGGCGCGTTCGGAATCGCCCTTCTCTTCCTGCTCGAGCCTCTTCTTCTTCTGGTCCAGCCAGCTCGAGTAGTTGCCCTTCCAAGGGATGCCCTCGCCGCGGTCCAGCTCTAGGATCCAGCCGGCCACGTTGTCGAGGAAGTATCTATCATGTGTCACGGCTATGACCGTGCCCTGGTAGTCGCGCAGGTGCCGCTCGAGCCAGGCTATGGTCTCGGCGTCGAGATGGTTGGTGGGCTCGTCGAGGAGGAGGATGTCGGGCTTCTTGAGGAGAAGCCGGCAGAGCGCCACGCGTCGGCGCTCTCCGCCGGAGAGCTGGTCCACGATCTGGTCGGCCGGGGGGCAGCGGAGCGCTTCCATGGCGAAATCCAGCCGCGAGTCGAGGTCCCAGGCGTTCTGGGCGTCCAGCTTTTCCTGGAGGGCGGCCTGCTTCGTGGCGAGCTTGTCGAAATCGGCGTCAGGATCGCCGTAGGCTTCGTTCACCGCGTCGAATTCGGCGAGGGTGTCCACGATCTCCTGGACGCCCTCGCTCACGATCTCGCGCACGGTTTTCCCCGGTTCGAGATGTGGTTCCTGCTCGAGAAATCCGATCGTGTAGCCTGGGGAGAGGCTGACATCGCCCGCGAAATCGCCGTCCGTACCCGCCATTATCCGCAAAAGGCTCGATTTTCCCGAGCCGTTCAATCCTATGACGCCGATTTTCGCGCCATAGTAATACGATATGCTGATATCCTTGAGAACTTGCTTCACGCCGTGCCGCCTGGAAACGCGGTACATTGAATAAATGATCTTCTTGTCGTCAGTTGTAGCCATAGCGGTACTATATCGAAAATCGCTTTTCTCGTCGCCCCCTGTCGGTAACCGCGAAATCCGCGCGGCGCGATATCGTATCCCTCCTTGCACGAGAGCTCTGGAATTTGAGTATATTCATATAATCCGACAACACGGCGATCGTAGGCCCGCCAGTCAGTTTTAATATCATGACCGCCTTATAGGCGGAAAAAGGAAAATTGTTGGAAGACGATCAGGAAAAGAAGCCGGCAACCAGTGATGTCGCAAAATTCACGATCCGCGAAGTGACGGAATTGGGCAGAGCGGTGCGTACCATGGGAGCGGGAGCTTCATGCATGGAAGAGGTGGCGGGCAGGATCGTACGATATCTGTACGACACGCTGGTCGATGGCCGAACCGGCGCGCGCGCCTGCCCGCTAATCCGCTTTTTCAAGACGCAGGCCTATGAGGAACTCCCCGGCGATCTCCAGGCTTTTGCCAAGAAAATGCTCGACAGGGACAGTCCCCAACCCGGCGTGAAATGCATGACCCTCCTTGGCACCATAGGGGAAGACCCGAAATGGAATTCGCGGGAAACATCGCGGGGTCATCAGGCGATTCCCTTGCCAAGCGAGGAAGTGGTGCATCAGCTTCCCATGATCAGAAACCTCATCAAACAGCTGGGCTTGAGCGTTAAATCGGTCGTGAATCCGGATCCGGCTCTCCTGATGGACATGGAACAGAATACTTACGGAGTCTTTTTCGTTCCCGAAGCGCTCGGAAGCCCCTATATTCCCGGCCAGAAAGAGTTCGTGATACCTTATGGCGTAAAATCGGTAGTGGGATTTGGCGGCATGCTCCCATCGCTGGATATCTTCGTGGTAATCCTCTTCCTGAGGCTCTCGATCACAAGGGAAACCGCAGACCTCTTTAAAAATCTATCGCTGAACGCAAAATTGGCCGTTTTACCTTTTGAGAAAACGATATTTGACTCCTCGAAAAAAGGCTCGTCAGCATGACAAACGAAGAAACGACAGCCAACCAGAACCAGCTATTCAAATCCCAGATCGCGGCGCTGGAACAATTGCTCGAAGTCTATGAAAAGAGCGTACTGGATAAAACCGACGAACTTTACGCGGAGATCGCCAAACGCGCACGGATAGAAGAGGTGCTAAGCCAGTCGGAAGAACGATATCGGACCATAATCGACGAGATGGAAGAATGGTATTTCGAAATCGACCTGAAAGGCAGGTTCACGTTCTTTAACGATATCTTGGCGAATGCCTTGGACCTGTCGAGGGAAGAGCTGCTCGGCAGGAATTATCAGGATTTCGTGAAGAAAGATGAGTTGGAGGCGATTTCCAGACTTTTCCACGAAATTTTCACGACCGGTAAATCAACCAGGAATTTTTCATATGAATTTACCCGAGGGAACTCCGCGATCGCCCATATCGAATTTTCCTTTTTCCCCAAAAAAAACAAGGCGGGCAGAATCGTCGGATTTCGAGGAGTCGGGCACGATATCACCGAGCGCAAGCGCGCGGAAGCCAGGATTCAGTTCTTCGCCACACATGATAGCCTTACCGGACTGCCCAACCGTCTGATGTTCAGCCAGCTGCTCAACCACGCGATAGAGTCGGCCAAGCACCATAAGCGCCGCCTGGCGGTATTTTTCATCGACCTCGACCGGTTCAAGATCATCAACGACACCATGGGACACGATGCGGGCGACATTATGCTGCAGCAGGTTTCCCAGCGGTTCATACAATCGGTGCGCGCGGCCGATGTCGTCGGTCGAATGGGCGGCGACGAGTTCATGATCCTGATCGAGGAAGTGCATGAACTTGACCAGGTCGCCGAGGTAGCCCACAAGGTGCTCGCCAATGTCATGAAACCTATCGTTCTCCTGGGCGAGGAATGCCGCGTGACGGCCAGCCTGGGCATAAGCGTCTACCCCAAGGACGGGGAAGACGAGCAATCCCTGATGAAAAACGCCGACATCGCCATGTATTTCGCCAAGGAAGAAGGCAAGAACAATTACCAGTTCTACTCAAAAAATATCAAGACGCTCTCCATCGAACGCCTGGCGCTGGAGACTAACCTGCGTCTCGCGCTGGAGCGCAATGAGTTTTCCTTGCATTATCAGGCCAAGTTCGATTTCAAGACAAACGTGATTTCCGGCGTCGAAGCCCTGCTGCGCTGGCAAAATCCGGAACTGGGCACGGTGACGCCCACCCAGTTCATCCCCGTCGCCGAGGAAACGGGGCTGATCATACCTATCGGCAAGTGGGTTTTGGAGACGGCCTGCGCACAGAACGTAGCCTGGCAGAAGCAGGGGCTCCCCGCGGTCCGGATGTCGATGAACCTTTCGCCCCGGCAAGCCGCGGATGACAATCTGCTTCAAGATATCAGGGACACCCTAAAGAATACCGGCATGGCGCCAAACCTTCTGGAACTTGAAATCAGCGAAAGCATGGTGATGCATAATCCCTCGCGGATGATCGCGGTGCTGGCGGAGATAAAAAAGCTCGGGGTGAGGCTGGCTATTGACGATTTCGGAACCAGCTACTCTTCCCTCGCCCAAATCAAGCACTTCCCCTTCGACACGCTCAAGGTCGACCGATCCTTCATCCGAAACATTTCTGAGAACGCCGAAGACATGGCGATCGCGAAGGCCATCATCACGATGGGCAAGACATTGAGCCTGACCGTCGTGGCCGAGGGCGTGGAGACCGCCGAGGAAATGAACTTCTTGAAGGAAAACTCCTGCGACGAAATGCAGGGTTACTACTTCAGCAAGCCGATTGTGCCGGAGGATTTCGCCCATCTGTTGCGAGAGCACTCTTCGTCCACATAATGTTTTGGGAATGTCTTTCTATTCAAAAATCATTATATTTCAAGAATGAAATATGGCATACAAGCGCTGTATCTGATTATCGGTCTCGGCGCCACCCTCGGCCTCGGTTCCTGCGCGGGAAAACTCGACGCCCAGGCAGTCCAACCCTCACCCTCGGAAATGCTGCCGTCTCCATCCCGAACCCTTCCCAAGGAGAATACGATGACAAAGACTCCGGCTCCTCCTCCCCCCTGGTCGGCTTCCCCAGCCTTCGCGAGCCACGATTACGCGAAACCCCTGCCCCTCGCCGACGACAGCGGCCTTGAATATGCCGTGCTCGCCGGCGGCTGCTTCTGGTGCCTCGAAGCCGTCTACGAGAACCTCCCCGGCGTCGTCGACGTTGTTTCGGGCTACATCGGCGGCGGCGCTCCCCGGCCTAGCTATGAATACGTGTCCACTGGGGCCAGCGGCCACGCCGAAGCGGTGCGGATCGCCTTCGATCCCGCCCGGGTCAGCTATGACGAGCTTCTGAAGTATTTCTGGAAGATACACAATCCCACGACGAAGGACCGCCAAGGCGCCGATGTCGGCTCCCAGTACCGATCGGCTATTTTCTACACCAGCGAGAGTCAGAAAGAGGCGGCCCTCGCGTCGATCGAGAAGCAGAAGCCCTGGTGGCCAGCTCCCATCGTCACGGAGCTCCTTCCGGCCGAGGATTTCTGGTTAGCCGAGGAATACCATCAGGATTTCTACCGCCGCAACCCCAACTACGGCTACTGCGCCGTGGTCATCGCCCCCAAATTGAAAAAAGCCGGCTTCGGGGACTAAAGCCCGGCCGGCACTTAGGCTGCAAAAAAGGGGCGCGTTATCGTTGATACGATAACGCGCCCCTCGCGGCACATTCAGCGCTATCAGTACTTCCCGAGCTGTCGTTGGAAGGCGTTTAGGTGGTTCACTGAACCGTTCTTCAGGTTGGTGAAGAGGGTTCGCAAGTCCGCGTACTGGCTACCCTGGATAAGGGGGCTCGCCAGGAATTTATCATACATGGCGATATTGTCGATTTCCGCCTGCACCCCGGCCTTGTAGGCATCGAGGAGGGTGGATGGAACCTGGACGTAATTGGCCGCCTCGTCCCTGGGAAACTGCAGCTTGTAGGCGGCGAAGGCGTCCTTGAGCCAGGCAAGGTGGTTCTCTTCGGCGCTCTTGATATTGCTGAAGGGCCTGGCCGTACCGAACTTGGCCATTATGGCGACATATTCGGCGCGGGCGAAATATTCGTCCTGGGCGGCATAGAGGAGCATATCCTCTATGGTCAGCGATTCGTCGGCTTTGGCGGCGGCGTTGCCGTAAGCCGTGAGGGTTCCGGCCGCTCCGGCAGCCGCGAGAGAAAGGGTTACCATCAGCGCGAAGGCGATGGCGCGTACTGTTCTTTTCATTTCAATGCTCCTGTTCTACATTTTCGCCACAGGGTCTTTTTCGATCTCCTGGTGACGTATAAATATATAAGCAGGATTCATGCCAACAATAAAATAATTATCTATTCTTTATATTATAAAGATATACATAAGACTATAAAAACCGCGACTTTTTAGCGCATGCGAGAATGGGCAATATTTTCCCATTCCCTAGAGGTTGGAGGCTTCTATATCCTTGAAATAGCGGACAGTGCCGACCTTGAGCTCAAGGGTCGCGTCCTCGTCGCAAACGATGATGCCTTTCCGGTGAAGCTGGAGGCAGCTGATCGTCCACATGTGGTTGACGCCTTCCTCGATGGCATGCCGCAAGGCTCTGGCCTTGTTCTGGCCGTTGGCCAACACCAGGACTTCCCTGGCGTCCATGACGGTGCCGACTCCCACAGTGAGAGCGGTGGATGGCACCTTGGCGGGATCGTTGTCGAAAAATCGTCCGTTGGCGATTTTCGTATCCATGGTAAGCGTCTTGATGCGGGTGCGGGAGGAGAGGGAGGAACCGGGTTCGTTGAAGGCGATATGGCCGTCCGGGCCTATGCCCCCCACGAAGAGATCGATGCCGCCGGCTTTCAGGATTCTTTCTTCGTAGGCGGCGCATTCGGTTATAAGATCGGGAGCCATCCCGTCGAGTATATGAACATTATTGGCGGGAATATCTATATGCGAAAAGAAATTATCCCACATGAATCGATAGTAGCTCTGCTGATGTTCCTTCGGCAGGCCGACGTACTCATCCATATTGAAGGTGACGACATTCGCGAAGGAAACCTGTTTTGCGCGGTTCATCTCAATGAGTCGGCGATACATGCCGAGGGGAGAAGATCCCGTGGGCAGCCCCAGCACGAATGGACGACCGGCGGGAGCTCCGTTTATCTTGGCCGCGACGTAATCCGCCGCCCACTTCGCCACGCCGGCGCTGTTCCGCTGAATGATGACTCTCATCGTTGTCTCCTTTCACCTCTGGCGCGAAACCGGACAGTCCTTATGCCGGCCGCCCCGTCAAGCGGTATGGACGAACTTGCCCTTGACCATGTTTATTATGACAGAGAAATCTCGAGAAAGGATAGCCAGATCGGCAAAAAATCCTGGGCTTATCTCCCCGCGCTTGGGCAGCTTGAGGATGCGCGCCGGGTTGGAGGAAGCCATCTTCACGGCAACCTCGAGAGGAATGCCAAACTGGACGAGGTTGCTGAGCCCGCTCAGCATGGTGAGAGAGCTGCCCGCGATGACATCGTCGCATTTCCTGTAGAAAAGCTTGTCGCTCAGGTACACAACCTCATGGTTCGCAACGAATGGTCCTTCTCCCTGCTCGGTCGGCTTGAGCGCGTCGGTGACGAGGACGATGTTGGTATCGGGTTTGTCCCGCACGAGAAGGCGGATGAGATCGGGATGGACGTGCTTGCCGTCGGCGATGATCTCGCAGGAAAGGTCGGGCTGGATGAGTATGGCGCCCACGGCGTTGGGATTGCGGTGGTCGAGTCTGCTCATGGCGTTGAAAAAGTGCGTCGAATGGCGGATGCCGGCCTGCATGCCTTCCAGCATGTTTTCATAGCTGGCATCGGTGTGGCCGGCCTGGAGGACGATGCCGACCTTATTGCAGTAGAGGGCCAGTTCGCGCATGCCTTTCAGCTCGGGAGCCACGGTCATGTTGATGATGTGCCCCTCGCTGGCGCTATACAGTCGGTGCATGAGTTCGAGGTCGACGGGACGCACGAATTCTGGGCGCTGCACGCCCAGTCTCGCCGAGGAAATGAAAGGGCCTTCCATATGGACGCCCAGGATGGTGGCGCCCTTTTCGAGCCCCATCGCGGCCACTATGGAACGTATGCCTTTCGTCATATCCTCTTCCGACATGGGATAGAGGGTGGGACAGAAGGCGGTGACGCCGAAAGCCGCCAGCTTCTCGGACATCATGAGGATAGAATCGGTGGAAAGGTCTTCGGTGCCGAAACCGGCAAAGCCGTGGATATGCGAATCGATAAGCCCCGGCACGAGGTAAGCGCCGTCGGCGTCGATGATGATGTCCTGCGCTGAAAAATGTTTCTGGAGAAAACGGCGTTCAGAAAAGACATCGACGATGATTTCGTCTTCGATGAGAACGGCGCTCTCGGGCATCTGGGCGTAGCCGGCGACTACGGTGGCATTGTGGATGCAGATAGATGGCATATTACTCCCCGCGTTTTTCGCTTAGCATATAATAAGCATAAATGGGGATATAAAAAAAGCGCCGGAGCTCAATGCCCCGGCGCTTCAAAGATTCTTGGTAACGGAAGGAACCTTATTCAGTGGCGCCCGAAGTGGCGTCAGCCTCGGGGGTTACGCCCTCGGCCGGCGCTACCGTGGTGGTAGTCGTGGCATCGACGGGGGCGGCGGTCGCATCGGCCGGCGCCGCAGTCGTGACGGTTGCTGCCGGCGAGGCCTCGGTCGCGGGAGCCGCGCTCTGCTGGGCCTGGGCGGCCTTGAGTGCCTCGGTCCACTGCGTCTTCAGCTCCGCGATCATTCCGAAGACTTCGTTGCCCTCCGGATATGATTTCTTGAAATACTCCTCGGCCTTTTCCAGATCGGCGAGCGCCAGGGTTATGGATTCCGGGGTCTGCGCCGTCTCGCCTGATAGCAGGGCCTTGTAGAAATAGAGCGCGGCCAAGGCTTCATCGCCCTCAGCCTTCGCTATTGAGCGCTCCAGATACTTAAAACCGGACTCTGAGTCATTGACGGAGAGCCAGGTCGAGAGGACGGAGCGGATGACATCGGGATTGCCGGGGAAAGCCGCGGTCACGGCATCGGCAGCGGCGTCGGCTGCCATGGCGTCTCCAAGCTGAACCGCCACGACGTGACGGATCAAGCCCGGTATGTACTCAGAGGGGAAACTCAGTTCGAACCCGGTCACGTACTTTTCGAGCGTCACCTTGTCCGACGATGCCAGCCCCGCCTTGATGGCTTGGACATAGGCATTGTTCAGCTCGGTGGGGTCGACGGCCACGGCTATGACCTTGTCCACCAGGGGATACATCTCGGCGTAACGGCCCGTGGAGAAGTAGATCTCGGCCAGTCTAAGGCTGAGGAGATTGTTTTCCGGCTCGATAGCCAGAAGCTTGCCGAGCACCGACTCGGCCGCCTCGAAGCGCTGAAGAGCCACAAGTATCGCGGAATGCCTGTCCAGGCTCTGGGCCGTGAAGGTGTCGTAGGCCAGGGCGCGTTCGTAATTCTCGGCGCACTTGGCGAGTATTTCCTCGTCGGGCTGAAGCCACTGTCCCTGATAATTTGTCCATACCGTATGATAGAAATCGCCTAACATCATCGAAAGCACGGGGGGAATCGCTTCGCCCTTGTCCTCGATGGCCTTGGCCAGATCTCCGGGGTTGAATTCGACGGGATCGCTTATATCCACGCCGCCGGACCGGGCAAAGTCGAGGTCCTGACCTTCGGCGAGATCGACGAATCCGAATACGAGGTGAAGCGTGTTCTGGGCATAGCCGTCGAGAGCGAGCCTGATCTTTTCGGCCAGGATAAAGGCATTGGCGTTCGCCGCGTCGTATTCAGACAGCAGCGCCCATGCGGAATGCCATTTCCCCAGGGTAGCCAGTTCTTCGGCCTTGGCGATGATCTCGCGATCGGCCGCGATGGCGTCAGCGAAGAAACTGGCGGCCGGAGTCGTAGCCTGGGCGACGGGTTCCGTAGCCTGGGCGACAGGGGGTGAAGCCTGCGCGGCCGGTTCCGAAACCGGGGCGACAGGTTCCTGCGTCTGCGCAAAAAGAAGTCCGGAAGCGGCGAACAGCAGGATCAGCGCCGCGGCCACTCTGGCCGCAGGCTTTATTTTTCGTATAGAGGATGATTTCATTCTCTCTCCTTGAAATGCGCTCGACCGCCTGATCCGGCGGCGCTATGGGTAATATCGGACAAATATACCATGGCGGGCAGGCTTTGGCATACTGTCTATTGAACAAACCGAGACTAGTTTTGTATCATGCGTCAGCGCGATTTAAGGCACTATTTTCTGCGCAAAAGAAGCAGCATGAGCACACCTATATGGGATACTACCCTGATGCGCCGCATTAGCGCGCTGGATATGATATACGCGCGCGTCGAACGCGCCCAATCCGAATTCAGAAAAACCGCCGAGGACAAGGGATCGCCGATCTCCTGCCCCAGCCTCTGCGGGACATGCTGCATCCATTTCGTGCCCGACATGACGCCCATCGAGGCGGATCGGCTAGCCTATTACCTTCTTACCGAAAAACAAGAAATGATCGACCATTTCATGGCGCACAGAAAGGAAGCCGAGGTAATGGACTCGGCCTGCCCTTTCTGGGACATCGACAAGCCAGGACATAACTGCATGATCTACCCGGCCAGACCCCTAATTTGCCGCCTCTTCGGATTCTGCTCGGTGCTGGACAAATGCGGAGAACCCGCCTTCGCGCTGTGCCGGCAGATGCCCGACATCGCCGGCGGCGACAAAAGGCGATTTGTCGGAGTGGCGATGATGGAGCAACAGTTCGGCGCCATCCCTCCCCTCATGGTCGATTTTTCGCGGACCGTCGCCGCGCTCGACCCCTGCGACGCGGGAGAAAGGAATACGATCGACGAAGCCCTCCCGCCGGCGCTCTCAAGGGTTTCCCTCGTGCTGCGTCTCGCGGCTGACTCCTCCGAAGATCTGTCGGCATTGCCTGCTTGAAAAAATGGCGGGCAGGTTATACGGTATAGCTGGCCCAAAGCCGAAGAACAATGAAGAAATACATCGTCCTGGCCGGCAATATCGGAGCCGGCAAATCCACCCTCGTCAGCCTCCTGGCTGACAAACTCGACTTCATGCCCTATTTCGAACCCGTCGCGGAAAATCCTTTCCTGAAGGACTTCTATGACGACATGAAGCGCTGGGCCTTCCATTCGCAGATCTTTTTCCTCACGAGCAGGGCCAAGGGACACAGGGAACTCGTCAGCGACCCGCGCTCGGTGGTGCAGGACAGATCCCTCTACGAGGACGCCGAAGTCTTCGCGAAAAACCTCTTTCTGCAGGGAGCCCTCGGCGACCAGGAGTGGGCGACCTATCGCGAACTCTACCGAACGCTGGCCGCCATCCTTCCTCCTCCCGACCTCGTCATCTACATCAGGGCATCGGTCAAAACGCTGAAATCCAGGATCGCCAAGCGCGGCAGGGATTTCGAAGCCAAAATACCGGATTCCTATCTGCAGGGTCTCAATACGCTCTACGAAGAATGGATACAGTCTTTCACCCTCGCTCCCGTTCTCTCCGTGCCGGGCGACAGGCTCGATTTCGTGGAGGATTCCCATGATCTCGAGGCCATCGTCTCCACCGTGAGAAAGCGCCTCCAAGACAAGCAGACCATGCTCTTCCCCTACGAAATGTAGGGAAGGGTTCGGAGGATTTGCCGCCGCGAAAATTCAGCGCTATGTTATAGGAAGAAAAATTACATTCAATACCAGGAGGACCATCCATGGCCAAAATAACGCATAAAGGCAACCCGATTTCCACGATTGGAACCCTGCCCGCCCTTGGAAGCAAGGCGCCCGATTTTCTGCTGACGAAGCGAGACCTGAGCGACGCGACCCTCGCGGATTTCGCGGGAATGGTGAAAATACTGAATATAGTGCCTAGCCTCGATACCGGCGTCTGCGCCGCGAGCGCCAGGGCTTTCAACAAAGCCGCCGATGGCCTGGGCGGCATCGTCGTGCTCACCATCAGCCGCGACCTGCCCTTCGCGCAGAGCAGGTTCTGCGAAGCCGAAGGCATCAAGGCCGTCGTGCCCCTTTCGGAACTCCGGAACCGGAATTTCGGAAAGGACTATGGCGTCGCCATCCTCGATGGGTTGCTGGCCGGCCTCCTCTCCCGCGCCGTCATCGTCCTCGATAAAGACGATAAAGTCGCCTACACCCAGCAAGTGCCGGAAATCGGCCAGGAACCGGACTACCAGAGCGCTCTCGAAGCGGCGAAAAAGCTACTTGCCTCGAATAAAGGGAATATTTGATGAATTATGATGCCATCATCGTCGGCGCGGGCCTTAGCGGCTCGACAGCCGCCCGCATACTGGCGGACAAGGGCAAAAAGGTACTCGTGGTGGAGAAACACCGCCACATAGCGGGGCATTGTCATGATTACCGCAACGAACATGGCATCACGGTTCATACCTACGGGCCGCATATCTTCCATACGAACAACGAGGAAGTGTGGAAATTCGTGAACCGCTTCACCGATTTCCACTATCTCCAGCACAGAGTCCTCTCCTACGCCGACGGGCAGACCATTCCCTTCCCCATCAACGCCGATACCATCAATCAGGTCTTCGGAATTTCGATCGGCGTGGACGAGGTGCCGGCATTCCTGGCCGCCCAGGTAGCCCAATCGACCTTCAACGACCCTCCGCGTAATTTCAGGGACGCCGTCGTTTCCCAGGTGGGCGAGCGCCTCTACTCACTTTTCTTCGAGAAATATACCTGGAAGCAGTGGGGACGGGACCCCGCTCTCCTCTCCGCCGACATCGCCAAACGCATACCCGTCCGGTCCAACCGGGACGGGCGCTATTTTTCGGACCGCTACCAGGGCATTCCCTCCAGGGGATATACCGCCATGGTGGACGCCATCCTCGACCATCCCAACATTTCTCTTCTTCTCGGGGCGGATTGGTTCGAGATCAAGAACGACTACGCCACGAACCTGACGATATTCACGGGAGAGCTGGACCAATTCTTCGGGTACAAATACGGCAAGCTCGAATACAGGTCCCTGAACCTCGTCCTCAAGACCTTCGACATGGAAAGCTATCAGGAAGCGCCCGTCGTGAACTATCCCAACGATTACGACTGGACAAGAATCACCGAATACAAGAAACTCCTGGACGAAAAATCGCCCCGGACGACCGTATGCTTCGAGTATTCCAAGGCTGAGGGCGAACCCTTCTATATCGTCATGACCGATGAAAACATGGCCAAACGGGAACGCTACATAGGCGAAGTGGAAAAGCTGGAGGCGGCCGGGACCCATCTCTTCATCGGTAGGCTCGCCCAGTACAAATACTACAACATGGATCAGGTGATCGCCGCCACCATAGAAAAGGTAAAGGGACTATGAAGAAGGAAATAATCAGCGGGATATTCAACGACTCCTACCCGCCTATCACCGATGGCGTCGCGATGGTCACCAAGAGCTATGCCTTCTGGCTGAACCGTATCGCGGGACCTTCCTGCGTGGTGACGCCCGATATGCCCGACTATTTTGACCAGGAAGAGTTCCCCGTCTACCGTTTCCCTTCCATGCCCCTGTCGGTGAGACCTCCCTACAGGTTCGGCGTCAGCCTCATCGGGGAAGCCAAGGAACGACGCCTTCGGGGCAACTCCTTCAAGGAGACTCTCCACACCAACATCTTCAATATCCCCTTCGATATCGTCCATACCCACAGTCCTTTTTCCTCTGGACTCCTCGCTTACCGCGTCGCCCAGAAATGGAACATCCCCCTCGTCACGACCTTCCACACCAAGTATCGCGAGGATTTCATGCTTGCCATGAAGAGCAAGCTCCTGACAGACATTGCCGTTCGGCAGCTCGTGGAATTCTACAAAAAAGTGGACTACGTGTGGGTACCCAGCGAGGAGACGATCGAGACGCTGAGATCCTATGGATTCAAGGGCGAGATTGAAGTTATGCCCAACGGGACAGACCTCATCGTGACCGACGAGGAACTCCCCGGCCTGCGTTCCTCTGGCGAAAAACTCTATGGAATACCCGCCGGAATTCCGATGCTGCTCTACATCGGCCAGCACATCAAGGAAAAAAATCTTGAGATCCTGCAGGACTCCCTGGGAGTCCTGCACGCCAGGGGCGTCGATTTCAGGATGGTCTTCATCGGCGGCGGCTATTACGCCGACGCTCTTAAGGAAAAGGCGAAGGCCCTCGGACTTGGCGAGAAAGTGGCCTTCAAGGGCATCATCCGCGACAGGGAGCAGATCAAGCAGGCCTACGCGCGCGCCGACCTCCTCTACTTCCCTTCGCTCTACGACACCTCCAGCCTCATCGTCAAGGAATCGGCGGGCATGCGCCGGCCCTCCCTTCGCGATCGGGGGGAGTGCACGGCAGCGGGGGGGCGC
>Ga0074195_1002259_pt1 | contig 22368 bp, 28 predicted proteins | sample EPASupsiteHSE623_FD_64525 | JGI IMG/M metagenome (GOLD analysis project Ga0074195, IMG submission 64525) | Bioremediated contaminated groundwater from EPA Superfund site, New Mexico - Sample HSE6-23 | ecosystem: Environmental > Aquatic > Deep subsurface > Groundwater > Contaminated ...
CGCAAAGGCCAAAAAAAAAACCCTATTTCGCAGGGTGGGAATACGCCCCCCCCCTGCCACACTAACGATTGCGTGTGAAGCCGGACCCGTTGGGGCCGTGATACTGGACCCGTCACTCCCGTACGCGTGGACTGTTTCACCCGTAATATTCAATCAAGGTAATTGGCAGCTTATTTTGGGCAAATCTCACGGTTTGCCGGACTCCGTCAGGGTCAGTCCAGTAAAATGCATCCGCATTTCCATAATGTCTGTCAAAGAAAGCCTCCAACTCCAGCCGGTCTTCATTCAGCCCGGCTAACTGAAATTTCCATTGAACTTGCGGAGTAATTGCGATTTTTTGAATTTGTTTTTTGGAAGACTCGAACTGTATCACACGATTGGCGAACTCAGTTCCTTTTTCACATTCACCTCTATATTTCCAAATGAAAGTCTCTATGATTGTTCACCTGCTTTCCTGCGTTTAAATCCGCAAATAAAAAACTGTCCCCAATAGGACAGCCGGTCTATAAAACTATATGAGGTTACCTCATTACTCTTGGGGGGAAATGTACTCAAAAACTTATCATATTCCAAATATATGCCGGTATGGTGCTCTCCATAAACTTCAAAAAGCACGATATCGCCATATTCTAACGCCGCGATACTGCGGGTCTTTTCAAAGTGCCTAAGAAAATACCGCAGCATACGGTATTTTTCTTTTACAAACCATTCGCGGTCAATGAGTCTTCCGTCATCAAAGGCTGGCTGCCACCGATGGGCTTTATAAAATTCCACTAAAAGGCCAATACAATCGACACCGCTATTTTTATCACGGCCATTAAACCTCCAGGGAATACCGATAAAACGGTTATCTTGTATCACCATTGTATCCACGCAATTAATACCGGTAACCATAACGTTTCATTTTATTCAGCATGGCTGCAAGCTCGTCCATCGACATTTGCTGCTGCATGACGATTGGCTGGGCAACAGTCGTTTGCCCATTAGAACCATCAGTGACTAATTGAAAAATCATCTGATTTTGTTGGACCATCAGTTCATTCTGCCGCTGCAATTCCTGAATATGTTTTTCCGACTGCTGTACCTGAAGGCTCATTGACGAGCTTTTTGCTAACGCAGGATTTTTGAGATACGGCACAACATCTGTGCCACTTCTCATAAAAGTCTCAAAAGCTTTATTGGAATCGACCGTTAAGACTCTTTCTCCTACTTTCAGCTTTCGTATTACCTCGTCTTCCTTAATATCCGGCTTAACCATTCCGCCTTCGTGCATTAGCTGGGGATATTTAGTTACTAAACCGCCATAATGATAACCGAATAAGCCTGCTATACTCGTGAGAACTCCAAAGGCATTGCTTAACTTATTACTTTGCTTTGCTCCCGCGCTCCCGGTATTAAATGATATAACCGGTAATTTCACTAAATCTTCAAAGGTTTTGGTTTTACTGCTAAATATTCCGAAAATCCTGCTAAGCAATGATGGACTATTATTCTCAATATCAAATATTTTTTTTATAGCATCATTTTTCAGTGCATCTAATAAAACTTTCCATTTGTCCTTTAATAATGCCCCTTTTACTATAACATCTGAAGATAATGCTGCAAGTTCTTCTCTAATTTTGTACCATTTATCTTTCTCCTTAGTCTCTTTTGATTCCGCAGCTTTATTAACTTCCTTGTTGTTAGAAGTTTCAGCAACTTTGCTTTCAGGTGCCTTTTCTTTAGTTACTATTTGTGTAGCTCCTACGGATGAAAAGGTAATTTTTTCTGAAGCTTTGACATAATCTTCAAAGTTCTTTTTAGTTTTACTTGTAAATATTGCGAAAATCCTGCTAAGTAGTGATGGACTATTATTTTCAATATCAAATATTTTTTTTATAGCATCATTTTTCAGTGCATCTAATAATATCTTCAGCTTATCTTTAACCAACGCACCTTGGACAACTATAGCTGAAGTTATTTCAGCGACTTCTTTTCTAATTTGTTCCCATTTTTGCTTTTTATTATTATCATTATCATTTGCCAACTTCACCAACTCCTGTTGTTTTTAGCGATTATGACGAAACCCATAAAGCTTTATTAGAAATTACCTTGCATTTTTTGTAATGCTTGGATCGCGTCTACACCGGTTAGTTGTTCTTTAGCTTCCTGCTGTTTATTATTCTTATTAATTCCTTCGATAGTAGCTTCGATCTCCGGAATGCTCATTTGTTTAATATCCTGCAAAGTCAACGATGTTTCCTGTATTAAAAAGGCAATCAGTCTGTTCCACTCCGGCTCTTTCTCCTGCTCACTGCTGCCTGTTCTTTTATAGTGTGATACATCCAGAAAGACATCAATGATTTGCCTGGCCGTTCGCAAATCAAGCCACCCGCGGATTTCATCCTTGGTTTCTTTTTTGTTTACCGCAAGATAAATCATTTCCAGGATCGCCTCATAGCCTTCGTCACTATACGTCCCGGAGATACTGCCGTCATGATTGACTTTCGGCTTTACAATATCGTAAGCCAATAAATCGGGGTAATCCAGTTTCTTCATAAAGTAGCGAATTTTATCTTTCCAGTCGAGCATCGCAGCATAAATAAAATGCTCATTGCCGTTACGGTCTACAATAACTTCAAACGCAGTATAAACATCAGCCATAGCTGCCTCCTTAACGAATAAAGAGGGGCATACGCCCCTCCCGTAGCTTAATCTGCATATTCCGTAACATTATAAGAAACTACGCGTTTATCTGCCCGGCCGGAATCCAAAATTTCAAACTCAAGCTTTGGTGCAAAAGCAGCACCACGCTTGGCATCATAACTATACGCGCCATTCGCTTTGCAGCGATAAGCACGAATATCAATTTTATAACGCTTGCCATCTTCCATCTGATCGGAAATAAGGGTATGCCGGAACTCAGCCACCTTGGGAATATCATTTTCTAAATGATGTACGGCTTGTCCGCTCGCATCTGTGTAATAATATGAGAATTCCACCGTTTTACCATTAAGCGCAGTATCAACAGTTACTGCACCGGCGGCACTAACTTTAAATTCATTAGCGGCGGGAGTACCGGAGGTCTTAACAAGCGTCACTCCCGTTTCGACTACATTCGCTACCACCGTATCCAACAATAGATTGTTCGCTTTGCTTAGTGTGCAGGTACCGGTTGCAATAGCCTTCTTATCTGATGCTACCCATACTTCTGCTCCGGCAGAAATGACAGATCCGGTAGCGGCTTTAATCCCTTCCAGTTTGAATACGGCATCGGTAATAGTAAGCTTTGCCGTCTTTTCACTGGCAAAAGTCAGCAGCGAGTAGAGTGAGTCACCGCCATTTACTTTCTGCTCGGTTACAGTGGCTGCAATCTGCAGATCCTGTGATTTATTAATGTTGACAAAAGAACCATCGGTAAATACTAATTGGCTAACGCCAACTCCGTGAAAAATTAAATCAGGCATCATTACCATTTTTACATCCATCCTTTATTATTATTATTTTATAACTGTTAGTGTCTTGACAAAGTTAAATCTTAGCTTAGCCAGCGTATCTTTTCTCGCACTGCTGCGTTGTCGTCGCCTTACATATTCCCGATATGCGCGGACTCCTCCGCCTTGCATTGCAATAAAATCTACTCTGTCTAATTCTAATTCACAACTTTGCCAAGTCACTAGTTATTTACCAGCGGTTTATAGCGAATACTGTATTGGAATACCTCCCAGGGTTCTGCATGCTTCTGCCCCTCTGTGATGATGGGCATATCCGGAAAACGCATTTGCAATATTCTTGTTATTTCTTTGTGCACTGCAGCCGCTTCATCACGGGCAGTTGTATAGATGCCAATCTCCAGTGTGGTGTTATTGCGGAAATAGTTTTCTACTTCCGGTTTTTCCGGTCTGAATACGATACTCACAAAAGGCAATTGCTCGGCCGAAATGGCTGGTGGCGCAACTGCCGTTCTGCGAAATCGTTTGTTTTTGCTTTCATCATCTTGAGGATTGCCTAATAGGCTCATTAAACTCAAGTCATGCGTAAATTCGTTAAAGATTATATTTTGTACTTCAAACGGAGTAATAGAAGCTCACCTCCTTCATTCTGTGAAACCACCCTCAAAATTTTACACTCGTAAAATTCACCTCCTCGTACACAAATCCTCACCCCAGTCCGTACCGCAAAGCGGGCAGCAGGTTTTGGCATCTTTGAATGCAGCCTGTAATTCTTCGGGCACCTTGCAGAGAGTTTGCGAAACAAACTCTTTACGTCCGTCGCGTCTTGTTTTCCAGCGGCCATTTACAGCTGCATGCTGTAAATATTCATGGATAAAGCCCACTGTCAGGCTGGGGCTCTTTGCTGTTTGCTTTGATGCTCGGGAGGTTAAGATGTCCTTCACTATATACTTATTTTTTTCTGCATATTGTAACAGCTTCTTGCGGATTTTCATTAACCGCCGATGGATTTGCATTTTGTAAGTACCTTGTCGTTTTGCGATTTGCTCAAAGCTAAACTTCCTCACACTCCACAAATAAAGCAGCTTGTATTCTTCAGGCAGTAATATTGCTTTAATATCTGCAACAAGCTTAAGCATTTCCTTTAAATTCTCTTGTTCAATCAGCATTTCATCAGGCATCTTTCCATATATCCCAATATAGCTTTCAACAAGAACGGCCCCGCGCCGCATTAGAAGATTATATTGCTTCGCATCAGCCTTACTGTCCTCACTATGCGCTGCTAATTGAAGAATATGCATACATTCAGCTTCATTAATTACTCCGTTTGATAAATCCCTCAGTATTTTTTCCAGCTTATCTATTTCAGCACACCTCCCTGTGTCTCTTATCTGCAGCATAATTTAATCGTTTAGTGCTGAGAATATTACTCATATTAACGACAAAGAAAAAACCACGGATAATACCGCAATCAAGCTTTCTTTTTCCTTTTTCATGCCGTTTTATTGTTTCTCCGCTCTTTATATAGCGAACGTCGTTGCTGCATTTGCACAGATACACCTCTATTTCTTCTTTTTCCCCTTCAATTGCAATACGCCCATATCTCCCTGAATCTCTATAGTTAATGAGAAAATAATGTATGGTCATAAGATCACCTCATTTTTATGTACTTTCAGCTTCTTGATACATTTTGTTTCTAAACTTATTTTAACGATACAATTTGTATCAGTCAAGTCTTTTTGAAACATTTTGTTTCTATCGTTGCTTAGATACGTTTTGTTTCTTATACTAGAGACAAGGTGGTATGCTTATGATCAAACCGCAGTATTGAAATTGCCGCCGCTTATGTAACCAAAAACAGCAGCAACTGAGAACACGGCATTGGCAGCCATTTTAAATTGTCGTTTTTATCGAACACATGCTCTTAATATGTAAAAAATACAGCGGTGGTACCTGCCATCACTGCATTTGCCTGCTCAAACATTATTAGCTTCTGCCTGGTGGTTACTCCTACCGCAAGGCTTCTTTTGCGAAACAACTTCTTTCACTACACCGAGGGGGCTATGTCGCAATAGCCTCCAAACATTACAACCTAACCAGTGAATATGGCCTGCAAATACGCAGAGTAGATCGTCTAAAATACCAACGGAGCCGTGCTGAAACTCTTACGTTTCAGCACGGCCCCTTTTTACTTTTGTCTATTCTGGTTTAACAGGCCATACAGGATTATTTATACCGCATGCTGGCAGCATGGCTTGCTGTCACGAAGGCACTAGCATCCAGCCCATCTACCTTATCGGCATAATTAACGTATATTTCAGGCAATGCCAAGGACGGGTAAGTAAAGGTTTGCTCAATTTTTTTCATTGTAATATTCCATCTGAACCTGACGAATTTTTGCTTTAGTTTCGTTAATTTCATTTAAACATTTCTCAGCATCCTTTATAGCTAAAAGACTTGTATCAGCAAAGACTTGCTCAAAGGACGATAAGTACGGTATATCATTCTGGACAGATTTAATTAAATCGGGTTGGTTTTTGAGCATGCTGATAACAAGCTCAGTGAGTAAATCAACCTGTGCTTCTAGTGCCGCGAGACTAGTATTAGGGTTTAATTCCATTAGAACTTTCTTTTTAGCGTTTTGTTCCTTATTTATACTAATAAAACCATCCACATTAGTACTCAAATAATCAAACAATGTGATATTATCCTTTATCAGCTCTGCATACTTATCGTCAAGAATTCCTTCATCAATTGGTTGATTAGCAATAAGGAACATTTCATCAATTGAGTTATGAAAATACACTCCCACATAAGGAGGTACACCCATTAACTCAAAAATAATAGAACGGTATAACTCTTCCCTTGATTTATTAGAGTATTGCGTATCAAAGAAGTCAGTTATTCTTGGAATATCCCCCGACATATAACAATTAAAAAATGTTCTTGGCTTAAACAATTTTGCTAAATCAAAGGTTTTATCAACCAAAATTTCATCATTATAACTCTCTGATGACTCAGCTCCTTGAGCAGAAGACCCATTATCCAAATTCTTTGAACGCTTAATGATCGTGATAGTTAAATTATTATCTATAAGCTTCAGTTTAGAAAATACTCCTTCAAATGAGATATCCGTTGTTCTTCTTATTAACATTTTCATAAATTAAAACCTCCTATTTTTCCAGTCTATTTTATCAAAATACTCTTGGTCCTTTATCTTTTTTAAATCATTAGAAATAGAACTAATCGAATCAAAACAATTATTAACTATTTTTGCTATTTGTAAAATTGCTTTATCGTCATAGTCCCTAATATCCAACTCCTGCGGTTGGGGCTTCTGATTAATATAAGGCGCCAAGGCACTAGCATATGCTCTATTCACATCACAGTTTTGCTGTATTGTTTTAGTCAAGCTTCCAGTATTCTCATAATTAAAAGCAGGACAAACAAAACATGTTTTCTCTGCAACACAGGTTTCGCAGCCTTTATAGCAATAGCGATGCATCCTGTCTAAATCCATTGAAATTCCAGTGCTAACAAGTCCCGATTTAACATCTCCCAGCTTAAATCTACTATCCTTTAAAAAATAAAAACGGTGGCATGGGTAAATATCACCTGAGGGAGAAAAAGCGGCAAATCCTTTCCCAGGACTACAGTATAATTCGTCACTAAAATGTCCATTTGCGCAAAGCCAAACTCGTTTCAGCCTGCTTCCATAACGCTTAGCTAACAATGACATTGATTGATTAAGCGTCAATAGCGTCTTAGAATTCCATCCCTCAACTTCCGGCACAGGGCGTACCTCAATAGCTCCAGTTTTATTTCCCATTGTTTTGTAGATTTTAGTAACAGCATGTATGAGCAAATCAACGCTTTGCGGCAATACTTGAATTTGTATATGAATGTTATTGGGGAGTTGCAAAAAACGCTTAATATTCTCTTCAACAATTTCAGCTTCTCCTCTAAAACTCTCTTGTAGTTCAGCTAAGCCTTGCCAAGATAACTGTACTTGCAAGTTAGGTCTTATTGATATTTCTTGGAGTATTTTGTCTGAGCAAATCGTAGCGTTGGTCATAATTCCATGAGTTCCCTTGTACCCAGATTCCTTTGCATAGTCATATCCATGCAGTAATGTTTCAAAATTTAGAAAAGGCTCGCCCCCAAACCACATAATATTTCTTTTACATCCTTTAAAATGTGTATAATGAGAGTTCATAAAATTGATAACTTTTACAACAATATCCTTATCCATATCATTTTGAAATCTCGATTTTTCATAACAGAAAGTACAATCAAGATTACATCTTTCTGTTAAAATAATGCTTCCATTGATTAAATTTAGCATTATATACCTCCACTACAGTCATTTAAAAACTTTATTAGCAGCTTATACTGAAGTTTTTTAATATAGCAATCATAATGCTTACTGCTACTGGGACTTGCAGTACATCCTCCGCCACACAAAAGTAATGCTTCACAGTTTTGGCAAGCAAGTGTATGAATATAAGGATTGAATTCTCCTGTTTTAAATCCTCTAGTATTAATGCTGCCCGTCTTAGAAAATACATTCGGACAATGATATAGATTACCAGCTAAATCTAGAGTTAGCGTGGTAAAATCATAGCCACACATTGGACTTATTTTTTGTTTGCCACTAATTCTGCTATATAACGTTTCAAGCAACGATGCATTTTGAATAAATTCAGCACAATCAAAATTGCCACTTTTTATCTCTTTAGTCATGTTGCAAAATACTTGTTCAAGCATAGCTTCAAATCCAGAATTATTATAGATCATTAATGATTTATCTGTACTTCCACAATCTTCAATAATATTAATTTTGCAAGGAAACTCTGACGGATTAAAACCCAATCTAATAGCTTCATTAGAAAAGTAATCCCATATTTCATAAAAATCATAGTTAAATGCTGTTGCCGTTGTAGCAAAAGATCTGTTTTTTAGTCCAACAAATAGTTCTGGATTTGTAGTTAAAATATCATCATATCCTCTAAGACTTTTATGATGCTTTCCATCATGGGAGATTAATACGCCAAAGTCTAATTCATTAATCTTATTAACTTTATCCTTAGTTAGTAAGATTCCATTAGTAATAGTCCTAAAAAATGCTTTAGGATTCATACTTTTTATTTTATAAGCCACCTCAATCATAGTATGGAATTCCAAGAGTGGCTCTCCCCCAAAAAACTGAATCTCAATTTCGGTATTTTTAGGTATAGAGCTGACTACTTTATCAATATCGTAGTCAGCTCTTTTAGCTATTCGATCATATTCATGGCTACCTTGCAGACAATACTTACAAGAAGCATTGCATTTATCGGTTAGTAACAGTACGCATCTCCCTATCATTACATCTATCCTTTTTTGTTCCATTTTACATTGCTATAATTAAAGTTATCGTATCGGCAGGCTTCCGCTGCAACTACATATCCATTTGCTATCATAGAATGGTCATTATCTGTAATAAGTTGATATAACTGAATACTAGAATCATGCTCTTTTCTAAGATTGATTACATTTTGTTTTTTCCAGCCTGTAATATGTGCATACGCTATTTCTCCAGTAATAACATATGGATTCTTTTCAAATCCGTAATCATGCTGTTTTCCATCAATATAGAATTTATGCGTTTTTACTTCCCTTAAATACATATTGAAATCATTAGTTCCCCAGCGTTCTCCCTCTTCTGTGTTTACCCAAAAACAATGCTCAGAAGAAAATAACAAATCATAATCCGGAAAAGTTAGTAAATCTCTTTCATTCAATAACGGTCTTGCTAAGGCTAGCACAGTGTTTACTCCCGTAATACCTTTTACTCTCTCTCCTATCGCTATCTCCTCAATATTCTTTAGTGTTCCATCTTCCATTAGTATCTTTGTTCCAGCTACAAAGCAACTACTGTTCCCACAATTACAATTACAGCAGTTTGAGCAGTTTGAGCAGTTGCTTAATAGACGAGCTTCAATAACATGTTGATGAGAACGATTAACTAACTCTTGTAATAAAGATTGAAGAGTATAAGTATTTGCAGGAATACCACTAACTGTATGCGTAACTAAGTCCCGTCCCGGGGCACTACCTGTAGTAGAATAATCATATCCATTAGCCGGATCCTTCTGAATAGATCCAGTAACTGTTGCCTTAATCTGATCTAGCCGATGAGTGGTATTCGCCGGATTAGCATCATCCCACACATGCTCTTTATCAACAGCATTTTTAATGTGGATAAAATTATTCCTCATATCTACGCTTGCCAAAGTTCCGTTATTTGCAGGTTTATTTTGATCAAATGCCATGTGAAAATCTCCTCCAATTTTATTAATTAATACGTATCGCACCTTCCGGGCAGTTTGTCAGGCATTCCTTACACTGGATACAAACTGACTCAATAATACTCCCTTCATCAATGGCGTCCACAGGACACAGCAAGCTGCATAAGCCGCAATGGATACATGTCCCGCTATCAATCTTCAACATTAGTCTGTACCTCCACTAGCTTTTGTTTCTTTTCGCTGCTTAACTGGGCAATTCGATTTTTTACCGGCTCAATATCGCCACCTAAAGCCATCAATTTCATAAGTGCTTCCATTCTCCGGTTGATCAGCTTATCATAATAAGCCACAATCTCTGCCTGATCTTTTACCACAGTAATTGAACCATCCGGATTTAACCGAACATTAGGCATCGAAGGTCACCTCCAACGGCTCTCCGCAAAACAGGTCAGTATCAAAGTCAATTCTTACAGTTACGCCAGGTTCGCCAGTTAATACAAATGATCCAAGTGGCTTTGTGACTGCTGTACCTGCAATGAAAAGAGGCACTTCATCAATATCTTGAACATCACAGGTCATGGTTATCATTGCATAATTATCAGTCCTCTCTGCCGTAAGCCGTAGAGACGGCTTGCGTTTAACAGTTCCCTCGGCAAGAAGCGCCGCCTGTAAAGGAATCAGTTCCTCATGGAATACAGCTCTCTCCCCACGCCAAACAAGCTCGTCCTGATTGGGTTCGAAATCACAATTGGCTACCGCCTTTTGCTGCAAATTAAAAATTGTCCACATCATATCCTCCTTATTTCATTCCAATAACCAGATAGGCTATTGTCGCAGTCGCCTGACAGGCCGCAAGTGTAGCCGAAGCTCCTCCCTGATCACGCCAATAAGAATTTACCATCAAAGTAGTGGGATTTACCGTTATTTCGGCTGGAATGCCGGTTGTACTGGCAATAGTACTGTGAATGCAGCGATCATGATAAACAATCCACTTGCATTGTTCTTGGGTGTATCCTGCCGGCAGGGGCAGCGTGGCTCCATTCAACAATGTTCCGGTAAGAATGGCAACAGTATTCGCCAAGGCTCCCGCCGCCATTTTAGCTGAAGAAATGGCTTTATCAGCAATATCTTCCGTTCCGATCTGACAATTGGCTGCCCGTACTTCGGGGTAGCCTAATATTACGTATTTATTTGTATCTGCAGTCGTGAATTCTACCCGTATTTTAAAGTACCGGAACATTTTCAATGACCCTACCCAGAATAGATAATTCACCGTTGAACTGCGACTAAGCGTTTCATAATCCGTCCAGGATAAATTATCCGTCGAATAGCGCGCCTTAACGGTAATTGTCACCGCCGGATCAGCCGCTAATGGCTGCGCCCAGAATTCAGCCTGCAGGTTGCTGCTGACTCCATAATCGATGCCGGCACTTTCCCAATACCCCGAAGCGATTACCGGAACATCCCATTTTTGCCCACCAGCATCGAAGGCAAGGCCGTCATCCCAATGGCGCTGCGTATCCAGACTGATCGAAGGAAAATCATTCACCGAAACAGTGACATTTGATTTTACGCCAATTGTTAAATCGGTTTTACTCAGCGCCTTCTTCCAGGTTTGCTCACCGCCGATAATGCTTTTAACGAAACGCATTGCCTGGGACATATCCCCCCAGGTTGTATCTTCAAACTTATCAGCAGTAATGGTGCCGCCGCGCAGCATATCGGCAGTAATGGTATTCGCCGCTATGTGAGAAGAGTTAATCGCTCCTGCCGCTATCTTGTCAGCCTTAATTGCCCCTGCCTTAATATTGGCTGTGTCAATTCCACCGGCAATGATTTTGTCACCGGTAATCGTGCCACCTACCAGCTTGTCACCGGTAATGGTACCGGCAGCGATTTTGTCGCCTGTCACCTGTCCGGCACTGATGTGTCCCGCATTGATGGTATTGGCTGCTACTTTGTCACTGGTGACACTGTTGGCTGCTAACTTATCCCCGGTGATTTGACTGGCGATAATATGACTGCCTGTAATGGTGTTAGCCGCGATTTTATCACTTGTCACCGCATTCACCGCAATTTTATCACCCGTAATCTGCCCGGCAATAATATGGGCACCGGTAATGGTATTGGCTGCCACCTTATCACCGGTCACGCTGTTGACTGCCAGTTTGTCCCCGGTGATCTGCCCGGCGATAACATGCCCGGCACTAATGCTGTTGGCGGCTATTTTACCGCCGGTAATACTGTTAGCCGCTATTTTGTCGCTGGTAACCGCATTGGTGACAATGTGCCCCGCTGTCACCGTATTCGCGGCAATCTTATCACCCGTAATGGCATTAGCCGCAATGGTATCACCGGTAATTGAATAAGCGACGATTTTTTCCCCCGTAATTGATTCCGGTGCAATATTCACTCCGGTTATCGCTTCAACGGCAATATGCTGTCCCTCAATGGTCTCCGGCGAGATATGAAGACCGCTGATCGCTTCGATGGCAATATTTTGTCCCGTGATGGCCTCTATCGTTATATGCTCACCCGTAATAGACCCTTGCGCTAAGCTGCTGCCGCTTAACTGTCCGCCGCGCTGCAGATCTTCCTGTGTAAGATTTTTCACCTCATAGCTGTTGTCAATTAAGCCATCTGTAATGGTTGTAATCGCACCGGACAAGTCGACTTTGGCAATGGCGTGCTGGTTTTCCGTCAGTACAGGCGGCTGCAGACTATTGCGGTTGCTGCCCAGAGTCCAGTTGATTACGCCAAAGGAACCACCGGCATTGGTCTGTGCTTTTTCTACCAGGAAGACCAGCATGTAATTACCGGAAAAGGTATATGAGACATGCAGCACAGCTCCGGCAGGCGGTGCTGTGCTGAAAGTGACCGCGCCTGCGGCAGCGTCAACAACAGCAGTTGCCGCTGCATCATCAACGTAAACAGACCAAGCAGACACCGATTTGTGGTAGAGATCGTATTTCTTCTTTATTCCGTCACTGATCCCGAGGAATTCCTTCACGACCTTGCGATGATCGGACAGATCCAGTATGCCGCCCTCTGCATTAAGGATTTCTCCGCCCACCAAGGCCCGCCCGGATGAAACTTTGACCTTTAAACCTGCCGGATTGGTTTGAGATACAATAAAGCTGTCGTTTCCGGTATCCGGGCTATAGAGACTGACATTGCCTGTTAACAGTTGGCTGGCTGCCGCACTGTTACTTTCCTCCGCTCCAGCCTGTGGCCGGATATCCTGAATCTTTTCCTGCGCCACTTCATTAACACCGGACCAGACATCAACCATCGCCAGGGGAATATAACCCACACCAATATTGGTTGGCTCAGTAGTACTTTCAAGGACAATTCCCGTACTATCAAGATAGACATACCGGATTTGCCGCTCTGGACCAGAGCTGCTTAGCTGCAAGAATGTATAGGGTACATCCAGAGGCTCATCGCGGTCAATAAAAACAGCTCTCCCGGAGGTCACCGCCAGGCGCATTCCCTGAAGAGCTAGTACATTAAGGCCATATTCAACTAAATTGCGTTTACTTTTCTTTTGGTTACTCAAATGCTCTGTAAAAGCTTCAGATAATCGTTGCAAATTTGCTTCAAGCTGCGCAACCCGGCTTTCATCAGTCCCTGATCGCTTTGCATTCCCACCTGTATCGGATCCAGTAGCTGCGGTTTCAGCCGCTCTTTGGATTTGCTCTTCTATCAGATGTGATAGTTCTTTGCCAAATGGCATTTTCTTTCACCTCTCAATTGATATTTTAAAAGAGAAAAGACCAACCATTTTTGTTGGCCTTGATTTTCAAAATAATATGTCACTTATTTCTTAACACTTTTCGAAACAGGCGAACTCTTTGTTCCTAATTGATGAATATGCACATAGGATTCATATTTTTTGATTAAATAATATTTGTAGATATTGTGGGCTCCGCAGAGAAAGAAATAGGAACCCAAAGGCAGTGAAAAAGCTGTTGCATTAATATAAGCCTGACCCCAGACACTCTTCATTACTTGCGTAAAGAATAGCATAAGGCCTGGTAAGACGGGAATGAGTATCCATAATACCCGGGATTTCTTCTTCTTGTTACTGTAAAAGCCTCTCTTCAACAAAAGAATATGCAGTAAGAATCCGAAAACCAGTATAAAGAAATATCCTGCGCCAACAGTTATTGCTACCTGCACCGGATTGGAGTGATATATATTTTCAAAAGCTGCAATCGTATCCAAATAAAAAATAATGGATAACAAAAAGGAGGATACACCCAAATACAAAATGTGAGTAATTTGATACTTTTCTACATCCTTTGATTCCAACCAGCCCCAATAGATGATACTACTGCTACTTACTACTATGAATATTTGAAACAGCGGATATATATGGCAAGCCCATAATGAAAGCACCATAAATATGGCTGTAAACAAACTTAATGCTACGATATCGTTGTTTTTCATAGCATAGGGATGTACCACTTGGATATAATCCTTGATATCTTCGATTTTATAATCCATAAAGCCCTCCGGTGTCAGTTATGAAAAGCTCATTTCGCAATTAAGTTCAAACAAAATACACTTAGATTTTTTCAAGGCAACTCAGCGATAAGCAGCTTGCTCGTCAATAAGTGCTTGCAATGATTCATCCGTTAAGCTATTGGTGGGATTTCTAATAGTATCCCATGCAGATTCTATAAGCGGGGCAAGTGTTTGATTAACTGGGTTATCAACAGTCATAACCGTGGCAAGTAAATATGTGCCTTCTTTTGTTGCATCTTTGAAAGATACTCCATCCATTTTAAGACCTTCTGTTAAAGCAACAAAAGTCTGGTTTGCAATTAAGCCACCTCCATTTGCACCGATTGGACCTGCAATTCTTCCACCAACTGCTGCGCCAGCACTGGTAAAAGCAATATTTCCTGCAGCAAAGGCAATATCAGTTCCCGCGTCTGTAAATATCCGTAGCGGGTCAGTTCCCTTCTGTACTCCATTGTATATGCCGTCACTAACTGACCATGCAGTTCCTAGAATACCAATTTTACCGGCAACGGTGCGCGGGCTGAATGACTCTTTAAGCTGGAGCAGGGTATTGCTGTACTTAAAGACATTGGGATATAGTAACGCATTTTTTTCGGCGTATCTTGTGCCGGAGATACCTTCAGCGAGGGCAAAGCGCGATCTTGCTCCGGATATTACCGCATAGCCATTGTTTAAACTAATATCAAACTTATAGCGTGCTTTCCCGTATATGCTCATCCCGATGTCATATCCTGACTTAGCTATGCTTAACCAGTTATCATACGTGTTCAAGACGCTTGTATCCAGAAAGGAATACTCACTGCTAAGCTCATTGAGTTGAGGATCTACTTGTAAGGTTCCTGCGAGCTTTTTATCATTAATATACACATCCACTTCTTTAGCCATATTCATAACTCCTTCTTTTTTCCATATAAGCCGGGTTATAGGGAAAAGGCCGCCTTTCAGCGACCTTTTCCCTTCATCTACAGCGAATAATTGCTAACCTTAATATTAAGCGTCGGCCTGTAACCCTGCTTACTCTCGGTTATTTCCTCAATGAAGTACATTTCGGTCAAGCCCAGCGCCGCATCAAAAATACCAATGGTTTGGCAGATATCAACATCAGGGCGGTAAATAACATCAATATCGAGGGTTTCCTCCAACCTTGCTATTTCCTGCAAAATTTCTGCGCCCCGTTTTTTCACATCACTAACGGAGTTTAAATAATTATCAATCTTCAGGGCAGTTTTCTTAAGGCCTATTTTTCTGAGGAGTTGATAAGCTGCCGAATCTACAGTAATATCACCGCCGGTAAAAATCTCCCTGTCTACGGGATTGATCAGTGTAACATTATTTAAGTAACGGTCACTTTGATTCGACTGATAACGAGGCTGCTTTTTCGTCTCGACTGTATAATTAGCAGTAATAATCCCTTCCGGAGGCGTAAGGAAGGTTACCTGTCCGGTTGTATAATCCACGGTATAGAATTGCGCTGTTATTAATTGTCCGTCAAGATAAATACTTACCGAGCTTTTCTCCAGCGGAATATTCGGAATGGTAAATACTGTGTTCACGCCATTCCCAATACCAAGGCAGTTGCCAACAGCGCTGGTAACCGGGATGGTGTTTTCTTCCCAAATCTGCACTTCTTTGACTGCAAAATACCAATGATAATAGTTATCGCTTGTCACTGAAGTTCCAAGGCCTAAAAATCCGGATCTTTTTGAATAAGTATGGGTTTCTACCCAGTCGGAAGAAGCTTCTGCAATCAACTTGATATGTTTAATCTTACGTTTTTCCAGTTCTCCGTTCTTTACGGTTGCCCATTGACTGGAAGACCCTGATACACCACGGGAAGACCTGTCGATGTAAAACCAATTGTCGCCGTCTTCACTTACTTGTACGCTAATGCTTTGTTGAATGGTGCCTCCCTTGTAATCACCGCAAAGAATATTGATTTCTTCTATTTTTTTAGCTTCTGCCAAGGTTATTCTGAGCAAATCCATAGGAAAATCCGGTGGTATGTCATTATTTTTTTGCACCCAGTGCCAGCTCATCTGATCATCTGCGCTTTTATTGAGCACTAGTTCAGGCGATCCCTCCACTGCAATAACCGAAGTTGACGGCAGCAAATTGGCGGCCACAGCCGTCTTGCCCAGGTCATTCGGGTTTAAATCCACTCCGTGAGCAACAACTACGGAATAAAGACTCTCTTCCGATATCGGCGCATCTATTTTCTTAATCAATTCCAAACCATAATCGGCGATGACTTGCTGCGAGGCATGATAGCCGCGGAGATTGCCTTCCGTATCGCAGGTGATGATATAATTGGGACTTAGCTGCTGTTTAATCTTTTGCAAAGCCTCAAATCCGTTCTTGATAGTTAGGTTAGTAAAGCGAATTGGTTTTAAAGAAATATTGGTTGGTTCCAGAATAATCTGTTCATTTTTAAAACCGGCTTTTAGCGCCAGATCGCGAATGACCTGTTCTCCCTGATTGGTCGCAGCATCATAATACCAGTAATCGACCGTCACTTGGGCAGGCCCCTCTGTAGTAACGTGGATTTTTCGTCCTACATACTCTACTCCCAGATCTTTAAACGGGTCCTGGGAAAAAACAACCTGATTGCCGCTATAGCTTACGGTTATCCCGCGAGGCAGAACCTGATCGGCAAATTCCTGTCGCGGCAAACCACCAGCCCCCACTAAAGTAAACGTTCTGCGCACTTCATAACCACTCTGTACAGGTGTGGAAATCGTATAAACAGTATTTGATACCTTTACAGCCTCAAACTTGCGGCGCCCGGCCATTTTCTCGCCAAAATAGACTTCGCCGTTAATTAAATCAATTTCATAGTTCTCTTTGATCTTTACACCGTTTTTATAAAAGATCGGGTAAGGGATATCCACCCACGGCAAATTCCCGACAACTCCCTGAAAATGCATGAGATTGCCGCCTTCAGCTTCTGTCAGGACTTCCCCCTTAACCGCAACCATTTCCGGCGAATAGGTAATATCGTCAGGAAGATAATCCAGCAGCCGCTTCATATGATCCATAGCATACACCTTTAGCGACATCTTGCCGCCGTTATTGGAAGCCACCTGAGAGATAATAATCCCGGTAAAGCGGGTAAACCACTCAATGGCCTGACCAACTACAATTCCTTCCTGCAGTCGTATCGTATTCCCATGACCGAGGATGGGGTTTTCCTGCCGCTTAAACGAATAAATTCCACCCGGATTAGCCACGTTCAGGGTAAGCTTTGCTGCTCCCAGCTTACGGCTGCGATTAATTTGATAGCCAATAACCGGTGTGTTAATGACATTCAAAGAAGTATCAATATGCAGTACATCATTAAAATAAATTCTCGTATGGGCTATAAAGTTTTTTTGCTTTAACACCTGATTGCCGGCTGGACTTAGTACTGCCATGTTTAACCCTCCCGCAGCTTGATATTAACGGCATAACGCTGCTCACTTGTTCCTGTAAGAAGATATTGCTTTTCTATGCCATCAACATAAGCGGTAGAGACAGCGAGCAAATGGTCCACGATTTCAATTTTTTTATTGATATAGCCCATCAGCATTTCCAGCTGCGCCTGATTTACATTGGCCCAGACAAGAGGGAACGTTTCTTTTTTATAAATGCTGGGGGAAACAATACGGCATTGACTGCCGTCAAGCAAGGGCTCATATACAACATCTACCTCCCTGCTGCGGCTGTACTGCGAAGGGTTTACATCCATTACCCAATAGGTTTGCTGTCCGACTTCCCTGATTTTCCATTTCATCATGATCCTTCACCTCGTTTTTGAATGATAAAAGGCTTAGTTTTCTATTCGTCAGAAAACTAAGCCTCGCTGTAATTGAGATGCATAACTGTTTGTGAGTGATTCGCGGATATGCTCATCAAACTGATTATTGCCAAGCCGGACTACTATATTAGGTGAATTACCGCCCGGCCTAAAGTAAGAGGATTCAGGCAGGAAAAATTCATCTCTTTCTCCCCGGTCCAAGCTAAACAATTTATCATACGCCTGATCGGCCTCCTTAAACTTAGGCCGCTGCCATTTATCGATTCCTTTAGAAAATAAACCGGCTAACAGGCCCAAGGCAGCACCGATAATAGCTCCGGCAGGACTAATTGCACTGCCTGCCTGGGCTCCTGCTGCAGCTCCGCCCAGAGCATCTCCGCTTTTATACGCACCATAAATGGCACTTGCCCCACCTAATGCAACGCCATAAGAAGCGACCGGCATTCCCCGCTTTTGATTTGAATGTTGATTTTTATTTTTCCCATATGTTTCAACTAAGCTTCCTATTGGTTCAATTGATTGAAATAACCGGTCCGTACCCGACGGCCCATCGTATTGCCTGTCATACGACAAGTAGCTGGAGGTTCGCGGATTATTAGTCATCCAGGTTGTCAAATCATCTCTGCCTGATCTGCTGAGCGTTTGTACCACAATGCTTTCGATCAGCGCAGTAAGATCCGCTAGGTTATCTTGCTTCATAATATCCCTCCGATGCCCTTAGTTTTATTTGTTCCGAAACTATATAATATAATTAATACAGCAGCATTTTATTAATGCTGCTGCTAATAATAATTATTTTATAAATTTCTAGAAATCAACTATTTAAGACTTCTAATGCTGTTATATCACAATAATCAAGTTTGTTTTTTTTCAAAACAGCCAATGCTTTTTCCGAAACCACTAGTACTGACTTTTGAGACAAACAGAAATCATCTTCCGACCAGTTTCTAAAATATTTTCCATTAACTTCGACTGTTCCTTGCGGAATAATACGCCAAAACTTAGGCAAGACTATCTCTGGATATAATTCTTCAAACTCTTCTGTTACTGAGATTTCAACATCATCAAGAATATAACCTTTCAAATCGCTTTTTTGTATAGAACAAGCAAGACTTTCGGTAATTATAAAGCATGGTGTTGTCTCTAAAATTTCATCTCCCAACCATCCTGAAAATTCATAATGTAAATGTACTACTACTGCTCTCTCTTGTTTTGCCCTAACAGCATCATAATTTGATACCACTGTATTTTCGCCAAATCCTCCAGCAACTTCAGGTTCTAATTCATAAAGTTTCAATGTATTATTCACACTCCTAATCTCTCTCATTCTATAGGGGGATTGAATAAACTTCCATACTTCATATCAATTTCTTGTTTTTTTCTAAGCAAATCATCTTTTGAAGGAAAAGGATTTTCTCTATAAAATTTATTCCATTCTTTTCTAATATCTGAATAATGCAGTTTAGAATTTATTTCTTTTGGTATTCCTCTAAGATTATTATAAGCATTAATTTCATTTTTAGTAAATAGTCCTATTGTTTCAGGTCTTCTTAACACCTGCTGCTCAATAGCATGGTGAACAACCACCTTACCTTCAAGCTCTGGATGCCTCGTAAAAAATGTAGCTGTATAGTTATTCGATTCTTTTGCTACAATTCCAATTTCCTCAGCAGATTGACGGGCCTTCTGAATAGACGGTTTATTAATTTTAACTTTGTCTAAAACACCAGTCGTTGGAAGGCCTAAATCCAGATAAGTTGCACCTGCTAGTAAAGGTGCATATTTCCATGCACCAGAGAGTTTATCAACATTTGCTTTATACTGATCAGCAACGGTCTGTATTGCTGATTTATCAAATATTGCTGAAGGCAGACTAGAATCTGTAATTTCTCCGATATTTATGTCTGGGTATCTGGCATTTATCACAAGTTCTCCATCAGAAGCCTTTACTACATTACCTTCAATTTCTATCTCTTGATTATTTTTTCTTGATCCGTCCTCGTCAAAATGTTGAGAGGAAAGTTTTGCCACCAGATCTTGTACTACTGGATAATCTGACCACTTCATATCACTCCGGTTATTCTGAGGTTCGGTCTGTCTTCTTTCCTGCTCGCGAGACCATAGTTTCTCGTTCCCATCCGCTGCTGAATAATTCAAGTCAGTTTCTTCTGAGCTATAGCCTTGCGTATTCTGTTCACTGGAAGCATTCGCTTGTGCTCGAGAATTATAATATGCCTTAGCAGCTTGAAGGTTTGCCTGTGCATATTGGGACTGCATGTTTTCCTCAAACTCAGGAGTCAAATTATTTACCAATGCCCCTACTCGATTCTGGGCTTCTACCTTGCGAATTCCGTCATTAAGCTCCGTCAAACGTAAGTCCTGCTCTAAGTATCCGTTATTTACATATTGGGAGTAAAAGTCCTGAGTCATCATATAATTGGCTGCTAAGAAGCTTCTTGCCGCTTCATCACCCATGTTTTTGGTCAAATATTTATAAAGCGAGTTATATTGTTCTCCATTGATTACCCGGTTGGGATCTTCCAGGACTTTCAGCATTAATTCATCCAAATGGCATCACCTCAATTCATGAAGTAAGTTAATCAATAATTTTGCTGAAAAGAAAAAAGCCACCGTATGTGTGGCTTTAAAATCTTTCCTTGCGATATAGCATTTTGCACTGCTCCAGCCAATTGTTAAATAACCGGGGATTATCGATAATTTCCTGCGATGGGCTGTCAGCAAGGCCACAATCCTGTACCGCTCTTATGCATTCTTTCACATTATCATAATACTGCGCATAGCTTGCAGCCTCTACCAGAAAATGATCTTCTTCCATAGCTGCGGTTAATGTCACCCCATACCGCCTTGCATACTGATCTAGCTTCTGAAAGTATGGGGTTTGTGAAAAACCTGGGCCGTACCGCGTTGTGTTAAAAACTCCAGCAGCACTTCGCACAGTTTCTCCATTATCTCGGCAGGCAAGGCTTGTTTCATCTCTTCCGTAGACTGAAAAAGACACTGACCATCCTCCTGATGCAGTGCCCTTACAAGTGAAGCTCGTAGAATTGCACAGTTCCAGGAACCCTGGATCTGCCGGTTCATTTCCTTAGCAGTCAGCTTATCTGCCAACTGCGCCTTCGATAATTGTTCCAGTTCCAAATAACGGCTCGCTTTGAGCACTTCTGCTTTTTCTGCTATTTTTTCCTGATAATCCGCTTCATCGCCTGTAAGGGTTAATGAAGCTTTTTTAATGAACTCTTCCTGTTCCGAATCCAGCAGCGCTTCCTTTAATAGGTCAATATCCTGCAGCAAATATACGCTGCAGATGACCTTCTCTGCTGACATGAGATTTTCAATCGTATTGCTATGTATTTCTTGCGCCTCTTGTAATGCCAGTTCCTGCGCTTTAGCAGAAAGAGACCAAAGCACGAAACTCTCTGCTTCTCCTTCCAATGTAAGGGTTACTTGCTTTTCCCGGCTATATAACATCTGGTTTCTGGTCCTCATTACTTTTCCTCCCAAGCAGCAAAGTCGGCAATATTAGCCTTTTTTAGCGCATTGTATTTATTCAGCATTACCTTCCGGTAGGTTTCGAATTTTTGTTCGTCTCCCTCTGTCATCAGCATGGCAAAATCCAGGGAGGTTTCTAGTAAATGCTGCAGTTTGGCATTGGTGCGGGACACTAATTCTTCCGTATTCATCTTCATGCTCCTTTTAATTTTAATAAGGGGGGATTCCCCCCCTTTGCCCGTTAGCTACTGGCGATCGTCATGGTGCCGGTCCTGCCTGTCCAGGTAAAGGTTTCGGCAAGTGTGCCATTGACAGTAGTCGGCATTCCTCCTGATGCAACAACAATATCCGGGATTGTAATTCGTTTGAGAATAGAATTATCCACTGGCGACTTGATTACTGCCTCCAGGCCAAGATTATTCTGTGCCCCGTAAGCCGGCATCTGCTCAATGCCAAATTGGGTTTCCGTGCTGTCACTGCTGCCATAGGTCAGCAGTTTCCGCAAAGCCATATCATTCATCAGCACACTAAAGCTGCCTGCCACTGACGGAGCACCGCCTGGTGCAAACAGCACCTGCCTGCTGCCTAATTGAGGCACACGCTTTTGTGCGAGACTAATGCCAATTTTTGCGGACTGCAGGCGGGGAATTAAGGTTTTTGAACTAAGGCCGATGCTGACCGGGGTAAACTCGCCCCGAACGGCTGCCGGTAAAGCCGCATTGAATACCGGGTTGATGGGAGTCCCGATTTGCGCTGAGTAGAACACGACTGTCCACACCTGGCCTGCTGCCAGGCCGCTGGCGGTAATCCGCTT
>Ga0074195_1002260_pt1 | contig 22336 bp, 22 predicted proteins | sample EPASupsiteHSE623_FD_64525 | JGI IMG/M metagenome (GOLD analysis project Ga0074195, IMG submission 64525) | Bioremediated contaminated groundwater from EPA Superfund site, New Mexico - Sample HSE6-23 | ecosystem: Environmental > Aquatic > Deep subsurface > Groundwater > Contaminated ...
CAGAGAGGATTTAATGAAACAGCCAGTAAGGCTGATTTGAATAATCTTTCCAAGTCAATTGATAAGCGTTTTGATAGAATAGAAAACATGATTCTCGCCAATCACAGAGAAAGGATAGAGAAGTTGGAAGGAGAGATGAAAGAATTGAAAAATCTATTATCCATTTAAACAAGATTGCCTCCGGGCAATTTTTGTTATATTTACCTTTCTCCCTTTTTAAGCTAATATATACCCATATATTATGTCTTTAAAGGGATTTTTGAACTCCAAGCAGAATACGGTCACCGGAGCGGCGGTTATACTGACCATCGCTGTTTTAATGAGCCGCCTTTTGGGATTATTGAGAGACAGGTTGTTAGCCGGATCTTTTGGTGCTTCCATTAATTTGGATGTTTATTTCGCCGCTTTCAGGATTCCCGATTTGGTTTACAGTATTATCTTTGCCGGAGGAGTGATTGTTTCCTTGTTACCTTTGTTTTCCGATTTACAGAATAAAGACAAAGAGAAGAGCTGGGATACGATAAACAACATTCTTAATATTTTCATGGTTTGCTTCGTTGTTTTTTCAGCTTTGTTCTTTATCTTCACCCCGCAGATTATTTCTTCAATGGTTAGTGGGTTTGACGCCGAAGCCATTGAAATGACTATTTCTTTGTCTCGTTTGATTTTTGTTTCGGTTTTCTTTTTCGGACTGTCTTCCATTTTTTCAACCGTTTTAAACTATTTCAATCGTTTCGTTTCCTATTCGCTTGCTCCAATTTTGTACAACCTGGGAATTATCTTCGGAACGGTTTTTCTTTCCGCTGAATTAGGAGTTTTCGGAGCGGGTCTGGGAGTTGTTATCGGTTCCTTTTTGCACTTTTTAATCCAAGTGCCTCCGGCAATCAAGTGCGGATACAGGTATAAATTCATTATTGATTTGAAGAGCAGGGAATTAAGAGAGTTTGTCGGTTTGATTATTCCCCGAACCATTGCTTCGTCTTCTTCCCAGATTAATTTCATCGTCACCACTTTTATCGCTTCGGGAATAGGGGCGGGAGCCATTTCCATTTTCAACCTTTCCAATAATTTGAGATATCTGCCCATTGGTATTATCGGAGTTTCTTTCGCCACCGCCGTTTTTCCTTTTCTTTCCAGATTGTGGACCGAGCAGAAAAAAGAAGAATTTCACTATAATTTCAGAAAAGTATTTAACGAGGTTTTGTATGTTTCTTTTCCCATCGGAATATTAATCTTCGTTTTGAGGAACGAAATAGTCAACATTGTTTTGAGAACCGGACAGTTCGGTTCGACAGCCGTGGAAATAACCGCTGCCGCTTTGGGCATCTACGTTTTATCCACCTTTGCCCAATGCCTGGTTCCGGTATTATTACGAGGATTTTTTAGCCTCAAAGATACGATTACCCCGACGGCCATCGCCATCTTCTTCGTCATCTTGAATGTTTATCTTTCCTTTTTCTTCGTTGACATATTTTCGGTAAGCAATGTTTTCACATCGTTTGTTAAGAACATTCTTAATTTAGACGGGGCCATGGCTTTCCCGGTCTTGGGATTGGTTCTGGCTTTTAATGTCGGTCTGCTTTTCGAGTTCATCCTCCTCTTTTATTTCTTTTATAAAAAGGTGGGTGACTTCGGAATCAAGAACATTTTCATTTCTTTTTTGAAGATTTTATTCTCATCGATTGTCATGGGTTTTGTCGCCATTAAATCCTTGCCTTTGGTTAAGAACTATTTCGGCGATTCATTTATCGGCGTTTCAATGGAATTTGCTTCGGTTTGCTTGCTTTCTTTCCTTGTTTACGGCATATTGACCATGATGATGAAAATGCAGGAAGTCAAATCGGTTAAAAGGATAATACTTAAAAATGAAGATTAGAAATTTCGTTATCATTTCTCATATCGACCACGGGAAGTCGACTTTAGCCGACCGGCTTTTGGAAATAACCGGAACGGTGGAAAAAGGGAAGATGAGGCCCCAGTATTTGGACGCCATGGATTTGGAAAGGGAAAAGGGCATTACCATCAAAATGACTCCGGTCAAGATGATGTATAAATACAAAGGAGAAGAGGTGATGCTCAATTTAATCGATACTCCCGGACACATTGATTTCAATTACGAGGTTTCTAGAAGTTTGGCGGCAGTTGAAGGAGCTGTTCTTTTAGTCGATGCGACCAAAGGAATCCAGGCTCAAACTATTACCAATCTAGAATTGGCCAAGAAAGAAGGCCTGACGATTATCGCCGCGGTCAATAAGATTGATTCGCCCCAGGCCAGGACCGAAGAAGTGAAAAAAGAAATAGCCGAATTCTTGGAAATAGAAGAAAGCGAAATACTTTCCATTTCCGCCAAGACCGGAGAAAACGTCGAATTGCTTTTGAGTAAAGTCATTGAGAAAGTGGAAGGGCCGGAAATACATGAGGACAAGCCTTTAAGAGCTTTGGTTTTTGATTCCATGTACGATACTTTTTTGGGAGTGGTCAGTTATGTCCGAATCATTGACGGATTTGCCAAGGCCAACGACAAGATATATTTGTTAAATGCTCATGCCGAAGGGGTGGTTAAGGAAATAGGAGTATTCAAGCCGGATATGACTCCGATTAAAGAATTGCATTCCGGAGAAATCGGCTTTATCGCCACCGGCATCAAGGATCCGGAGAAGATTAGGATAGGAGATACGATTGCGTTGAAAGACGGCGGAGAAATGAAATTAGAGCCCTTGGAGGGGTATAAAGACCCGGAACCCAAGATCTTTGTTTCCATGTATCCCCAGGACCAGAACGATTTTGAAACTTTGAAGTTGGCTCTGTCCAAATTGAAACTTAATGACTCGGCCCTATTCTATCAGCACCAGAATTTCCAGATGTTTGGCCGTGGATTTTTGTGCGGGTTTTTGGGAACACTCCACACCGAAATCACCATGGAAAGGTTGAAAAGAGAGTTCGGATTGGATTTGGTTATCGGCGCTCCTCAGGTTTGCTTCAAAGCGATTGACGGAAAAGGAAAAGAAGTCTCCGTTTACAATCCGACCAACTGGTCAGATTCTTTCACTCAGTGTTTTGAACCTTGGACTGAAATAACCTTGATTATCGGGGCGGCATATTTGGGAAGAGTGTTTGAGCTGGTCGGAGAAATGGACGGCAAGCATGTGGATTCCCGTCCCTTTGGAAAAGACAGGTATATTTTGATCTACGAACTTCCCTTAAGGGAAATCATCGGCACCTTCTATGAAAATCTTTTGAATGTGACCCAGGGATATGCCTCAATGACATATGTCGAAACCGGATACCGTCCGGCCGAATTGGTCAAGTTGGAAATATTGATTGCCGGAAGGGCGGAAGAAGCTTTCTCCAGGATAATTCCGAAGAAAAAAGTCCAGGCCGAGGGGAAAAGAATCGTTGAAAAATTGAAAGATGTTTTGCCGGTGCAAATGTTTGCTGTTGCAATTCAAGCCGCAGTCGGAGGGAAAATCATTGCCCGAGAAACAATCAGCGCCAGAAGAAAAGACGTTCTTGCACCTTTGTACGGAGGAGATTATACTAGAAAAAAGAAACTGCTGGAAAAGCAGAAGAAAGGAAAGAAAGATATGAAAGACCGGGGGAAGTTGAAAATTCCCGCCGATGTCTTTCTTAAGGTGTTTGGCTCTTAGCTAAACAATGGCCAAACCAGAGAAGCGATAGTGGATAGGGCGATCAAAGAGACCAAGATTATCCAAACGATTCTGAATTTTTTAGATTTTGTATTCATATACAATATGCTACCAAAAAAAGGCAAAAAAGTGAAGTGGGGGATACATATTAATAAAAAGAAGATTTCCATTTTCTTCTGGATTGTTTTTTGCGTCTGGTTTGTTGTTTTTCTTTTGTATTCAAACGCGAAGATATTTCAGAAGAGGACGGAGCTGGGCAAAGAATTGGAGAATCTCAATACCAGTGTTGAAACTCTGACCGAAGAAAAAGATTTACTTAAGTTCAGATTGGGAGAAACATATAGCACTGAATATCTGGAAAAGGTGGCCAGAGAGGATTTGGGAATGCAGAAGCCGGGAGAGAAGGTGGTGGTGATTAAGAAAAGCGATTCAGGGGAGGAAGGCGGAAAGGAAGACAATGTCTTGCAAAATATCTTAAATTGGTTTAATTCATTAATTAAGCCAGAGTAGCTTAACGGAAAAGCAATTCTTTCGTAAAGAAGAGACTGCGAGTTCGATTCTCGCCTCTGGCTCACTTGACAAGTGTGTTCATTGTATATACAATGTGAATATATGAATACAACAGTAATAAATTTTAAGACTGATGGAGACATAAAGGCAAAAGCTCAAAAGATTGCTGGAGAGATGGGCCTTAATTTAAGCGACGTAATGAACGTTTGTCTTCGCGACTTTGTAAGGAGGAAGGAATTGAATATAAATCTGGAAGTACCCAATGAGAGAACCTTGAAAAGGGTTAAAGCCGCTATGAAGCAAATCAAGGAAGGTAAGGTTTCTCCGTCTTTTAGCGACGTTGACGAAGCGATTAAATGGCTTGATAAGGAAAGCGAGAAATATGCAGGTTAATTTTTCTAAAGATTTTTGCAAGGATTATAAGAAGGCCCCAAAAAAGATAAAGGAAGCGGTCAAAGAAAGACTTTCTTTGTTTAAAGTTAATAAGTATGAAAAAATATTGAACAATCACCAATTAAACGGTGATTTGTCTTTTTTTAGAAGTATTAATATTACCGGAGATTGGAGAGCATTGTTTGTCGACGGAATAGATAATATTACTTTTACTATTTTAGACAAGCATAGTAATCTGTATAAATAACTTCATTCTGCTGGAGATTGATTGCATTTTTTTATATGCCTTGTTATAATATACAAAAAATATGTTTAAAAAAGCTTTTACTCTAGTCGAACTTTTAGTAGTGATTTCCATTGTCGGAATTTTGTCCGGTTTTGTTTTCGTCCAGACCAACAATGCCATCAATTCGGGCAAGGACGCCAAGAGGAAGTCGGACATCGCTCTTTTGGCCTCTGCCGCAGTCGGATATCAGTCGGAAAGCATTGATATGCCAATCAGTTCCGGCTGTTCCATCAATGTTGACTGTCCGACTGTAGTTAACGAAGCTCTGGAAGGTCAAATAGGGACTCTTCCCGTTGATCCCAATTCCGGTTCAGCATATCAATACCAATCAATCGACGGAACCGACTGTACCATTTCCGCCGTTCTCTCGACCGGGGAAACATATCAGTATTCCTGTTCCGGCGATGAAATTAGCCAGTCTGCTCCGATTGCCGGTGTCTGCGGTTCCAGAGCCAACAGTTCATCTTCCGGCTATCCTTCCTCTCAGACCGATTGGACTTCCGAAACCACCTATTGCAGTTCAGCCACTCCCTCAACCACTCCCTCTTTCCCGGCGACTCCCGGCTCTTCCGTTTCCTGGTCCTGTCCCGGAACATATCTTGGAGAATCAACCACTTGTACCGCCTACCGTGTCTTGGATGGCGTCTGTGGTTCTGGAGCTACCAATACCTATACTATTCCTACCGCTAACTTCTGTTCGTCCGGTACAGCTTCTTCTGTATCCGGAGAAGGTCCCTGGTCTTGGACTTGTGCCGGAGTGTACGGAGGAACAACTCCAACCTGTACTGCCAACAAATCAGTTGACGGTGTTTGTGGTTCTGCCAATAAGACATATGCATATGACGTGACCTCATATGGATCCGATACTTTCTGCACAGCCGGAAGTTCTTCTCCTGCAACTCCTTCTTTCCCGGCTCAAGGTGGTTCAACTTCATGGACTTGCGTTGGTCAAAATGGAGGAACAACGGCTTCCTGTTCCGCTTCGAGAAACAATGCTCCGGTTAATGGTGTTTGTGGAACAAGCAACAATTCCAATTTCTATTCCGCTCCTTCAACCAATCTCTGTTCAGTCGGAACAGCTTCTTCTGTGTCCGGAGAAGGTCCCTGGTCTTGGACTTGTGCCGGAATATACAGCGGAACCACCGCATCTTGTACCGCCAACAAATCGGTTGACGGTGTCTGTGGCTCATCTAACGGTGCCACCCTATCTTCTCCTCCCACCACCAATCTCTGTTCAGTCGGAACAGCTTCCGCCTCCGGTTCTTGGTCTTGGACGTGTTCGAGTTTAAATGGTGGGACAGTCGCATCTTGTTCGGCAAATTATCAAGCTCCTTCCTATACCATGTGTAGCGGTGCTCACACAGCCGCTGATTGCAGTTCAGCAGGAGGAGGTCTTTATAATACCGGCAGCTGTTATATCTGCCAATTTAGCGGCTCTTCTTGTGCAAGCGGATGGTCAGATTATGGATATTCTTCCAGTAATGCACAGAACTTTTCTGGTAGCACAGCAGCATCCTTTTGGAATGGTTGCAGCGGCAGTACCCAATGTTATAATAGTGGCGGAAGTTGCACCGCCTCTGTTTCGGTAGGAGCAATGTCTTTTGGAAATAATCAACGTTCCTATTGCGGATATTGTTCTTGTCTCTGCGGTACATGCGGCATATCTTTTAACATTACCCTTTCTTCTATTGGTTGCTATTAAGGCAAACTTCGGATTTGTTGAATTTAGAATCAAACAAAGAAGCATCGCTTTTGTTTTACCGTTTGTCTTATTTAATATTTTGAGGTAAAATTAAAGCATGGAGATATTAAGTTTTGAAGAAACCAAAAAGCTTCTTTTGAAATACAAGTTGCCTTTCTGTCGAACGGAGATTTTTAATTCAAAAGAAAAGGCATTATTGTTTGCCGAGCAAATCGGGTTCCCCGTTGTTTTGAAAATTCACGCCCAAAAGATATTCCATAAGTCGGAAATCGGAGGAGTCAAGACAAACATTAAAGACAATGAAGAGTTTGAGAAAACTTGGGAAGAAATACAGAAGAATATAGAAGGCAAAAACATTGAAGGAGTGTTGGTTCAGGAAATGTGTCCGGGAAACGAAGTCGCTTTGGGAATGAAAAGGGATTCTCAATTCGGTCCGGTTCTGATGTTCGGCCTGGGAGGAATATTTATCGAAATAATCAAGGACGTTTCCCTAAAGGTCGCTCCGATAACAAAGGAGGAAGCAATGGAGATGATAAAGGAAACCAAAGGGGTTAAGATTTTAGAAGGGGCAAGAGGAAAGAAAAAAGTTGATTTGGAGAAAATAGCCGAATTGCTTGTTAATCTTTCCAATCTTTCAATGAAAGAAGAAAAAATCAGGTCGATTGATTTTAATCCGGTGATGGTGGAAGGGGAAAAGGCCTGCATCGCCGATTTTCGAATAATAATATAAAATAATCAATAAAAATATGAACAAATTATTTAAAAGAGCGTTTACATTGATAGAATTGTTGGTGGTTATTGCCATCATCGGAATTCTTTCCGGTTTAATTGTTATCGGCATGAACGGAGTGACTCAAAAAGCAACTACCGCCAAGGCCCAAGTTTTTTCTAATTCACTACGAAGTGCCTTAATGTTGAATTTGGTTTCCGAATGGAAATTCGACGGTTCGGGGGTCAGTGATGGAGCCGCGGCAACTACCGCATACACTCAAGATAACTGGGGAACTGGCACAGGATCCTTAGTCGGAGGCCCCTTGGTTTATTCCGGAACAAACTGTGTTTACGGTTCATGTTTGTACTTTGACGGAGTGGACGACAGTCTTTCTGTCGCCGACAGCAATGCTTTGGATGTGAGCAGTATAACGGTCGAAGCGTGGGTTAAGTTTACCACCTTGCCGTCTGTCGCCAGTGCTCATCTTGTTTCCAAGGACGGTGCCTACTGGTTTACCCTTGATACTTCCGGTCAATTGGATTTAAAGATCGGAACTTATGATGCCAACGGCACAGCGGTTTCAGCGGCTATCATACCCTCTACGGGCAAGTGGTACCAATTTATCGGTTCTTTTGACAATACAACCAAAACGATAACGTATTATGTTGATGGAGCTTTGATTTCCGGCGGCGGGGTCATTGCCAACAATGCCTTGAGTTCAGCCAATACTTTATACATCGGAAAATCGGGAACCTTGGCCAACACCTTGGTTCACGGTTATTTGGACGGCATTCGATTGTATAACGGACCGGTTCCGACTTCCCAAATAGAGGAAAGTTACTATGCAGGACTTAATAATTTATTAATGGAAGGAAGCATATCCGGAGAAGAGTATGCCGGATTGTTGTCGAGTAAATGAAAAATATTTTTAATCCCAAAACCATAGCATTGATCGGAGCGAGCGGGGAAATTAACACCGTTGGCTTCGGTCTGGCTAAAAACATTCTGGAAGGAAAAAAAACGAGAAAAATCTTTTTTATCAATCCTTTTCAGAAAAATATTTTAGGGGAAGAATGTTTTGGAAAGATATCGGAGGTAAAAGAAAAAATAGATTTGGCGGTGATAGCCGTTCCTCAAAAGATTGTCAAAGAAGTTGTTTTGGAATGTTGTGAAAAAAAAGTCGGAGGAATCATCATCGTTTCTTCCGGTTTTAAAGAGAGCGGGAACATTAAGGAAGAAGAAGAGATCAAGGAAATGGTTAAGAAATGCAAAATTCCTTTAATCGGACCTAACTGCTTGGGAATCATCAACCCTTCTCTTAATTTAAACGCTTCTTTTGCACCCCTGACTCCCAAAAAAGGAAATATTGCTTTTCTTTCGCAATCGGGAGCCTTATTGGATTCGGTTCTGGGAATGAGTGAGAACGAGGATATGGGATTTTCTAAAATAGTTTCTTATGGCAACGAAGCCGATTTAAGTTTAACAGATTTTATTTCTTATCTTAAAGATGATATTGAAACCAAAGTCATCGCCATATACTTTGAGGGATTAAAAGACGGGAGGAAGTTCATGGAAGTTGCCAGAGAGGTTTCCAAAATAAAGCCGATTGTGGCCATTAAGTCGGGAAGGAGCGAGATGGGAAAAGAGGCGGCGACCACTCATACCGGAACCTTGGCCGGAGATTACGAAGTGTATATGGCGGCGATGAAACAATGCGGAGTCGTTCTGGTTGATACCTTGGAAGAATTGTTTGATTCGGCCAAAGCCTTGGCTTTTTTGCCCAGAATGGAAAATGGGATCGGAATCGTGACTAACGGAGGCGGTTTGGGAGTCTTGACTGTTGATTATTGCACGGAAATGGGAATTAGTGTTGTTGAATTGAATAAAACAACGATTTCTTCTTTGGAAAAAAACAAAGCGATGGGGAAAGTGCTGGTAAAAAGAAATCCTTTGGACCTAATCGGCGATGCTTTATCCGACCGATACGAAGCGGGAATGGAAGCGATATTAAAGCAGAAAGATGTTAACGGATTGATTGTCATTTCCACTCCGCAAATAATGACAGAGCATGAGAAAAATGCTAAAATTATGGTGGAAATGAAAAAGAAATATCCTTTAAAGCCCATTGTTTGTTGTTTTTTGGGAGGACCACTCGTATCTTCGGCTGTTAAGATTTTGGAAGAGAGTGATATTCCCAATTATTCGGACGTCAAAAGGGCGGTTAAGAGTATTAAGAGTTTGATAAAATGAAAAAAGAAAAAGGAAATATCATTATTTTAATACTGGACATTCTTTTTATCATCATCTTTATGATAATCAGCTTAATGAACCTTTTTGGAGGAATCGGTTTTTAATACAAAATGGCAAATACACTGTTTTTTAAAGAAATAAGGAAAAAGGATGTTGCGGTGGTCGGAGGCAAGAATGCATCTCTGGGAGAAATGTATTCTTTGCTGACGGAGAAAGGAATCAGGATTCCCAACGGTTTTGCCACAACCGCCGATGCATATAAATATTTTTTGAAATTCAACAAGATTGATGAAAAGCTTGAGAAGCTTTTCAATAATCTCGATTTGAATAAATTGGAGAACGTGCAAAGGGCCGGAAAGAAAGCAAGAAGCCTGATTTTGGGCGGAAAGTTTCCTAAAGACCTGAAAGAAGAAATAATTGTCGGCTACAGAAAACTTTGCGAGGAATACGGAGATAATTGCGATGTCGCGGTGAGGAGTTCGGCTACCGCCGAAGATTTACCCGACGCTTCTTTTGCCGGTCAGCACGAATCGTATTTGAATATCAAGGGAGAAAAAGACGTCTTGGAAGCGGTGAAATACTGTATTTCCTCTTTATTCACCGACCGAGCCATTTCATACAGGCGTGACAAAGGATTTCCTCAATTGAGCGTTTATCTCTCGGCTGTAGTTCAGAAAATGATCAGGAGCGATTTGGCTTCTTCGGGAATCATGTTCACTCTTGATACCGATACGGGATTTGATAAGGTTGTTTTAATCAATTCGATATGGGGAATCGGAGAAATGATTGTCAAAGGAAGAATCACTCCCGACAAGTTTTTTGTCTTTAAGCCGACAATGAAGCAGGGATACAAATCTATCATCAATAAAGAGTTGGGAAGAAAAGACGGCAAATACATCTATAGAGAAAGCGGCGGAGTCAAGGAAGTTAAAACCACCAAAGAAGAGTATGACAAGTATTCAATTACCGATGAAGAGGTTTTGACTTTGGCCGAGTGGGGTTGCCAGATTGAAGAACACTATAACGCTCCGCAAGATATCGAATGGGCCAAGGATGGAAAAGACGGCAAATTATATATCGTTCAATCCCGTCCGGAAACAGTTCATTCCTTAAAAGGAAAAAAAGGAAGGACGTATGAAGAATACAAAATTGACCAGGAAATCAATCCGCTTTTGACTGGCATCAGTATCGGAGACAAAATCGGCAAAGGAGTAGTGAGGGTCATTACCGATGTTAAAAAAATGAATGAGTTCAAGAGGGGGGAAATATTGGTCACCAAGATGACCGACCCCGATTGGAATTCGATTTTAACCATGTCTTCGGCCGTCATCACCGATGAAGGAGGCAAGACTTGCCATTCGGCCATTATTTCTCGAGAATTGGGTATTCCTTGTATTGTCGGAACCAAAGAAGCGACCAAGAAACTGAAAACCGGAATGATGGTAACGGTTGATTGCAGTTCCGGAGCCAAAGGAAGGATTCTTGAGGGAGACGTTCCTTTCACCGTCAAAGAATATAATTTGGACGAGATTCCTCAATTAAGTACAAAAATAACTTTAAATATCGGAGCGCCGGATACGGCCTTCAAGGCATCATTTTTGCCGAGCGACGGAGTGGGTTTGGCTCGTGAAGAGTTTATCATCGCCGAGAAGGTGAGAATCCATCCCTTGGCTTTGGTCAATTATGAGAAGATAAAGAAGGGGGAGATAAAGATATCGGAGCACGATTTGCAATTGATTGAAGAATTGACCAGAGAGTATCCCAATAAAGAAGAATATTTTATCAATGAACTATCGGAAGGAATCGCCCAGATTGCCGCTTCTTTCTATCCCAAGAAAGTCATTGTCCGTTTTTCCGACTTTAAAACCAATGAATACAAGAACTTGGTCGGAGGCAGTCCTTTCGAGGGAGAAGAAAACAATCCGATGATCGGATTCAGGGGTGCTTGCCGATATATTGATTCTTCCTTCCAGCCGGCTTTTAAAATGGAATGCTTGGCCATTAAAAGAGTGAGAGAGGAGTTCGGATTGAACAATGTGGCGGTGATGGTTCCTTTCTGTCGAACCGTTGAAGAAGGAAAGAAGGTGGTGGAGTTAATTCGCGAATTCGGTTTGCCGAGATGTGATATGCCGGTCTATGTCATGTGCGAAATTCCTTCGAATGTGATTCTGATTGACGAGTTCTTGGAAGTGTTTGACGGAATGTCTATCGGTTCAAATGATTTAACTCAATTGACTTTGGGATTGGACAGAGACAACGGAGGTTTGGCCTATATCGGCAATGAAAAGAATGAAGCGGTCATGGAATTGATCAGAAAAGTCATCAGGACTTGCAAAGAAAAAGGCAAATATTGCGGAATCTGCGGACAGGCACCGTCCGATTATCCCGAGTTCGCCGAATTTTTAATGAAAGAGGGGATTGAAAGCATTTCTTTGAACGCCGACACGGTTATTAAGACGATATTATCATTAGGTAAGGTAAAATAATATGTTTGAAATCATTACATTCGGTTCAGCCACATGGGATATTTATTTAAAGCTTGAAAAAGAGCATTTGATTAAGAGCGACAAAGTTGTTTCGGGAACGGCCGTCGGTTTTGATTTGGGTGCGAAAATTGACATCAATGACATGTATTTCAGTTTCGGCGGAGGAGGAATGAACACCGCCCACACTTTCAAGAAGCAGGGATTCAAAGTTGCTTATTGCGGTTCGGTCGGGAGTGATATTCCCGGCAAGGAAATCATTTCCGAAATGGAAAGCAGGGGAATCGGAACGGAATTTATCCAGAAGAACGAAAAGCCGACCAATAATTCAATTATTTTGTTATCTCCCGACAATGAGAGGACCGTCTTGGCTTATCGCGGAGCATCTGAAGATTTAAACAAAGAAGAAATACTTTGGGGAGCCATGTCTCCCTCTTGGTTCTATCTCGCTCCTTTGTCGGGGAAGTTAAGTTCTTTGACTGAAGATATTGTTGATTTTGCCAAGAAGAACAAAATCAAGGTTGCCATCAATTTAGGCAATTCTCAGATAGCTTTGGGAAAAGAAAAATTGGAACCGATGCTGAAGAAAGCAGATGTTTTATTATTAAATTTGGAAGAAGCATCCTTATTGACCGGGGTTGATAAAAAAGATGAGATGGGAATAATGAGAGAATTGAACAGTATTCATCCGGGAATCAATACGGTGACCAAAGGGCCGGAAGGGGTTTTGGTTTCCGAAGAAGATGTTTTGATTGAAGCTTCTTCTTGCAAGGTCAAAGTTGTTGACAAGACCGGGGCCGGAGATGCTTTCGGTTCGGGATTCATTGCCGGATTGATTAAATCAAACATGGATTTGGAGTGGGCGATTAAATTGGGAATCGCCAATTCGGTTTCTTGCATTCAAGTCAGAGGAGCGGTTAACGGATTATTGGAGGAAAGCGATTTTACAAAATTTGAAGATAAGATTAAAATAGAAAGGAAGAAGATAATATAATTTATATACATGCCCAAGCGTGCCTTCACCTTAATCGAACTCCTCATCACCATGGCCATTGTCGGCATCCTCGCCGGTTTCGTCATCGTCCAACTGAACGGTGCCATCAATACCGCCAATGACGGAAAGAAGAAGGCTAACCTCTCTACCATCAAAAAAGCTCTGGTTGTATACGGTGTTGAAAACGGAAACAGCTACCCAATTGAAACTGGCTGCACCATCGGGAGTTGTACCACTCTCGACTCCGCCGTTTCCGGTCTTCTCCCTTCTTCTCTCAACGGAGAAACATATACCTACCAATCGGACGGTTCTTCTTTTTCCATCTCTTCGGTTCTCTCTTCCGGATATGCATACACATATGACAGCGATACCAACCTCTTCACCTCGGAAGAACCGAGCGACGGTGCTTGTGGCTCTTCCAATGGTGCCAACCTTTCTTCAATTCCTTCAACCAATCTCTGTGCTACCGGCACAGCATCTTCTGTTTCTGGCAGTGGTCCCTGGACCTGGAGCTGTGTTGGACAATACGGCGGCGACTCGGCCTCTTGCTCGACCGGAGGGGTTCCTCTTGATGGAACTTGCGGTTCCTCAAACGGAACTTCTTCATATACCGCTCCGACTGAAAATCTCTGTTCCAATGGTTCTCCCTCGGCTGTTTCCGGTTCCGGTCCTTGGACTTGGGAATGCACCGGTTCATACGGTGGTCTTTCTCCCATCTGTTCGGCCAACACCATTATTGACGGTGCTTGCGGCTCTTCCAATAATCAGAACCTCTCTTCAATTCCGACTGAAAATCTCTGTGCTAATGGAACAACCGCTTCCTCTGTTTCCGGTTCCGGTCCCTGGACCTGGACTTGTGCCGGTTTGAGAGGAGGAACAACCGCTTCTTGTTCAACCGGCGGAGTTCCGGTCAACGGTGCTTGCGGTTCTTCACACAATTCCAATTTCTATACCGCTCCTTCAACCAACCTCTGTTCAGCCGGAAACAATACCTCTGTCTCGGGCAGTGGTCCCTGGACTTGGTCTTGCACCGGTTTAAACAGCGGAACAACCGCTTCTTGTTCAGCTAATCTTTCCGTCAATGGTTCCTGCGGCACTGCCAACAAAACCTATCTCTACACCGATACCTCATATGGTTCTGATACTTTCTGTACTACCGGAACAGCCAACCCGGCTTCTCCCGCTTTCCCGGCTCAAGGTGGTTCAACTTCATGGACTTGCGTCGGCGTTAATGGAGGAACGACTTCATCTACTTGTACCGCATCAAGAGGCGATACTCCGGTGAATGGAAGTTGTGGAACGGCGAATGGAAAAACATATACTGCCGGAACCACCTCATATGGCTCTGACACTTTCTGCGTGGCCGGAAGCTCTTCTCCTACAACTCCCGCTTTCCCGGCTCAAGGCGGTTCAACTTCATGGACTTGCGTTGGTCAAAATGGAGGAACGACCGCTTCCTGTTCCGTTTCAAGGAGCGCCCTTCCATCTTGTCCGGTCACTGCAACTTGCACTACTGTCGGTACAGATATGGTTATCAAATGGACTGCCGCCGGTTCCTATTCTTGGACTGTGCCAACAGGGGTGACATTGGTAGAGTATTTAGTGGTTGGCGGCGGAGGATCAGGTGGAGGAGTTTTAAATACTTATAACGCCGGTGGCGGTGGAGCAGGAGGAGTAGTCTCGAATTACGGAGGAACTAAACTCTCCGTATCGGGATCAGTTTCCCTTACCGTAGGTGCGGGAGGCGCTGCTTCAACAGCTGCCGGAGTGTCTGGTAATAATGGAAGCAATTCTGTGTTTTCATCAATTACGGCATATGGTGGTGGCCGGGGCGGAGAAGCTCAAAACGGATCAGGGCAGCCCGGTGGTTGTGGCGGTGGTGGAGCTGAGGCAAACGGCAGCGGCGGTTCGGCTTCGCAAGGATATCAGGGCGGTTCCGCTGCATCCGGCACAGACGCTTCAACAGGAGGTGGTGGAGGGATGGGTTCAGTTGGAAGTGTCGCTTCAGCGGGAAAAGGTGGAAACGGCGGTGCAGGAATTTCTAACAGCATTACCGGTACAGCCACTTATTATGGCGGCGGCGGCGGTGGCTCCACAGGTTATCTTAGCAGCAATATCGAAGGATATGGTGGAACGGGCGGTGGCGGAAACGGTGTAAATCGAAGAACATCAGCCAGTGCACAAAATGGTACTGCCAACACTGGTGGTGGTGGAGGTGGACAGGCATACGGCTTTTATTCCGGCGGTTCCGGCGGTTCCGGTGTTGTGATTGTCAGGTTTGCTGTACCATAACCTGTCTTGCAAAAACTTAAAAAATATTCTATACTTCTATTGGATACCACACCCGCTTTTATCTATTAGCGGTGTTTGTTAGTGATAATAAGTGATTGAAATAAAATGACAAGTTTAAAAGCAAAATTAAGACAGGTGAAAGGCACTGCCTATAGAGCCAACCAGAAAGAAGAAGTGATTCCGGCTGTTTTGTACGGACCGGAAATCGAAAGCATTTCTCTTGAAGTTGACAGAAAAGACTTTGAAAAAGTGTATAAAGATGTAGGAGAGACTTTGATTGATTTGGAAGTTGAAGGAAAGAAATATTCCGTTCTGATTCATGACGAACAGGTTCATCCTTTGAGTCAGGAATTGCTTCACGTTGATTTCTATCAGCCCAACTTGAAAGAAGCGGTTGAAACCGAAGTTCCGATTGAATTGGTGGGAGAAGCTCCGGCCTTGAAATTGGGTGGAACTTTGATTGCCAATATGAAAGAGATACCGGTATCGGCCCTTCCCAAGGATTTGCCGAGCAAGATTACAATCGACGTTTCTTCTTTGGTGACTTTTGAAGATGCGATTACTGTAAAAGACATCAAGGTGCCGGCCGGTGTAACGATTGAAATAGAAGACCCGGAAGAAATCATCGTTCAGGTTGTTGAGCCGGAAAACGTTGAAGAAGAATTGGCCAAGCCGATTGAAGATGTAAACAAGGAACCGGAGAAGGTTGAAGAAAAGAAGGAAGAAGAGGCCGTGGAAGAAGAGAAATAATAATTTTGATTCAATGCCTTTCAGTTTTTTTTCTGAAATTAAAAAACTGACGCTGATGACGATAACGGGAATGCTCATCCCCGTTATTTTCGTTTCTTCAGCCAATATTGATGATTTGGAAGCAATGTGCGGCCGGGAAGAATGGAAGACAGCATGTGAAACAATAACCGATTCGGAATGCCAAAGCTTATTGAATCAATGCCAGATATATTTTGAATCGAAAAGAAAAGATGTCGAGTCGGATATAAGTGCGACCAGCGCTGAAAAGAAAACATTGCAAACGCAAATTTCCACTTTAACCAAGAAAATAAAGGATCTCGATTATCAAATATATCAATCCAATCTTTCAATCAAGAGTCTGGGTTTCCAAATCAAAGATACCGAATTGTCGATAGTTGAAACGGAAAAGGAAATCGATTCTCAAAAAGAAAAAATCGGAATGATTTTGCGGGCGGTAGCCGATGAAGACAAGAAATCATTAATTGAAGTTCTGATTGCCAGCAAGACTATTTCCGAGTTTTTCGATAATCTGGTCTATTTGGAAACATTGAGCGTTAAGAACCAAGATTTGCTTGATTATTTTGAAAATTTGGAAGCCAGCTTGAAAGGACAGCAAATCAGTTTGGCCGAAGAGAAGGGAGAAAAAGAAAGTCTGTTGGCTTTGCAGAGCGTTCAAAAGCAGGCATCGGCCTTGACCAAGCAGGAAAAGGACAAGCTGTATACTTTAACCGAAGCCCAATATCAAGCACAGTTAAAAGAAAAGGAAGAGATAGAAAAGAAAGCGGCTGAGATTGAGAAGAAGCTAATCCAAATGGTCGGATTGGTTGAAGACCAGAAAGCTCCCAGTTTCGGAGAAGCTTTGGAAATGGCTAAGGAAATCGGAACTTCAATTGGGGTAAGGCCGGCATTTCTTTTGGCCATTATCAGCCAGGAGTCGGCCATTGGAAAGAACGTCGGACAGTGCTATGTCACCAATGCGGCAACCGGAGCGGGAAAATACACCAACGGAAATTTGGTTTCGAGAATCATGCATCCGACCAGAGACTTGCCGGTATTTTTAGATATTATTAAAAATTCGGGAAGAACAATGGAAAAAACACCGGTTTCTTGTTGGATTAATGATTGTGTTTCCAAGTACGGAGGGACATATTTTCACTGCAAGGCGTATGTTGGCACTGATGGAAGTGTCAGTTGTGCCAAGTCGGGATATGTTGCTTATGGCTTCGGGGGAGCGATGGGTCCGGCTCAATTCATTCCCAGTACTTGGAAAATATACATAGAGAAGATAAAGAACGCTACGGGAAAATCTATTGCCGACCCTTGGAATATTCGTGATGCTTTTACCGCCGCCGGGTTGTATTTGAAAGATTTGGGGGGAGGGAAGACATCGGGAGAATACAGCGCCGCTTCCAGATATTACGGCGGTTCTTCGGCCTATGCCAAGAGCGTTTCGACCAGAGCCTGGTGTATTCAGGAGTTTACCGATAAGGGTTCAATGACTGATTATTGCCAAGGATTAATTTTCTAATTAAGATAGATTATAAACTAAAAGAGACTCCCTATGTCGGAAGTCGTCTTAATAAGGAGGGCCCGGTAACGAACCGGGAATCTGGAATTTTGTAAATCCCAGTGTCCTGCACGGAACCCAACCTAGGTCAAAAGACCTACGATCTTATTAGCAGATTATTTTTTAAAAATCAAGGCAAAGAGAAAACAGGGAAGTTATCCCTGTTTTAATCCTTCTGCTACGTTTTTGACCATCTTTTCTATCTTTCCCGACATTATTGATTCAATGTCGTGCCAGCTTTTGTTAATTCGATGGTCGGTGACTCGGTCCTGAGGGAAATTATAAGTTCTCATTTTTTCTTCTCTCATGGCTGTTCCGATTTGAGATCTTCTTGCTCCGCCCATTTCTTTTTCCAGTTTTTGTTTTTGCTGGCTTAACAGTCTGGCGGCCAAGATTGAGAGTGCACTTTCTTTATTCTGTTGCAAACTCCTTTCGGTTTGGCAGGTGACTACTTCTCCGGTAGGGATGTGGATTATTCTGATGGCCGACATTCTTTTATTGACGTATTGTCCGCCCGCTCCCGAAGCTTTGTAGTACTCGCTCCTTATATCCTGCGGCCTGATGTTGATTTCGGTGGCCGATGGTTTGGCGAGTACGGCTACTGTTGCTGTAGAAGTATGTATCCTTCCTTGTTTTTCCGTGGTCGGAATTCTCTGGACGCGATGAACACCGGCTTCGTTTTCCAGAAGTTCATATGCTCCTTCTCCGGATATTTCCATGGTTGTATCTTTGGTTCCTCCGATTTCGGTCATGCTTGAATCCAAAACATTGACTTTCCATTCTTTGATTTGGGCAAAACGAGTATACATTCTAACCAAGTCGGATGCAAAAAGAGCGGCCTCTTCTCCTCCGACGCCCGCTCTTATTTCCATGATAACCGCATTATATTTTGGACTTTCTTCTGACATAAAAGATTACTTTCTCTTTTTAGCAGCTCTTTCTTTGAATTTTTGGATTCTGCCTACCTGGTCAGAGCTTCTTTCCTTTCCTGTATAGAAGGGGTGGCACTGAGAACAGATTTCCACCTCCATGTTTTCAATAGTCGAGCCGACTTCAAAAACATTTCCGCAAGCACAGCGAATCTTGGCTTTTTCAAAGTATTGTGGGTGAATGTCTTTCTTCATATTCAGTATTACTTTTTATATATTTAAGGTATACCAGAAAGAGGGAGGGAAATCAAGGGCGTTTGACATTTTTCCTGTTTTTGTTATCGTACATTCAACCCGGAAAGCGGGAGGTGAAAAAGTGGATCCCATAGAAGAAAAGAAATTCATCATAGACTACCTGTTCATTTTTTTTAAGGGCATGTCCAGAGAAGAGATGAACAGCATTCTCGATTCTTATGAAGAGGCTCGAGAAGAAAAAAGAAAAGCGGAGCGTGCAAAGTCGATAGAGGATATCCTCTTTTGTCAGGCAAAAGTACTATCAAAGGGTTTCCCCGAGATAGGCAAGGCATTTGAAGAAGAGGTGGGCAGAATTGCCAAGATGGCTGAGCACTACCTTGATCACAGTGGAAGCTATTTGCCCACAGTGATTTCAGCAATCAACCACGACGGCAATATTCCTCTTGAAGAGCTGCTGACGTCGGCAGGAATTGTTGATATAAGAGGAACATTCTCTCTCATCAAACCGAATCGATGGGTGCGCCATCATCGCATCGAAGGCCAGCCATATGTCGAGTTGGGATCGAATATCATTGAAGAGAAAGATATTTCTCCCAAGGAGGCGTTAAGACTGCTGTGTGAAAAGGACAAAAACTTTTTGCCTTTCGACATTGATGGTGGCATTGCCATCATACAGCAAGGAGGAATCAAGACAAACATTTCTTCATACGCTATTCTGCTCTTGGGATCAGTCTGTGAAAAAGAAGCAATTATCCTAAGGGTTGATCCTGAAGGAGAAGGCACCTATATCACACTGGTTCCCTGGATCGACGGTATAAGAGGGGCAGTCTTCATCCCAGTCTCTGATAGATCAGAACAGCTCCTTTATTACTAATTTTCTTTTTTATCATATCGACCAATGGTCGATTTTCGTCTTTAATGAACAACCCTTGCCTTTTTATTTTCCATATGATATATATAAAAAGTACCAATAAGATAGTTAAACACTTCGCTTGATAGCGAATGTGATTTATTCAGTCGCATATTATGGAAGAAACAAAAACAGAAAAAAAGATAGGATACAATATTTCAGTTGACGAGATGATAACTGCCGGTTTGGGCTATGGTCACGACAAGTCAAAGTTGAATCCCAAGATGAAAGATTATATCGCCAAACAGAAAGACAGAGTGTACTTGATTGACTTGGAAAAGACAGCCGAGAAATTGACCGAAGCTTTGGATTATATAAAACAGATAAAGAGCGAAGGAAAGATAATCGCTTTTGTCGGAACTAAAGTTGCGATGAGGGATTTAGTCAAGGACCTTGCGATAAGATGCAATGCTCCCTATGTTACCGAAAGATGGATTGGAGGGGTCTTCACCAATTTCAAGGAAATCAGGAAGAGAATTAACTACTTCAAGGAGCTGGAAGCCAAGACCAAGGAAATGGACTTTGAAAAGAAGTACGTTAAGAAAGAAAGATTGGTAATGGCGAAGGAATTGGAAAGATTGGGCCACAAGTTCAACGGTGTTAAAGAAATGGAACAGTTGCCCGCGGCCGTATTCATCGTCGATGTCGAAAAAGACGACTTGGCCTTGAAAGAAGCGAGACAGTGCGGCATCAAGATTATCGCCATCGCCGACACCAATGTCGACCCCACTAAAATAGATTATCCCATTCCCGGGAATGACGACGCCTACACCTCTGTGGAATACGTCCTCTACAAAATAGAAGAAGTGCTGGGCGGAGCTAAAACAGAATAAATCTAAATTATTAAAACACATGATAAACATAGATTTAGTCAAACAATTAAGGGAAGAGACCGGTATTTCTTTGGGTGATTGCAAAAAAGCCCTGGAAGAATCGAACGGAGACCTTAATTCAGCTAAAGAATATTTGAAGAAGAGGGGACAGGCCATCGCCGCCAAGAAGACGGAAAGAGCGGTCGGTTCCGGAATCGTTGAAACATACGTTCACTCAAACAAGAGATTGGGAGTGATGCTCGAGATAAACTGCGAGACTGATTTTGTCGCCCGCGGAGAAGATTTTCAAAGCTTAGCCCACGAGATTTGTTTGCAGATTGCCGGAATGAGACCGACATATGTTAAAGATGTTCCCGAAGATGTTTTAGCTAAATTAAAATCAGAATACGAAGAACAGGCCAAAAGCATGAATAAGCCAGCCGAAATTGTTGAGGGAATCATCAAGGGGAAATTGGAGAAGTTTAAGAAAGATTCTTGCTTGATTGACCAGTTATGGATTAAAGATGATGAGAAGACGATACAGGTTTTGATTAATGAGACGATTGCCAAGACCGGAGAGAATATTGTCGTTAAGAGATTTGTATTGTATGAATTCTGAACTTATCGCCTCAATAGTTTTGGGTATAAGTTTTTTGGGATTAGCATTTTTGATATTAAGAAAAGTTCCGGAATTGAAAGAAATGCCCGAGCCGGAATTGAGTTTTTTAAAAAAGGGTTTAAGGAAGAAGATAAGAGAGAAAACCAAAGAAGTTTTGAAGGAAAATACGCACACTTTGGAAGGAATTTTGCACAAAGTGTTGAGTAAAATCAGAATATTGTCGTTGAAAGTTGATAAAAAGGTTTCCGATTGGATAGTTAAATTAAGAAGCAGGTCTTTGGAGAGAACCAAGGGTCTGGACAGTTATTGGAAAGAAATAACAGCCTCGGTCAAGAAGAAAAAAGATTGATTGCAGGCCGGCATAGCTCAGTGGTAGAGCAACTGTTTTGTAAACAGTAGGTCGGGGGTTCGAATCCGTCTGCCGGCTCATAAATGATAGTTGACAATAAGCGAAAGAAAGAGTAAGATTTGATTTGTTCTCGTAACTTGATAAATAAATACAGCAATCATTTTAGTAGGATTTTTTAGTGACAATTTTATGTAAGTTTTTTAGAGTTGTCCCGCATTTTTTTGAGAGTTTGATCCTAGCTCAGGATGAACGCTGGCGACGTGGATAAGGCATGCAAGTCGAACGGCTATAGCAATATAGCAGTGGCGAATGGGTTAGTAACACGTAGATACAAACCTTTTACTCAGGCACAACCCGGAGAAATCCGGGCTAATTCCTGATGGTCCCGCAAGGGTAAAGATTTATCGGTAAAAGATTGGTCTGCGTCCTATCAGCTAGTTGGTGAGGTAATGGCTCACCAAGGCAATGACGGGTAGGCGGAGTGAGAGCTTGGCCGCCAACAATGGCACTGAGACACGGGCCATACTCCTACGGGAGGCAGCAGTCGAGAATATTCGACAATGGGCGCAAGCCTGATCGAGCGACGTCGCGTGTGGGATTAAGATCTTCGGATTGTAAACCACTTTTCTGGGGGAAGAATTTTGACGGTACCTCAGGAATAAGGGGTGACTAAACTCGTGCCAGCAGTAGCGGTAATACGAGTGCCCCGAGCGTTATCCGGATTTATTGGGCGTAAAGGGTCTGTAGGTGGTTTTTTATGTTCCTCGTTAAAGTTCCAGGGCTCAACCTTGGAGAAGCGGGGAAAACTGGAAAACTAGAGGATGTTAGGGGCTGATGGAACACTTGGTGGAGGGGTGAAATCCGTTGATATCAAGTGGAACACCAAAAGCGAAGGCAATCAGCTAGGACAGTCCTGACACTGAAAGACGAAAGCGT
>Ga0074195_1002261_pt1 | contig 22335 bp, 13 predicted proteins | sample EPASupsiteHSE623_FD_64525 | JGI IMG/M metagenome (GOLD analysis project Ga0074195, IMG submission 64525) | Bioremediated contaminated groundwater from EPA Superfund site, New Mexico - Sample HSE6-23 | ecosystem: Environmental > Aquatic > Deep subsurface > Groundwater > Contaminated ...
GGGCTCGCCAATGTCGTCTCTGCCACCTCAGGTTCGACTTCGTCCACGTCGAGTCAGACAGCGACCAGTTCGGCACCAGGAAACACCTCGTCGCTTTCGATTCCATTTCTGAGTGAGTGAGTGCGGGCGTCCTGCAATGGGTGCGAGACTCACGGCTCGGAAATGATCTCGCAGTGGATTGGACACACACCACAGGTACGCTTCGGCAAAGGCTGACGGAGTGCCGCTCCGTCAGCTTTCTTCGTTTTCCGCATCGTTTTCCTCATCGGGTAGCTAAGCTCCATCAGGAGGGTCGAACACAAGAGCGGCCTCCGGTTATGTCCGGAGACTTGAGAATATCGCGAGCCTCAAATTCGGCATGGCGAGGTGTCCGAAGATTCACGCTGTGCGGCTCGATCCAGATGTCATCGTGATCTTCACGGTCTCAACTTGAGGACAATCGTCCCGGATCGTGGACGATCGCCTCAAATCATGAACCTTTCTGCACCTGGAATCATTCACTTTGTTGTCTATTGAATGTGTCATGAAGACCCTTCTTGCCGAATCTGTTCAAGTGACGGCGGACCTGGCGCGAACTATGCTTCGTAATCGACTGGTGGAGGAATGTCGCGGCCGTTTCGCCGGATGGATGTATGAAAGGCAGAGCTGACATGATCGGTGTCCGTCGTTTCATGCGGCGAGCCACCAGTCTGGTGGAGCTCACGGTGGCTCTCGGCCTCACGTCCGCCTGCTTGGTTCCCGTCGTGGGACAGTTTGCCGTTCGGACTCAGTATGGAGAGTCTCAGGGAATGGAATCGGAGGCGGTTTCCATGGCCTCCAATATCATGGAGAACCTCCTGGCACCGACGGTGCCATTTGAGGCGATCGATCCTGGCAAAGGCTCAGGATTGACGACGACCCACAATGGGATCTCCCAGGCCGGGTTCACCGATCCTCTCTACGAGAAACTGCTTTCCGACGCTCGAGAGGGCACTGACAGGATCAAGTTTTCGACTAGAAAGGTCAAGTACAAGGTCTATTTTTTCGCGGGGCGGTACGTGGATGCCCCCAACGTATCGGGGAAGGCTCCCTTCGACGAGATCAGAGACGAGGAGACCGGAAAGGTCACTATCGCCGAGATCCCCGACGCGTCCAAAGAACTGACGTTTTCGTATCTTCCGGGTCCGTATGGCGATCGAGGGGTCACTGAGTTCTGGAATCTCGACCCCGACTTCAGCTCCAAGATTCACGACAAGAAGATCATGCCTCAAGAACCATCCGACCACCTGCTCGACATGGACGGCTTCTCTACGGTCCCCTATCGGCTGGGGGCCTTCGACCGGAACACGCCAGATCACAGATGGAGGGCTCACGGCGATCAGAATGCGGCCTGGAAATACAACGATCCGGAGAACTACTTCCGCATCCCCGGTTGGCCCAAGTCGCCCATGCCGGAAGGGTCATATGACATTCGAGACAAGGCGCCGGAGGGAAGACGGAACCTGAGAACGAGCCTGTTCTCCGTGGCCAGCCGGACGAACAACCCCACTTGGGGTTACCACCCGGTCACTCGCGATCAGAAATATTTTGGAGCGGAAAAGGGCGCCCTGATGAAGATCGTCGTGGGTGTTCGCTACAAGTCCACCGTCTTTTCCGGGGCATCCCAGAAACGCCCCGTCGACAAAGAGGTTTGGCTCGCCAGTCTGAAGGCCAATCTCGAGGAGAACAGATGAGCAGACAGACACGAGATCGCTCAGGGGTGATTCTTTGGCTGCTCTCCATGGTCGTCGTCATGATTGGCTTCTTCATAATGATCCTGGAGCACTCGCAGTCGGTCAACCGGCGAGTCCTCTTCATGAAGAAAGAAAAGGCCCAGGCCCAGTTCTTGGCCAGGGCTGCGCAGCAGCATTTCCTGCTCAAGCTCAGGTTTTTGAGCGCCCAGATGTATGAAGCCATGGGCTTCTCCGTGGGGAAAAACCCCTACTATGACTTCGGGGGGTACATGCGGTCCATGACCGACGACCGCGTCGAACCCTACGATCATCTGGAAGTGGGGCCCCTCTTTTACACCGGTGGAGCCAAGACGAAGCTCGCACTGGCTGTTCCGAAGGGAGACTCTCAGGCTCCAGCAGAAAGCCACATCCTGGTCATCGATCGCGCGGGGGAGGATCCTAGCCCAACCGCCAACGAGGGGGTCTTCACGGGGCCGGCGTTTCGTCCGGGTTCCGTCCCTGGCGGCGACAACAAGCAGGTCATGAAGTTCCTCTTGGAGAACTTCCTTGCGGATGTTTCCAGCGATTACCCCACTGGAAAGTCGGTCGTCCGGTTCTCGTCGCAGAGTTCTGATCCTGATCGAGCGTTCATGGGACAGAGCGACCCGGACGGTGGGGGGCCAGGAATACAGTGGGTCGACCCCTTCGTAGGCCACTATTTCGTTGAGGATTTCCGAATCCTCGGACAAGGTGGCGGTGGTGCTCGACGCGGAAAGAAGTTCGAGGCCGACTCTGTGGAGGTTGCCACCGAGGGCAAGGTCTACGTCCGTAACCAGATCAGCCCCATCACGGGAAAATCCATTGACACAGTGGAAAGGGAGATGAAGACTGTGTTGACCAGCAAACCGGGTGATGGCGGTTGGACAAAGATGCAGGTTACAGTCGAGTCGAAGGCCGAGTTCGACAACCGCGTGGGCGAGGATTCGTCCAAGTACTCTTCAAAACAGGCCTTTCTCAAGAAAGCCGTTGCCCGATCGGAAATCGTCACGGCGACATATTTCATCAGAAGGCCCACGAAAAAGCGATAGACTCTTCATCACGGCGTGGGACTCCAAGCTCGAGGCTTGGTTAGAAGGCCGTGCTCCGGCTGTGGCGGACAGCGGGACACATGTGGGTGGACAAAGGGACGGTGCCTTGCTCATGGTGATGAGGGTAACGGCGATTGTTGCAGTGATCTTGGGGGTTTTGTCGCCAGTGTTCGCGTTTGCCGCGCCCCTGGTCATCGGAGATCCGGAGGTTCCGGATCTTGGACTCGAAAAGTTCAAGAACGTGATACGGGCGGTCTGTGAGTACCAGGGGCGGACGTGGGTGGGTACGTATGGCGCTGGCCTCTATTCGATCGGCCCCGACGGAGTCAATCGGTACACGAGAGAAAACTCCCCCCTGCTGGAAAACCGAGTCAATGTCCTGGATGTCTGTCGAGGTAATCTTTGGATCGGGACCTGCGCGGGATTCAGCATCTTCGACGGCAAGACATGGCGCGCGCAGACGGCTCGCGATGGCGTCTCCGGTAACATCTATCACGCCATTCTGGTGGACCCACAGGATCGCGTCTGGGCCGGAACGGCTGGAAACTGGCTTTCGGTTCTGGAGAGTGGTCACTGGCGGACCGTCAAGACAGATCAGGGGCTCATGGAGGACTGGATCAACGCTCTAGCGTTGGATCCATCGGGGACCCTCTGGGTCGCCACCGCCAACCGGGTGTTTCGCAAGACTCCTTTCTCACCTCAGTTCCATGAAGAAGGCCCGAACTGGCTCAAGCTGCCGGCCGCGCCCACGTCGGTCGCCTGTCGTGGAAACGAGGTGTGGGTCGGATCGGCCTTCGCGGGCTTGGCCATGCACCAAAACGGCGTATGGTACCAACCGCCAGTCAAGGGAGCCCTTCCATCGATTCAAGTCAATGCGTTGGCGACCGATGGCTCCAGCCGGCTGTGGGTAGGTACGGCGAAGGGGATAGCGTCGTACCACCCCCAGGAAGGCTGGAAGACCTTCGGTACCAAGGATGGGCTCGTCGACTTGAACATCCGGACTCTCTATTTTTCCAGGGGGTCGGGCCGCCTGTGGGCTGGCTCGTTCCTCGATGGTTGGGTGTACGTGCTCGAGCGACCCAAGGGTCCATTTCAGCCCGTCCTGCACGCTGGTGTCCCTGTGGGCAGCCTCGGGTGGATGACGCGAAAGCGGAGGGAATGAGGATAGATAGAACAAGATCTAGACTCAAGTTAAGGAGAGATGCATGAAGACAACAAGTCCTCTCGTGTGGGTGATCATTCTCGTTGGCGCCATCCTGTCCCCTGGCCACGGCCAGACGGTCTCCGGAAAGGGAAAGGATCAATACCTAAAAGCAGTGGATGCCATGGGTGTCGGCGAGCTGGACAAGGCTCTCTCGTTGTTCAAGAAGGCTTTTTCTGTCTCGGAAGGTTCCAACGACCCGGTGGTGATTTCCGGAAAGATCGCCGAGATCGAGACGATTCAGGGGAACTACGAGGGAGCGAAGGCCAACTTGGCGCAGGCTGCTCAGAAGACGGGTAACCCGGGATACAAGTTGGAGCTGGCCCGTCTGATTATGAAGACGGACTGGACCGGAGCCCGCGAGGCGCTCGATCTGACCAAGGAAGTGGCCCTCAAGGATATGAAGAACGTGGATGCGTGGCTTTTGTATGGCAAGGCCCTCTCGCGGACCGGGTTGAACCTCGATGCGATCCGCGCCTACGAGCGGGTGACGATGGTCATCAACCCGAAAGAGCTGCGCGGCTACTACGGCTTGGCCGAGGCATACCTTCTTCATGGGATGGGTCTTAAAGCCCGAAATGCGTTGTCATCCGCATTGGCGATCAATCCGGAGGCAGCAGAGACCTACGCCTGGATGGGGCGTGCGTATGACCGTGACACGTCGAAGGCCAGCAACTATTCTGCTGCCATCAAGGAGTACCAATGGGCTTACCAGATCGACAAGAAGCCCATGTATCTGGCCCACCTTCTGTTCAATGTGATCATGTCTGAGAGCTACGATGTGGCCAAGACGTACAGGAAGACGCTCGACAAAGCCCCGCAGGATTCGGTCAAGCTCTGGCTCGACGGCCTCTACAAAGAACTGGAGGGAGACGTGGGCGGAGCTCTCGCGCTTCACCAGAAGGCCGTGACCATGAACTGGGAGAATGTCTATGCCCACTTCTCCCTCGCACACCTCTGCGCGGGGATGCCCACGCCAGGGTTCGGCCCGATCCGGGGTACTCGTGTGGAAGGCTGGAGATACACGCCCCATCGCGACCTTCAGAGGGCGGCCCAAGAGATCTCCACCGTTCGCTCATTGGATCCCACGTTCCCCTACACCACCTCACTGAGCGCAAAGATCAATGAAGCCATATCGCTGGAGAACCCGGCAAACGAGCCTCCGACGCCAGAGGCTGCCGCACGGATCAAGAAAATGGTCAGTTACTATCAACATCTCATGAGAACGCGATGATTGTTGGCGATCTGAATACTGTGTTGGATTCGGTAACATAACAAGACAAAGACCCCTTGGCTCTCGACGGTTCGGTCGGTTTAGACGGGAGGTAGGTATGACGAGGTCTTGTTGGGTCCGGCTCGTGTTTGCCGGGCTGTACTCACTGTACGTGACTTTGTGGATCGTCCAGCCAGCTGTGGCGGCGGCGCCAAGCCCGGACGACGTGAAGAACATCCTCGGAAGCCGCAACGGTTTCCTCACATTCTCGATGGAAGACGCTGCCGACGGCGCGCGCGCAAAGGATGCATCCGGGAAAGTCTTCGATCAGACACACAGTGCTGTGGACAGGGCGTGTTTCAGGAAGCTCTATTGCCGCTGGGCTGTCCCACCCGACGGAAAAGGGTGGCCCGGCACGGCAAGCTACCTCAAGCAGCAGAAGGTTCGCCAGTACATGAATGACTGGACCGTTTCATCGGAGAGTCGTCCCGAAGAATATGCCAGTCTTCCGGAGTCGCCAGAGGGGGATACTCAACTGGCCGATCTGAGACACAGAGGCATGTCCGTTGATTTCATGGGCCAGTTCCTGCGGTTTTCGGATCTGTCGAAGAGTCAGACGCAGGAGACCTACGAAGCCCAACGGCAGGCGTTCCTGAACTATATCAGAAAGCACGTGGAGCACCGGTACGCGAGCGGGCTCAACCCCGCCGTTCTTTCCAAGAAACTCAAGGTGGACGACCTCTTTGACAAGAGTCTCCAGCACGACAGGAACCCGGACTTTATTCGGCCAAAGTCCTCGTACACCGGTGGGAAATGGACTCTCGAGTTTCTCTTTCAGAGGAAACCAAGCTGGCCCAAGATCGACGAAGCCGTGCTCAAGAAATCGGGGAGTGAGTCCACGCCGAGGCGAGCCGATGCGAACGGCAATGCGGATTACCTCGGTGTCTGGTTGTCCCCATACCCGTTCGAAGCACCGGCTCCGAAAGGGACGGAGGCCTCTCTGTATGGCAACCCCGATGCCTGCAACAGCCTCTGGGACAAGCTGAAGAACGCCACCGTCAACGATCCGGCCATACCGGGTGGACCGGACAAGGTCTACGATTCGGTCGTGTTGCAGACCGATCAGTTCGACGTCAGCAAACCAGACCAGTATTCCGTCCTTTGGGGACCGGCCCACAACGACTACTATTTCGATGCGGGGCACGATAGAACTCAGGATGAGATGCAGAGCCTGACGGGAAACATAAACGACGCGTGGTACCAGTACCAGTGTCAGATCCTCGTCAAAGCGGAAGGCGACATCGATGGCGAACACTGTGGGCCGTACTACTATTCCGACCTCGTCTACGTCGAGATGTACATCATCGACAAGCAGCTTCCCAAAAAGTTGGAGGATGCCAGGAAGGCTTATGGCGACCGGAACGACGTCGCCTATGCCCCCGCTGAGGACACGGCCCCGGAAGTGAGTAATGAAGCAGACCTGAGGGGAGATACCGACAAGAAGACCCAGGGCAGCTTCGTGTACAGACCAAGTGTGAACGCGGCCGGTGAGAGGAAAGTGACCAGACCGGACGTCACCATGACCATGTTCAAATCCTTTGGTGTTCCCGATGGAATGAACACCCCTCTGGCTTCCTATCCAAAGGATGACATGGATTTCAAGACGCAGCTCCCCCCATTCTTCGCGCAGGAGGCCAACGTCTACTACAAGACCGGGGCTGACACCCGCTCGCTCATCCGGTTCCCGGAGAACGAGGACTCCGTCCCCTCCACGTTGCCGGCGGAGGCTCGAACCCCGGAAGGATTCACGAAATTCCTCGACCAGTACTACAACCAGTTCGCAGTCTACTACCCACCCGTCGAGGTCGATAAAACCATGATGGGTCCCTGGCTGATTGTGCTCACGCCCACTAGCCCCGTGATCGAGAATCTGTACGGCGACCATACCTACGCACCGAATGTGGTCGTTCCTGGGACGCAAACCCAGAACCCCCCGGTTCGGTGGAGGGATGCCGTTTACAAGCCGGTCCGATTCGACGGGGAACTCAGAAAGACGATCGACTTCCTTTGCTCGCACGTTTCCATGGTTGTGAGGGATCGGTACGGGACCGACCGGATGCCCAGCAAACAGTATCCTTACGCGATGAAAGGGGTCATCTGGAGGGGCCACCCGATCTTTGAAATTCCGGTACACAAGACCCAATACGTGCTCAAGAAGGGGGCTCTTCCGCTCCCAGTCGGTTACGAGACGGTTCACGGTGCCGTGAAAGACCCGGCCACAGGAACCGAAGCCACGCGCATCGCGGGTGCGGACGTCCTCCTCAAGGATCCAGGCTGGACCCAGTCAGGAGCTATCACATCCGCTCAGCTCGGTGCGTTCCCCCCGGATCCGTTCGCCGCGGGGACCCTCGCCCAGGATGTGGTGCCCCATCACCGTGACAACTACGCCTACTCTGCCGTGACGATTTCGGTCGGCTGTTGTGGGAGCGTCACGCTGAAGTTGATTCAGAAAAACATCGCCACGGCGTTCCAACCACGGGCCGGGCTCACCTGCACGTTGGTCGACAGCCAGAACGAGCGCGGCGCCAAGAGTCAATCGGCCTCTTGCGAGACTCTGGGGTTCTGGAACGACAACTCGCTCACAACGGGCAAGGCTCCGCTTCCTTATGACCCCTCATCCGTTTCTTCACGGATGGCGCCCGGCTACAAGTACGCCGGTTACAAGAACAACTTTGCGATGGTGAGCTACGACGCAGCCAAGGCGGATGGTCTCTACAAGACAGCCGGCCTCGACAAGACGGCCGTCCCGCCTGACCTCTTGAGTGATGCGCAGGGCAAAAATCCTCTCAAGAACCAACTCACCTACTACGAAGGGCAATCCTACAACCTGGAGGTTGCGGCGGAACCTGCGACAGGGCCGACCATGGTTGGTGAAAAACCGGATGGTAGCCCCAGTCCAGGGGAGAAGTACGTGTACTACTGCGCCAAGGAGTTGAGAGTGGTCGTGAACCAGATCGCCCCGACCAAGAAGATGATCCAGGAGTGGAGCTTGATCGGAAAACCTCTCGACAAAGGACCGTTCAAAGGGCTGAACACCGAACCTCCCATGGGTACGGTCAACGTCGTCTGGCCCCAAGCTGGGACCTACGAGGTCGTCACGAAGTTCGTCGACTGCAACGGCGAGACGCGCGAGATGGTCAGTCGAATTGACGTCGCCCGGAAGGGGTTCGATCTGAAAAAAGTTGGAGAAGAACGCGAAAGGGGAGAAAATACTAAAAACAACTAGCACGACAACGTAACGTCCTGCCCGTAGCGAGGCCGAGCGAGCCGCAGGCTGACAAGGAAGAGGAGCGAAAGGACCGGAGGTGTACCTAAAACAGTACATCGAGGACCTTTCGCGACGATGACGCCGTCAGCGTGCGGCGTAGCCGGCCGCAGCAGGGCGGGGAGTTAGGGTCCCATCGGACTTGTCGGTCTGACCGGCTCCCGGTTCGACCGTACCGGTCGACACGGGCGGACACCTCAAACGACCTTCCAAGCATGTGGGTGGGCGGCCAAGCTGGCCGCCCACTTTCTCATATGTGCGCCGAGTTTGCCTGTCACCTTTCGGTTTCCTGCCGCCCACTGTGCATTCACGTATGCCCTTTCTCAGGCTCTTGCAGGAGTCGGAGAAAGAAGGCGACGACCTCGGCTTGAATCTCAGGGTCCGGAGTCCCTTGTTGAAGGTCGATGATAGGCTCAAATTCGCCCACGGCCCTTTTTGAGAAGGACGAGGTTCTTCACTCGATCCAACGGCTTCCATTCCGGTTGCCTCATCAGGACCCTCGTGAATAGCCGGTTCGTGTCCAGGATCGCGTACTTCACGTGATAGACGCTGAAGATCTCCTGCCAGTCTCGCAGGTCGAACACGTCGGAGTAGTCCTTCAGCACACCGCTCCGGAAGTAGGGGGTGACCCGCGGGTCGATGAAGATCCGATGTGGACCGGGGGCATGCCACAGCAGGAAGGCTCCCAAGGTGAATTCGTTGAAGAGGTTCCCGTCGACTGGCTCCCGGGCCAGCCGGTCGGAGAGCCGGGCGATATCAGTCTCGGGATAGAAGGTTCTGCGGTGGGTGACGCTGCGGATGGAGAGAACCACCTCGGCTGCAAGGACGAGAACCAACGCTGCGCGGCCTGCCTTGCCGGATCCCGCTCTCACGGCGTGCTCGTGCCAGAACACGTTCCAAGCCTCTCCGATCACAGGAATGCTGGCCAGGACAACGTAAACGACGATGCGATAGCTCTGCATCCAGGCCGCGACCAGCCCGAGAACGAGGACGGTCTGTGGCAGCATCGCGCAGCCCCGTCGCACGAACACGTACCTGGCCGCCATCAAGGTCAGAGCTGTCCAGACGAGGGCGAGCTTGTTCTCCACGAGCTTAAAGTTCGGTGGCAGGAAGTGGGTGAGCGGAAAGACCCGCACGATGTCCTGGTGGACGAGGATGAACTCATAGACTTGATAGGAGTAACGGTTGAATCCTGTCGCCACAAGAGCCAAGAGGGCAACCTCGAGCAGGCGTGCAGCCTCACGTCGTGAACAGGACGCAGCTTCCGGATCTGTCCTCGCGGCAAGGGACGCCAACAGGTTCCCCAGGGAATAGGACAAGATGACCGCAATCCCGACTAGAAAGGACATGTGCGTGTTCACCCACAGGACTACCAGCAGGATCAGGAGAAGCGACTTCACCCTCGACGGAAAGCGCGACTCGAGAAGGCAGATCTCGATGGCGAAGTACAGTCCTGTGAATGTTTCGGCACGGACGAAGAAGATGCGTGGCGAGATCCAGAGTGCCAATGAGGTCATCACACAGGCCGCTGCCGGGTGGACATGCCGCCGAAGAATGAGCGCGAACAGTACAAGGAAGGTCATCGCGTACAGCAGGGCGGCCAGTACCAGCGGCCCTGCCGGACCTGCGAGGGAGTAGACATGATAATAGATCACGATCGGGATGAGATGGACCACCTGATACCGCTCCTCCGGGTCCACGGTGAACGCTGAGAAATTCCGGTCCGGCCATTCACCGTCCCGAACAAGGTTTGCGCCCTGCGCGAGAAGCCACCAGCAGTCCGCTCCGAAGCCAAGACTCCCCAGGATCCATACGAAGAAGAAGACTCCCGTTACGAAGAGAGTGATCGGCCCCGTCAGGCGACTCATCGACGGTCCACCTCCCCTCTCGGCAGCTTCGCCCTGAGGAGACCCTCGATCTCCTGGGTAAATGCCCCACCTCCTGGGAGCGCAGCCGCGTCCGCGAACACCCGAAGGGCCCGGTCTCGGTCACCGAACCCGAGAAGGATGCGACCGAGGAGCATCCTAAGCCTCGGGTCCTGGGGAGCAGCCTCGATTGCACGCTCGGCCGAGTAAACGGCACGCCAGGGATTCCCTCTCTCGAGCGCGTCCACAGAGGTTCGGACCAAAACGCCGATCTGCGATGTCGAAGTCTTTGAAGAAGATGTGCTTGCCCGGGCCGGGTGATCCCCGGGCTTCTTTCTCTCGAAGAGGCAACACGTGCGGTCAAAATACGCGACGGTCCACCCCGGGGAGGTCTCGAGAATCTGAGTCAACGCGCCCCGTGCCCCGGTCAACACAAGATCGATGCGACTCGACTCGAGGACCGAGTCGCACCCGTCCCAGAGCTCGAAGACCTCTCTGTAGCGAGCGGCCACGTCCGGGGCGTGGCTTCCCTCTCGGCAATCGAAAAAGGACGGATACCGGGCGGCGAGTTCGTAGAGCGAGCGGCCGCTCCAGGAGTACGGAACGATCAGTCGTGGATTGTCCGGACGGGCCAGCAAGGCACTGAAGGCGCCCTTTGCCGGATGGTCGGCCCGGGATGGCTCCGCCAGCAACGCTTTTCCAGACCGAGGTGGGCAGAGGGAGAGCGCCACGATCGCCAGGAGGATCGGACAGAAACGAGCCAGGATGGAAAGAAGCGCGATCGTCCGACGCGCCCATCGATCTGTGGGTGGTGTTCGGTTTCTCGACAGGGAAAAGCATGACAGAATTCCGCCCAGGTGTGACATGATCAAAACCACAGAGGTGACGGCAAGCGGTCCGATCCAGCGCTGGCTCTGAAAGCCTGACCAGACCAGGACGAGCCATGGGACGACGAGGGCATTGTTTACGGCGCGAGAGAGAACAAGACACGAGACGGCCAAAAGGACGAGCGCCACCAAGAGCCGACCTTGACCGGACCAGAGATCGATCGGGGCATCCTGGGGATCCAAGCCGGCAGCATCGGGCATGAGAGAACCTTTCCATTGTCCCCACAACTCGCAGGAAGTGGTGCCCGTCCCCAGTATCAAGACAAGACCGGAGACAATGGCGCTCGACACAAGGGACTGGAGAGTCGCCCTGAGTAGCCGGTTGTCTTGACCGTCCTTCCACCGATCGAGCGCTGCGCCGACTGAGGCTGCGAGAAGGAGTGCGAGGCCGAATCCAACCCCGGGTGCGAGGAGTGGCCACACGGCGAAAAGCAGAGGGGCGCGAACCCACGCTGCCGGTCTTCGAAAGATCGCGCACACGACAGCGACGGAGGCTATCGAAAACAGATCGATGAGCAGGGTCGGGTCAGGGATGATGAGTCTTGGCAACAAGAGGCAGACGAGCGCGATCCAGACACATCCCTTGCAGATCCAAGGCGGGCCAAGGAAGTCGAGACCGCGCCGGTATGCCCGTTCTCCGGGGTCCAGGCCGGACACGGGCGATCCTTGCTCTTTTTGATGGAGGAGCCAGAACGAGAGACCCAGAATCGCAAGCCCCAGGAACGAAAAGACGAAAGGAACGAGCCTTTGGTTCGCACGATGAAGCCGGGAGAGAGCAACCGCGGTGATTCGTCGAGAGCCGGAGGCGCAACGTGAGGTGGGAGTGAACGACAGAGCTCTCTCATCAAGCTGTAGACGGCCATCGAGGTACCCGTTGCCGACGGCGAGGTAGGCAAAGAGCCGATCGGATGGACTCCCCGTACAAAGGAGAAGCCAGATGACCAGGCCGATCAAAAGCCCAACCGTCCAGGGCACGGTTCTTCCGCTCATCTTGGGGCGACAGTCCATTTGGGGCGACAGTCCATTGTCCAGAGAGGGCCGTCCCATCTCTAACGACGAGAGAGTTCTCGCGACAAAGACGGCCTTCGATCATAGCATGCCTGGATCCTGCGGATGGAGAGGCCGACGCAACAACTCCCGCGCACCTCTCCGTTGAACTGGCTTGAATGCCCTTTAGGGAGTCTAGTTTCAGCCCTTCTTCATCATCAGGGTTAGCCTACTTCTTCCATCCTGATGCCGAAAATCGATCGACTCTGTCAGTCCCTTGATGATGTTCACCCCTAGTTCATCGGGCAGCGGACCACATTCGAGGGGGTTTACCGTCTCCCCGATACTCTCACAGACAATCTCCAGGCTCTCCTTCTTCTCCGAGTAGGCAATGGTCAGGTCCAGGGGCGTCGTGGCCAGACCCGGATGATACACCTGCAGCAGTTCCTCAACCAGCAGCAGCAGATTGCTCCGGGTGTTCTTGGGCAGAATCTGTCTTTCGCAGAAAATTTCGATCTCGGCATTCACAGCGTACAGGTCGTAATCGGGTGAGTTGATGCGGCGATTGAAGCTTCGAATCCTGTCGATGAAGGCCTTTGTCCTCTTCCGTTGCGGATTCTCGAAGATCTGCTGGGGAGTCCCCTCTTCATAAATCAACCCCTCATCCATGTACAAAACCCGATGGGCGACATCCCGGGCAAAGTCCATTTCGTGGGTGACAATCGCCATCGTCATGCCGTCCTTGGCAAGGCGACGGATGACCGAGAGCACTTCGCTGACCATGGTCGGATCCAGGGCCGAGGTCGGCTCATCGAACAGGATGATCTCCGGCTCCATGGCCAGGCAACGGGCAATGGCCACACGCTGTTGCTGCCCGCCGGAGAGTTCATCAGGAAAGCTGCCAACCTTCTCGGCTAGCCCCACCAGCCGGAGCAGCTCCTTGGCCTTCCCTTCCGCTTCCTGTCTCCTCATACCCCGAAGCCTGATCGGACTGAGGGTCAGGTTCTCCAGGACAGAGAGATGGGCAAAAAGGTGAAACGACTGGAACACCATGTTCATCTTCTGGCGGATCTTCGGCACATTGGTCCTTCGGTCCAGGATGTCGACGCCGTCGATGTAGATGGAGCCGTAGCTGGGCTGTTCGAGCAGGTTGAGACAGCGCAGCAGGGTGCTCTTTCCCGTGCCGGAGGGGCCGATGATGGCAATGACCTGACCCTTGCTGATCTCCAGGTTGATGTCCTTCAATACGACAAGTTCGCCAAACCTTTTGGAGAGATGCTCCACCCTTATCATCGCGTTTGTCATCGCGCGCCAACCAGCTTCCTCTTGAACTTGGGGTCTGTTCTTCGCTCGAGATACTCCAGCGGCTGCATAAGCAGCCACGAAATGCCAAAGTAGAGGAGTGCCACCATGATCAGCGGAAAAAATGCGTCGAAGGTGCGGCTCCGGATGATGTCGCTGGCCTTGGTCAGGTCCTGCACGGCGATGTAGCCGACAATGGAGGTCATCTTGACCAGGGAGATGAATTCCCCCTTGAAGACAGGAAGAATGCGACGCACGGTCTGTGGCATGACGATCAGGACAAAGGTGCTGAACTTGGTAAAGCCCATGGCGATGCCGGCTTCGGTCTGACCTTTGTCCACGCTCTCGATGCCGGACCTGAAGATCTCCGACACATAGGCGGCGAAATTCATCCCAAACGCGACCACGGCGACAAGGGTCGGGTCGATGTTGACCGAGGCAAACACGACATAGAAGATCAGCATCAGCAACACCAGCACCGGGGTTCCCCGAAGGATTGAAATGTAGAACCTGGCGGGGAGATTCAGCATCTTGTTCGTCGACATCCGCATGTAGCAGACCAGCGCCCCCAGAAGGGTGCCGAACAGGGTGGAGAGGATGGAGATGATCACCGTGGTTTTTAGTCCATCCCAGATCAGAAGATAGCGTTTCTCCTTGAGGATATTGCTCTCGAAGCTGGCGACGAGGTTGGCGAAGAATGCCGGGACCTTCGATTCGGCGTGGACAATGACTGCGGAAGTTACAATATTTTTCTTCAGGGCAAAGGCGTTGGTCCCCATTTCGTAATAGGGGTCGGAGAAATGGATTCGCTTCTTTCGTTCGTCGGTAATGAACATGGAGCTGGTGTTCGTATCGATCTTTCTGGACGCGATCGCGGCAATCAGGGCGCCGAACTCCATGTCCGCAAGCTTGCACTCCTTTCCGAGAGACGCCGCGAATCTCTGCGCAAGCTCAATGTCGAAGCCGATCGGTCTGCCGTCCTTGACCACGGTGAACGGCAGGCCCAAGTCGCTGACAATGCCGACCACCAGCACGCCGTTTCCTTTGGCCGCGGCAATGTCGGGCATGTGGGTCTCCCCCTTCTTCATCCAGCGATCGAGCATGTCGTCGTACACGCCGTCCTGCCTGATCTGCCGGAGAAAACGGTTGAATTGGTCCCGCAGCTGGGCATTGTCCTTATGAAAGCCGGCTCCTATGGGAAACCGCTGAAGCGCTTCGCCGAGCACGCCCAAGTCACTGTCGCTTCGCAGCAGGACTCGAAGCGGATCACTATCATGCAGTGCCGCATCGGCCTTTCCGGACTTGACCGCCAAGGCAAGGTCAGAGGGGGATTTGTACTGAAGCACTGTGGCATTGGGCCAGGTTTTGACCGCAAACGCCTCCTGCGCCGAGCCGAGCAGAACACCGATCCGCTTGTCCGCAAGATCGGCCGGCGAGGCGAGTTTTGCCCCGGCCGATGCCGGAGCCTGGCCCCCACTCCCCATCTCGCCGCAGCCAGTCATGACAGTGGCAAGGATCAGGCTCGCGAGCACTGTGACGACGATTGCACTTTTCATTTGCCGGCTCCCGACGAGACTATTCCCTGACCAGAGCCGCAATGCCGCCGACGTAATACGGTTCCGAGAAGAGCACCTTTTTGGCCCGCTCTTCCGTGATGGTGATGCAGGCGGCAATCATGTCGACCTTTCCGGCAATCAGCGCCGGGATCATGGCGCCGAATTCCATATTGACGATTTCGAGCTTCATATCGAGCTTTTGGGCGATCAGCTGGGCAAGTTCGACATCAAAGCCGACAACCTTCTGGTTAGCGTCAACGAACGAAAACGGCTCTGTGATCGCTGCGGTTCCAAGCCTCAACACTCCCTTGGTTCCGGTCGTAACAATGTCCGGCATTGTTCCGGGATTTCCCGTCTTGGGAAGCCAGCGCTTCAGCATGGCGTCATAGGTTCCGTTCTTCTTCAGCTCACCGATGACAGAATCGATCGTTTTCTTCAGTTCCTGTTTATCGAGTTGCACGGCAAAGCCGTAGTTGTCCTTGGTGATCATCTCGGGCAGCACGACCAATCCGCTGTTCTTTGCCGCGATGTTTTTCAGGATCGGTTCGTCGTAGGCGGACGCATCGGCCTTGCCGGCTTTCACCGCCATGGCGGTGTCCAGCACGCTGTTGAAATACTTGAATGTGGCCTTGGGAAATTTCGACAGTACCAGCTTGTCGGCAGCGGTTCCTGTCGGAACGGCAAATTCCTTGGTTTCGAGCTGCTGCAGCTTGGTGATCTTCTCCCGCTCGCCACAGCCGGAACTGAAGATCGCCAGACAGAGCAGCAGCACGAGCGAAGGTCCCAGTGCCGCCAGCCCGGTTCCGGTCCGTTGACAACCAGATGGATTCGTGGCTTGGTCCTGTGTCGAAATCTCCATTGTTGCCTCTCCCTGAATATTGTCGGAGCCTCGGCCGACGCCCAATTTCCGGAGCATTATCCCATATCCGAGTTCTTCCTGTCAGCGAGAGGCCGGACGAATCGTGTCGTGGCTCGAGAGAAGTTTCCGCCTCACGAATGCCACATCAGGCCAGAACTCCTGGCGGAGACGGCTGAGCCTCTCACCGAGCACTTTTGCCGAAATTCGCGACGACTGGTCCATAGAACTGCCAGCAGGCGAATGTGAAGTTGTAGTTTTCGCCGGCGTCGAACTCGTGTTACCGTCCTTCATGTATCCATTGTATCCTTGCGGATCGCTGTCACTCACCTGTCGATTCTTCCTAAGTGATGCAATATATCTCCCCCTCCCCCGGGCCTGCCCCAGAGCATATCGTCGGCCGGCTCCTCCATGCGGCCAGGACCGACCCGACCGGAAGGGTTGTGGGCTGGGTGGCCCTGATCGTCCTGGCCGTATTGGGGACGTCCACCTTGGTGGTCCAAGTGGATCACCTGAGAGCCCCTCAGGTGTACGACCGGGACTTCGTCCAGGAGTACCTGCTGGCCCGCGCAGTGCTGAGCCGTGAGAACCCGTACGCGCTCACGGCCGTCGAGCTGGCCAGACGCCACCTGCCGAAGGCCGTTACCTTGCCCCACCCGATCCCCCACCCTCCTGCAGTGGCCCTGATGGTCACGCCGCTGGGGCTGGTGAGCTACGAGACCGCGGCTTGGGTGTGGTTCGTGCTGGAGCTGGCCATGCTGGCCGTCCAGGTGTTCCTCGTGCTCCTGCTGGCCGGCACCGAGCATCCGCTACGCCTCGGGCTGGTGGCCTTCCCGGCGCTCCTGCTGTGGACGCCCGTGTGGGAGGATCTGCTTCACGGCCAGCTTTCCCTTCTGGTAGCCGCGCTGGTGGTCGGGAGCTGGGCCGCATTCCGAGTGGGATGGGAGCGACTGGCAGGAGCGCTCCTGGGGCTCTCGGTTTCCGTGAAGCTCCTCCCGGCTGTGATCGTGGCCTACTTCGCCCTCGAGAGACGGTGGCGCGTGGTCGGGTGGGCGATCCTGACCGCGGTGGTCACCACCGCCCCGGCAGTCTGGGTCATCGGGGCGGAGGGCGTGCGGAGCTTCGTCCAGAACGGACTCCCGGCCGCGGCGTCGTGGCGCGGCGCTGAGGGAAATCACGCTGTGGTCGCTCCGGTGTGGCGTCTGTTCGCGGGCTCCCAGGCCATCGCTCCGGTCATCGACTGGCCCTTTGCCGCAGGGCCGGTCTCCTCCCTCATGGCCGTTGCGGTACTGCTGGTCGCGGGGCGGGGGGTGGTCGCTGAGAGAGACCCGGACGTCCGGTTCTCGATTGCCGTTTGCGGCATGCTCCTGGCCGGCCCGTTGACCTGGCAGCACTACTTCGTGGTCCTGCCTTGGCCACTCGCCGTGCTCCTCAAACGACTCGACGATCGCGACTGGCCCGTGACCGAGGGCAACATGTATCTGCTTTCGTTTCTTCTCGTGACCCTGCCCGTCGGGGTCTTGATGGCACCGGCCCGGGCCCTAGGGGTCATGGCGGCCAGAGGCGTGAACGCGCCGTTTCCGGGCTGGATCGGGGTCGGACTCCTGGGGTTCACGGCCGGGCCAGTGCTCCTCCTCTGGCTTCTCCTCGGAATCAGCTCTCGCAGGACCTCTTCACGAGCTGCTGGACCGGCATCTGACCCACGGTCCTCAGAATCCGGCGAGTCGCCTGTCTGGCAGAGCCACGGGAACCCGTAGTACCGGGTGGAACGCGGGTGGGCGGTCGTGCGGAGGGTTCGGCGCTATCGCGAGGACGGCCCCAGAGACACGAGGACTCGCTCGATCCTGCCGCTGGAATCGATGGTCGACGTGTCTCACTCCGAAAGGAGAGCCTCACCAAAAACAGTGGGCATAATTCCTCGGAATGACCGGTAGCGTATTATGGAGAGACAACAAGGAGAGCCCCACTTGCTCGATCAGGCCGCTGCCGTGAAGCCGTCGGATGAGGTATTGGCCGCCCTCTTGATACAGGACGATCAGAGTGCGTTTGAAGAGCTCGTCCGACGCTACCACCGCAGGGTGCATGGGATCTGCTACCGGATGACCGGATCTGTCCAGGAGGCGGAGGACCTCTCCCAGGAGACCTTCCTCCGCGTCTTTCGCTATCGCTCGAGTTACCAGTCTGGCCGGGCATTTCGTCTCTGGCTCGATCGGATCTGTGTGAACGTCTGTGTCTCGCACAAGGATCAGATGCGGCAGCGCGGCTCAGTGGTGTCCCTGGGGTCCGGCAGCGCAGACCTTCCGGCCGAGGCAGGAGCAGGAGGAGGCGAGCGCCAGGACCCTGAGGCCCGGGCGGGCATGTCCGAGCTCGTGCAGTCAGTACAGAAGATAGCGGTGACGCTTCCCCTCCCGTACCGTGCCGCACTTGTCCTCCGCGCCTTCGCGGGGTTGAGCTACCAGGAGATCGCGGACGTGCTGAGGTGTTCGGTGGGGACCGTGATGTCTCGGCTCAGAAGGGCTCGAATCAACGTGCGCAACCACCTGAGGGATCGGCCATGAACACGTGCGTGGACGTACGTAGCCAACTGTCGCTCTACCTGGATGGAGAATTGGGACCGGTGGAGCGAGACCGCGTGCAGGCCCACCTGGACAGATGTGCTGACTGCCGCACCATCAAAGAGGAGCTTTCGATCGCGGACACGGCATTGGGACCGGACATTGAGCCGGCGCCGGCACCGGGCGAGACCGAGGAGTTCATCGCGCGGTTGCGAGGCCGGATTGCTCAGGAGTTGAAGCCGAGGGTGCCCCCTCTGGTCCTCTTGCGAACGCCGCCGCGGGCCTGGAGCTGGAGGTTCGCCGTGGCAGGACTTGCGACTGCTGCCGTGTTGGCGATCTGGATGTGGAAGGGAGGACTCTCCGGTCGGTTGGCAACGACTCCGATAGGTCCATCCTCTTCTCTGGCCGCACGGACCGCTGCGCCGTCTGTGCGGGAACGACCGAGCGAGCCAATCCATGCGACTGGGCCCGCTCGAGCGCCTGCGGCCCTCTCCGTCGTGATCCACAGGATGGAGCAACTGGATGAAGGCGTCAACGAGTTGAGCCGATCGATCGATGCGTTCAGTCAGCAGGCAAAGGCTGAGTCGCGCCAGCGGGCGCAGGAGTTCACTTCGCGGAGGTTCCTCCAATGGAAATAGTATTTGGTCGATCCCCGTACCTGATTCTCGCAACGCTGGTCTCGATTCTAGGAGCAGTACACACCGCCTGCGCCAACGGTCGCCTGGTCGTGACCTCTGGTCCTGTCGCTGCATCGGGGGGGGGCTCTACGAGACCGGCACCGACGCACGACGAACCGCCAGGTGACCTCGAGATCAGTTACCAACGAGTCGAGGTGGAGATCCAAAATCACGCTGTCGTGACCAAGGTCCGGCAACAGTTCAGAAACCACACCCAGCGAGTGCTGGAAGGAGAGTATCTCTATCACCTGCCTCCGGAGGCGAGCCTCTCCGGCTTTGCGATCTGGGACGGAGACGATCGGGTGGCCGGGGTCATCAGACGTCGAGAGGACGCCCGTGAGGTCTACGATCACATCGTCCGGCAGCAACGTGACCCCGGCTTGGTCGAACAGGTCGGGGACACTCTCTTTCGGGCGAAAGTCTTCCCCATCCCTCCCCTCGCGGACAAGAAAATCGAGCTGGAGTACCGGGAGATGCTGCCGGTGGAATCGGGCTTGGCCATGTACCGGTTCCCGCTCGTGACCGACTGCAACCCGCCGCAACAGCTTCGGGAACTGGTCGTCACCGTTGCGCTTCGAGATGGCAGTGAGATCGGGGCAGCCTGGTCTCCGATGCCGGGCGTAGCCGTCCACTACCATAATGCCCATCATGTGAACGCGAGCTTCGAAGGGGCTCGTCTGACTCCGACCCAGGACTTCCAGCTCTTCTACCAGGTCCGGCGTCCGGCAAACGGCCTGCGTTTACTGGCGCACAGAACAGGAAACGATCCTGGGTATGTGATGCTATCGGTCTCACCTCCAGACGGGGGGCTTCCGGCGCGAGCCAAGGAGGTCGTGTTCGTCGTTGACACTTCCGGAAGCATGGAGGGATCCAGGCTCCAGCAGGCGCAGAGGGCGCTGAAGTTCTGTCTGGGGACGCTCGAGCGACAGGACCGACTGGCGATGGTCCGCTTCTCGAACGAGGTCCAACGGCTAACCGACGCGCTCGTCCCGTGTGATGACGACCATCTGCTGCAGGCCCGTCAATGGGTCGACGGGCTAGCCGCAAGCGGTGGCACCGACCTGCACGGCGCGTTGGTGGCAGCGCTGCGGAGCTTTCCCCCCGTCCCGGGAGGTCCGCATCTGCCACGCTACGTCGTGCTCCTGACGGATGGGGTGCCTACCCTCGGGGAAACGGACCCGAGCGTGATCCAGAAGGCGGTGCGGGAGGCAAACACAGTTGGTGTGCGGATCTTCACGTTCGCAACCCACGAGGCTGTCGACTCTCACTTGCTGACCTGCATTGCGCGCGAAAACCGGGGCGAGGCGATCTCCGTGGGCCCTGGTGACGACATGGAGACCGAGCTTCCGATCTTCTTCGGCAAGCTCACGACGCCTCTCTTCGAAAATGTGCGGCTCGACTGGGGCGAGCTCAAGGTCGCGCAGGTGCATCCGCGCACGGTCCCGCACTTCTATCTTGGCCGCCAGGTCACGATCGTGGGTCGATACACCGCCCCCGGCAAGGGCCGCGTGCGGCTCACCGCCAAGGTGGAAGGCAAGCCGGTGGCCTACGAACTGGACGCGACGCTGCCGGAGCAAGATCCGGAAAACCTTTTCATTGAGAGGCTCTGGGCCCAGCGCGAGGTGGACTTCCTCCTGGCACAGGCGCCGCGGGAGCAGCTCCACGAGGAGCTCCAGTCCGAGGTCGTCCGGCTCTCGATCGCGCACTCGTTCGTGACGCCGTTCACCTCGTTCATCGCCATTCCCGAGAAAGAGAAACGCATATTGCCGGAGGAGCTCAGGCGCAAGCTGGAGCGCCACGAACAGGCGCAGACCCGGCCGGTGGTCCTACCAGCAGGATCAGGTCGGTTCGGTTTCCGGTTCGACACGGAGACGGAATTGAACAAGGTCTTCAAAACCATAGCCGATTCTGGGAAATTCGGGATCGTCCTGGACCCGGGCGTTCGCGCGAAGATGACGCTCGAGCTCGATAACGTCGAGCCGCTGGTGGCCATGTACCTGGTCGCCAACCTCCACGGGCTCAGAGTAAGGAAGTACGAGATGGCGAGTGGCTACCAGGTGGCTACCTACGTGATCGCGCCCTCCGACACGATCGAAAGGGCCTTCGAGAGATGTAACACGCAGACGGTTCGACTGAAACGGGCCAAGGCCGAGGATGTGGCGTCCATGCTTTCCAAAAATCTGGGCAAGGATGTCACCCTGGGAGTCGAGCACGATTCCAGGACCAATTCTCTGGTCATGAGGGGGAGTCCTGAGGATCTGGGACGAGCCCAAAGGATCATTGAAGACCTCGACCATGGATCGGATCCGAACTCCAAGGTGGGAAGTATTTGTACCGGTTTCAGATCAGTTTTGAGATCGGATCCGGATTTTGACACTTCCGAAGAGACTCCAACCGGCCACGGCCGCGCCAATCGTCGTCGTTCATCGTCCGCCCGCCGCGGAGCAAGCCGGGACGGGGCATCCGGTAGCGGACCGTTCGCAGACATTCCCCCCGGCCATTGGACCTACGAGGCCATCCAGAAAATTGCGGAATCGGGCGTCCTGCAAGGCTGGGACAATCGTTTCCACGGACACAAGGTCGTCAACCGTTACCAGATGGCCGTGGTTGTCGCACGGATGAAGGACCGTCAGAAGGTTTTGGAGAAGGACGGACGCACGGTCACACCGGCGGAAAAGGCCCGTTTCGCCGCGCTCCAGGCAGAGTTCTCCCCGGAGCTTGCGATGCTCTATGGGAAGTCAGATCCGGTTCGTGCCTCGAGGGTCTCGCCGGTGCCTGCTCATCCTCTGACCACGGACATTCGATCCGCTGATTCAGACGACGGCATGGACCAACGCTGGCGTTCTCTGCGCAGTCGGGTCTCTGCAGCCCGAGGCGAGTCACGGCTGCTGCGCGCTCTCGTCCAGAACCTCGAACTTCTGGTGAGCGGGAAACCGTCCGTTGAGCTCCGGCCCGTGATCGAGCGCTTCGGGGTGCAGCCTTCGCTCGTGCGCGGCGGTGAGCCGGCTTGCATCAGCCTCACGATCGGCTACCCGGCAGGCGCTCGCCCCAAGGTGAGCTGGCGCGACCCGGAAGGTTACGAGCTGGCATCGCAAGAGGCCCCGGCTGACGGGGTCGCGCCCCCGGCGCCTG
>Ga0074195_1002262_pt1 | contig 22330 bp, 25 predicted proteins | sample EPASupsiteHSE623_FD_64525 | JGI IMG/M metagenome (GOLD analysis project Ga0074195, IMG submission 64525) | Bioremediated contaminated groundwater from EPA Superfund site, New Mexico - Sample HSE6-23 | ecosystem: Environmental > Aquatic > Deep subsurface > Groundwater > Contaminated ...
AGAGGCGGGCGGTTCGGCTTACCTTACTTCTCTTATAAACACCGTGCCCACCGCCACCCATGTATTAAATTACGCCAAAATAGTAAGGCAAAAAAAGATTTTAAGAGATTTAATTTCCGCTTCCCAAGAAATAGGGCTTTCTGCTTTTGACGAGGCAGAAGAAGTGGACATTTTGCTGGATAAGGCAGAAAAAACCGTATTTGATATTGGGCAAAGGGCGTTAACACAAACTTTTATTCCCATTAAAGATATTTTGCCCGAAACCTTTGAAAGACTGGATATGCTTTCAAAACATCACGGAAGTTACCGCGGAGTGCCTACCGGATTTAAAGATTTAGACAACAAGCTTTCCGGCTTACAAAAGGGCGACTTGGTAATTTTGGCTGCCAGGCCCGGCATGGGAAAAACTTCTTTGGCTTTAGACATTGCCAGAAATGTGGCAGTGCACGAAAATAAGCCGGTTGGAATTTTTAGCTTAGAAATGGGAAAAGACCAAATTACCGACAGATTAATTGCCTCAACAGGAAACATTGACTCGTGGCATTTACGAACCGGTCAATTAAAAGACGACGACTATTCAAGAATTCAGCACGCAATGGGCATTCTTTCTGACGCTCCAATTTATATTGATGATGCGGGTTCTGTAAATATTCTTCAAATGAGGGCAATGGCAAGAAGGCTTCAGGCGAGCAAGGGGTTAAGCTTGCTGGTGGTTGATTATTTGCAGTTAATGCAACCTATGAACAGATATGCTTCGCCGGTACAGCAAACAACAGAAAATTCAAGAGCTTTAAAAATTTTGGCAAAAGAACTAGATGTTCCTGTGCTGGTTTTGTCACAGCTGTCTCGAGCTGTTGAACAGCGGGTTCCGCAAATTCCAAGGTTGGCTGATTTAAGAGAATCGGGAGCCATAGAACAAGATGCCGACGTTGTAATGTTTATTTACAGAGAAGATGTGTACAACGAAAATAGTTTAAACCCGGGAGTAGCAAAAATTTTAATTGAAAAACACAGAAACGGACCGCCCGGATATGTTGAATTATATTTTGAAAAACAGCGCATAAGTTTTAGAAACCTTGAAAAAGGAGAATACAACACAGAGAATTAATTGCATTAATTCTCAGTAAATTTTCAATTATCAATTATCAATTTTCATTGAATGTTTCATTGTATCATTGATTCATTTATTGAAAATTGGAAATTGTAAATTGGTAATTATTAAAATGTCGTCTATTGAAAAACTTATAGATATTTTTAAAAAGTTCCCCACGGTTGGCCCAAGAACAGCCGGCCGTTTTGTTTATTATTTAATTAAACTTCAAAAAGACCAAATTGATGAATTATCAAACGCCTTGCAGGAATTAAAAAATAAAATAAAATTATGCCGAATGTGCTTTAACCCATTTGAGCCCTTCGACGCGACTCAGGACCTTCGGCCCTTCGACACGGCTCAGGACAAGTCAGACAGCGATCTCTGCCCAATATGCCAAAATCCGGCAAGAAATAAAAATTTGCTTTGCATAGTTGAAAAAGAAGCTGATTTATTATCAATTGAAAATACAAAAAAATATAACGGGTTTTATTTTATTTTAGGAGGAACTTTGGCTATGATGAGAAAAGAAGATATTGATAACTTAAGAATTGAGCAATTAAAAGAAAGAGTAAAAACCGGAAACTTTTCAGAAATAATAATTGCCTTAAATTCTACACCCGAAGGAAAAGCAACTTCAATGCTAGTTGAAAGGGCGATAAAAGAAATCTGGCAAACAACAAAAACCGAAGGTCCTGAGTCGCATCGAAGGGCCGAAGGTCCTGAGCCACAGCGAAGGATCACACACCTTGCAAAAGGAATTCCTGTTGGCGGAGAGCTTGAATATGCCGACGAAGAAACTTTAGAATCAGCATTTGAAGGCCGAAAATAAAAACCCCCAATCGCTCAAACAGGTCTGAGCGATTAAAAAATGCCCTAAATTGCCTTATAAAACACCTGCTGGCCCACTTTACCCACCTGCTTTACCTTGTTTTCTGCTTCCAAATCGTCTAAATATCTCCTTATTGTGGCGCTTGAAAGACCCAGCGATTTTGCCGCCTCTTTATTGTTTATTTTGCCTTTTGATTTAATTAAATCAAAAATTTTTTGTTGGGCATGCTCTTTTTTTTCCTGCAACTTTTGATTATATTCTGCCAACCCCTGACCAAGTTCTGCATACTCGTCTTTCTCTTTTGCCAAGGCTTTGGCTTCCCTATCGCTTTCTTTTTTATCCTGATATAGCTTATACACCCAACCCCCAAGCCCCACAATAACCAAAACTAAAACAATATAATAAACCATATGAATTTATGAGCAAGGCGATTAAATTCATCTTGAGCCCTCGCAGGGCGAAAGATATACCTTACTCTGCTTAATTATTTTCAAATTGAATTATATTTAGACCTTTTTCTTCAATCTCCTTTTTCTGCCCAAAATCATCAAGCTTAAAATTTAAAATAAAATCGACTTTTTTCTCAATTTTTCTGCCCGTATACTCTTTTGTCTCAGGGTTCCATTCCTCCAAAACCAAAGTGTCGCCCTCTTTTACACTAAAATCAGCTACTCTTACCTCAAACCTCTTTTTGCCCGAAGATACGAGCTCAAAATATTCAGGCCAAATTTTCTTTTTTGTTACTGCCATAATTATCTCTTATTTATTTTTTATTCTTTTTATAGCTAATTTAGCAATTTCAAGTCTTAACTCAGTAAAAATTTTGATGCCGAGTATATCTCTAATCTCTTCAGTAATTCTATCAATATGAACGTTAGCCCCTTCATCATCAATCGCTTTTTCGTGGCCTAAAACATGACCAAAAGACCTATAAATTTCATCTATTATATCACGTCTTTTTTCTTCATGGGGATAGTCCTCTCTTGTCATATCAATATAACTTTTTTTTGCTCCTATATTGATTAAAGCTTGTTCAAATGGCTGCAGAGCTTCTTCGATTTCTTTTGTCAACCAGGCTGCATATTTAATTCTAATTTTCACTAAATCACTGCCAATATTTAATGTATTTTGAGACGGGCCTTCTCTTATCATTTCCTGAATGCCTTCCTTTGCCCTTTTTATGTAGTCTTCACAAAATAAAACATGCTTATCGTATACTACATCAGCCATATGTGTGGCTGTTCCTAAAATAAAGTCTTGTTCTTTATTTTTTAATTCAACTTTTTTTCTGTAATCCTCTGAATCTCTCAATATTTGATAAAGAGCAAAAAATAAAGCCCCGACACCTGGAAATGTTAATATTCCTTTTAAAATTTCATTGGTAGTTAGAATAAAAGCTGCAACAGATGAAACCAAAAAAATTATAAAACATAAAACATAGACATACCAATTTATATTCTTATAATTTTCCACAAATTTATTCTTCAATTAATTTTTGATAAAAGGCTCCTGACCCCTTTATTCCTTTATTCTAATTATTCCTTTATTCTAATATTCTAACACTTATATTTTTCTTCAATTTCTTACGGCTCAAATCTTCGTAGATGATCTATAACTAATTTACTATGGCTCTTTACGTCGCCTTCAACCTGAGAATATGCCCATGATTCGCTATTTAGTCGGCCCGTTATTGCATTAAGTATCTTTTCCAACACATCAAATAGCGCTTTAATTTCTTCTCCGCTAATGGGTGACATTTCTGGTTTTTTAATATCGTCATGCGCAAGCCATTTGTTGCGATAGGTATCCAACTTTTCTAATGTATCCTTATGCTTGTTAAGCATATCTTTTATCGTTATTAATTCATTATAATCCATACCTTTGTATTCTTGAGCCAATGTTTCGAGAAAAGCACGAGGTTGATTTTGGTTGTATTCTTTGAATGCGTCAACGGTTAAACTTTTGAGATTACTCTCGGTAAAGTTTAAAATTTTATCGATATGAAGTGATTGTTTTGAAGAATCAAACATTTTCGCAAGTTCCAAGAAAAAATATATACGTAAGGCTTCCTGCGCTATCCCAAAAAAGTTATTGTATCTGCTAATTGTTTTTGCATTTTCTTCGGCTTCGGACTGACCAACAATATTTATTGCAATAATCTCTAGAAATCCCTCATATGCATAAAAGGCGCTAATTGCACGGAAATATCTATGATGCATTTCCTTGCTGTAATCCATCAAAGTTTTAAACTCTATAAATTTATTTTTCTCATTTGTCATTTTCTCCATTTTTATTTTTCAATTAATTTTTATCCAAATATATCTTTTTTAACCGAAAATAATTTTCCGTTTCAAATCTGCTCAACAAAATCTGCAAAACAAACAAAGCTTCCCTTTTTAATGGGTTCGTTTTTCTGAATTTTTTATTATGCGTCTCCGCAGTAATAAATTCCCATTCCCGATCAAAATTAAATTTTTCCATTTTTTTTATTTCTCAATTAATTTTTCCATTGGGCAAAGACCGCCCAAACTTTCGTGGGGAAAATAATTCCATACCCCATTAACAACTTGCATCACAGCGTTAAGTTTATTAAAATCAGTGATTTTACTTGAAAAAATATCTATTAAGTTATTAAAATCTTTTTGATCATTCTCAATAAAAACTATCTCTTTAATTTTTCCGAAAGTGATATTAATTTCATAATATTCTATAATTTCTCTAATTTGTAATTCTATTTCCTTGCGCATCTCTTCAATGCTTTTGGCAATAATCTTTAATTCATCCCCATCTTTTAAAATATCATCATCTTTCGGCAGTTTTTTATTCAACAAAAAACCAAGCGTTCCAGGAAAAAACTTTTTGGTGATAAAAGGATAAGAATTAAAGATAAAATTTAAAAACATGGGGAAGTCTAAATTTTCAGAGACAACCGATTCTTCAAAATCCTTCCCCGTAATTTTTTTTAATTCTTCATCGTAAATTACCTTAACCTTAATAGCTTTTAATTTTTCCACATTTTTATTTCTTTACCCGTCCGTAGCCTTTCCTTGTCCGTTTAAAGCGTCTTACGAAGGAAGGGGTGCAGGAGGGTCAATTAATTTTTTATCTCAATAAAATTTCGAAATTATTAGCTTCGGCTTCTTTTTCTAGTAAACTAATGGTTGCCTTTTGCGCTACATTTAAATTATATTCCTTATATTTTCTTCCGGTTGTAAGTTTCAAAACTGGAATTGAATCGTGTTTTTTCCCGTTTAACTTTGTATCAACTAAGTTAGTAAATAGAATCATTTTTATCAAGCCGTCTTTTATATCTTCTATTGATGGCAAAGTGCCATTTTGACTATGTTTTCCTTCAACTAAATATAATTTATTGTTTTTTAGCTTTACTTCATCAACGGTAAAAAAATAATTTCCTCCTAAAAAATTCTTAATGGTTATTATCGCTTTTAATCCAGATAAATTCTCTTTAGGCTGCACAGTTAGTCTTTCCCTTATTTGGGCTTGTTCAGCTAATAAGCGAGAACTTTTCATAAATTCATTTTTGTCGCCAGCAAGTTTGAGTATTTTTTTGTCAGCAGATTTTTCAGAATGCATTTTTACTTTTAATTTTTTAGAAATTTTAGCATAGCATGTTAATGCTTTCCTCCCCATTTTTCCTATATTATCAATTTGCGACAAATTCCAATGCAATGCATCTGATTGATAAGATAAAATATTATTAATCTGCTTATGGATATAATCTAAATCGAAACGTTGTTTTGTAATTTTTTGCTTATATCTTTTACTTTTTTCTGCTGTGCAATAATAAGCTACAATTACATATATCCCCAACAGACTCATCAAAGAAATTGTATCCCATTGCAAAAAATCTCTATCACCCTCCAATCCCTCATCTTTATAAACAGGAATTATTGTAACTTTTTTGCCGGCGAATGATAGAGTATCATAAACCCTAGCATAAGGATACGAACGAGTGCGTTTTGCAGAGACCCACCAACTCAATGCAATTTTATTTTCTCTATCAATTTTTAATATAAAAGATGCTGACGAGTCCAGCGCTTTTTTCAAATTTTTTAAATCGAACTCTTCGAGCTTGTGACAAAGAAAGGGTTTATATTTTATTTCTTTTATATTAGCTAATAGATCCATATTTTTCTGATTCACGATAAATAATTTCTAATTTATCATCTTTATTATTGTTTAGGTTTTGGGTTCCTCCAAATCCTAACTTTTCTTTAATTATCGGAACGAGAGATTTCTTTATTTCCAACCCTATGCTATTTCTACCTAATTCACGAGCTTTTTTCATTGTTGTTCCGCTTCCAGTGAAAGGATCAAGAACTGTTTCTCCCTTATAGGAAAAAAGTTTTATTGCCCTGTATGGCAATTCTTCTGGGAAAGCCGCAATATTTTTTTCTAAGGGTGAACCAGGCATAACATTATTCATATCCCAAAGGGTCATGTACCATTTTTTACCTTGAATTTCTTTTGTATCAACTTTTGATTTTTCCCGAACATCTTTAGATATTGAACGATAATCAAACCTGCCCTTCTGAAAAATTATTATACTTTCCAGCAGGTTATCTGGGTAAAAATACATGGGGTATGGGTTTTGCAAAATTACTCCACTGCGGCGACTTATTCGCAGATAACCTTCTGGTTTTTTCCAAATTAGTCTATCTCTATATCTAAAGCCCGCTTGTTGAAAAATTTTTATTGCATCCGCAGTAATTGGATATTTTTCTCCGTCAATTAACATGTCGTCGATATTTAAAAAAGCGATTCTTCCGTCCTGCAAAACTCTGTATGTTTCTTCGGCGAATTTTTTAAGCACTCCGAGATATTGTTCATAACTTTTGAACAAGCCTTTATAATCAAAAGGGGCGTTAAAATAAGGGGGCGAGGTTACCATTAAGTGGACACTCCCATCTGGTATCTCCGCCATGCTCATACAGTTGCCTACTATTAATTTGTGACTGGTTGCAGCAACAACGGGTTGTGCATATTTTTTAGTTTCGATCAGTCCTTCTACAACAGCATCTTTTATTCCTTGATTTTTGGACAGTTTACTTCTGATTTTTTCTTTCTGGGTTTTATAGATTACTTTTTTTGGTTTTTTCTGCGGCCACTTTTTGGTAATAATTCCGTGTTTTGTTTTGCTAAAGCTAACACTTCCGCGAAGCTTCTTTTTCGCCTCTTTTAATGATTTTTTATTTTTATGTTTTACCTTTGCCATATTTTTTATTATTTTCTCTTGAATTTTCTAATTATAAATACCCTGGCGATTAACTATTTTTAATAAGTTTGTATTTTTTGTTTCTATAAACAATCTTAAATTTTTTGGTTTCTTGGTCAAGGGCGTGCAATTCTCCTTTTATTCTAAAATCGGTCCGTTTGACATAGCAATGGCCCTGAAATTCCACCTCGCCATTTTCCCTTCTGTCAAAATATATCTCCCCGGATTTGTTGTTTATTATTGCAAAGCACCAATACATAATTTTTTATTTTTCATGTTTAAAAATTACCGGTCATAAGACATATTTCCTCGACTTTCAATTTCCTCAATCTCAACTACTTTTTTGGGTTCGTTCATAAAATAGACAATTCTATACGGACGAAGAACAATTTTCCGCTTATGGCTATATCTACCTTGCATATGAACACCCAAGTACGGATTGATTTCAAGCTCTCTAAGCTTTTCCACAATTTTTAACCGCCAATTTTGCGGAAACTTCTTTACCACTTTCCTAACACATGTTGGGACATAAACATAATACATTCCCATATTATTTATTTCTTTCTTCTATTAACATTGTAAGACTTTTTGGCTTTATCTCTTAGTACCAAGCTATTTGCGGGTCTAACTATACCTAACTCTTTTTCGAACTCCTGCAGGGTGACATATTCGTCGCGAGCAATCTCATCCTCGGCCTTTTTAATTTTAGCGGTAAATTTCGGGTTTTTTGCTAATGCCAAATCCTCCATCAAGGATTCGTATTCCTCAGCGGACATAACGGCCATCTTAGCTTTACCGTTTTCAGTAAAAAGATAATGATTGCCATGTTTTTGAATTTTTTCGGCGATGTCGAAAATATTACTTCTGGCCTCCGTGATAGAAATAATGTTCTTTATTTTTATAGTCATGGTTTTGTTTATATTAATTATTATACTATATGTACATAATAGCGTACATCAAGCACCCGTGTCAATAGCAAACTTAAATTAATTTGTTTTCTTTAAAGCTGTATGGCACTTTGTTTTTGGCTATTATCACGTGGTCTAAAACTTCTACGCCCATTATTTTGCCTGCCTCTATTATTCTCTTAGTAATTTCTAAATCGTCTTCTGACGGCTCATTATCCCCCGATGGATGATTGTGGGCTAAAATTACAGAACAGGCATTTTGTTTTAACGCTTCCTGAAAAATTTCACGGGGATGAATCAAACTCGCATTTAATGTGCCAATAAACATTGGCTTTTTATGAAGAAGTTCGTTTCTGGCGTTAAGAAAAAGAGCCATTAAATGCTCTCTTGTTTTGTCTCGCATATAGACAACCTGAGCCAAAACATCTTCAACAGAATCAATTTTTGGCAAACTTTCGTCTCTTACTTCCAATGCTCTTTTTACTAATTCTTGAGAGGCTAAAATGGTGCAGGCTTTAGCCGGACCTATCCCTTTGATTTTTGCCAAATCATCATATTGTAAATTTAATAATCTTTTTTTAGAACATTTTTTTAAAATTTGGCTGGCAACTTCTATCACATTTTTTCCTTTAACGCCTGTGCCTAACAAAATAGCTAAAAGTTCTTCATCTTTCAAATTTTGAGGGCCTTTTGAGATTAATTTTTCTCTTGGCCGTTCAATTTTAGCTAAATCTTTTATTTTCATATTTTCTTAATTAAATCACTTTCGGAACGGGTTTGCAAGGACGCAAATGGCGGGGAAAAAGCTCAAAAGCCCCCGCCGAAGGCGGGGGCTTTTCAATCGCTCAAACAGGTCTGAGCGATTCATTTTTTATGTCGCACGTGCCTGCCGGCAGGCAGGCAATAAACAAAAAAACGCCCTTCACTTTTTTCGGGGCGTTTTGTTGAAACTTTTTTGTTATTTTTTTGGAAAGGTTTTGGTGGTAATTTTTTCCAGTATTTCTAATGTTGCCTGCACCGAAAGATTGCTCGTGTTTTTCAAAATTAACCCCTGTCTCTTGACATACCCCCTCCCTATTTGATATGATTAAATTGAGCATAATTCCTTTATAGATTGTTCTAGATGTTCCCATCCATCGGTTGGCTATAGTCTAGACATTACAAATTTATAAGGTTGCTTCCCCGAAAGGGGATTTTTTTTATAAAAATTGTTCGTCAAATAATACTTTTTTTATAAAAATATTAAGCCATTTATCATTTTTTCGTTCATATTTTTGAAATATTCCCCAACAAAATAAATCGGCTGCCTGTAAACCATAATTTTCGTGCGAAAGCCAATGATAAATGTCCAAAGGAGTATTGGGCGATAATCGACCTTCAAGTTGACGATGAATATAAGAATTAAATTCCTCAATTTCTGGCTTAGCCATTGATCTATCAATAATTAATTCTACCCTATCTCCTCCATTTTTTTCAAAAGGAATTTGGTCTAAAACCTTCCGAGAAATATAATTATAAATGCGTGATTTATCTTTGGATAGTCTTTCAAAAACTCTTTTTTTGTTAAGCGTTATAGAATAAATACCGAATTTAATATTTTTTATTTTCTCAAAAAAATACTTTTTCACCTCCAGTGTTGTCCCCGTTCCCTTCAATTCATAAACCATTCTTTTTCGATGTTTAGGATTATTTAATTTACGCCGCAAAGTATTCTTAACAGCTTTTATAAGTTGACGATTTGTATCACGGCAACTCAATGCCAGAATGGTTACAGTAAAAAATTTTGAAGGTTTTTTATTAACAAAATCAAAACCTAAATCTCCACTTTCGTCTAAATATAAATACCACATGTTACTTTAATTATTTTATTATTTCTTGCGATAATACTGTGGGCGTATTTCTATTTTCTAAAGGGTTCGATTTATTCAGACAATCAAAAGTGTAAATATGATTATTTATATTTTCATTTTACCCCATAAACTGTAAATATGAAAATCCATATTTACAGTTCCTCAATAATACTAAAATACTAAAATTCTGGTTTTCAATTATTTTAAGATTTCTTCGTGGTTCTTTTCGTCGCCAAGCAGGCGTACATAAAATTCACAGCCGTCGACTCCCAAGGCGCCACATTTGCAATAAATTAGTTGCTTATGCGTATTCCAATAAATCTCATCTCCGCACTTTTTGCACCTGAAATAAGCTTCTTTTTTCGTTAAATTTTTATTAGTTATTTTTTCTGCCATATCTTTATATCTGATTATGTCAGATTATATCACAAAAGCAACAAGCCCCTCTTTTTTAACGGCTCAACCTGTTTAAGTTGAGCCGTTGGATTTTCAATCGGCTCAGGCGTGTTTGAGCGATTCATTTTTTTTGGCGGGTTTGTTCGGCCTTTCGGACTTGGTGTTCGTCCATGCCGAAATGGTGGGCTATTTCGTGCCAAACTGTGTCTTTTACTGCTTTTTTAATGTCTTCGGGATTTGAAAAAACTCTTTCCATGGGATTTTTAAATATGGTTATTTTGTCGGGTAAAACTTGACCGTACGATTCTCTTTTTGTTTGAGGAATGCCTTCGTACAAACCAAAAAGCAATCCTCCGCGCAAATTAAGTTTTTCTAATTGATAAGGAGTGGGATTGTCTTCAATTACAATTTCAACATTTTTTAATTTTTGCAAAAACTTTTCGTCAATTGCATCAATCCCCTGTTTTACCAATTGCTCAAATTCTTCGTGTGTCATAAATATATCATACAATCAAAAAAGCGTTAGAACAACGCTTTTTTGATTTTTTAATTAAATGTTTTCTGTTTTTCTGATCTTTGCAATTTTTGAGTTCAGTTCTTTTTCAGCTTTGTAAACCCTTCTTCTCTTTTTGTTGTTGTCTGCCCATTTTTCAATTCCCAAAAACATTCCTGACCTCATCATCATAATTCCAACCAAGGCAACCAGCATTGGCAAAAAGAATGAGTCAAGCCAAAGGTTGTTGGTTAAACCGGTAGAAATTGAGCTGGCCCCGTATACTGCTGTTTTTGTAACAATAACAGAGGCGTTGCTTGTTGGGTTGTTTGTTGAATTTGAGCTTGTTGCAGAAACACTGTTGGTTAAAGTTGTGGTTCCATAAGCAAAATTCTGTGAAGAAGCAACCTGTGTTTGGTAAGTAATGGTTATTGTTTGTCCTGAAGGAATTGTGCCCAAATTTATTCCAGAAGTAATATCGCCTCCGCCGTAGTTATAGCTTCCGCTGTAATTGGTGGCGCCAGAAACAATAAGCTGGTTTTTGTAGATAAGGTTGTTTGCCAAATAATCTCTGACTACAACATTTTGCACATCCTGGTTTCCTGTTGCCTGTATTGTTATTAAAAACATTAAGGTATCAGAAGGATTTGCATAAATTGTGGTTGAGAATCCTGTGTTGCCTGAAGTCATATTTCTGGCAGTTTTTGTGATTGTAAGCAAGTTTTGGTTTGTGCCTCCTGTGTAAAATGTCATATCTTGGCCGTAAACAATTTGTCCGTTGTTGGCTTGAGCCACTGCCCTAAAATGGTATGTGGTGTTGTTGTTTAAGTTAGCAATGTTTTGCTCAAAAGTGCCGGAATAATTTTTTGATTGGTGGGTTGTTTCGTTTCCGTAGCTTGTGCTTGTTCCCCACTGAAACCAAACATAAACATTGTTGTTGTTGTCGTTTCCATACATATATCCATTTAAGGTTGCTTGGTTGTTTGTAGTGTTTGTTGCAGAATTTGTTTGCACGCTTACATTGTTTTGCTGGTTAATATTTACAGAACAAGTTGAGCTGTCGGTTTGGGAACCCGAAGTAACATTAACTGTGGCTGTTTGATTTCCTGATGTTTGCGAAAAAGAATTTGTGCAAGTTTGCGAGCTTCCACTGCATGCTCCGGACCACGAATATGAATAATTTCCTGTGCCACCTGTGGTTGTGGATATAAAGCTGACGGACTGGTTTGAGTTGGCCGGGTTTGGAGAGGCATAACAAGAAGCATTCAAATCGTTTTGAGTTGTACAGCTTCCGTTGTTGCATGTCTGGTTGCCAGAGCAAGTAGTTTTTAATTGAGATGAAGAAGAATCAGAACAATATGAGTTTGCTGTGCCCGGGCTGTTGCAGGTGTATGTTTTGTAGTTTTGATAAACATTGTTTGACTGGCAGAAAGGATCTCCAATGTATCCGTTGGCTCCGCAATCAGAGTTTGTGTCGCAAGCAATGTTTTGGCTAACACAGCTTCCGTTAGAACATGTCTGGCCTGAAGCACAAGTAGTTTTTAATTGGGCTGCATCTGAACTTGCGCAAACAGAATTGGCTGTTCCAGGGTTGTTGCAGGTATGGGTTCTGTAATTTTGATAAACATTTCCTGATTGACAAAATGCTGAACCTGTAAATCCGTTAGTTCCACAGTCGGAGTTTGAATCACAGGCAATGTTTTCGGTTACGCAACTGCCGTTAGCGCAGGTCTGGCCAGAACTGCAAGTAATTTTTATTTTAGATGAAGAAGAATCAGAACAATATGAATTGGCAGTGTTAGGATTGTGGCAGGTATATGTTTTGTAGTTTTGATATACGTTGCCTAATTGACAAAATGGCGAACCAATAAATCCGTTGGTTCCGCATTCAGAACTTGTGCCACAAACAATGTTAACGTTATGGCATTGGCCATTAGAACATGTTTGGCCTTCTTCGCAATTTTGTTTTAATTGAGCTTGTGTTGAGCTGCTGCAGCTTGCATTGGCTGTGCCGGGATTATTGCAGGTGTAGGTTCTGTAGTTTTGAAAAATGTTTCCGGATTGGCAAAATGGATTACCCGTGTATACATTAGTTCCGCAATCAGAGTTTTCCTCGCAAGCAATAACAATGTTGCGGCATGTGCCGGAAGAACATGTTTGGTTTTCAGAGCATGTTTGTGTTAACTGAGGAAGGCTTGCATTAGAGCAATAACTTTGTGTTGTGCCAGGGTTGTTGCAGGTATGAGTAATATAGTTTTTGTATGTGGAGTTGCCTTGGCAAAATGGTGAGCCAATGTATCCGTTGTTTCCGCATTCAGAATTATTATGGCAGGTAATGCTTTGAGTTGTGCAACTGCCGTTTGTGCAAGTTTGGGATGGAGAACATGTTCTAACTAATTGAGGAGTAAGAGAACTCGAGCAATAGCTTAAGTTTGTTCCGGGGTTGTTGCATGAATATGTAATAAAATTTTTGTAGGCATTGTTATCCTGACAAAAAGCGTTTCCTGTAAGTCCGTTGCTTCCGCAGTCGGTATTAGAACCGCAGGCAATGTTTTGGCTTACACAACTTCCGTTGTTGCAGGCCTGGTTCGTTCCGCATGCTTGTGTTAACTGAGCTGTTGTGGAATTTGAACAAAAACTTTCAGCTGTTCCGGGTTTGTTGCAGGCATAGGTGGTAAAATTTCTAAAAACATTTCCTGCTTGGCAGAAAGCGTTTCCTGTAAATCCGTTGGTACCGCAATCAGTGCCTGTATTACAGGCAACAGTAACTGTTGTACATTCTCCATTACTGCAGTTTTGGTTTTGAGTGCAGGCTTGTGTTAACTGTGGAAGGCTTGAATCAGAACAATAGCTCTGGGCTGTACCCGGGTTATTGCATTTGTGAGTGATATAGTTTTTGTAAACAGAGTTGCCTTGGCAGAATGGGCTTCCAATGTATCCATTGCTTCCACAATCAGAGTTGGTGCTGCAAGTAATGTGCACATTTACACAGATTCCATTGTTACAGGTTTGGTTGGCTCCACATGCGTGCTGTAATTGAGGTGTTGTATTGTTGGTGCAGCTTGAGTTTACGGTGCCGGGCATAGAACAGGTATATGTTTTATAGTTTCTGTAAACAGAATTGTCATTGACGTTGCAGAAAGCCTCTCCTGTATATCCGTTGGTTCCGCAGTCGGTATTAGAACTGCAAGCAATGTTTACGCACTCGCCGTTTTGACAGGTTCTTCCGTTGTTGCAGGTTTCGTAATATCTTGTGGCTGTTTCATTTGTACAGTTTGAGTTTACAGTACCTGGGTTGTTGCAAGTATATGTTCTGTAGTTTCTGTAAACCTGGTTACCATAGCAGGTACTACCACCGCCTACATATCCGTTTGTTCCGCAGTCGGAGTTGGTGTTACAAACAATGTTTATATTTTGACAGCTTCCATTTGCGCATGTTTGGTTTTGACCGCAATCTAAATATTTATCTTCCTGAATGTCGCAAGAATTAAACCAATATATAGAATTATTTATACATTTCTTTGAAGCATGCGAAGTGCAAGAAGGAACAGCTGTTACAGAAATTATAATATCATTAAAGTCTCTGTCGCCTCCGCCGTTTTGGTCGTCAAAATATACAGTCCATTGGTTTGTTCCTGAAGGAGACACATTTGCATGAATTACGCCGTCGCTGTTTCTGGATGCGGGTCCTGTATACCATGTTTGCCCTCTGCCATTATTAATAAAAAAGATAAGCTCTCCTGCTGAAAGCTGGCCCAAGTTAAATTGAGTTCCGGCAGATGTGCTGTGGCCATATCCAAAAGCAGTATAATTTGGGCTAGATAATCCAAACTGGTTGTTATAATCTGCGCTTGAAGACAAAAATGTAAGTGTAACATTACTTGTCTGTGACAACACAACGGTTCCACCAGTAGCGGTAACGGCATTTGCTTCTGCAGGTTTTATACCAACATATGCCAAAACAAGCATTATTGGCAAAAAAATGCTTAAAATAACTATCTTTTTTATTGTTTTCATATTTTTATAGCTACAAATTAGAACAGAGAGTGATTTGTTACTTTCTGCTGACATTGCGCTAGTAATTAATTAAAAATAATTTTAAGTGTTTTAAAACGGATTTAGAGTTCTAAAATAGATAATACCTAATCTTACCATAATAGTGTCTACATGTCAATCATTCTGCGTGTCAAGCCATTTTGTCCACACCCCTATCAATTGTTATTTAATTCAGCTTTCACAATAATTCTTTGGTAATCTTTGCCCGGAGGCCAACAACTTATTAAAACTAAACTATTATTAGTTGGCGAATTGTCGGCAGAAATGTCTTCGCCCCTTTCTATAATAGCTTTTTGCTTAACTGTATAGGTATATTGCTTGTTATTTATATCTATTAAAATAATATCCCCTGCTGTTAAATTATTCAAGTCGCTAAAGACCCAGTCGTGTTTTATTTTTGGCCAGCCCACGGGAGCCGAGTGCCCCAAAATTACAATTTGGCCTATTTGACCAGGATACACAGACCCGGGGTAATATACAACTCCTGCATCCAAATCTTTCATTATTAATGATTTATCTGTGCTTTGAGAAAAAATTATAGGAACTTCAATGCCTAATTTTGGCACCTCTAATATATTTTGTTTTTCTGTATAAGTTGTTTTAGCCTCTACTATTACCTGGCCTGTGTTCTGGCTATGGTTTGGATAGAAATAGGCGCTGTTAATGGAAGATGCGTCTATGGAAGGATACGGATTAAAAAAATCGCTGGCCAATCCTGAAACTTCTTTGTAATTAAAAACCCAAGAAACATCATTCCAATTTATAACCAAAAAACTGGCAACATATATTGTAGCTGTAATTTTTGCTATTTTAATTAGTTGTTTTTTATCCATTTTAAATTATTATTTGGTGAGGAATTAATGAAATTATCAATTCCCTGTTAAATAATGCCGTAAAAGACAGCAAAATTATTACAATAAAAGCCCTAAAAATGAACTTTTTTTGGACAAGGGCGTTAAAATCAAATATTAAAATAAATAACAATGCTCCTGTAATAATCATTAAAAATCCATAAATAACATTCTGCACAGCTATATTATAATTATATGCTATAAAATTCAAGATTTTTGCTTCTAAGCCCCTTGCGCTGTTGTTTGTTAACGGCTCTAAAGACCCCGAAACTGTTGACCCCTGCAATACTTTTTTAGAATCTGCAGGTATTTCAGTAGACGAACTTGTGTCTTCTGCTATTGGATTTTCTTGTATTGGGTTTTCTTGCTCTATTATATCTTCATTATTTTCCGGTAGAATATCTGTATTATTATTGATTTTTGCCGGTATCTCTTCTGGTTTTAAGCTTCCAAAAAGCTGTACAACCACAAAAGCATTGTTTTGGCCGTATCCTGCCAAAACAGCTGTGCCCACCTCTTTATAATTTTTGTTTAACATGTTTTCCCTGTGCGATGGCGAATTAAGCCAGGCGTTAAATGCCTCGCTTGAATCATAAAATCCAATAGCTAAATTTTCGCCGGCATATTTGTAGTTATATCCTGACTGCAAAAACCAATACCAAGGAGTAAGTCCTTGCGGGCTAATATGCGAAAAATATTGCTTTTGCACCATATCTTGGGCTTTCATTTGGGCTGCTTCGTTTAATTTTGAGTTTTCTGTTAAAGCGGGCAAACCCGAATTCCCTCTTGTCTGGTTAAGCATATTTACAAGCGCATTTTTTGTGATATCGGCAAAAAATATATTTTCAGGAAAATTAACTGAAATGACAGATATGACAATTTTTAATGCCAATAAAAAAATAACGCAATATAACAAAACATTGCTTTGCAAAAATTTTTGGATTAATTGGCTAAAAGCCTCTTTTTTCATAAAATAGTCCATAAGTTCTCTATTACTCTATTATATAACAATCTTAATATTTTGTCAAACAAAAACGCCCTCTGCCGGCGTTTAAAAATTGACCCTTAAAAATTGAAAATTATTTATAATATGCCCTGTCAAACCTTAAATCTATGTACTCTAAATTTTTTCTTGCTTCTTGGCTTATTTCCCCGGCCAATAACAGGTTTAATTTTGTAATTTGCAGGTTAATATCGGCATCGGGCCCTAAATTAAAATAAATCTGCCAATTTTCGCCGGTTTTTATGTCTAACCTTAAAGGGTTTGAAATAAATGCTTCTCTTATGTCTATTTGAAATTTTTCGCTAAGGTCTTTTTTAATGCTTGAAATTGCCTGCATAATATTTTTTTCAACGGCTGTTTTTCCTATAACAGCGTCTGCGCTGTTTATTAATTGCCGTATGGCTGTCATGTTTTGCGGAAATCCCTGCAGTTTTTCAAAAACTATTCCGCCTTCATCAATATAAAAATAATCTTCATTGTTTTGTGAAACAAAAACAGCAAAGGGCTTTCTTTCTTTTATTTGCACACTTATGCTATTAGGATAATTTTTGTCTATTTTTATATTTTCTATAACAGGAAACATATTTAAAACCTGCTTTTTAATGTTTTCTGTATTAACCAAAAAAATACTTTTTGATGTTAAGTTAAAATTTAAAAAATTTATAATTTTTTTATTTGTTTCGTTTAAAACAATATTTTCAATTTCCTGCGAACCCGCTTTTTCGTTTCCCGAAATTATTATATTCTTAACCTGTAATTTTTGGTAAAACAATAAAAAATATACAGCAGTAGAAATTAAAATTAAAAACAAAAGCAAAAACCAAAAAGCAGGCTTTTTAAATATTGATTTTTTGGGCCTTATTTTGTAAATTTTATTTTTAAGCTGCCTTTTTCTATAAGACATACAGCAAAACGATTATAAATTTCTTTTACGCTTTCTTATTATTTCTATTATATAATTTAACCAATATTTTGAAGAAATAACAAAGTCCTGCGTTTTTACATATTCTTTTTTGTATCCTCCAAAACCCATTTTAAACAATGACAATCCCGCCCACGGATGGCCTGATTTTTGCGCATCGGATTCGTTTTCTATGTTAGGAGCTATGCCCCAAAAATTGTATGTTTTGCACCATCTGTTTCTTGCTTCTTTTATTGCCTCCCATTGCAATAAATATGAAACCGGTATTTTATTATATTTTGATAAAGAGCCCGAGTGGTGGTAAAAACACATATCTTGCCAAAAAATAAATATAGCGCCCGAAACAACCTCTCCTTTATACTTTCCCAAAAACAACAAAATTTCTTTGTCTTTTGAAAAAATATCAAATTCGGTTTTTAAATATTTTTCAGAAAACACCACAAATCGGTGTCTTTTGGCGGTTTCTAAATAAACCGGCCAAAAAAGTTTTAAATCCTCGGGATTTTGGCTTTTTATAATTTCTATATCAGGATTTGTTTCTGCTTTGCGTATTAAATATCTTGTGGTTTTTCTCATGCCCATTATTAGGTCTTCTCCATTTATCCCGACATTTACATCTAATTCCCAGGTAACTTCGGGGTGCATGTGTATTGGGGCTTGTCTGGCAACTGAATCTGAAAAAAGATTTATATTTTCTTCTGTTCTTTCCCAAATTGGAGCTAATCTTACAAAGCTGGCTTTTTCTTCTTTGGCAATATTTTCAATTTCAAGTAAAAGCAAACTTAACATTTCTTTTTTGTCTTTTATATCCAAACCCTCTGTAATAACCGGCCCATGCGGAACAAATAAAAAAGTCCCTCTTCTGGCAGATATTTTTATAACCAAAGCAACACCCAATAATTTATTTGCCTGATATATTCCAAACCTCCAAATTTTTTCAGACATTGCTTTGTTAAACTCGCCCCAGTTCCATGAATGCAAAAAACTTTTTTCTGCGCACGTTTGCAGAAAATTTTCCCATTCTTCTTTGTTTTCTATTTCTCTTATTTCCATTTACTTAAATGTTTTCAAAAAATTAACTATTCTTTCTGCGTCTTTTAATGAGATATTTATATGTGTTGGCAAATTTAATGTTATTTGCGCCAGTTTTTCAGCTGTAGGGCACATTCCCATTTTATATTGCATTTGTTCTAATTTTGTATCAAAGGGAGCAATAGGAGTTGTGTACCAGTCACCCAGCAAAATATTTTGTTTGTGCCAGGCTGAATAAATTATTTCATGGGCTTTTTTATGTTGTATTGTAAAACGCAAAAATATATTATCTTTTTTTGTGGGCAAAATAAACTCTGTGCCTTTTAAATTTTCATAATAATAATTTGCAATTTTTTGCCTGTGATTATTAAAATTACCCAATTTTTCAAACTGGTTAAGAGCCATTACAGCCAAAGCATTTGGCAGGGCTTTTGGAAAATAATCCGGCCTTTGCCCCCTCTTTTCTTTCCAGTGCACTGCTTTTGATAAAATGTGTAGCCATTGGGACAAAATTAAAAATATTTTTCCCAAATCTAAAAAATTATAAACAGGCAAAATAATATAATGCAGTAAAATTGGATGCAAAAGTTGCTGAAGGACCCACAGCGAATTTGGCATGCCAAATTCGTCCTGAGCTTGCCGCAATTTATCGGCAAGCGAAGGATCGTTTGTTACAGCCATTCCGCCATAAACAGAAGAAATTATTTTATCTCTTGAAAAGCTAAAAAAAGATGCTTTGCCAAATGTGCCTAATTTTTGACTGTTAAATTCGGCCCCCAAAGAATGCGCGCAGTCCTCAATTAATATCATATCATTTTGTCGCACAATAAGATTTATTTCATCCATATTAGCCGGCAAGCCAAATGTGTGCTGTATCACCAAAACTTTGTTTTCTGGCTTAATTTTGTTTTTTAAATCGTTTATAGATATATTAAAATTTTCTTTATCGCAATCAATATAAACTGGCTTTAAGTCTGCCCATAAAATAGGGTTTATTGCCGCATTACAGGTAAATGCCTGCAGTAAAACCTCATCCCCCTTGTTTAATCCTAAAGATTTTAGAATTGCGAAAAAGGCGCTTCTTCCGGAATTAAAAGACACGGCATATTTTACGCCCAGATATTTTTTAAATTTATCTTCTAATTGTTGCGTTGCTTTCCCCCTCTTCCACAGCCACGGCCGTATAATTAAATTTAAGGCGACATGTAAATCGTCTTTTTGAACATTAGGAGATAATGATATTGATATTGGCCTAAAATAGCTCATTATTTAACAAATAAATTAACAACTCCGGTTGGCACTCGGCCTTCCAGTAAAACAGCGTCGCCGGCAGTGCAAAAAAGCGTAACTATTGAATAAATATCATCTAAATTTTCGCAGAATATTATATTTTTTTGTTTCATACCGACTTCTGTAGCCCCCTTTTTAATTTCTTCAAATTTATCTTTACTGGTAATTATTGCCATATCGCAAATTTTTCCAATTTTTCTGCCAATTTTTTCATGAATTCTTTCTGAGCTTTTTCCAAGCTCTATTAAACACGGCATAATAATAACTTTTTTTTGCTGAAAAATTGAAAGGTAATCTAAATCTGCTAAAACTCCGTCGGGATTTGCAGAATAAGAGGAATCAATTATATTAATTCCGTGTTTGCCTCCTTTTAAGGTCATTCCTGCCTGATATGATTTTATATTTTTACAAGCTTCCGAAATTTCCTGCAAACTCATGCCAAGCTCGGAAGCTATCAAAATAGCCGCCAAAAAGTTTTGAACATTTTGTTTACCTAAAACATTTAAATTAAAATGCGCCATGTGCTTGTTTTTATCAATTGCCATAAAAGAAACTAAATCTGTTGATACTTCTATGTCTTCTGCCCATATATCAGAATCAATTTTATCTTTTTTTAGGCTATAAATTTTCTTTTTTCCTGAAAAATTTTTATACAAATTTAAACAATATTTATTATCGGCATTTAAAACTAAAAGCCCGTTAGATGGCAAAGATTTTGCCAGCTCTTCTCCTCCTTCTGCTGACAACAAGTTTTCCATTGACCCAAATAGAGAGAGGTGCTGTTCGTTTACTCCTGTCACAATGCCTATTTTGGGCTTTAACATATTGCAAACCTCTTTTACCTTTCCTTTATTGTAAGCGCCAACTTCTGCAATAAAAATTTGGTGTCCAGAATTCAAATCGTTTAAAATGCATTTTGCAACCGCAATTTCAGAATTTTGATGCTGTTTTGTATTTAAAACTTTAAATTTTTCAGAAAGTATTGCAGTTAAAAATTCTTTAGTTGAAGTTTTTCCGTAGGACCCGGTAATGCCAATTACAACCAAATCGCTTTTGGCTAATTTTAAATCTTCTATTTTTTTTGTTGCTTTTTTAAGAACATTGTTTCTTGCCATTACAAAAAATGGCTGGACCAAAAGCACTGTTAAGGCCACAATTACCGGAGTTAAAATATCAAATAATAAAATATAAGCCGGTGCATTTTTGTTAGCTGAAACAAAAAACAAAAATAAAAATAAAACAGCAAAAGATATTAATGACAAAAAAATAGTTTTTGCTGTTTTTACCGGCTTTTTAAACGATTTTGATATAATTTGTTTTAAAAATATTAAAGATTCAAAAAGATAAATTAAAAACAAAACAGAAAACCATATCGAAAAAAATGCTTCTGAAAAAATAAACAATAAAAGCAAAATAATTTTTAACAGGAAAAAATAATTTAAAAAAAGTTTTTTGCCTTTATATGTTCTAAAGTGGTCTAAAAAACGGCCAACATGGTATTCTTTTAATTGCCACAAGTAAATCCAAAACAGGACAAATTTAGATGTCCTTATAAACCAAAAAATATTTAAAAGCAAAAACATGCTATAAATTATTTAAAACTTTTTCTGCCAAAACTTCCGGCATTGTTTTATGTATTAAGTGGTCGGCGCCCTCAATAATTATAAGCTTTGAATTTTTTATTTTTTCATTTATAATTCTGGCCTCTTCTACGGGCACATATTGGTCTTTATCGCCCCAAATAATAACTGTGGGAACCCTTATAAACGACAAATGATGAGAAAGGTCGTCTGAAACCGCATTTAAATAAGTTTGCTTCATTATTCCTTCTGTATAAATATAATCGCTTTTTCTTATTATAAATTTATAAACTGCTTTTCTAAAAAAAGCATAAAAGGGAATAAAATAAAAAAGTTTTATAAGTTTTGAAATTTTTGCCAAAAAGCCCTTTTTTGTTGTTTTTTTTCTTATTACAGCCGAAGCAACTAAAAATAATTTTTGCACCCTTTGCGGATATTTTACAGCAATTTTTGAAGCTAAAGCTCCTCCAAAAGAATATCCAAGCAAATAAAAATCTTGTATTTCAAGCATTTTTGTAAAATCTTCAAACCATTTTACGTAATCATTTACTGTCCAGGGCCTTTCTAGCTTATCGCTTTTGCCAAATCCCGGCAAATCAGGAACAATAACCTGATATCCTTTTTCTGAAATAATTTCTATTTCTTTTATCCACCTGTCTGAGCAAGAGCCCCAGCCGTGTAAAACAATAAACGGAGCTCCTTTGCCCATTTTTATATAATTTGTTTTAACTCCGTTAATTATTACTTCCATTATTTAATAACTTTGAAACCGCAGTATTTTTGCAATGCTT
>Ga0074195_1002263_pt1 | contig 22330 bp, 32 predicted proteins | sample EPASupsiteHSE623_FD_64525 | JGI IMG/M metagenome (GOLD analysis project Ga0074195, IMG submission 64525) | Bioremediated contaminated groundwater from EPA Superfund site, New Mexico - Sample HSE6-23 | ecosystem: Environmental > Aquatic > Deep subsurface > Groundwater > Contaminated ...
CCTCTATCTCCTCCACGGAGAAGCCGGGGCGCAGGGGCGGCTCCATCTGGGCTGCCAGGCCGCTGAGGTCTTCTTGCAGCTTGCGGGGATTGCCCACGCCCACGACCTTGAAGCCGGCGTCCTCGTCCAGGCCGAAGAGCAGGACTCCTCCACATGGCCGGTTGGCGAAGGCGGAAAGCGGCTTGAAGAGGTCGGCAGGGGTGCCTGTGTGGGCGGCCTTGGCTTCCACGCCCTCGAGCTCTCCGTGGCGGCGGCGCAGTTCGGCGATGAGGCGGAGGATTGATTCGTGGTCCATCTGATTATCCCTTTGGATATTGCTTCTTTATCTCGCTTTGGGCAAAGAAGATCCGCTCTATTCCTAGCTCTTGCAATCCCGCTTGAGCTGCAATAAAATCAAAAAACATATTTATAAAAAATATAAAATCAAGTTAAGCGTTTATTCGGTGAAGTCTATCAATGGCCACCGATGCATTTTCTCCATCCGCAAGATACATCAGCTCCATCTCATCGTGGGAAATGATCGTCCCCAGGGAATAGCCCTTGTCAAACTCGGCGATAGAGAGCGTTTTATTATCTAAACCAATGGCACCGGCAAAACCTTTGCCGCCCTCTGCCTCGTTATTCAGCTTGAATGTCATATTTCCTGCGAAGATGCGGCCCTCCTGCTCTGTGACAGTAAGAATGATGCTTCCGTTTTCCGTCGAATTGGAGTAACCTTTTCCTTCATCATACGCACTCCACGAGCCGGTCCATTTCCCTAGCAGATCTGGAACTTCCGCCGCACAAGTCCCCATGGCCAAGAAGACCAGGCTCAACAATGCAAAACACCAAATCGGTTTCATGAATGTCTATTAGTCTGTTAATTTATTATAATTTTTTCTTGATGTAAAGACGCTCAACTCCTAACCTAGCCCGCCTGGATCTCTGCCATGTTCTATTGAAATAGGATCACATTTATATACATTATTGATCTAATTTAAAGAGAATGCATTTCAGCCAGAACGACATCCGAGCGCTCGTCCTCATCACTGGATCTAAAGAGCCGGTAAATCCCCGCATCCTCCAGGGAGAGCTGGGGCTTCGCAGGGAGACCGTCTCCCGGCTCATAACTCACCTGGTGGAGATAGGGCTGGCAGAGCGAAGAGGGCGCGAAGTCGTCCTGGCCGGCACGCCCCCGGCTGAGGCCTTCAAGAAGCTCTACTTCAGCCACCGGGCTTCTCCTCTGCATAAGATCCTCTCCCTCCGGCGGGTGGAGCTGCTCGCCAGGTTGGACCGGATCCCGAAGAGCCTGGAGGATCTGGCCATGGAGACGGGCATCCCCAGTGATACCCTGTACGGTTATCTGAAGGGCTTTCTCTGGGTGGGCGTGGTCAGCCGCTCCAGGCAAGGCAAAGCCTATCTTTTCTCCTTCAACTACATCATCTGGCCGGAACTGAAGGATTTCGTGACCTCACTTCAGGAATACCAGGTCCTGCGCCTCGTGCCCCGTGAGGCCCTGCTCATCAAGAGCTACGGAGATAGCGTGCTATTCAAGAGCCTGAGGCCGCAGGATGCCACATTCAGCTCCTTTTCCGCCTACGAGGATTACGGGATTCTGCTGGGCCTGAGGGATTACTACTACACACTGCCCAAGAGGGAGCTATCCATCCAGGAGGTCTTCATTCACTCCCTGGACTCGGCAGGCGAGATGCAGCAGAAGCTTTTTTGCGTGCTGTTCTATCTCAAGAACAGGGATAAATTGGAGGATATCGATCATCCCCTGATGAAGGATCTGAAAGCAGTGCTGCAGGGCGAGAGGATCAGAGGCTATCCAACCATGGAAGATATCGAGGACAGGACGGATCTCTATGATATCAAACTCTGACAAGATCTCCCGGAAAGAGGAGATTAACGAGCTTTTCGAGCAGCTCGGCCAGGTCCTGGAACAGAGGGTCGAGGCCCTGCTCATAGGTGGAGCCGTGATGCTGGAGTTGGATGCAATCACTTGTTGGGCGTTCCTTAAATTGTATTGATCACAGCCTTGTGGGAACTACTCGCTTACGTGGTCGAGGATGTGTTTTTGCATGATCGTCTGGATGGTCGATTGCTCGACACTCATGAGAAGGTGGCCCCCTCTCTGGAAACTGACCAGCCTTGCACCAGGAATAGTGGAAGCAGCAAACTCTGCATTGTGGTAGAGCTGCAGCGTATCGTCTGTGGCATGGAATATTAAGGTCGGAGCTCGAATCGCAGCAATCCTCTCATCCGGCATCGTTGCCTTGTTGTCGAAAGCAGCACCGGCGGATCGCAGCGAAACCGGATTCATGTAATCAATGACCTGGTCAACTAATTCCCGCTGGCCGGGGGTAAGACTGGCAATGACCGCGTCATTGGCGCCCATTAGCTCCATTAACTGCCTCTTGAACAGTTTGGTTATGGCCCAGTAAAGCGGGTCATACTTGAAAATAGTCATCAGCATATCGCCTTTCTGGTTCGCCTGCACTTGGTCTTGCGCGGCTGAAGACGCGACACCGCAGGAGATGAGTGTAAGCGAGGATACTCGTTCAGGGTACAATACAGCAAAGAGTAGAGCTGAAGGGCCGCCATGAGATAATGCAACGACAGCAACTTTTTTGATGCCCAGCTGGTCGAGCAAATACGCATAGGCATGCGCCTGGTCGTCAAATGTAGCTCCCTCATGGAAGGTCGAGCGCAGATATCCAAAGCGCGAAGGTGTAATCCAGTGGAATTGGTCGCCCAGCACAGCCCGTGCAAGGAGTTCTCCCTGATCGTAGCCGCCACCGCTACCGTGGATTACCAGGACATCGGGACCTGATCCACCTTCGGTGAATTCGATATCCCCATAGGGCGAAGTTATGACCGTGCTCTTTCCACTGACCCGCTCATAGGCTCGATTCATATCCCAGAAATATGCTGCTGAAACCAAAACTACTGCTAAGATCAACCCTATCGCAATCCAGAGTAGAATCCTTCTTAACATCTTGATCTCCGTTCAGGTGTGGGCTGCTTTGACTCCACGCCCTTGAGATCTCCGTGGCGGCGGAGCAGTCGCCGATCAGGCCCTGAATAGCTTCTCGGTCTATCTTAAGGTGCATCTGGGCGGCAGCATATTTATCTGTATCTCATATGCTGGTGTACTCATGACAGAGCAAAACCGCAACTACATCACGAAGGAGATCGGTAAGCTCCTATCCGATATCTGGCGGATCAAGGGGCTGGCGGAGCAGGAGTACGGCCCGCAGCATCCGATCACCAGGAAGCTGGGCAACATGCATGGGGATGTGCAGGCATTGCTGCAGGAAAATGTGGAACGCAAGAATCGATAAATGCGCCATTATTTTGCGAGATTATAGGCATCCCATGCACATCCGATCCACAGGAATGGAGCAACAATGAAACCGCCGATCCCGGTGAGCATTGTTAAGATCACCACTATCAGAATCGATCCAAAAAACCAGGCCAAGGCTCTCCAGAAACGGCCCGCATAGAATTGTCCCAATCCCATAATCAATAACGATAATATGGCTGCAGTCCACTTTCCCATTTATCTTCCTCCTTGAGCTTCCTTAAGATTATATGCTAACTGGGGATCATTCCACCAGTCGAATTCTGAAACCGGATTTTCTTTTGTTACTTCATATATATATCTTCGTATATCGCATCGTATTTGCTGTAATCCTTCTTGAAAAACCAGCCAAACTTCACATAGGATTGCATTTCTTACAAGGGTCGTATCCGGCAGACATCGCCTGGCTGGCACTTGAGAAGCAAACCACATGCTCTGGCTTAATCTTTGGCACCCACGAGCAACCCGGCCTGTGGAACTTATGCGTATTGCTGTTACCGATGTAGGCACAATCAGAATCAGCATGCGTAATTTCAGAGGACTGTGCTATTATCATCGAATCGGTCGATGTACTTGCCTGCTCAGCAACGATTGCAGGAACAGCCTGCAATATAAGTGCTGCCAGGCATAGGATGACTATCGATAGTCTGGACATGACCTACAGTCAGTATTTCCTGATGAAATACCTTTGGTGACTCATTCTATGATATGATACAGTCTCCGCTTTGAGAAACCGATTCTTATTGATCTCTGATTATCCCCGTCTTCCCCTCGTTCTTCTTCTTCAGCTTCTCCATAAGTCCCGAAACCCTCTCCTTGGCCTGCTGCGTTGTCTGCGGGTCTCTCTCGATGGCGATGCTCAGCACATCGCTTTCCTTGCTGCCCTCAGGAAGCAGGGAGAGGGGAAAGTTGACCCTAATCCTTCCCTCATCCCCCATTAAGAGGACTGCAAGTTCTCCCTCGATCCTGTCTATGACCGCTCTCATATCGACCCTCTCATGGTGGATGACATATCCCGCATGACACATATCCTTGCGCCCTGGCGTCTGAGGAGCTCGAGAACGTCACCAGGTTTGCTGACTTGATTTTCTGAGCGCCGCTGCATGAGGAATAATGATACTTATTCGACTTCGAAGATCCCAAGAAAGGGCCATTTGAAGACGTGGCCGCAATCGCAGTGGTGGAACTGGCCGCCCCGGTGGTCCATGTGGTTGCAGAAGAGGTATCTTTGGGAACAGCGCTGGCCGTGTTCCAGGATTGCTGCTTTTCGGTGGTGATATAGTAGCTCTGGCCGTCGGTAGTTACAACGATATTTCCGCTGGTATCCGTCCTGTAGATCTTCGAGCCGGTGTTCTGCAGGGTGTCCAAAGTCTTCTGCGTTGGATGCCCGTAATCGTTGCCGGCGCCTACTTCTATGATGCTGATGGCGGGCTTTACCTTGGCCAGGAAAGCGGCGCTGGAGGCAGAGGAGCTGCCGTGGTGGCCGACCTTCAGGACATCGCTCTTCAGGTTATAACTGGCAGCCATGATGCTGCTTTCAGCCACTGAACCGGCGTCGCCCATCAAGAGGAACGAGATTTTGTTGTAGGTGATCTTCAAAACAATTGAGTTTTGATTGAGGTCGTCAGAGAATAGCGTTGCCGGAGGCGAAAGAACTTCGATCTTGATGGCCGGATCGAGGTTTATCATCTGTCCCCTTTCGGCAGTGCTGAATGGAATGTCCTTCTGATCGATGAGGTTCAGATAGGTCTCGAAGGATGGCGCTGTGTGTGTTTGGCCGCTGTCGAGGACCTGTTTGACCGTGAAATCTCGCAGAATGATTGGCAGTCCGCCGATATGATCCTCGTGCGGGTGAGTTGCTACCAATAAATCCAGGCTCGAAACCCCGTGGCCTCTTAGATAGGATTCCACTCTCGGTCCCATGTCCTGCGTGCCGGAGTCGATGAGGACGTTCTCTCCGGCGAATTGGAGCAATTCGGAGTCGCCCTGGCCCACGTCGATGAAATGGATAGTAAGGTTCTCGCTGGCGGATACGGTGGCTGCCAAGATGGTGAAGATCAGGACAGAGAGCAGGGCTACTTGCAAAAGCCACTTCAGGTTGGACTTTTTCATGTTTATTCTACTCCCAAATGAAGGTTCTTTGAGTTTGAGAGTCTATAAATATATACTCAAGGGATATTATGCAGAAAATATTTTGCTACAATGCAGACAGGTAAAATCGAGTGCATCTACAGTTCTAAATGCAGGCTGCACCCCCCCATCATAAAGTTTAATAAGTAAAACTTCACGTATTATAATTATAAATTTGGAGGGTGAAAATGGCTTAATTTCTACATCAATGACTACTTTTCGAAATCCTCATAAGTATGATCGATCATACTGGCAGAGTAGTTTAACATTATCAGATTCATGAATTATGAGATGAAGACATGGCAAATAGAGAACGTGAGCTGAAAATAGCCCTTAGTGTTAAAGAAGAAATCGAAGATCGATTAGCCAAATTAGAGAAAATGAGATCTAAAAAATACTTAAATGACGAAGTACATGAATCACTGAAAGGTGAATACACCATAATCAAGGATCGCATCGATTATCTGCTCACTAATCTTGAGGCGCTTAAGTCCAATCAGCGCATTAATCAAGACCAGTACAACGCCTTGAAAAATGAATATGCTTTGATCAATGAAAGCGCGGCGAAGCTACTGGCAAATAAATCTGAGGCGCATATTAGTGAGGAGCAATATGAAGATTTAAGAAAAGAGTACGTAAAAAAGCAAAGCGACTCCTTCATGATAATAGCAGGTATTAAAGCCGATATAGAGCAAACTCTTGATAATGCGGAAAATGAACTAAAGACATATAATAAAGAAATAGAAAAAACAGAAATCAAATTTAATATTGGGGATCTAAAAAAGAATGAGTACACCAAACTTCAACGACAATATCAAAATAAGGTTGAAAAATTAAAAAAGACGATACCCGAACTGAAGAAACTGGTCGGGGCCGAATTATCGAATGATATAGTTGGTATAACACCGACACCGTCCTTTAATGCCGTATCAATGATCACATCCAGCGATAATATCCCCAAAAATTTTCCTGTTTTAGGGTTATCCGGCGGATTTATGGCTTTTGTTTCGGGATTGATTGAAAGATACTGGGGACTAAGTCCTTTATTCAAAATTTTAGCAGGGCTCTTGACAGCATCTTTGCTCTCCATTATTTGGCTTGTAGCATGGGGTGCATTAGGCGCTGCTCTTGAATATAGAGCGATCTTATCGGGCAGTGAAGTTGGATTGAATTTAATCATATTGATAATATCCCTAATTGAATATATTGGAGCAATCCTGATCGAGATTATAGGAATCATAATGATCATTTATGGTGTGCGAGATCTATGGTAAGAAAGAAAGATATGACTCACAAGAATGCAAAAAATGTGTATCAGGAGGGATAATTATTATGAAGGAACTTTGTGTATGTGCGATCTTGGTTATATTAATATTTTCAAGTTGTACCCAGATCGCAGCTGTTGACGCTGATGTAAATGCATCTGAGGAAGGGGATTATACATATCTTTCAAACACCGATGAACAGACATCGCCAGATGGTTCTGGGATATATGCGGCGGATGTCCTACACAGAGTCGATGGTACTGAGGTAGTGGGTAAACTCATGGCTTTTGACGGTACTGAATTCACAGTAGACGTTCAAGGCAAGGCTGGACTAATACCTCGTGCAGAGGTGGTGCAAATTGCACTCGGTCAGTCCCAGGCCCGTCCTAAACTCCTTTATGTTGGTTCTGACACCGACGACCTCGCAAATGCTGCCGTCGCGGAGGCTTTGAAGAGCGCCGGATTCGACCTGACATCCGCAACCAGATTGCCAGCATCTCTTGAAGGGTTCGACGTAGTCGTCCTTGAGAGCATTTCCGGCTCGTCACCAGATGCTGCCAAGATGTTACGGAGTTTCGTGGGAAAGGGAGGCGGCGCTGTACTTGTGGGAGCTGTGCCAAAAGCACTGTGCCCAGAAGGATCACCCGGCAGTTATGATGGTTATGATGACCAGGGCCGAACCGTTTATTCTTGGGATATATCTGCTGTAGCTGATTGGGTAGGAGGAGCAACCATGGAAGATTTGAAGAAACCTCTTTCTAATCCAAGAGTCGCATCATCCGTCGCTAATCCCTTCTTTGCATGCCCAGATATCAAAGTGGGAGAGGAGTTGTACGTTTTCCAAGGGGAACGCAATGTGGACTTCTTCGTCACCGGCAGCCTTTCAGCGCAGGCGCGACCTGTGGCTAAAATCAGATTTGAGAATAAAGGGATAGAATTCACACATATCGCCGCTTTTGCTCATCCGTTCGGTCAGGGACGGACCTATTATCAGTTCATGTCCTATGAACCTAACCATCCGAAATTAGTGGAACTGCTCGTTGCAGGTACAAAGTGGACCGCAGGGGTCTTGCCTGAAGTCGGAGGATAGTGGAAAATATTGATCTCAATTTAGGCAAAAGAGAGGGAGATACCATGGCCGAGAAAGAGATGAAAAACTTCGCCCTGCGGGACGAGAAAGGCAACGAAATCGGTGTTTTTACAGGCAAAGCTCCCAGGCAGGCAGCCCTGAAGGCGGCCAACAAAGGCCACACAGACATCCGACTCCGGGAGCGGGGCACGAAGAAGGTTCACCTCTTCGAGGGATCGAGGGTGCAGGTGGACAAGCCCAAGGGCGCACCGGCCTGGATGGCGGACAAGATCTGGAAGCCCATTGTTAAGAAGGTGGGCACGGAGACGCTGGAAGAGCTTTGAAGCCTCGCTTTTAGCGTTTTTAAAGCAGAGGATCTGATATCGAAAGGGCATCAAGCTGGCGGGGAAGATCCGATGAGTCTCTCACAGCTTCCAGCACCTTTTTCGCCGCCGAACACCTCTCCATCCGAGATTCATCCGCGGCCATGTCCTCCAGGTCCTCAACGTCTATCTGTCCCATCTTGAATCTGGTAACAAGTATGCCGGTCATGATGGCATCGCTATGCTTCGCTTTCTTAGCCAATTGCCCAAAATCTCCTGCTCATCAGCCCAGTCTCCCTGGCCAGGCCCCTTCAAAGTAGTCGATGGGTGAATAATAGCTTGTGCTTAGTGGCAGCCTCAACCGCCAACTACAAGTATCTATAATGATTATATATATAGTTTGCCGCGTTTTGCGCTGTAAGGACGAGGGCAAGCTAACCGGCTGAGCTCTTAAGGCTGAAAGAATTCGATAACGCATCCCACCGTAGATGCGCCGTCGAAGCTCCAAAGCCTCAGAGGTGCTGTCTCAGGGCAGCATTCGGAAAGCACCGGAGAGGCTGAGAGACTCCTAAGTCGGGAGATATGCACGCCTTAATCGGCGTAGCATGCCTTGAATCAGCGATATCTGGAAACACCCCGCCAGGCAGCAGGGCGCGGCACAAAGCCGAAGGCAGAGGCAAGTAGCAGGCCCGCACTACGGTGTCGGGATCCCGTGAGACGGACGCTGTGTCAAAATCCAGTGCTGCGTTTGCCTTCTGGCCCGGTTTGAGTCGGGCTCGGGGCGAGGTCAGGCCATCACTACGGTGATCGGTCCCTTCGAGAAGGGCGCTGTGGATCGGCGTTGGCCCGCCTGAGACTCGATATGCCGTTTTCGGATCATTCATAAGCTAACGGGTATTGATTTTTATGGGGCAAAAGCCTTATATATCGGCAATTGACGTATAGTATATTGGCAAAGGTCGATGGCCATTTTCCCTCCTACATCCAATGACTTTTGCCTCCCTCCTTCTTATCTATCGAACGCTATCTTGAGAGCGCTATTGCATTCGATTTCATCCATCCTTGGTTTCCTGAAGAAAGGCTTATAGCCTAACTCATCTTTCTTATTTCCGGAATGCCAGCCAGAAGGAGGAGAGGCAATTAAGTCGGAGTTGTGGGGCTTGAAGACTGGCCAGGCCCTCGGCTTCATTTATGCCCTCATCGTGCAAGACGTGGGGTCTGCTCGCTTCAAGCAAAGGCTCGCTGCTCAGCTATTCTGATTTAGTTCTGTGACACTTTTTGCAGTTTCTAAAAAAATGTGCTAGAACTTTTTGGGAAAGTTGTATGTACTGCCTCGTGCCTCCCTTTCAAATCGGCTTAAATCTGCTTCTGCCTACTATACTTTTGGTACAATCCGGTTTACAATCAGCGGATTGCAGTATTTCGTTATCAGTGAAAGCAATGAGATAATCCACAATCCGGCGCGTACCATCAGGGAGTTGTAGGTCGGAAATATGTTTATAAAATATCATCCTGAATTCGAAGATGCCAAAAATGAAAGAACAGGTTTACAGGCTGCACGTACCATGAGAGGCAGGATCAGCCAGTATGCCGTGACTATGCGGGCTTGATCTTTAGGATCTTCTTGAGATCTTAAAATTATCTTTTAGGCTGAATATCGTTGTTTAAAAAGGATTTTATGAATTCGACTGCTTGCTAACGTGCCCAAAGAATGACGTAACCATCTAGGCCGCCTTCTATCACGCCTTTGTATCCATCTATTTGGTATTCTTTATGGTATTCGGCCTTCCCACCACTGATTTTTGTAAATTCTTCTTGCGTAGTGACGATGTATTTTTTATGCTTATCATTTTGGGCACGGAGAAGCACATCAAAGATAATCTTCAATTCGCCTAGAATTTTTTCTTGTTTGATATCTTGGAATCCTGCCCCTGTCCATCGATGAAGGGCGAGTTTCATTTCATATGCATGATCCATATTCTTACCTCAAGTGCTATCCTATGATTTTTGTCATTAATTACTCTACTTTCCAACTTTAATCCTATCGCTTTCAGCTTATAGAGCAGTCCACCCTCGTCAGGAATCGGAAGATTAAACCCTTCTATCACATAAACCATTAAATCGATAAAGGATTCATATTTGATTTGATCAACCATCTCGCCAAGTGTTTTTCTTTTTTGGACCCGTTGGTGGACTTTCGATTTCCACTAGGAGAATTCCGGTCCAAATAGCGAAACCAATTGCATGAATCTCTCGATTGAGCGCTTGCTTCGAAGCTGATAATCTTTGAATCCCAGCTTCTGATTTGCCTCTCGATGTGCCGTCTCAATGTCCCATCTATCCTCGTATATCGATAGTATTTCCTTAGCAGTCAGCTCTATCTCTAGTGCTAACTATACAGTAGCTATCTATTCATCGTGGCGGAAGATCTCGCACTTGCGGCATATATATCGATGGCGTAAACAGAATACGCACTTGCTTGCAGGTTAATTGAAGGGGATAGGACAGGTATAAGCCCCTCTATGAGGTTATCTTGCTGGATTCGACTAGGTATGCTGGCTGCTTTGAATGCGCTTGGTTCTCTTGGAACACACCAGCTACGCAGTCTAATAACTCTGTCCTATAGTAAGTCATGGGGCGGCACTGGTTTATGCCGACAAGTCCTGCCCTGTGCAGCACGCCGAGATGGTGGTGCAGGCTGCCTGTGGATATTTCTTTAATCTCAGCTTTAAGTTCTTCAAACGTTTTAGCTTCGGTCGCCAGAGCGTTCAAAATCTTCATCCTGCGAGGATTGTCCAATACCTCAAGTAGTTCTTTGAAGATCTTGCATACATCTCCAGCGTCCTTCGTGCTGGGTTTGCTTGGAGAAGCCAAGCTCCCAGCTATAATATCCATTCTATTTCACTCCGTATTTTGATAACTATTATCAGATGATCTTAAGTATGTGTAAGACCTCCGCCAATTTTAGCGCTATATCTGCGCCTTTCTGACAGTTCTCCATGGCAAAAGTTACTAAATCCTTATGGTACTTACGACCAATTTCTTGTTTTTTATCCTCGATCTCATTGATTTTCCGCTCTGAGATTTTGCCTTTGTACTTGAAACTGTACTCAATTGTTAGAGACTCGTGACTCTTACCATTCCTTGGCTTTCTTGCCTTCTTGATGTATTTCTTTTCCATTTAATCGCCTTTACTTTCCAATGTGTTATACTACAGATTCCTAGGCATTGCTTTGTCCAGGTCATGTTTTTTGATCACTCCTTAATATTTGATTAGAGGACACTATATTTTAATACTATATAAATGTTTCTGAATTGCTTTTAAAGTACCTGAACTTTAGAGCTTCATCTATGTCTTTAAGGTTAATTAAAAATTTTTAGACTTTCTGGGTTTTGCGGTTTTTGATATTCGATAGCAAGAAACAAGCTAATTTTGTCTCCGCCTGACATTCTTCAATAGTAAATACTCCTTGTTCTTCTCCCGAGCAATCGTAAGTTCCGCAGCCACGCCGCTTGCTTTCTCACTATGGGCTTCTGCAGGCCTCTAGGGCACTGCAAGCCCGCTCCAAGTCTCGGAGCATGGCCGTCCTGGTACTCAAGGGCCGCCTTCATGACGTCCTCGCATTCCTGTGACCTTTCGGGCATGATGCTTGATCTCAGTCACGCCCAAGGCTTGGCTCTGCTTTCTTTGAGGGGATCGATAAATGGAGAGCAGGTTTAAAAGAATCTCTGCGCCTTGTGAGGCGTGGTACTTAATACCAGTAACAAGCTGCAGCTCCATCAGAACCCACGCATCAGTTTTTGCCTCTCCCCGGCCCGAATCCATGCAGATCATATGCCTCTTTCACCAGCACCGGTGCCACCGTAGCGTAGATCTCCTCGTGGATAGCCTCTTGTGCCCACCTGCTTCTGAATCATGGACACCGGCACGCCCGCCATGAGCGCATTCACCACATGGCTGTGCCGGAGGATATGGGCGTTACCTTCCTCCAAGAGAGCTTCTGTCGGCGCGAGATCTCCTGGATCCCGGCCTCCTCCGCCAGCCGGTCTATCGGTCTCAGCACCGTCTTGGTGCTCAGCTTCCCGGAGCTCCGGCCAGGGAAGAGCCACTCCTGGCCGGGCTGGATGCTCTCACGGATGGCCTGCAATGTGGCCTGGCCCACTCGGGCGGCCCGGAAGTGGCGTGTCTTCGTCCTGCCGCTCTGGATTCTGACGAACCCATTATGAAAATCGATATCTGAAATGCGGGTGGTAACCAGCTCCCCACACGGCAGCCCAGGTCCTTCAGCGCCTTGATGGCCGTGCTCTCTCCAACATCATTCCAATATTTGTATCTTATTCATACTTTCATATATGTAAAAATAGATCACTGATATTGTTTTCCGGCAAAACTACTTAACCTTATACGTAGTATAGAGGTATCATGGCAGGAGTCCTTGAGCGCATGATACGGCCTCGGAAGCAGCTTGTGAAGCCCTGTGAACCTCTGAGCGCGGCCTCGCTCAAAGTCCTGGAGCTTCAAACCGCAAAGGAGATCCTGGCAGAAACTTTTAGGATCTCGATCCCGGAGGTTGAGGAGATGATCCGGAATCACGTTGAAGATGCCTGCTCCCAGGAATGTCGCCAGGAAGAAGATGGGCTATGGCCGCAAGAGTTCTGGGTGGAAGGATAAGGAGTGGCCGTTGGCTCTCGAACCTTCTCTTCTTCCTGGCTTGATGGTACTTGCCTAAGTCGATGACTCTTCTAGCCGCCAGCCCTGGAGCCCTGCATCTCCTCCACCGCTTCGATCATGGCAATGGCCCTCTTGAAGACCACCAGCGTCCCTTTTGCAGTCAGGATTTGCAGCTCGTAGGGATTGTAGCTCTCAAGAGTTCCAGTGACCGGCTGGCCTCCGGAGAGCAGGCGAATGATGACCTTCTTGCCCTTCAGCTCGGGGATGAATTCGTAAGAGGATTTTATTCTCGCAGGTCTTTCCTCGCCAGACATATTTCTCCTCTTATTTGCGCTCCATGTACCTGCGGACCTTTTCGCAAACATCAGGGTAAGTCTGTTCAAGGGCTTTTTCCAGCAGCTCTCTTGAGTCTGTGGATGACTTGTACCCTATGGTAGTTAGTTCGTTGCACTTGATGACCGCAGCTACGAAGGGAGAATATATTGAAACCTTAGGAGAATTCAAAGCTGCGGATAATGCCATATCCAATACGGAATCATCAACCTTCTTTGCCCGGATCTTTGGTATGGCGCTGGGGGCTCTGCTCTTGGGGAGGGAGATCTTTGGTGCCTGTTTCCGTCTCTTGTTGGCGTGTTTTCCTATATCCGACTCGGATAATCTCGATTCTGTTTTATCGGACTCTGATATATCTGACTCTGATTTAACTGCGTCCGATAATGATGACTCCGATTTATCTAACTCGGATATTGCCGAAGTACCCTCTTCTGAGTCTGTTCTTTCCGACTCCGATATATCAGATTCTGATATAACTGACTCTGATAATGCTGAATCAGATTTATCCGACTCGGATTTTGCCGACTTGTTATCTTCTAACTCTGTTTTCCTGGATTCAGATATATCAGACTCTGGTGTAACAGTCTCTGGCAATACAGACTCGGGTTTATCTGACTCGGGTTTATCATGGTCTGTTTTATCAGAGTCCGATTTTTCAGACTCTCCCATGCCGGAGAAAAACTTCAACCTATCTGCATCCAGCCCTTTTTTAGCCATTTAAGAACTCCTCCGTGAGTTTCATGTAGGCCTGTGCGCCAGGTGAACTGGGAGCATAAATAACGACAGGCTTGCCAAAGCCGGGAGCCTCTGCGACGCTTATGTTTCGAGGTATCATGGTTTCATACACTTCATTTTTGAACTCTTTTTTCAAAACAGCAATCACATCTCTGCTATGTACGGTTTTACTAACCATAGTGATCACGAAGTGCCTCTTTGGCCTATGGCCTAAAATTTCGGCCACGTCCTTCAGGGTTTGCATCAGATCCGCCGTCCCTTCGAGAGAATTGTATTCAGCTTGCAAGGGTATTACTACATCATCACATGCAACCAATGCATTCAAAGTGAGGATCGTAAGGCCGGGCTCACAATCGATAATCGAATAGTCGTATCCATCGGCATTTTTTAGCAGCCGTTTAAGTATGGTTTCGCGAGAAAGTTTTTTGTCCATTTCCACTTTGGCCCCATCCAGGGACATGTTTGCAGGAGCTATGTCCACATTTTCGATCTCGGTATGATGGATGACTTCAGGCAGGGTTTTTTCACCCAGCAATGCATGGTGAATTGTCGTATCCAGTGATCTCTTGCCCAGGCCGATCTGGACGGTTGCGCCACCCTGGGGGTCCAAGTCTATGAGCAGCACACGATGACCTTTTTGCGCCAGGCAGGCTGCCATGTTGTCGGCAGTCGTGGTCTTGCCTACGCCTCCCTTTCGGTTTACTACCGCTACTACTCTCATAGATTCTTACATAGCGCAATTGCATATATTCTTTCTGACTCTGATGTTGCGGAGTCGAGGTTATCAGACTCTGATTTATCTGAGTAAATATTATCTGACTCTGACATTATCTACTCTGATTTGTCTGACTCAGATCGATACGGTTGCATAGTTCGAAGGACTGTCACTCTTTTTTATGCTAGGTGGTCCTAGCTCTAAGCATCTGTAGGTTGAATATGCCCGAGCAAAACCGCAAATACATAAAGAAGGTAGTGGGCAAGCTCCTTTCCGAGATCTGGCGAACCAAGAGTACTGCTGGCAACATCCCTTCTGATAGGGTTTGAGCCTGGAAGTATCCAGTATACCTGTGATTTTAGGCTTTGAAAAAAGGGGATATGGACTATTAGGTCACACGCATTGCTTCGAGCTGGAATTAGCTGCCACAGCCCCATTCTTTCGAGAAGACTACAGTTGCATCTACATTATGACCGAGTCTTGTAGACCAATGCCTTTGTTGCTCCAAAAGGATTAGCATTTATGCCGCTGCCTTCAGCGCAGTAAACACTCCTTTGACAAGTGGAGAGAATATATCCAAGATATTTACAAACGTATCCTTAGCCTCCGCAATGATCGAGCCCCACTCCTTGAATTCTTTTGCATACTCTTTTATTTTTTCTGATGCGATCCATTTTACCCAGTATAGGTGCCATTCACTTTTCATCGTGTTCAGCCTTTCTCCTCGAGGAGCTTTGCCTGCTTTTTGAATACAGGTAAGGATGTCCCTAAAATAATCTTTAAAATATTCTTTTTTTGCTACAAAAGGTATCCTCAAAAAATCTTTGCTGTTTAGATCCTCAATGAAGATCATGCAAGGCAAGTGATTATATGGCACATCTAGGCGGCGGGTCAATATTTGTATCTTTTCATTCCTCGTGTAATCAGTCTCTTTTTCCCATTCTGCAAATTTTTTATCAAATTCTGAACCATATCTTTTCTTCAAGTTAGCCTTCCAGCCTTCATCCCATTTTGAAGGATTCTCATAGAGAAAAATGTGAACGTCCTTACCTGTCAATGCATCTAATTGTGCACCCTTTTGACTCAAATATTCAGCAACATCTGTATCATCTTCATTGTGCAAGAAGAAAGCAAAAAATGGATATTCGAGCATTTCTTTCCTTTCCCATGATGTATCAAGCTTTTCTGGAGGAAATGGATCTGCATGGATTGGTTTTGGTATATCTATTGGATTCATGTGTAATATTAATGATGGTCTATAAGATATATTTTTCTATGGACATAGATTACGCGCACTTGCTTTCAACTTGCTGCTTTTGACATGCATCAAAGCTCTTAAATACTCAGCTAACCTTAACCTTAGCAGCGGAGGTGAGAGACCCAATGGGTGAAGGAAAGAATAGATTAAGCGTAATCGTAGACGATCCCGCTAAGGAGAACTTGCTTACATTTCAGAAACAGCATAAGCTAAGAACAAGAGATGATTCTGTCGAGACAATCCTCCACAAAGTTCCCGAATGGGAGGCTCAGGAAGCCAGGAACAAAGATCTAGAAGCGAAGGTCAAGATCCTGGAGGCTCGCATCAAGGAGCTCGAAGTGGAGAAGTCGTAGACAGAGCAAATCAAAAAACAAAAATCTGGTGAGGTGGATAATAATGGGAAGGATAAAGGTAGAGGATCATGAGTCTTTGCGCAAGTGGGCTGCAGAGAACAAGGTTTCAGATCCGGAGGCCCTGATTACCCGGAACAACGATGGCTCGATTGTGTTCCGGTCGGCCAATGCCGGAAAGTCGTACCGCCGCATTGAGAAGATGTATCGAGAGGACAGGGAGCCGGTCAATGCAGCCACCTGAAGCTTATATTCCCTGCTTGTACTGCCAGCGAGGACCGAAGGGAACGGACCCGAACCCTTGCAGCGGAGTGCAGAATATCAGATCTCTGAAAGCTGGCGGCTGCTTCATAGTCCAGGTCATTCCTGGAAAGGAGAAGCTCCTGGCTAAGTTCCATGCTGAGAGGGCGAGAACATGAAGCTGGCTTGCCCCTATGAAGAAGGCATCCAGCAGGCGGTGCCCTAGATGTCTCCGCCTCTGGAACCCTGCCCGCGCTGTGGAACGCCCGGGCCGCAGCTGGAGAAATGCCACAAGCCTAACGGGGCAGCAGCCTGGTTCTGCCGGAGCTGCACCTGGATAGGTGATACGCTGGCCCTCTCAGAAGCCGCCCCGGCTGCCGGCAGCTTGCCGAAGAAGGCCCTGAAACAAGGAGGCAGGCGAAATGGACATTAAGATCAGGCGAGACAAAAACGGCCATTATCGCGTCTTTTTGCCGCCGGGTCGCTCCCTTTTTTACCGGAATAAAAAGGAGCTGCAAGAGGATGCACCAATTACGCACCTATTGGGCCAGGCTACTTTAGATCTGTTCGAGGGCGGCAGCAAGAGATGATTGTCTTCTTTGTGGACAGCGACCAGGAAGGGGAATGTATGGCCCCTATTCTGAGATGCCCCTGGCCGAAACCGCCCTCAAGATCGTGCGCATGACCAAAGATGATGCCGCAGAGCTGGTGTCCTACGATATGGACCCGTTCGGCGAGCAGCTCCTCTCCGGCCTGCGGCCCTTCAAGGTGGAGATTATACTACTCGGCGGCGGGGTGCAGAGCGTGGAAGTCTCGCTACGCTGGCCGCCTCTGGAGGGTGAGGGCCTGGTCACGAGCCGGGAGGACTACCAGGAGCACTTTGTCTGGGCCAGGACCCAGAACGAGGCGAAGGTTAGGGCGGCCAGCCTGGCATCGAAGGCATCGGCCTCAGTAACATAAAAGTCGGATTTTGCCTGAACTGCTGTGTGATCAGGCGAGTGCAGAACATCTGGTCTGGGGCATTCCCAAGACAGCCATCTTTTTGCATTTATCAAAGTTCTTTTAAGCCCAGAGAACGCAACTGCATTCTATGGAGAGCGCAAAATGACGCTAGAAAATACCACCTTGAGGATTCCCTCGGAATTGCGGGCAATAGCTGAGGAGCAGGCCAAGGCTGCCGGGCACACCCTGGCCGAGGAGCTGAGAAGTGCGCTCGAATCGTATTACAAAATGAATGCAACGCAGATCAGTTCCGAGGATCTGGAGGCGAGAGTCCGGCAGCATGAGGCGGAGTTCCATGGTTCTGCCCCGGCTCAAGAGCCCAAAAAGAAAGAAGAAATGAAGATCTCCAAGGCCAAACCAGCTGTGCAAAAGGAACTGCCGCTGACAGATAAAGCATCTCAAGAGAGGGAAGAAACAAGAAAAATCCTCCTCGGCTTGAAAGGCTTGCTGGAGAGTAGCATACAGCCTATGCCCTCGGATCTTGAAAAGTCATTAGGCATGTCTTCCCGGCTCATCGGCAGGAGGCTAGGGGAAGTCGGCATCCAGGCAAAGAACACGCGGATACGTGACAAGTCGGGCCGCTATTTCCTTCGCTCTTTATTGCCGAAGATTGATGCCGCCCTTAAGGAGGTTTCATGATCGGGCTGCTGCTGTCAGTCTTTCTGCTTTTCTTGGCTCCTGCCAGTGGACTTGAGAACGGCAATCTCTTCATGTTTGATGGAGTCGAGTATGAAGTCACTGAACTGATTGAGTACGAAAATGGATCAATAACACTGATGCTCAGCCCGGTAGACGCAGAGGACGGTGGTTCGCCGCCTCAACCGAAGCTGGAGAACGAGCTATTCCGCTCGCCTGTGGGAGTGGTCACTTATGAGGTGGGGCCGAGGGATGACGGGACCTTTGACCCCGACTCCTGGGATCATTGACTCAGCATAAGCTTTGACCCCGCAATAGAAGCGGTCAGCTCATAATCCAACTGCAGATCAGTGCTGGCAACCGAGGCATATGATTCGCCTTATCCGGAAATATCCAGCTACCTCTTTTCTACTTGAATTGAATAACCTATAACTGATGATGCCTCAAAAGCTTTTTCATTTGATCAGCTTTTTTATAAACTAGGAGGGATGATATTGAGAAAATCAATGAATCTAATAACCTTGGTGTTTCTCGCGCTCTGCATATTGTTGTCATCTGCGAGTGTAATGAACGCCGAACAGCGTAAAATTTGGAGAAAAGTGCCAATGATTAAGCTTCGGTTCATTGAAAAGTGGACAATGGACAAACTTACACTTTTATTTATTTTTATCGTAATACCCCGATGTTTGCATCGGGGTGCGCCGCCGCCGTTTGACTGGAATCTCCTATAGAGGTAATAATTGGGATTCATTCAGCTATTTATATCACAGAGGATCTAATAAAGCTTTAGCTTGTTTCTTTAAGGATTCTATTCGCAAACAATTAGTTGGTTCCAAATCGCTTTTCAGCCATTTGTCATAGCTTTCTGCAGCATTAAGTTGAGTTTTCTCATTATTAATTAGAAAATCGATACGTAGAAGATCATTATCTAAGGCTAGGTAAGCAGATAATTTTTCCTCAGTATTTAATATATTTGTTAAATAGAAACATGGGATGTATATATTTAATTTTTTTTCTATATTTTTCAAAGAAGTATCATCAAAGTTAAAATCCCAGGAAAGAAGCTCAATTTCGTTTATATTTTGTCCATCGTATTCAGTTAGGAGATCGGTCCTAACATCCGTCCAGTTAGAGAAATATTTAATTATATCGTTTATTAAAGATAAATTATTTATATTTAGTTCAATTGTTCTCTTAATTTCGCTCAAATCATCGAAATCGAGATGGTTTTCAAAGGATATGGATTTGAGCCTCATCGAGTCTATAATATTGCAAATTTCTATAATTTCTTCTGATTTTTCCATGCGCACACCACTCTCGCTCACTGGCAGGATTACTATTTAAAGATGATAGCCTTAAATATAAATTTATTAATATAACTATAGTTCCAAGCAAAATCCTTTTATGCTTCTGATTCGATTAAACTTCTAAAGTAATCACTACTATATTACATCGGGAAGGCCTGTGAATGTCGATTAAAATGGAAAAGGATTTTAGCAATTTTGCACCAAAGCAAAACATACAATCCTATGAATACGCCATTAGACAAATTGATCCACAGTTTTGCTATTTGCCTGATGTAATTCATAAGGAAAATAGGGAGCTTGTAGGCGAGAAGGGAAACATTGAATTAGAAAAAATTAAAAATAAAAAAAAGAAAAAATCCCTTGTAAAGACATATGTATATCGATTAGCTAGAGATCCAAATAAGCGCAGAATTCTAATTAGAACAGCTAAATATTATAAAATAGCGTCAAAATCTGTAAATATAATTGGCAAATATCTGATTTGGCAAAAAGAAGGTATTAAGACACGGTCGAAAGTTGGGGATGTTTATACAGGGGATAAATTATCCAAAGTTCTTCGAGCGGAATCGAACGAAAACTTATCATTCAAAAATATTTTCGATAGTTATACTGCGAATCCAAATTCTCAAGATCAAAAAATCGAATTTAGAGATTCCATTATTAAATTAATGGAAAGCAACCAGTCTATTTCATTGGCATTGGATTCAGTATTGCCTGGAAAGATTAAAATTCCACCGTCCCCCCCAAAGCCTAAAAAAAAGTAAAGAATGAGGCGGATCTTTCTTGATTCAGGATTTTATCAAACTATTTGATCAAAAATTTATTGTAGGGTATGTTACTCCAGTAATCATATTTATTGCTTTTGTGTTTTCGTCCATCCCTATACAAGTTACAGCTATCAATTCCTCGGCAAAAGAGAATCTAGTCTTGAATATGGCAAACAATTCTACGATTTCTATTTTAAATTCTGGATTAATTGGGTCGTTGTGGTCGATATCGATAATAATTTTTTTAATATATATAATTAGTTTGGTTTTATCAGTATTTAATCTAATATTTATCAAATTCCTAGAAGGATATTATTTGGGAGAATATTTAGCAAAAAAAATTCCTGTTCCCTCTGCGCAATTAGACAAATTTGATAAATTAAAGGCACGCATTGATATCATGTCGGAAAGATATATTAAGGAGCTGCAAAAATCCGGCAATGCAACAAACGATACAATAAAGAAATATGCTGAATTAATGCAAGACCTTAAGGCTAAATTTCCATCGGATAGAGAGGATGTTTTAATAACATCACTAGGCAATACAATAAGGGCATTCGAAAACTATTCTTATGAAATGTATGGCATGGATGCTGTAGCTATTTGGACACGTTTTTATAATATACTTTCGAAAGATCAAAAGGAATCATTAAATGATGCAAAATCATATTTAGATTTTTCAATTAATATAATTTATTTAATGGCTTTTTATATATTAATAGATGCTATTTATGAAGGTGTAACAAAATCACAATTATTTTTTATAGTTCCTTTAATTATTGCTATTTTGTTTTTATTGAATCTATGGATGTTCTGCCCTATCATTAAGGTCTTATCATATATAACAATATCTATATATGTTATTTTCATGATACATATAGGATATTTTTGGAATTTATTAGTTATAATCTCAGCAATTATAATTATAAAAATAGCATTCCTTCTATCAATAAGATATGCAGAAATATGGGGAATAAATGTAAAGGCAGTTATCGATTTATATCGCATTAACTTGCTATCCCAAATGGGATTTAAAACTCCTGAAACACTAGAAGAAGAACGCAATTATTGGCAAAAGATATCAAGATCTTTTGCGTATTGGGAGGAATTAGACTTACAAAGAAAAATCGAGAGTGATAATAAAAATAAATAATTAATTATATTATAAAATATTTATTCTGATTTAATGCCCGTCGGACGTTTAGTAAACCGTTAGCATCATGCGAATCGATGTAGGAATAAGAAGGCAAGAAATAATCTAGGGGAGGTTTTGGCTGACACCGCTTATGATTTAATGGATAAGGACCTATCTTCGGAGAAGAGGAATAAAGTGTAGCATCCAAAGAATAAACGCAATCAAAAAGATGCCTTCCAGAGGAGGCTCACGAAATTGACAAGAGTCATACAAGAAACGAGGAGCAATTTAGCGTTTCTTTGGGCGGATCAAACTGCATCTAGGAGAATTGCTATAGAATGAGAGACTCGATGAATGCTACCAATGTCGGCCTGGGATCATTGACTCAGCACAAGCCTAGAACCGGCAATCGAGGCGGCCAGTTCCTCGATGACCGGCAGCTCCAAGCAGTCCTCAAGGTCCGCTATCTCTTTTTCGAGTTCCGTTTTTCTCAGCTCGTAGGTTGCCTTCATCTCATCCTGGCCTTCTTTCTCTGCCTGGAGCCTTTCCGCTTCTCTCCCGTATTCATCGGCCTGATCCTGCAGCTCTTCCGCTCTTGCAAGGACCTCATCTGCCTGCTGCTCCAGGAAATCAATCTCTTCCTGGATCTCATCGGTGACTTCATCCGATCCATTCAGCAGAGCCTCTGCTTCTGCTGCCAGCTCCTCCGCCTTTTGCTGCCATTCTATGGCAGCTGCCAGGCTTTCTGCCTGGGCCTGTAGGGCTTCATTTACCTGGCCGGTTAATTCCTCGATCCGGGCAATGCATGTCTCGATATCTGCATTCACGGTTTCTAGCTCTGCAACTGCCTGGGCCAGATCATTTGCCAGCTCCTCTTTGCGTGTGCTGAAAATTCCTTCCAAGAGGATGAGTTCCCAGGAGCAACCGCAATGATCGTGACAGGGAAGCTCATAGGGCTCATCGTCCATGAGCTGATAGAAATACAGTCCTATCCTCTGTAAGCAGTAATTGCAGGCATCAGAGGAGCCCGTGTGCAAAAATAGAAAA
>Ga0074195_1002264_pt1 | contig 22329 bp, 18 predicted proteins | sample EPASupsiteHSE623_FD_64525 | JGI IMG/M metagenome (GOLD analysis project Ga0074195, IMG submission 64525) | Bioremediated contaminated groundwater from EPA Superfund site, New Mexico - Sample HSE6-23 | ecosystem: Environmental > Aquatic > Deep subsurface > Groundwater > Contaminated ...
ATTCCTTTCATGGACTGGAAATAGGGGTTGATTATTTGTATTCTATTTTAAAATATATGTGGCGTAAGCTTTCAACAAATATATAAAATTTTAAAATTATTTTTAAAAATTTCACAATTTATTCACGAATTTTATGGACTATACGCATCATTTTTATGATGTGAGTGGTAATTTCTTTAAACATCACAGGTAACAGTCAAATGAGCATCATGATGGCCTTGGAAGAATCGAGAAATCACTCGATTTCTAGATTGTGCCCCGAAGCTGCAAGTTTATAAGTTTGCAGGACCATATGGATTAATATTAGCTTGTTAATATTAGCTTGTTAATATTAGCTTTATAATATTGATTTATTAATATTAGTAGTTTATTAATTTAAAAAAAAGCGGCAAACTAGCCGCTCTATGAAAACATCCTCAGCGCTTCTTCCGAACCCTCGATCTCGTCACCCAGCACTTTATTCACTGCTACATCGAAGTCGGCCTTTCCGACGATGGAGGCATTTCTGCGCAAAGCATTCATGCCGGCTTCAATTACGATGGCCTTGAGGTCCGCCCCGCTTGCCTCTGCTGTGGCTTTGGCGACCTCTTCCAGGTCCACATCCGCTTCTCTCTTCATCTTTGCGGCATGAATTTGCAGAATCTTCAAGCGACCCTCAAGAGACGGCATGGGTATCTCGATGATTCTGTCAAAACGCCCGGGGCGCAGAAGGGCCGGATCCAGGATATCGATCCTGTTGGTGGCCGCGATGATCTTGATATCGCCCCTGGTCCTGAAGCCGTCCATCTCCGCCAGGAGCTGCATCATGGTCCTGTTGACCTCGGCACTGCCTGTGGTACCGTCGTGGGTTCTGATGCTTCCCACGGCATCGATCTCGTCGATGAAGATGATGCTGGGAGCCTTTTCGCGAGCCATCTGGAAGATGTCGCGGACCAGCTGCGCGCCTTCGCCGATGAACTTGTGCACCAACTCCGAGCCGGACATGTGGATAAACGTGGCCTTGGACTCATGGGCCACGGCTTTGGCGAGCATGGTCTTTCCGGTTCCCGGCAAGCCGTAAAGCAAGACGCCTCTGGGCGGCTCGATGCCGATGTCTGCGAAGATCTTCGGGTTGGTGAGCGGCAGCTCGACCGTTTCCCTGATCTCCTGAATCTGGCCTTCCAGGCCGCCCACCTGATCATAGGCAATGTCTGGAGCCTCGACCAGTTCCATGACCTTGGCGCGAACGTCCACGGACCTGTCTAAAACGCGCACGATGGTGAGGGAGTTGTTGATGGCCACGCGGGTGTTGGCCTCGATCTTTTCCATCAGCTCGGCAGGCGCGGTAGTGATGAATTCCTGATTGTTCCCGTGCTGCCTGAGCAGGACATAGTCCTCACCCATCTCCACAACCGTGGCCAGGAACAGCGGCATCCTCTTGAGAAGGAGATTTTCCTTCTTAAGTCGCTCCACCTCACGCAGATATTTTTTATTGGCAATAAGGGATTCAAAGAGCTTGGCTCTTACTTCTTCCCTCTCAACTTTAGTGGTCTCAAGCTCTTCGGCGAGGTCCCGATTCTCGTTTTCGAGAGCGGCAAGCCTCTTTACGAACGACTCCTGAATGGTGTCTTGACCAGAAACGGCCGTTGATTCACTCATATACGGAAAACTTGCGCCTTTCTTGTTTATAAATTCATTCCTGGATAATCAACAATTTTTCGTTGCGGCAGTCGACATAATTTTTTTAGGATAGATAATACACCCCGGAAGAATTCAGAAAGATTTTAATTTTGATAATGCTAATTATTTTCTGTGATGAAATGCTGATCCTGCAAAAACACATTATTCCTCCATTTGAAGTAGTGGAGCGCAAAGGCTTGGGGCATCCGGACACTCTGGCCGACGGCATCTCAGAGAACATCTCGCGCACGCTGTGCGAGTTCTATCTGAATGAGTTCGGACAGATCCTGCACCACAACGTGGACAAGGTCCTGATAGTAGCCGGCAAGAGCGCACCGCAGTTCGGCGGCGGCAAGATCATCAAACCTCCGAGCGTCATCGTAGGCGGCAGGGCCACCAGGCCGTCGGCAAAGCCGCTGAACGAAATAATTGAAGATGCTGTTTCCACCCAACTTCACCAAATGGTGGCGAATCTGGAGCAATTCCGGGTCGAGCCGCGCGTGGAAGAGGGCGCACCTGAGCTGCAGAGCCTCATGGGCCGCGGTGCGAACGACACCTCCATCGGCGTCGGCTATGCGCCCTTGAACTATGTCGAGCGCCTCGTCCTCGATCTGGAGAAGGAGATTCGCAGCGTGAAAGGCGTCGGGGAGGACACCAAGCTCATGGCAGTGCGCATCGGCGACAAAATAACGATAGTTGCAGCCGCAGCGATGGTCTCAAAGTTCATCTCATCCCGGGAGGAATACGATGATGCCAAGGCGCGAGTTGCAGAGGCGATCTTGAGAGCAGCCGATGCAGAAGTCTGCGTGAACTGCGCGGATTCCGGTGACAATATCTACCTGACTGAGACCGGCACATCCATCGAGATGGGCGACGACGGCGCGACCGGACGGGGCAACCGCGGCAACGGCCTGATCACACCAATGCGGCCCATGACCATGGAAGCGATTGCGGGAAAGAATCCCGTCAGCCATGTTGGCAAGATCTACAATGTGCTGGCCCAGATGGCCGCCAGGGATATTGCAGAGCTTGAGGGCGTAGAGGAAGCCCACGTCACATTGGTGAGCAAGATCGGATCGCCCATCAGCCAGCCGCTGCTGCGTGGCATGAGGATCTCGGGCAACATCAAACATACTCCCGGCCTCGATAAGAAAGTGGACTGCATCCTCAACCATTGGCTGGAGAGCACCGACCGCCTTGTCGAGGATTTTGTAAAGGGGAAGCTGAGCCTGTACTGATAATCAATACGGCCTTTTCGCATATTCTCTATACGTGTTTCGGATGCTCTTGCGCTTTCAGGAGCACACAAATGCGTCTATGGGATTGACATTGGGGCAGGGGATTTGGATCCACGGATCATTTCAAGACTTCTTTTTTCGCCATTTGCAGTCTCTGTTTCGCAGTGTAGCCGGTTGCGCCTTCCAGGAAATCTCTGTAGCGCTTGTTGGTATCCAGCACAACATCATCGGCAATTCCGGAAGCGGATTTTGTGGTAACAAATAGCCTCTTGTTCTCTATCCAGACCTCAATGCTATTCAGAGCGCCGTAGCTGAGAAGAAGCTTTTCGCCATCTCGTTTTATCTCAACAGGGAACTCTTCCGCCAGAACCTTTTCAATCCTCTCTAAATCGGGCTTAAATCCTCTCTTGAATGGGTAATCCATGCTTCAGACATCAGGCGCTGATTGAGTATAGATGTTTCGAGTGATTCGTCAAAGGCATTTGCTGCAATCTCACACCATCTAAGAAAAGGATACAGGCAAATACCGAATGCGCTTCTTTATATACTGAAACCGAGAGATCTCGACTCATTGGAGAGTGGGTTCGATGAAACGAGAAAAGATAAATTTTGATGTCAAATTAAAGCTGATCTTGCTAGGCGCATTGATTGTGTCCAACATCTTTGCATTTTCCCTCAGCGGATCGGCACAAAGCGGCAATTGCTCGCCCGCAGACTGCAACGATAACAATGCATGTACGGACGATATCTGCACTGAATCGGGATGCTCCAACACTGCAAAAAATTGCGGTTGCAGCGATCCATGCACTGAATGCTCATGTGATCCACTGACCGGGTGCGTTCAAACTCAGAAGGATTGCAGTGACAGCGATGCATGCACAACTGATACATGCAGCGGTGGTTCATGCACTCATTTGCAAATTAGCTGTGACGACGGCGACGCCTGCACAACCGATTCATGCAGCGGTGGTTCGTGCACTCATTCGCAAATTAGCTGCGACGACGGCGACGCCTGCACAACCGATTCATGCAGCGGTGGTTCGTGCACTCATTCGCAAATTAACTGTGATGACGGCAACGCCAGCACTGCCGACTCTTGCAGTTCCGGAGGCTGCGTTAATGCGCCGATAAGCCAGAATAATATAATCGAGGGCAATTCCGAATCCATCATTGCCGATGAGGAAAATAATGCCGCAAATAACACCACCATCGCCGAATCTCTTTCAGCAGAAGTTGGCGTTTCTTCTCCGTTAAACTGCGATGACGGCAATCTCTGTACTGTGGATAGCTACGATGGAACCAGTTGCGTGCATACCGAGCAAAATTGCGATGACGGGAATGCCAGCACTCTGGATTCGTGCAAGGCAGGAGTTTGCGCCAATGAGCCGATATACGCCGGCAGCGCAAATAACAGCACGACCGAGGCAATGAGACACATTTCACATACGCCGGACTGCAATGACAGCGATCTTTGCACCATTGATTCCTTTAATGGGAAAGAGTGTGTACACATCTCAAAGAATTGTGATGATGGAGATGCCGGCAATTTTGACTACTGCTATAAAGGAAATTGTGTCCATACTCTGACAAGCTGCGATGATAATAATGCGTGTACTGCAGACTCCTACAATGGCACATCTTGTACTCATACCCCAAAAAATTGCCATGACGGAAATGCCTGCACGCAAGATTCCTGTGACAGCCAGGGCAATTGCGTGCATATTTTGAAGAACTGCGACGACGGTAATGCGTGCACCTACGATGCCTGCGACAGCCGGGGCAATTGCGTTCATATACTGAAAAACTGCGATGACGGGAATGCGTGCACAGTCGATGTTTGCGATTCCATCTGGGGCTGCATCCACACGCCTGTTGTCTGCGAAGCCGGAAAGACCTGCGTCAACGGAGTCTGCCAGGCAATAGCAGGCACCTCGCCCACCAGCTACACGATTCCTGCCGGATCGGCGATAATTCTGCCCTGGGGAATTTCCGTCACGGCTCTCGATGCGCTCAAAGTGGAGAACGGCGTGGCCTATTCTGCAGGAGCGCCGCTCAAATTCGCAAGGCCGCTTGGAAGCACTCAGACGACGCTGGGAACGGCTGGCGCATCATCACAGATAGCGGAAATGGTAGGTCTAACCTGGGAGAGCAATCCCTTCCGTGTAGCTTTGATCAAGCCGGATGGTACCGTTCTCGATTCGCAGAGCGACAGCCAGAACATCAAGCACGTTACCGGCTCGAACTATGACTACTACTTCCTCAGAAATCAGGCCGGAGGCTACTGGACGGTTCAGATCAGTCCGATTAATCCGGCAGCAAGCGGAGAAGGATTTTCACTGATCACGGGAACTGTTGGTGGAGTGGCAAGCAGCACGCCGTGAGGCGGATTTTGAAGCGAGGGTGAAAAAGGTCGCCATGACGATATTGAATGTCGATTTGGCGGCAGGGAATGAATTATTGGGCGGATCTATGATGAGACGATCTGAGGCTTGATCGCCTCATCTTTTTCCCTTGTGCTAAGCCAAGCCCCAATTTTTGGGGCTCAATCTCAACCTATCGGCGGGATTTGCGGTTTTGGACAATATTTTGCCCAAAATTCTATCTCAAATTTCTATTTTAAAAACCTCCACCAGCGAATCCCTGGCCATCTTCATGACTTCCGTGGGACAGGTCTTGTAGGCTTTCTGCAGGTGCTCCACCGCTCGAACGTCGCCGATCTCTCCCAGGCTCCAGGCCGCCCAGGCTCGGATCTCCTCGTCATCCTGGCCGAACATGATCTCCACCAGCCTGTCCAGGGCATTGCTGTGGCCGATCTCGCCAAGAGCCGTCGTTGCCGTGTAGCGAACGTTCCAGTCCTCGTCCCGGAGGGCTTCCAGCGCCAGGGTGCAGGCTCTCTCGCCCTTGATCTTTCCCAGTGACTTGAGGGCTTCGGTGCGCACGGCAGGATCGGCGTCCCGAAGCAAGCGGGCTAAAGAGTCCAGGGCCTCGTCGCAGGCAAACTCGGCCATAAATGCGGCTGTCCGGCGTCTGACTTCTGTGTCCTCGTCCTCCAGAAGGCGGGCCGCTTCATCCAGCGACTCGCGGTGCCCGATCTTTGCGAGACCCGTCACAGCCAGCCCGCGAACCTCAGGCTCCGGGTGGCTGAGCAGGGAACGCAGCTCATCTGCAGCCCGCAGGCTTCGAAGCGCCACCGCAGCTCGCAGGCGCACATCTTTGGAGCTGTCGTTCTTCATGGCCAGTACCAGCGCAGGCGCAGCCTCGCGGCTGCCCACTGCCTCCAGGGCGGCGGCGCTCCATTCGCGAACCACGTGATCCGGATCATTGAGGAGAGCCCGGCATAATGGCTCCACCGCTCGCTGGCTGCCGATCTTCCCCAGTATCCAGGCGGATTTGTACCGGAGGTCCGAGAACTCGCCCGCTTCCAGGGCCTTGGCAACCGGATCGATAGCTGTCTCCCCCAGATTCGCCAGCGCCCAGGCGGCTTTCTGGCGTTCGAAGTAGTCATCGCTCTGGCCGAGCAATTTGATCAGTTCAAGGGCCTTGTCCATGGCGGATTAATCGGTCCGCCGTCTTTTAAGCTTTGCTGATATCAGGCATTAGATTTATGATCCTCAGAAATTCAATCCTGGAAAGAGAGTGATTAGTTGCAGATACCAAGCATTCTTGCACTGACAAAACGCCCACCGATCTATGAAAAAGGAACTGCGAGCATGTGGGAGGACGAGCACATCTCTCAGTATCTGCTTATGGCGCATCTGAGCCAGGAAACGGATTCCGCAAGCCGAAAGAGATCGACAATCATCAAAACAATCGATTGGATAGAAACAATCCTGAGAAAAAAAGGCGCGACAATACTTGATCTCGGATGCGGTCCGGGATTATACAGCGAGGTCCTGGCCGAAAGAGGGCATGCAGTTACCGGGATTGATTTTTCCAGGCGTTCCGTGGATTATGCCCAAAGAGAGGCGAAGAAGAAAGACTTGCACATTGAATATATTTATGCGAATTATCTGGATGATCTGCCTGAGGCTTTCCGGAACAGGTTTGACCTTGCAATGATGATCTTTTGCGATTTCGATGTTCTGGTTCCAAATGATCGAGCAGTCTTGCTCAAGAATGTCTTGAGCGCCCTCAAGCCGGGCGGACTGTTCATCTTCGACACCCTGAATACCAAAGCGCCGGAAAAGATGAATCATATCGGCAAATCCTGGGAGTTGGAGGAGACGGGATTTTGGAAGAGAGAACCGTATCTTGCCCTCTCGGAGACATTCGATTATCCTGAGGCTAAGGTCATACTTCAACAGCACATCGTAATCTTCGAGCCTCATCAACTCTCCGAATCGAATCAGCTCTCCGAATCGGAGCAACTCTCCGAATCGGAGCAATACCGCGTCTACCGTTTCTGGAACCATTATTACAGCACTGATACTCTGGAACAGATTCTAAGCGCTTGCGGCTTTTCCGAGATAGAAAATCATGATAATCTGCTTCCCGAAGATGGACTTGGAAGCAGAGAGATGGTTACATTCTATTCCGCAATAAAGCCGCAGCAGAAATTATGAAATGGCAGAGAATCAAGGCGGACGGTTCCCGAGAGATAGCGTCAGATGATGATCTGGCAAATAGAGTTAAATCTCTTGGCGGATCATACATAAGAATGGAAAGATAGTCGCAGCGAATAGGTCAGGCTAGCGCGATCAGACGGGATACGCCATTTTGATCAGAGCAATCAAAGAAGACAAGCGACAAAGAATCGGCAAAAAACAAGGGATAAATATGGGATACCTCTTCGGACCTGTGCTGTCTCGCCGCCTCGGCCTCTCCATGGGCGTTGACCTGCTGAAGTACAAGACGTGCAACCTTGACTGCATCTACTGCGAGCTGGGCAGAACGACCTCTCTCACCTCATGCCGCGGTCGCTTCGTGCCGCCTGAGAAGGTTTTGAGGGAGATCGCAAATCGGCGGGACGAGCCCTTCGACCACCTTACGTTTGCAGGGTCCGGCGAGCCCACGCTGAGTTCGGACCTGGGCGATGTGGTGCGCCGGGCAAAAGAGCTGGTCGACTCTCCCGTGGCCGTGATTACCAACAGCACTCTTTTCACCAGCCCGCAAGTCCGAAAGGAGGTAGCCGCCGCCGATGTGGTCCTGCCGTCGCTGGATGCGGCCAGCAGAGATGCCTTTTATGCCATCAACCGACCGGCACCGGATCTCAAGATCGACGAGATCGTGCAGGGCTTGAAGGACTTCAGGAAGGAATTTTCCGGCGAGATATGGCTTGAGGTCATGCTGGTGAAAGACATCAACGACCACGACGCAGAGATGATTGCGAGAGCTGCCGAGTCTACTCAACCGGACCGCATCCAGCTCAACACCGTGGTCCGCCCGCCTGCCGAGCCGGTCGAGCCCCTCACCGAGGAAGAGATGCAAAGAATGCTGGAGATCTTTCCGGGCGCGGAATTGATTCCCGATTGGGACTGGAGCGTGCCGGAGAGGACAGGCTGCCGGCTGACAGAGCTGTTATCCCGCAGGCCCTGCACGCTGGAAGAGATCTGCGCGTTGCTGGGAATAGAGAGCAGCGATGCCATAAAATACTGCAAGATCATGGAGCGCGACGGCCAGATTTCCAGAAGGCTGCATGGCGGCAAGCTTTATTTTCATGCAGATGGCAGCGAAGTCTGAAAACGAATGATCGATCAAGCATTTCAGATACGGCATCACGATTGCAGCCACTATTTAGGCCATAATTCCTGCTTTAATTCCAATCATAATTCTTGCCATAATTCCAGAAATTTTTGCAGCAATTATTGGAGAAATTTTTGCAGCAATTATTGGAGAAATTTTTGCAGCGAATATATTTCATTCAACCTTGTGCTACCGAATCTCGGATCTATCGAGCCAGGTTTGTCCAATTTGGATTTCGATAATCACCATTGTTATACTAACTATTGTTATACAAATCATAATAACCAATTGAGATACAGCCAATTGCAGTATGACAAATTGCGATGTGGTCAAAGGAAATGCAATAAATTTCGATGTAGTCTAAGTCAAAGCAATAAATTTCGATTCGACCAAATAAAATACGAAATAAAATACGAAATAAAATGCGACAATTACAGCGGATGAATTTCATGACGGAACAAAAGAGCAAATGCGATGCCTGCGCAGAAAAAGGCTCCTGCAAGGATCAGAGTGCAGGAACGGAATGCACACGTACGGTCGACCGGATGGCACGGGTCAAGCACAAGATCATCATCGCCAGCGGCAAGGGCGGCGTGGGAAAGAGCACGGTCTCCGTAAACCTGGCCAAGGCGCTAAATTTAAAGGGATACAGGGTCGGCGTTCTGGATGCCGATATCACCGGCCCGGACATTCCCAAGCTCCTGGGAATCGAGGACGAGAGGCTGACACAGGGCGAGGCGGGCATTGAGCCCGCCAGTGCCGGTGGTATTAAGGCGGCATCCATGGCCCTGGTTCTGGCCGACCGGGACTCGCCCGTGGTCTGGCGCGGCCCCATGAAGATGGCGGCCATCAAGCAGTTCATTCAGGAAGTGAACTGGGGCGACCTGGACTTTCTGCTCATCGACCTGCCGCCGGGCACCAGCGATGAGCCGATCAGCGTTCTGCAGCTCATCCCGGACCTGGCCGGAGCGATAATCGTCACCACGCCCCAAGAGGTTTCGCTGCTGGATTCGCGCAAAGCCGTGAACATGGTCAAGGCCATGAAGCTGCCGGTGCTCGGCATCGTGGAGAACATGAGCGGCCTCGTCTGTCCTCACTGCGGGGAAGCCGTCAACATCTTTGGCGCCGGAGGCGGGCAGAGGATGGCAGAGGAGATGGATGTGCAGTTCCTCGGGTCAATTCCCATCGATCCACGGGTCTGCGCACTGGGTGATGCGGGGATTTCCTTCATGGAAAAAGAGACAACGGCCAGCGGCAGCTTCGCCAAGATCGTGGAAAGGCTGCTGGAGATGTTCAATTAGAGATATTTTAATACCCGGCAAAAGAAAGGTGGCCGGGATGCCTCGCATATTGGTCACCAATGATGACGGAGTTTATGCCGCAGGACTTCGAGCCGCCGCAAAAGGCGTGCAGGGCCTGGGCGAGATCGTGGTAGTCGCGCCCTCCAGCCAGAAGAGCGGCGTGGGAAGATCGGTCTCCGTCTTTGAGCCGCTGCGCTATGCGCAAACAAACCAGAACGGCCTCAAGGCTTTTGCGGTCACGGGAACACCCGTCGATTCCGTCATCATCGGCATCTTCGCCATCATGAAAGGAGAGCTGCCCGATCTCGTCGTCTCAGGGATCAACGTGGGCGAGAATATCAGCACCGATACGGTCACCACCAGCGGGACCATCGGCGCGGCCCTGGAGGCGGCAAGCTACGGCATTCCGTCGATTGCAGCATCCATCCAGGCCGTCGATCAGGGCGACAAATTCGACATGCACTTTGACGAGAAGCACAGCTTCGATGTGGCCAGCAAAGTTCTGCATCGCGTGGCCGCCAAGGTTCTGGAGCACGGACTGCCCGAAGGCGTGGATGTCCTGAATCTGAACGTGCCGGTCACTGCCACCGAGGACACGGAGATCGTGGTGACAAGGCTGGCACGCAAGATCTTCAAGACCGAAGTGCAGGAGCGCTTTGATCCGAGAGGAAGGCCCTACTACTGGATCGCCGGCGACCTGATCTGCTGCGATGAGGAAGGAACGGACGTACGGACGATCTACCAGGACAAGATGATCTCCATCACGCCGCTCTCGCTCGATGCGACGGCGAGGATAGACTTCAAACAAATTGATGGCCTATTTCGACCTTGAAATCGGTCCAAATAGAAGAGCAAAAATAAGAGGAGAGCCCGGTATATCTCGCAAGAACACTTAGCAGATGCCGGAAGCTCTCTCAATGGGCGTTCATTTGAGGGACTGCCAAATCATTAGCAAAGGGGGCCTAATCGGCTGAAAGCACACCAACCTTAAATTGCCCTGTTTTATAAAAATTTTCTGATGATGGTCACGCGTCTCTTTCTATCCTGCACCATGCACCGGCCAGGATCGCTTTTCCTCATTCTCCTCTATGGATGTTATGGAACCGTTCTCGATACAGGCAATCCTGTCACAGACAGCTCTCAGAACGTCCAGATCATGAGAAATAAACAGATACGTCACACCGGTATCGTTTTGCAGCTTCATCATGAGCCTTAGGCCGTCACTGTTCTATTCATTAATATCTTGCGATACGGGTCCCAGTTGATCTGCAGAAAGGGGCCGGGATGCCATCCGAAATAATTAGCTGTTTTGATAAATCATCTCGATAAATTTTCAGGACTACTCTTTCTGGCCGCAAACCATGTAATAGGTCCAGCTAAAAGCGATCCTGCGGTGAAGCGGCATCTTGGCCCTTTGAAGCTCTCGGATTTTTACGAGATCCATGCAAGAGATATCAACCAGGCAGCAGTCTTCGAAATACTGCCTGGCCTTGTCGGGCGTGAGGCCAAACGGGTGAGGAAGAGCTGAACGCAGATCTTGAGAGTAGACGCTATTCTTAGGATTCTTCCCCTCAAACACGGCGACTCCGATGCTTGATGCCAGACGCTTGAGCTGGCTGGCAAATGAGCCGTTCCTCCATTCACCATCGATGACGACGATTTTGCCGCCTTTCGCGAGAGTTCGCTTCCATTCAGAAAAGGCCCCTTTGGGATCGGAAAGCGTCCAGAGAAGGTGGCGGTTCACCACTGCATCAAATTTTCCGCTCTCAAATTTCGGCTTCTCTGCATCTCCGTAAGAGAACTTCATATTGAGATTCGATGCCTTGGCCTTGGCTCTCGCCTTCGCAAGCATCTTTTCTGAGATATCGATTCCCTGCACATTGTGGCCCAGCTCTGCCAGGACCAGGCTCATTTCTCCGGTTCCGCATCCTACGTCCAGGATATCGAGGTTTTTTCCGGGAAGCGCTTCCTGCAACACCTTTTTCCAGGCATTCCTCTCCTCTTGAGTCTTTATTCCGTGGCCATCATAGGTATCGTAGTCCTGTGAGGATATATCCCACCGGGAGCGGATTTCATTCTTGACCTCTGCATCGGTTAAGGGCATGGCAGATTTGATGCCGTTTCTAATGATAAATCTTTCCATCATTGTAATACATTCTCATACGAAAATTAATAATTTAGCCAAAAATATATAATTTTATTAGTAATGTTATAATAATTGATATAAGGATAATAATAATTACAATTATACCATATCTACGATATTGCTATGCTGCAATGGCTTGGCTGCCGGAGCGGCATATTCTGTGAAATGCGTTATCCTATCATGCATCAGTGAACAAGTGTTATCTTGTCATGCATAGTGGTGATTCATTCACTCACCATGCACGGACAATCATGCGCTATGTCCCGTTCAATTATGTATTTACTTATTCCGTGAAGCTCCAGGCTTGTTATGTGGCTTGATATGTCATTATTGCAAAATTATTATTACTTTATCCAAAGTATTTATATATCTAGTATTACTAATATCGCCCAAATTTGAGATATTAATGCGTAAAGGTGGAATATGACGAAAATAAGAACGAAATCTATAGGATCAATGCTGCTAATTGCGGCTATGCTCATCAGCATGTCCTTTTTTAGCTGTATGACCGCGCTATGCAGCAGTGACCAAAAGCTCGTTGTGGGCGAGGTATGGACAATGGGAAGCGTGGACCCGGCCATGCATAGCTACGAGCTTAACAATTTCCTCGTTGCAGAGGGCCTTACTTCCATCAGCCCCGACTTTAAAATAGTTCCCTGTCTTGCGGATTCCTGGGAGACTTCAGGCAGTGATTCATGGAGATTCCATTTGAATAAAGACATAAAATTCCATGACGGCAGCAAGCTGACTGCAGACGATGTCGTCTCAGCCTTGCAAAGGACCATGAAAATGAATCCAAGCGTCACCGGCCAGCTTAACATAAAGAAGATCACGAAGGTTGATGACTACACGCTCGACATAACCACGAATACGTCGGATGCGTCCCTCCCTGCGAGAATGGCATACGGCAGAGCGAGCATTTACAAGATTAATGAGGACGGCGACGGCACTATCTCAACACCGATATGCACCGGTCCCTTCAAGTTTGTGAGCTATGACAAAGCATCCGATACCCTGGAACTTGCCAAGAACGAACTGTATCGGGAAGGAGCGCCCAAGCTGGACGCCGTGACCGTCAGATTCGGCATTGGAGATGCGAATGCCAGAGAGATGGCAATTGAAAGCGGTGAGGTGGATTTCACCACGGAGCCGCCGTTGGGGTCCACCAAGCGGCTGCAAGGAGATGCCAGCCTTAATGTTATAATCCATCAGTTATGCCAGGGCTATAAATTAAAATTCGGCGATGTCTCCAAAGCACCTTATGATGATATTAAAGTTCGCAGAGCCATTGCCTATGCAGTTGACAGAGAGAGCATTGCCAACGATATCCTGCTCGGTCGAGGAAAGGCATCGGACGGAAATGCTCTGACCCCCGGACTTGCCTGGAGAAATAACGATATTAAAGGCTACTCCTACAATGTCCAGAAGGCAAAAGACCTATTGGGCGAAGCCGGATGGAAGGACACGGACGGCGACGGCATAGTCGATAAGGATGGCAAGTCCTTTAAGATCACTCTGTACACCTGGCCCCAGCGTCCTGCATTGCCTTCTATTGCCCAGGCAATCCAATCTCAGTTCAAGGAGATCGGAATTGATGCCGAGGTTCGGATTATGGAATGGGATGCGATTAGCGACCGCGCCGACGAATGGGGAATGATGTGGGTTGCCGGCGGCGACGCGTGTATGATGATACCCGATCCGAGCTACTACATCGAGGGCCAGTTCCTCAGCTCGAACTGCGATTATCATTACAAGAACGCCAAGGTCGATGATCTGATCATGCAGGCGCGTTCCACCTTTGACGAGGATAAGCGGTACGACCTGTATAAGCAGGTGCAAAAGATTGTGTATGACGACGATTGCGCCCAGGTCCCGATTGCATTCCATTATCTGTGCGTTGTGACCAAGAAGGATGTCAAAGGATATGTCCCCAATCCGGTGCACCATGATTATTGCATAAGTTCAGGGATATACCGGGAATAACTCGATAGATAGCCGGCATCGAATTCATTGCCGGCTTTTGCTTTTATTGAGGTATATCTTATGCTATTAAATTTTATAAAACGATTGGGCATTTTCTGTCTGGTATTGGTAATATCGACGACGCTCGTCTTCTTCATGCTGCACTCGTTGCCGGGAGAAAAGGCAGTGGTGATGGCCAAATATATCTTTCTTGGAAATGTAGAACTCAATCCATCCAACGAAGAAATCCAACAGGTCAAAGATAAATTCGACCTTGATAGATCCCTGATGTCTCAGTATATCTCATGGGCCGGTGCCGCCCTTCATGGAGACCTGGGGAAGTCCTACCAGAGCAACGATCCCGTCTCTGAAGAGATATTGATACGGCTGCCTGCCACCATCACCCTCGCATTCGTGAGTGTACTCATGTCGCTCTTTATCGGCATTCCCCTGGGTGTACTGGCTGCAGTCAAGCAGAATTCGATAACGGATTATTTATGCAGCACCACAGCGGTCTTGGGAATCTCCATGCCGAACTTCTGGCTTGCCCTGCTGCTCATACTTGTATTCTCCCTGAAGCTCAATTTGACTCCGACCATCGGCTATGGAGGATTGAGCCATCTGATTTTGCCTGCCGTCACCCTCGGCACGGCAAGCTCAGCGGTCATTATGAGGCTAACGAGATCGAGCATGCTCGAGGTGATGAGGCAGGACTACATAAGAGCTGCAAGAGGCAAGGGACTCAGTGGCAGAAGCATATTCCTCACTCATTCGCTTCGAAATGCATTGATCCCGGTGATCACCATGATCGGCCTCGAGTTCGGGCATCTGCTCGGCGGCACAGTGATCATCGAGACGATCTTTGCCTGGCCGGGCATCGGACGATTGCTGATCGATTCCATCTCCGCCAGGGATATACCAGTCATCCAGGGCTGTGTACTTTTCATCACCCTGATGTACATGCTGCTGAATTTCACGATCGATGCCGTCTATCCGCTGATCGATCCGAGAATAGGAGGTAATTAGATTGCTAAAGACGCGCAACTTGAACGAATTTTTAAAGAATAAAGCAGCTGTAATCGGGTTGATCATAATTCTCGTGCTGGTCATAACCGCAGTTCTGGCCGATTACATCTCGCCCTATGACACGGATAAGGTCGCATTGAAGGAGAAGCTCAAGCCGCCTTCCTGGCAGCATCCGATGGGCACGGACCAACTGGGCAGGGATGTCCTGAGCAGAATCATCTACGGAACTCGCACTACCTTCGAGCTCAGCTTGTTGGTGGTGCTTTTTACATCGACTTTTGGCGTATCCATCGGCATCGTTGCCGGCTACTACAGGGGCATCGTCGATGAGATACTGATGCGGCTGATCGACGTACTCCTGGCATTTCCCAGCATAATCCTGGCATTGGTGATCATCGGAGCCATCGGACCGGGCGTCTTCAATACAGTTATGGCTATATCCCTGGTCGGGTGGCTGTTTTATGCCAGGGTGGCCAGGGCGTCTACCCTTTCCATCCGAGAGAAAGAGTATGTAGAAGGTGCCAGGGCTATGGGATGCAGCGACGCCTACATCTGTTTCTTCTATGTGCTGCCCAATTGCCTGCCGCCTATAATCGTTCTGATGACTCTCAGCCTCGGCTCCGTGATCTTGAGCATAGCCTCTCTGGGCTACCTGGGCCTTGGGGCGCAGCCTCCGACTCCGGAGTGGGGCACGATGCTAAACGACGGCAAGGAATATCTTAGAGACTGTCCGTGGCTCTCAGTTTTTCCCGGATTGATGATTATGATCTCAGTGCTGGCGTTCAACTTTATTGGAGACGGCCTGCGTGATGCCATCGATCCACGGCAGTTGGTGATAAAATGAGCATCCTTTCCGTCGAGCATCTGGAGAGCCAGTTCGTCACTGAAGACGGCATCGTAAAAGCGGTTGACGATGTGTCTTTCGATATTGAGGAGAATGAGACGCTGGGACTGGTCGGTGAATCGGGGTGCGGAAAGACTGTGCTTGCCCTCTCCATTTTGCGGCTGCTTTCCGAGAATACGAAGACCAGTGGAATTATAAAATACAGAGGCCGGGACCTGCTGCAGCTTGAAGAAGATGATCTTATGGCCATTCGGGGCAAAGAGATTGCTCAGATCTTCCAGAACCCATTGAGTTCTCTAAATCCGGTTCTGACAGTGGGCTTTCAGATCTCCGAGCCTTTTATGCGGCATCAGGGATTGAAGAGGAATGCGGCAAAGATCAAGGCGGTGGAGATGCTTGAGCGGGTTCGTATTCCTTCTCCGGAGGAGAGGGCGAAAGAGTACCCTCATGAGTTCAGCGGAGGCATGAGGCAGAGAGCGATGATTGCAATGGGCTTGGCTTGCAAACCGTCCTTAATTATTGCCGATGAGCCAACCAGAGGGCTGGACGTCACCATCCAGGCTCAGGTGGTGGAGCTGATAAAGGAGTTGATCAAAGATTCGGGCGCGTCCATGCTCATCATCACTCATGACCTGTCTCTGGCTGCGGAGCTTTGTGACAAGATTGCAGTGATGTATTCCGGTGAGATTCTGGAGTATGCGGGCATACAGGATTTTTTCAGGAAGCCTGCTCATCCCTATTCCGAGTGCTTCCTGGAGTCACTGCCCGCGCGCGGCATGAAGCCCATCCGGGGGATCAGCCCTTCGCTGATAAATCCACCTCCAGGCTGCAGGTTCTGTCCCAGGTGCGATCATGCCCGAGATGAGTGCAAGACCACCCATCCCCGTCTCATGAAGGTGAAGGATGGCCAGTATGCGAGGTGTCATTTATATGCTTGAGGTGCACGATCTCAAAAAGACCTTCACAACCGGAATCATAAATAAGAAATCAGTGAACGCTGTGGACAAAATCAGCTTCTCGATTCAAGAAGGAGAGTCGTTCGGACTCGTGGGCGAGTCGGGCTGCGGCAAGACGACCGTGGGCAGACTGGTCCTGAGGCTGATCGAGCCGACGGGGGGTGAAGTTCTCTTTAACGGCATTGATATATTTTTGCTTGATCAAAAGGAGCTGCGGAAGATCAGGCCCCAAATGCAGATAATCTTCCAGGACCCTGAGTCGTCTTTGCACCCACGCATGAGAATTGGCGATATAATTGCCGAGCCCCTGAAACTGCATAACATTGTGCCAAAAGAGGAGCGGCAAAGGATGGTTCGGGAGCTGATCGAGATGGTAGGCTTGAATCCGGAGCACGCCAATCGCTATCCACATGAATTGAGCGGCGGCCAAAGCCAGCGGGTGATGCTGGCCAGAGTTCTATCCCTCAGCCCGAAGCTCATTGTGGCTGATGAGCCGACGTCATCTCTTGATGTGAGTGTCCAGGCGCAGATTCTTTCTTTGCTGAAGAGGGCCCAGAGTGAGTGTCACTTTTCATGCCTTTTCATCTCTCATGACCTGAATCTCATCCGCAATATGACCGGAAGGATGGGCGTCATGTATCTTGGCAGGATGGTCGAGATGGGAAAGACATCAGATATATTTGATGCAGCAATGCATCCATACACGCAAGCACTTCTCTCAGCGATACCGGTAGCAGATCCCAATGCGAAAAAGAGCCGAATCATCCTTGAGGGCGAGATGCCAAATCCGTTGAATCCGCCAAAAGGCTGCGGTTTTCATCCCCGCTGCAGGTACAAAGAAAGGATCTGTGAGACCAGCGAGCCAAAAATGATCGATGTCGGAGATGGCCATCTGGTATCATGCCACTTTCATGCAAGGCGGCATGAGACATAACGCCGGATGGTTAAGCTTTTTTTTGAATTTTTGAGTGTATGTCCTCAGCTTCAATGAATGCAAAAATTATTACGGCATGAACTGAAAACATGGAACATAGGTAGAATATCTAAAATAGTCTCAAAAATCCTTGAAAGATATTTGGGATAGGGCGGCTCAGGCAGCCCGTCCGGAGTTTCGGTATGAGCGAGCAGTGGTTCATTCGCGATCCCGTTCACGGGGTCATCCAGACAAACGAGATGGAATGGCGTCTCATTCAGTCCCGACCGCTGCAGCGGTTGAAAGGGATTAAGCAGCTAGGGCTGGTGGATGCCGTCTATCCCGGTGCGAACCACTCCCGGTTCGAGCACTCCGTCGGAACCATGCATGTGGCCGGGCTGATTGCCGGTCATCTGCAACTGCCCGCAAAAGATGTGCAGAAGGTCCGTCTGGCAGGGCTGCTGCATGATGTGGGCCACTCGGCGCTCTCTCATGCCGTGGAAGGCGTCCTTGGCCGCAATCCTGAGTTGCAGCCGAGGCTTGCAGCCCGCCCGATTTCCCGGCACGAGGATTTTACCCGCGAGATTATCATCCGCCATCCCTTCGGCATGCAAGCCCTGCGGGCCTGTGAGGAGTCTTTTTCCGATATTGATTCACTTTTTTTAGACGTGGCCGAAATTGCTCTGGGCGGAAATTCGCCCCTGGGCCAGATCATCGCCGGAGACCTTGATGCGGATCGGATCGACTTCCTCCTGCGCGACTCTCACCACTCGGGCGTGAGTCTTGGCCTGGTGGACGCAGATCAGATCCTGCAAGCGCTGACCATTCAAAATGGCAAGATAGTGCTGGCGGGAGACGGCGACTATCGGGCCGAGATGTCGCATACCGCAGCGGAATCGATGCTCATCGCCAGGGCACATCACTACAACGCGCTTGTTTATCATCCCACTGTCCAGTCCATCCGTTCCATGCTGCTGGCGGCTTTGGAGAGTGCTCTGTCCGGTATGGATAAGGATGAAGCTGTCTCTCGAATTCTTCTCTTTTTCCGGGAATACACGGATGCCGATCTTCTCAGGTTCATCTGGGATAAGGGCGATGACGTTTCGCGAGAATTGCTGCAGCGCATAAAATTTGCAGAAAGCTATCCTCTGGCATCAAGATTTGACCACAGCACGCTTTCACCAGACATTCGCATGGCTCTGGCCACTATCTGTCGAAACGGTCGCATGAAGAAGCTCTTCGAGGACGGACTTGGCAAAAAATACAAATCTCTGGTGGATGTCACCGTGGGGAGCGGCGTTCCGAAGTCCATGAGAACCGAGTCGGGAGGCTTTTTTTATGATGAATCGGCTCTTGCTGCGGGCCTCGTCAAGACCTTGACGCGCCAGATCGCGCTCTCATTTTTCTCCGATGCGGAAATTGCGATCTCGCAGGAAGAAATAAGGGCGCAAGCATTCAAGCTCCTCAGCTTCATCCGCTCGGAGAGCTATCTTCCCATCGACGGACTGCTCTTGCTTTTCTACACTTTGCACCAGCAGCTTTCCGAGACCTTCGGCCCGAAGATCCTGGTTCCGAGGATCAGAAATATAACCTGGCTCTACCGGATCGTGTCCCGGCTCAAAGAAATGGATGCAAATTTATCCGGGCTCTTCGACTATTCCTTTCACACCGATTACGGCTTTCCCTACAGCGAGAGGCTCTTTGAGGACATTCAGATCCTCGTGGCGACGGGAATGATCTATCAGGATCAGAGGCACTACGAGCGAGAAGGGCGATGGCTGCAAAGATATGAATATATGCTCACAGCCGAGGGAATGGCCTATGCAAAAGCTACCGCTTCCTCATATTCCAGGGAAGCCGAGTGCCTTCGCCGGCACTTGATACAGGAGAAGCACAGCATACCATATGATGTGGTAAGCCTTCGCTCCAAAAATTTTTCAGGTCACGATTTCAGGGATGTTTGATTTGCACTTGCTCTTAGCGGCATAAAATCTTGCTCTAGCTAAATCCAAGCCTGAAAAAGTCCAATCTTACATCGCAAACGGATGACTTCCTGGGGCTAATAGACTGGCTCAATCCGCAGGATTTAATAGGCAGAAATCACCTCGCCAAGTTCTCTCGCGGTGATTTATTCCGCCGTCTATCTATCATCTATCCATCGATCCCTCTTGATGCAAGTTTCCAAGCACACCTGCCATCGAATTAATGGTTTTTCTTTGGGGAATCACACATGCTTATCGCATCTTTGCAGCCATTCCAATCGCAATCGAAATTCTTTGGCCGATATTTCCTCAGCATATCGGCAAGTTCGCCAATCTTCACCGGCTTGCCGAGAAAGTCATCCATGCCTTCTTCGAGACATTTCTCCCGGATACCATGAAGACCGCTGGCGGTTATTGCTATTATCTTCGGCCCACCATCCGGCAGTCGCCGTCGGATTATCCTGGTAGTTGTCAGGCCGTCCATTTTGGGCATGCAGATATTCATAAGGATCACGTCGTATGGTTTCCGCTCAAGCGCCAATAAGACTTCGAGGCCGTTTAGAGCCGTGTCCACAAAGCATCCCAAACGCCTGAGCATGAGCTGGGAGACTTTCAGATTTAATGCATTATCTTCCGCCAGCAAAATATGCAGACCACTAACGCCAAAATTTCTGCTCATTAAATTATACAATCAATAGTACTGAATTGTATTTAAGCCTATTTACAAAATTTGATCACAAAGTATTTTATATAAGATTCAATGAGCAATTAGGACTTATCATTAAGAAAAAGTCTATAAATAACAAAAGCATGACAAATCTTGAGAGCAGCTAGATTTAGCTCGATATAATTATTATCAGACTTATAAAAGAATATTAGAATATAAAAAGATTGAAAATTTAAATATGGTGGCAAAAATATAAAAAATAGTAATGGAAATGCAAAAATTGCATGAAAAATAGAAATATCCATACTATAAAAAAAATATCAATTTTAATTGGATTCGGGCAGATACTTATTCAATACCTCCTCCAGATCGCTCATCTTCACAGGTTTGCTGATATAGTCATCCATGCCGCTGTCCAGACACTTCTTCATATCGCCTTCCAGGGCATAGGCAGTTATGGCTATCACTTTGGGCCCATTTTCAGGCCAGCGCCGGCGAATGATCCTTGTCGCATCCAGGCCGCCGATCTCGGGCATTCTGACATCCATGAGCACGATATCGTAATGCTGGCGACCGAGGGCTTGCAGGGCTTCAATTCCATTGGCAACAGGGTCCGCGCTGTAACCCAGGCGCTTGAGCATGGCCATGATGACCTTTTGATTCGATGAGTTGTCCTCGGCAAGCAGGATGCGTGGCGAATGAACCGATGCATTATCATCATCCCCTCTGGCCTGAGATGATGCTTCCGTTGGCTTTCCGGCGAAAAGATCGAGCAGGACGACAAATAGTTGAGCCAATTTGATCGGTTTGGTGAGAACGACGGTGAAAATATCCGAGGCATCAACGCGACCCAATGAAGTGAAGAGCACCAGCGGCAAAGCTCTGCTGATCTTTCGCATCTCCTTGGCCAAAACCAATCCATCGATATCGGCGATATCCCCATCGAGGATGACCAAATCGAAGTCGTCCCCTCTTTGAATCCAGCTCAGAGCGTCCCGGCCCGAAGATGCGATCAGGGGCACCATTCCCCAGGAATACGCCTGCAGACCCAGGATATGCCGGTTGTTCTTATTGCTGTCGACTATCAGCACATGCTTGCCCACAAGCTGGGGCTGAATAATATTCAAGAAAGGCTTCGCAACGCTCGGAGCTGCGGGCACGTTGATGGTGAAATGGAATGTGGAGCCCTTCCCAAGAGCGCTTTCCACCCAAATCCTGCCGCCCATCAGCTCCACCAGCTTCTTGCTAATGGCCAGGCCGAGGCCCGTTCCTCCATAGTTGCGCGTTGTTGAAGTCTCGACCTGGCTGAAGGGCTTGAACAATTTTTCGATGCTGTCCGCAGAGATGCCGATCCCCGTGTCTTGAATCGCGAAATGAATCTCATGATTTTCGGCAGAGACTCTGTCTGAGACGGAAAGTCTGATCTCTCCCTCGCGGGTGAACTTGCCGGCATTGTTCAATAAATTGACAAGTATCTGGCGTAGCCTGGCCGGGTCTCCCATTATCTCATCAGGAACATTCTCATCAATCACATAAGTCAGATTCAGGTTCTTCTCATCGGCCTGGACGGCCACCAGATCGATGGACTCTTCAATGCATTTATGAAGACTGAACGGCTGCTCCTCAAGAACAGTCTTCTCCTGATCCATCTTCGAGAAATCCAGGATATCGTTTATTATTACCATGAGCGCATCGCCGCTCATCCTGATGGTCTCGATGAAGTCTCTTTGCTCTGCGTTTAATGAATCATCATCCAGGAGAAGAGAAGTCATGCCGATCACCGCATTCATGGGAGTTCGAATCTCATGACTCATGTTGGCCATGAATTCCGATTTGGCCTTTGTTGCCGCATCTGCCAGCTCCTTGGCCTTGCGCAGAGCTTCTTCCGTCTTTTCGTGCTCGACAATCTCCGCCTTCAGCCCGGCATTTGAGCGTTCCAGCTCCATCTTCGCC
>Ga0074195_1002265_pt1 | contig 22324 bp, 19 predicted proteins | sample EPASupsiteHSE623_FD_64525 | JGI IMG/M metagenome (GOLD analysis project Ga0074195, IMG submission 64525) | Bioremediated contaminated groundwater from EPA Superfund site, New Mexico - Sample HSE6-23 | ecosystem: Environmental > Aquatic > Deep subsurface > Groundwater > Contaminated ...
GCCCCCCCCCGGTCCTCCTTTAAAAAAAATCCGGCCCCGGGGAAAAGCAAAAAAAACCCCCGCCGTTAAACCGGAAGGGGTCTGTTGCTTGGTCGATTTGACCGCTACTGTTACGGCGACTCTTCGGCCCTCTGCTTCATCTCATTGTCAAGCATTCGTAAGGCTTCAGTTATCATCTTCCCGACGTGGAATATGTTGTCCACGATCTGAAGGGAAAGCTCACCCGCTGCTATATTTGATTCTTCCAGAGCCTCAGCCATGAACTTGCCTAACCATTCCGTTCGATTCGCCAAGGCATCCGCCTTTTCCAGTTTCTCAATAATGGCCTTCATGTCGCTCATGTCACCGCCGATAATTTCCTTCTCTGTTTCCATGGTGCTCCCTGTTCATTGAGGTTATCCCTTTCGCTGAACGCAAAAAGGGCGGTGAATGTGCGGGTTGGCGAACCGGGTCTAGGAACCGGCAGGGGTTTCCCCCTCCCACACACCACCGCCCAAAGGATAGAGCAATGCCGTGCGCCGGACACAAAAATACCGCCAGTTCTAATGAAGAGGCGGTAGCATCCGCCTAGAACACGGGTCGCCAAACCCGACCACGCCCTTTTTCGACGTGGTAAAATACCATTGCCCGATCTGGACGGGATTGTCAACGGTAACAGTCATTCAATACCACCCCTACCCAAATCTATAACCCGCCGAGTAATTATTGACCCTGTCCCCTCAACTGCACAGGAAACGAGCATGTCTCCATGCATATTATCGCTATAAATTACAGGCATTTGCAGAGCGTGAAAAATGTAAAAAATGACGTAAATCTGGCTAAATATAAAGAAAATTGCCTGCTTTTATGGTATGATTTTGCAAGTAAGAAAGAGGAGAGATTGATGCAATCTTTGAACTTGTCCAGAGGGTTATGGTCGAAATCTACCAGTCAGGCGAGGAAATAGGTTTTCGAGTTTCTGACAGCATCATGCAACAAGTTGAGCAGTGGGAGCAGGCGATTGATGAAAGAGTATTTTTCGAGCAGTTGCGCACAGGGCTTTTGATTTGGCAAGAGGGGGAAATCCACCCGGATTCTTTTGAATTGATGCAAAAGCGTTACAAAAAGCATGGGAAGATAGAGCCGTATTACGGCTGTAGCGGCTGCTCCCCTTCGTTTCAGTTCCATATCCTCCCTGCAAGCAACCGTTTGAAGCTGGTTGTGAAACATGCTGCTACATCAGAATCAATTGAATTTGCGTCCCTACCTTTTTCTGAAGGGTCTATTAAGCAAGGAGCATGGCATTTCAGGATCAAAGGGAAAGAACTGGATAACCTCGCCAAATGGGAAGAATGGGACGCAACTTCCGCCTTATCGAATCGGTACATTTTCCGCTTCTTCTCGTGCGGTATAGGGGCGGGCTGTTCTGTCAAAAGTGTTGAAACAGGCAATGAAGTCAACATTACCGACTACGATGCCTGGTAATTCTTCTTTTAAAATTTGAAACCTTGATTCTCAAAGCCCGCCTCGGATAACCGAAGCGGGTATCTCTATTTAAACCTATTTAATCCCGGTATTTCAGGAAATTTCCAAATTTTCCAGAAGGGCAACCAAAGCCGCTCCGGGGTGAGTGCCATGATAATTCCCGTACTCCCGCAAGTGAGGTTCCAGCTTCGACCATAACTTGGGGCTGATTTCAATATCTAGCCGACGATAACCGTTTTCTTTCATCCGTCGCCGTCGTTCTCTCTGCCTCTCCGCCTGTGTAGGAAGTTCATCTCTCATGTGATAGACCTCGTTGATCTATATTTGATGTTTTTTTATTCTGGTAACCTTTGCCATCGGGCAACCGTTCATTCTATCGACTCTAGAAATCCGCCAGTGCCGTTCGTCGGTTTCCTGGCAACACCAAGCTGCTCCGCCGCTTGCTTGGCGTAGGTTTTCGCAGTCCACCCGGCACCAACTCGGCAGGCCCAGCCTGGCCGCCTTCACCATGCCAACCGGACAAGCCGTCATCCAATCCAACCGCCGCCAGGTTCCAGTGACCGGATTCACACAACCGGCAACGTCTCCCTCTTTCGCCAAGGGGATTGGCTCAAGGCCGGGGCAATCGGCACGGCACCAGCGGGGCAGAGTGGGAACAGTCTCAATTGTGGATGATTTCCCCTCTTTTTCTGCTCTTGCGACACTGACAGTTGCGACAGTTGCGACAGTTCGTTGCTTTTCCGGGGTGAGTGTCGCAAGAGTCGCAACTGTCGCTGTCGCAACTCGCCCAGGATTAGAAATCCAATCACGCAAGGCCATGTTTTCAGCCTCCCAAAAGCGCGGGGTTGACCTTGACCAACCGGCGGCGCTTGCTTTCAACGATCTGCACCCGTCCGGCTTCGGCCAGTTCTTGCAATGCTCCATCAAGGGCGCTTTTTTCCCTGGTGCAGTTCGGCCCAAGTCGCTGAGCATCCCTTGTAGATATTTCTTCAACGCGGTTCTGGCGGTAGTGCTCCAGCAACCAGGCGTCGAGCTTCGCCGCGCTGCTCAGTTGAACAGGCAAGGCTATTTCTCCCAGGAACCGCCGGGCTTCGTACAGGTGCCAACCGGCAACCGCTGCCGCCCGCCGCATGTGGTCCTCGCCGATGGTCCCGCCGGGGTCATTCTCGAACAGGTGAAAGAGTCCCGCCAGCCGCGCCGCGTTATCCGCCGCCTTGCTTGCCACGTCCCTGGCCTCGGCCATATCCCGGCCCGGTTTCAGTTCGGCTTCAACGTCGTCATGGAAGGCTACCCATACCGCCTTTGCCTCTGGCGACAATTCCAGGGTTTCCAGCTCCAATTCGCCACGGTCATTGAATGCCAGCGGGTGGTCAAGCAGAGCGCCAAGCCGTCTATGGAATTTCGCCAAGCAAGGCCAGTGCTCCGGCGGTTCTTTGAACATTCGCCCGCCTTGCGTAGACTCCGGCCAAGCAACCAGGAAACGGGCAAGCCAGCCGATCCCACGGGCCAGCCCTTTGGAGCCGTCAAGGAAGGCCCGCACCGTTTCGGATTGAACTGCAAGCCCCATGGTCAGGCGTGCGCCTCGCAAGGTGAACGATCCGTTTTCAGCCCGCCTATCAACCGTCAATGGTTCCGCGCCCCAAAGGCTATTCAACATCGCCATGTTCCGCATGGCTGAATCGCTCTTCATGCCATGACTGCCAAATACCGCCCCGGCCTCGCTGGACAGAACGCCACCCACCGGCCATTCGTTCGCCAACCGGTGCGCCAGTGCTTCCGGGGTTGCATCGCCATACAGCAGCCGTGGAACCTTCGGCAGTTCCGGCTTATTCGATTCAAGGTCAATCAGCTTTTGCTCAAGTTCGCCGGTGGGTTTCCCTAATTTGGCGGTGTCCTTGATCGCGGTCAGCAGGCCGCTTTTCTTCGCCGTCCAGGCTCCCTCTTCAGAACGAAACCTGTCAAGGTCAGGCTTTGCCGCTTCCGCCCGCTCGGCTTCCCATTGCTGAACCGGTTTGGAGAAAAAACCGTCAACCGTGGTCTTTCGCTCGCCACTGTCCGCAACGGCCAACAGGAAAAGGCTTGTGGGGCCTTCCAACTTGGCCGCCCGGCGAACATCAACCAAACCTTGCCCGACAGTGGAAACCACTGAAAGCGCAGAACACGCGCCCAAGGCAACGGGGCACTGCACAAACCCCACGACCTCCCGCACCGCCGCGCCGATGGTTTCGGGCAATGCGTCCAGCGGGTAGGGTGCGGCATGTTCGTGGACAATCAAGGGCAATGGTTCCGGCCAAGAGTGGCCGCGCTCTTGATCCCCTGTCGGTGGTTGGCCCTGGTTGGTCCCGGCTTCAACAATCTTGGATTGATCGTCCTGCACCGGGCGAGCTGCTTCTATCGCCGCCCGGACTGCATCCGCCCCTTGCTCGTTGAGCACGTCCCAAAAATCGGCCTTCCTGTTCATGTCCGGCACGGCCAGCAGGCCGCCGACTGCAAGCGCCGCTCTTGTGGCCGCTTCAATGCCGGGGTTTCGATCGGTGTCCGGCTCTTGATCATCGTCCGCACAAAGCGCAATCTGGTTATTCGGTAGCTTGGCCTTGATGATCTGGGCGACTGCTTCCAGGTTCCCGGCGGTCATCGCACAGGCTACCGGGTGGCCGGTGGCCTCATGGATCGCTGCGCCAGTGGCAAAACCTTCCACGATGCAGACCGGGCCACCTGGTGCCGGGGTGCCTATGGAGAAGTAAAGGCCCTTGGTTCGACAGCCAGCAGGGGAAAACAACTTGCTGCCATCTGGGCCAATGGTTTGCAAGGCCCAGACGTGGCCGCCTTCATCGCGCAGTGGGATAAGTAGCTTGTCGCTTTCTTGCCGGGTTCCGTGTGGATTGATCCCGTTTTTTTCCTTGGCAAGGTACGGGTGGCCCGTGTCAGCCTGTCGAGCCGCCTCCCATCGCTGCCGGGCCTTGGCCGCTGCCTGCTGCTGCTCCTGGTGGCGCTGCTCTTTTTCCTGTCGCCTGGCCTCTTCCACCTGTCGCCGGAATGCTTCACGTTCTGCATTGGTTAAGGGCTGTTCGCGCTTTGCTTGCCAACCCTCGGAAAGCTCGGTTGATTTGTCGCCATAAATACCGCCCATACCATCGGGGAACAGCTTGCACCACCCGGCGGTATTGCCATTGCGCTTGCCAATCCCAGGGAAACGATGAAACCGGCCTGGTACGATATGCTCGGGCGGGTTCAAGCCGGCGGCGTGCATTGCCTGTCTGAAATCATCAATCATTGGCAAGCCCTCCCCGATGAATAAGCCACTCAGCTATGCCAACAGATATAAATCCCCAGCAACAGGCACAGACGATTATTTGCTTGATTCGTTGACGAAAAATCCGGTTTTTGTTATGATCGAAGGCAGTTTTTGAAGCGGTTTTCTCCGGCCTGCCAGCCTTTGAGGGGAAAACCGCTTTTCTTTTCTTGGTCATCGTTCAAACCTCAACAGGGGAAATGGTCCGGGATTCAATAAATGCTTGAAGGTCTTCAAGGCGATAGCGCACACTTTTACCAATTTTCACATATTTAAGGTCATACCTCTTGTTTGATCGCCAAACCGATAAAACCCCAGGGGTTGTTCCCAACATGTCCGCCGCTTCTTGAGGGCTCAGGAGGTTGCTTATTCTTGCCGAATGGACGTTCTGTGTTTTTTGGTTCATCTTTTCACCGTTGCTTTTTTGGGCAAAAAAAAACCCGCCTCAGAGCAAACTGAAGGCGGGCAAAAAAATACAAAGTTGTGGCGCTGGGGATCTCGCTATGTCTTCATAGGCGAACCTCCCCTAAAACGAAAAAAGCCCGCACCAATGAAGGAAGCGGGCAAAATGCATAAACAAAAAAAGACGAAGCGTCATTCAGACACTTCGTCCAGCATGGAAAAATTTACCTTAAGTCATTCCAGTTGTCAATAACAATTTTAAAGCGTCAATAATGTAGCAAAATCAAGGCATTAAATAAAATAATGGGCCTTGTTATTTTGATAAAGATTCTCAAGACACGATTTATCTATTTGATATAATAGATCATAGTTGTCAATAGCGCAAAAAGCGTTTTTTCCCGGTTTTGATAAAGAAATATTGACCACATCCCTCTTTTCCGCAAACTGAAAGCGTTACTTCTTCCCGTTGCCGCCTGCTTCCAGCATGGCCGCCGCTGCCGTCTCCATTGCACCGCGCACCGGGTCCAGGTCAAGCCGGGCATAAATGCTGGTGGTGGATGCACTCTTGTGATTCAAGGACTTGCCGATGATAGGCAACGATGCGCCAGTCTTGGCCTGCCAACTTCCCATGGTGCGCCGTAGGTCGTGGATGCGTGCGCCTTTGATACCTGCCGCCGCGCATATCCGCGCCCATGCCTTCTTTGGTTCAACGAGGTGGCCGGTTTTGCCGGGTCCGGGGAAGACGAAAAAAGAAGAGGTGGTTTTTCGGCGGTCTTGCAGGATTTCGAGAACCGGGCCAACAAGGGGGACGTTTTGAGGGGTGCCGTTCTTGGTTTCAGCAATGCGCCATGTTTGGGCCTTCAGGTCAAGGTCACTCCATCGCATCGAAAGGACGTTTGCCCGCCGGGCTCCGGTCAGCAGGGCCACAAGAAGGAAATCCCTGGCGGTGCTGTTGGACTCCTGTTCCAGGGCTTGAAAGAACCGGGCCAGTTCATCGCCAGAAAGGAAGCGGTCCCGCGCCTGCTCCGGAAAACGCCTGATGCCTGCACAAGGGTTTTGCCCTTCATAAAGTCCGTATTCAATACCCCTGCCGATGATGCTGGAGACAAGAGCGAGAACCCGGTTTGCATGGGTGGGTCTATCTTTGCCAATTCTGGAATGGATCGCGGCAACGTCTCCTTTTGTGATCGTTGACAACCGCTTTTTCCCAAAGCTGGCAAGGTGCCGCTTGAAATAAGTCTCATCCTCCCGCCATGTTTTCTTGCGGGGTTTGGCGTGACGTTCAAGGTATACCTGGAACAGGTCTGCAAAGGTCATCTCTTCGCGTTGCTGCTTTAGCTTGTCGTTCGGGTTCTCACCATTGGTCATCGAGACTTTGATTTCCCGCGCCTTCTTCCTGGCTTGCTCAACAGTCAACTCTGGAAAGGTGCCGATGGTGACGCGCACCGGCTTGCCCATGTGCTTTTTGTAGAGCTGGAAGGTCTTGCGTCCGTTGCCGGTGATCTGTAGGAGCAGACCGGATTCCTTGGTGTCGTATACATAACACCTCTTTTCCCCTTCTGGTGCTACCCTCTGTTCGATTGCCGTCTTGGTGAAGTTGATTTCATCCCGCGCCATTTCAGGGTCTCCCGGCTTGTGTCGGTGCTACCAAGGGGTAATTTTGGTGCTACCCCGGTGCTACCTTCTAGGGTAAAAATCGGTTGTTTTGGTTAATTTTCGTTATGGTTCACCTTATAGTTATGTTCTTGATTAGTCAATATAATTATGCTTCATTATTAATGATGAATGTGCCTGCCCACAGACTACGAATCCGTAGGTCGGGAGTTCGAATCTCTCCAGGCGCGCCAGAAAATCAAGGGCTTAGAGAGTAATCTCTAGGCCCTTTTTCTTTTTTAGGGGGATTTTGCAAGCAAATTTCACCCGACAGAGCGAGCCAGTTATTTTTCGGTTACATTGTAGCGCTGCATTTGCCTGTAGAGCGTAGAACGGGCAATTCCCAAGAGTTTGGCAGCTTTTGCCCTGTTGTTGTTCGCTTGCCGGAGAGCGCCACGTATTTTCTCCTCTTCCGACTGATATTGAAGAGTTGGTGAGACGGCTTCAGGTACGCCACATTGAGGATTGGGGGATGGGAAAAGAGGTGGCGGCAGAATGTCCGTGTTCAATGGGTTTTGCAGCTCTTCAGGTAAATGTTTCATTTGCAACACCCCCTCCTGGCAGAGAACGCAGGCTCTTTCAATAACATGTTGCAACTCCCGGACATTTCCCGGCCAAGAATAACGCAGCAGGCACTCCAGAGCTTGATCAGAGATTGAGGCAATTTTTTTTCCAAGTTGTTTCCGGAAAATTTCCAAAAAATGGTTGGCTATCAGAGGGATGCTGACGGTCCTCTCGCGCAGGGGGGGGAGGTGGATTTCAATGACTTTTAGGCGGTAATACAGATCTTCCCTGAACTTGCCTTGTTTTACCATTTTCTGAAAGTCAGCGTTGGAGGCAGCTATGACGCGGACATCGACCTGTAGTGGCTCATCCTGGCCCAGAGGGGTGAAAGTCTTTTCTTGCAAGAAACGTAACAGAAACAACTGTGTCCGAGGCGAGATGTCCCCTATTTCATCAAGAAACAAAGTGCCGCCATCGGCTTGAAGCAGCCTGCCGGCCCTGTCTCTGTCGGCGCCGGTGAAGGAGCCTTTGCGATGCCCAAAGAGTTCGCTTTCCAGTAGATTTTCGGAAAAAGAAGCGCAATCCATCTTGATGAGCGGTTTGTCTCGGCGCGAACTCTCGGCGTGGAGTGCCTCGGCCACCAGTTCCTTGCCGGTTCCGGACTCGCCTGTAATAAGAACGGACGTATCGACTTTGCCAATATTTTCGATCAGGCCATACACTCTTTGCATTGCCGGACTTGAGTCCACAAAGCCGTGAAAGAAAAGGCGATTTTGTTCACTGCTCAAGGGTTTGGCAATCGTCATATCTCTGGCGACAATCACAACACCTTGGAGTTCGTTATCCTCTCCCCGCAATGGGGAGGCATTGATGCTGACCATCTTTGTTGTTCGGTCTGGAGTCGTACATTCAATGATGTGTTTCCTGACCTCCTGACCTCCTTGTAAAATCTTGCGAACATCGTCAATAAAAGCATGGCACAATGTATCAACCGGCCACTGAAGAAGATTTGGGTGCTTGTCGAAATCTACATAATAAAGCCATTTTTTTGCTTTTTCATTGAGTTGAACAATATTCATTTGCGAATCAACAGTAATGATCGCATCGCTTACCGAGCGAAAAATAGTGTCAAGGCATAAGCGATACTTTTCGTTTTCCTGTTGAAGTTTTTGAGATTTTTTTATTGCAAACCAATGCTCAAGAGCATGTCGGGTAAAATGGAGGAGAGTTTCTTTGTTTACAGGTTTTGATATATAATCATAGGCGCAATATCTTATTGATTTAGCAGCAGTATTAAGATTTGGAAATCCAGTAATCATGACAACGGGACATTTTATGCCTAATTCTCTAATCCTCTTGAGAAGATCGGTTCCGCTGTGCCCTACAAGGACAATATCACTAATGATTAAATCATATTCTGAATGACTGATTTCCTCAAGAGCTTCCTGGGGAGTTGCCGCTGTCTTGACAAATTTATATCCTTCTGCTTTTAGAAATATATTAAATGTCTGCCTGATTGATTCTTCATCATCAATTATAAGAATTTTTGAAGAATAGAGATGGTCATCCATAGAATTAAATTCCAACTGGCAGTTCAATGATCATTTCAGTAAATTGTTCCATAATGGAGTTCACGAACATATTGCCGCCATGCTCTTTGACGATTCCATAACTGATACTGAGTCCAAGTCCTGTTCCTTCACCGGGTGGTTTCGTGCTGAAGAACGGCTCAAAGATATGCTCCAATATGGATTGGGGAAGACCGGTTCCATAATCTTTAACAATGATTCGGCAAACTCGGCGGCCATCATCATTATTGTTATAACAATATGTAATTTCAATAATTTTTTTGTTATCATACCCTGGGTATCTGCTATTTAAGGCATAACGGCTGTTGCTGATGAGATTAAGCAGCACTTGTTGTAATTTTTTGAAGTCAGCCACCACCAAGTTGGTTTCACTGGGGAAGTGAGTCACCAGTTTGATTCCGTCTTTCTTGAGCTGATGGCCGACCAGGGTGAGACTTGAATAAACAATTTCAGCGGGATTGATCGGCTCTCGCAAACTGATATCTTCCCGTGCAAACGAAATTAAATTCCTGGTTATGCTTGCTATTCGTTCTCCTTCGTCCATTATTTTTTGCACAATCTCCATGCCTGCCGAATCAAAATTGTAGTGATCCAGCAGTATCTGGGCAAAATTGATGACCCCGGTTATGGGATTATTAATCTCATGGGCAACACCAGCAGCAAGTTCACCCAGTTCGGCAAGCTTGGCATTCCGGATGTAATCAACCTTACGGATCTCTTCGCGGGTAAGCTCCCTGGCGATCAATAATATTTTATCGACTTCGCCATTAGCGCCTTTTACAGGGGATATGGAAAAAAAATATTCACCAAAGAGGCCGGGGAGGCGAGTTTCTTCCACCTTTGGTGCGCAGGTTTTAAGGAACTCCTCCAGGGGGCATTTGATATGCGGCCACCGGCCACCATGAATAATTTTGCAAATTCCCTGGCCAATGACCTCCTCCCGGGTTTTTCTGGCTGCCTTCAAGGTTGCTTCGTTGGTCTCGATAATGATCCCATCCGGACGGACCACCAGGAAAGGTTCCTCGATGCCGTTGAAGATCTGCCCCCACGTTCCGGGGGGCAATGAATCTGCCAGAGCACAGCTACCATCGCCGGGCACTTTATTTTCTGGTGATATATTTAAGTCCATTTCGTTGCTTGTGACAGGATATGCATGGATCGACACCGGCAGGCCCCGTGGTCAGTGAGGGTTGAGGCTTTTGGGTAGACAACGGCGGTGGCGCCTTCCGGAAAGAGAGGGGGGCATGGCAAAAGTCAGGTGCAGGGGCACTCTACAATTAAATTTTCAGTTATCATATCGGAATCCGCTGCCGCCGTAAATTGCCTTTATTGCATCAGGGGACATGGTGAGTTATTTCTTCTAATTTCAAAGCGTTCAGATTCTGAAACTGTATCGGTTACGATTGCGCAAGTCGGGAAGTCTGATGGTGCGAAGTGCATTCGGATTCCGCGCTGGAGAGTGTTTCCCTGATCAATGGTTCTTCCACCTTTCAGGCGGAATTTGCCAAGATACGACAGGGCACTATGGGATGAGTAATAATACTGTCAAGGTTTACCCTCTCAGCTTTACAGACCATCTTCTTGTTTGATGAATGTACGGATGGCACTTCCCCTTGGCAGATGCATTTTTATTTTCTCTGGTAGTTAATTTGCATTGACTTCATATTTCTCATATTTTTTTGGTTTGCGTAGATTTTTTTTTAAAGGTCAAATCTACGCAAACCGATCAGAAGACAAAAGACTGGATCAGTCTGGATATTTTATTATTCATGGACATATATTTTTTTGAATAGCAATTCACCAAATATATAGGTTGCCAAAAAGAAGAATGTGACGCCAACAGAAATCATGATTTCGTGCAGACTGGGACTGTATGCGTAATACTGTGGCATATCAGCAATATCATAATGCTGGTAATGGGGAATAAGCTGGCCAACGATGACTAAATTATAAAATAGAATAAAGACTCCGGTCAAACAGGAAAGACCGGCGAGAGCCAGCGCTATCACTTTTTTCCCTTTTGTGAGAAGGATGAGAGCAAGGGGGAGCAGGACCGCTAAACCGACCTCTCCAATCCAAAAAATATGGGAAAAATCACCCTGGACAAGGAGAGCCATCGCCTCTGGATTATTGGTGAATTTTGGAAAAAAACCGCCCATGATTTTAACGACCGTAAAATAAAAAATACCCAGCAGGAGCACCAAAAACAACCTTCCCGTGGCTTGGAGTGCCATGTCATCTTGGTTTTGCAGGCTCTGATTGTTAAATGCAGAGCTGGTCCAGTTGAACAACAGAACTGCCGCGCAACCGGTCAAGGCAGAGAGGGAAAGAAAGTACAGAGGCATATAGCCTTCACTCCAGAATCCCCTGGCGCCAAGCAGTTCCATGTCCGAGTTCATGTTCAGGTTTCCTATGGTCACCACCACAAAAGCGATGGTTGCAAAGACTCTTGCGCTCTTTTCTCGCCGTATCATCAGTAAGAGAAAGTTACTGATCATAAGTGCCGTAAAAAGACTGTAGATAGTCGCCTTCCACCAGATATTTGAGAAGGATTGCGGGGAAAACAGAGCGTATAAACCAAAGCGCCACGGGGTCTCGACCTCAAGACCAATGCACATAAGGCCTGCGGCCATTGAGATAATGGAGAGAAAGACTGTCCGGGGGACAAGAGGTTTAAACGTCTTGATACCGAAGACCTGTCCGAACGATGAAATCATGCAGAGTCCGGTGGAAAGGCAGGCAAAAAAGACATACGGGGTAATCAAAAGTCCCCAGGGCACTTCTCTGGTTGTCCCAAAAGTGTGATGATGGCCGACGAGCATGGTGTGCAGGCCGAAAGCGAGGCCGATCACACAGATGAGCGTCAGCGCGACAAAGATCAGTATCTGGTTCATGGGAGGCAAAGGGGATAAGTTTGTTTTGGTATAGAAGCTCATGTCGTGTCCTTTTTTATTCATCTTGTTTAGAAGTGCCTCGTGGGCATGCCGGATTTCAGGCATCCATCTCGTCCATATAAAAAACATTCGGCAGGGTGCCGTTTTCCGGCCGAAGTACCCAGAATACATTTCCGGGAGTATGGATCAGCTTGTAGGCTTCACTTTCCGGATCTGTCAGCGCCCCGAAAATTCGGACACCAGCGGGACAGGCAGCGCTGCAGGCCGTCGCCTTCCCGCCGCTTTCCTTCAGTTTGGTGTCAAAACAGAAATTACATTTATCGATGGCCCGAACCTCTTCCTTATAGTAGCGGGCATTATAGGGACAGGCTGCCATGCAGGTCTTGCAGCCGATACATTTGTTGGAATCCATCCGGACAATACCATTTGCGGTATCTTTATAGGTGGCACCGGTTGGACAGACCCGTACGCAGCTCGGTTGGTTGCACTGATTGCACAAGATGGGCATGAAGGCCCGTTCTTGTTGGTCCTGGTCGTTGGGGACGCTGCGTTCCAGGATGATAGTGCGGTACCCGTATGCGGGGACGCTGTTCGTGCTTCGGCATGCTTCCAGGCACAGCTCGCAATCGACGCAAAGAGCTTGGCGGATGACCATTGTATAGTGTGGGCTATAGGGGAATTTGCCCACCGGCGCCTTGCCGTTCCTCAAAGCACCTTGTGCTTTTTGGGCAGAAGTCAAAGAAAGAATTGATCCGCCTAAAAATACCCCTGTAACGGTGATGCCGAATTTCAGGAAGCGGCGGCGTTCCTTTGATGTAAGACTTGCAACTCCTTCATTTTTCAGTTTGTCCAATTGTATCCGTTTCATGTTGTTCCCTCTCCTAAGTTCACCATCGCGGGCTACCGCTCAAGGAGATTCGCTCGTACGAGGAATCTTCTGTTTGCTTGTCCGCACTCCATTTGTTGTCCTAAATTGGTCATAGGTCGAATCATTGTATTCCTTTCCTGAGAATCACAGCGCACTGCTCTCCATTCTGAATGATTTTCCCCAGTATTTGTTTCTGATCACAACTGCTTGTCTCATCCTCACAGGAGTCTGCCAACAGTTGTGAATAATTAATGATGCCATTCAGTCTGTTTGTTGCTTCATTAATAATTGCAGAGAATTGTGCTTCTCTTCTGTTGTGCGTCAAGCTGTCTGGATTTTTATTTGTGTTTTTATGCAGCAGGTCATTAAACGCAGTGATTACGCTGTTCACTTCCGCACTTTCTCCGGCTTTTTTGCCAAGGTAAAGGGGGATGCCGTCCACCAAGGCCTGCTCAACCTGTGTGGCCAGGGCGATGAGTGGTTTGACCGAATTCAGGTAGAGTATGATAAGGCTAAAGCAGGTCAAGGAGATGATCATTCCCATTAAGATCAAAGCTGTTTTCTGATATTCCATGACCCTGTTTTTCATTCCATTGACAACAATGCGGTCAAACTGCAGAAATTGTTTGTTCATAAGGCGAAGCTGCGCCATGATCTGCACAACTAAATCGCCATTCGCCGGTTTCTCGGCGAGATTGCGCAAGTTCACGACCACGCGCCCGAGATCCAGCTCTTGCAAGAAAGAAAGTTTGTACTGATTCGAAATCAAAGGGTTATCGAGCAGGGCGACGTACCTGCTTTGAAGCTGCTCAAACTCTTTGGCTGCGCCCAGGAGTTGCGATTGGTCACGGGATAACAGGCCTTCTGTGGCCTGATCATGTATGGTCGTGTAGAGAAAAATGGTGCTTTCGCTCTCTTGGACAATGGTGCTGTAATCAAGGGCCAGGTTGTTCTGGCGAATACCGGTAAGAACAAGTGCCGCCAGTAAAAGGGCGGTGCCGAGTAAGGTAACCGCACTTAATCTACGCAGTGATCGCATTTGTCTTCTCGTCCAGTACTGACTGACCGACGCTGCATTGTCTTTTAAAGCTACAGGCGGCGCAGTCATTTTCCGGTTTTTCCGTGGCCGCTCCTTCTTTTGCCGCGCTGCAGTCAACAATGATGCCGAATTCCTCTCCGTCCAGAGTTTCCACCTGGAGGAGAATTTCAGCGAGATCTTCAAGAAGCGCCCGTTTTTGTGTCAAAATGCAAACAGCTTCTTCGTAGCAACTGGTGAGGAGCGCATGCACTTCTTGATCAATGAGTCGGGCGGTATCGTCGCTCATGGGCAAACGTCCACCGGCCCCGGCAATAAAACCTCCGCTTTCGATGGAGAAGGTCTGGGGCCCGAAAGCGTCGCCCATTCCCCATTTGCAAATCATATCCGTGGCTATGTGCGTGGCGATAAGGAGATCCCCTTGCGCACCTGTTGTTTGCTGGTTGAATATCAGCTCTTCCGCGGCCCTTCCTCCCATCAGAACAATGATTTTGCTGCGCAGATATTCCTTTGAATACGCCGGGTGATCGCTGATCGGCAATTGCTGGGTCTGGCCAAGAGCCATGCCTCTCGGGACAATGGTGATCTTGTGCAACGGGTCGGCATTCGGAAGACTGTTGGCCAGGATGCCATGTCCAGCCTCATGGATGGCAAGGATATTGCGATCTTTGTCGCTCATAATCATCCCCTTGCGCTCGATCCCCATGAGGATACGATCCCGGGCCTTTTCGAAATCTGCCTTGAGGATCTGCTCCCTCCCTTTTCTGGCTGCCATCAAGGCGGCCTCATTAACGAGGTTTGCCAGCTCCGCGCCTGTAAAACCAGGAGTGGCCTTGGCCAGGTCGTCAAAATCAATTTCAGGATGCAGCGCAACCTTGCGGCCATGCACTTCGAGAATTCTTTTTCTGCCTTTCAGGTCTGGGGGGAGGATGTTGATTTGCCGGTCAAACCGGCCTGGCCGCTTCAGGGCTGGATCGAGGATATCCGGCCTGTTGGTGGCGGCGAGAACGATAATGGTGTCTCCGGTATCAAATCCATCCATTTCAGACAGGAGCGCATTCAGGGTCTGTGCTCTTTCTTCCTGCCCACCGGCAGACGCGCCACTTGCTCTGCTTGCGCCAACCGCGTCAATTTCATCAATAAAAATAATGCACGGGGTGTTTTTTTTGGCTTCCTTGAAAAGATCCCTGACCCTTGATGCTCCCACGCCGACAAACATTTCGACAAAGTCGGATCCGCTGAAGCTGTAAAAGGGAACCCCTGCCTCGCCGGCGACCGCTTTGGCCAGCATGGTTTTTCCGGTTCCCGGGGGGCCCTGCAGGAGAATGCCTCTGGGAATGGTCGCGCCAATCTTCTTGAAGTTATCAGGATGTTTAAGAAAAATTATAATCTCTTCCAGCTCCGCTTTAACCTCGGGGAGGCCGGCGATATCGTTGAAAGTCAAATGAAGCTCTTTGCCACCCTGATTGACCAGTTTGTCGCTGGCAAACGTATTCTCTTCCTTTTCTTTTTCCTTGGTCTTCAGTGACAACCAGACAACCATGATAAAAATTACAACGAACACGGAGACAACGGTCATGTAAATGAGGTTGAATCTGTCTTCCTTGACGACTATTTGAATATTTTCGTCATGAATTCTTTCCAGAAAATTATTAACATCCGGTATTGTTGTTATAAAAGATTGATTGCCTCGGTCAGTGAAGGTGACTCTGTTCCCGGTAAATTCAAACTTGGTGATTTCATTGTTATTGAGCCGCTCAATGACCTTGCTGTAATCCTGGCTTGGAGGTCTGCTCTCTAAAAACCAGAACAAAGACGTGAGCATGCACAACACAGTGACGAGGAAAAATATGAATAAATTGCGGACAAGAAGAGCCATTATGTTTAATTTTCCATAAATTAAAGGTCGGTTGCCAGCAAATTACCATTGATGATCATGCAATTTTTGGAACAAGCAGACTGCGATAAATATTACATTCCGTGTGTATTAATATAGCAATAGCCGAAAGGATACGGTTCTCATCGGCTATTGCTATTCATTCGTTCTTTTGCTATGGCGCTTCACCATTGGAATGGTCGATTATGTCTATTACATCCCGGTTACAGCTCTAAACCAACCGCGAACCAGTTGAATTGGTCCGCCTGCCTGATACATGGCGCTGCCAAGACAGGCAACGACCCATAAGCCAACAAGCCCTGCAAATGCTACAACGCTGCGAATAACAATTTTATCGACTACAACTTCTGTTGAAACATCAGTTCGACTGTTTTCTTGAGTCCTGCTTTGGTTCCGTTCAGCTACAAGTGTCCTATCGCTCATGATCTAGCCTCCTAAGTTGAAACATTGATGGTCGGTTTGTCTTGCATCACCTTTTGCTCGATGTTTAGCACAATGTGTGCCATGGTCATGCAGGGTGATGTAAGGACCGCTGCAATCTTGTGTGGATACCAATTTTATCCAGTATTAATTGCTAGTTGCAGCTGTTAAAATGTTGGGATTGTCCTTTGGGGATCTGTTCCTGAGTTGATCCTGAAGTGTCCCGCGGGTGTCCCAATAGTGTCCCGTAAGTGTTTCATCGGTGTCCCGCACATGTCCCGGGCATGAGGGGTGACAATGTCGGTTGGTACTGTGGCAATACGCTCTTTTTCGAGCGTCTTGTCATTGCGCAAGACGCCGTGCCGCGTCCGGACTGACAAAAAAAGCAGAACGGTTTTTGGGCCATTTCCAGTGAGTGCGGGTAATTTTGTTGCCCGGCAAGAAAGGACAACCCGCCGGGGACGCTTGCTCAGTCCGCTGGAAAATCATCTGTTCATCGGCTATTATTGGCAACGGGTGGTGTACTCTTGGTCGAAAGAAAAGCCTAACTGAGGTTGTGATGGAAAAAAGAAGGTTCAGCCGTATTGAGTGCAACAGGGCAGCGGAATTGACCGTGAACGATGTGGTCTATCCCTTTTCGCAGGTGGATAATCTGAGCGTGGGGGGGTGTTCGCTGAAAACCACGGCCGATTTTTCAGAGGGAACCGGCTGCCGATTTTGGCTCCCGCTCGAAGCCGCCCCCGGTTTGGGGGTGGAAGTGTTCGGCGAGATTGTCCGCTGCGATGGTGAATCGGTGGGGGTGCGCTTCACGCGGATTACCCCTGACAGTCTGTTTCATTTGCAGAATCTTATCCGGTTCAACGCCCCTGATCCTGACCAGATCGACGATGAAATCTCCACCCGTCCCGGTTTGGTGTGAGAGGACGGTAACGATGAGAAAGAGTGCATGATATTCGTACGCCCTCACCGGAAGAGCAGGAAATTTTCTTCCGGTATGGTATAAGGTGGCCCGCCGGTGGGGTCACGGGACGCAAACATTTACTCCGGCGTGGTTCGCTGCCGGAATCGATGGCAGCGATAGACGAGGCACCTTCAAGTCCATCAGCAGAAGAAAAGGAAACATATGAAAGTTGGAATCATCGGCTTGCCGCAGACGGGCAAGAAAACGCTTTTTCAGGTCTTGACCGGCAGCGAGGTGCATGAAGCGGGCGGTCCGCCGAAGCCGGTTCCGGGCACGGCCAATATCGTCGACAAACGGTTTGACCGCCTGGTGGCGCTCTATCAGCCGAAAAAGGAGACGCGGGCGCGCATTGATCTGGTGCTGCTGCCCAAGATGGAGCAGGAGGCGATCGCCAAGGGCGAGATTTTCCGTGACATCAGCGATGTCGACGCGCTTTGCCATGTGGTGCGCGCTTTTGCCGACGACGCTGTCTATCACGCGGCGGGTTCGGTCGATCCGCTGCGCGATGTCGAAACGGTCAATGCGGAGCTGCTGCTCCATGACCAGATCTTCCTGGAAAAACGGATCGAACGCCTGGAAACGGGTCTGAAAAAGGTGAAGGACGAGCGTCAGGCCAAGGAGCTCGACCTGCTCAAACGGATGCAATCGCAGCTTGAGAACGAACGGCCGCTGCGCTTGCTGGAACTGGCCGAGGAAGAGGAACTGCTGATCCGCAGTTATCCCCTGATAACCCGCAAGGAAATGATCCTGGTCTTCAATGTGGCTGAAGAGCAACTCGATGACGTCTCCCTGTTGGACCAGGTGCGCGACATTTGTGCGGTCGGCAAGATGGAGGCCATGACCGTGTCGGCCAAGGTGGAGGCCGAGATCGCTCTATTGGAAAGCGAGGAGGAGCGGCAGGAATTCCTCCGGGATCTCGGCATCGAGGTGCCGGCCCTGGAGGTCTTGACCACCTTGTGCCTCAAGGCGCTCGGCCGGATTTCCTTTTTCACCGTCGGCAAGGACGAGGTGCATCAGTGGCTGGTCCGGGTCAATTCACCGGCCCCGGTGGCTGCCGGCGCCATTCATACCGATCTGCAGAAGGGGTTCATCCGGGCGGAGGTAATGAAATACGACGAGCTGATTACCCTTGGCAGTGAGGCCGAGTTGAAGAAGGCCGGCAAGCTCTCGGTGCAGGGCAAGGACTACATCGTCGCGGACGGCGACATCCTCAATATCCGGTTCAATATCTGAGCCGGTCCGGCGGAGCGGGTGTATCAGCTTGCTGAGCCGCTGATCTTCTTTTTGATGTCGATGATGGGGGTATTGTCCAGAATATCAAGCCCCGACACCTTCAGGCGATTGCCGTGGATCGCCAGCACCCGCAACTCCGAAATCGCGATCGGGTTGGGCCGGTCCGGGCTGCGGGTGGCGAAGACGCCGCGCAACCCGCGGGCGCGGTCGCCGCGCGGATACACCGTGAGCCGGTCACGGCTCGCCCGGTCCAGCCAGAAGAGCACGACAATGGTCTGGCCTGCGGCAATGCCGTCAAGTCCCTCCTGAAACGGCGGGTAGATCTCCAGGGTTCCCTGGCGCTCCGATTCGTCGTAATTCTTGGGCGCCTCTTCCCGAGTGGCGATGTCGCCATGCAGGACGCCGATAATCCGCAAAGCGGGCTGTTCCATTTTGCTGCTCCTGTGCAATGAGGTCGACGGAGGTTCGTCGGGTTGCGGTTGTCTCATCTGCCCGCGAGTCGGCGCACCTGAGCGCAGGTCTCCCCGAGGTCGATGGTGGAAAGTTTCCGGTTGCGCACCACCAGCTTTCCGTTGACGATGACCGTGCGGACGCATCCTCCGGCGCCGCCGTACACCAGGAGCTGAGGGCTGTGAAAGGGTTGGAGCTGTGGCTGCCGCAGGTCGATCAAGATCAGGTCGGCCGGGGCGCCGGGGGTGAGGGTGCCGTGACCCGTTTCTAAACCGAGGGCCTCGGCCCCTCTCCAGGTGGCGGTTTCCAGGAGGCTCCGGGCCGGTACGGCCGTGGGGTCGCAGGGGTTGACCTTGTGCAGCTTGGCCGCGAAATCCATTTCCCGGAACAGATCGAGGCTGTTGTTGGAGGCGGCCGAGTCGGTGCCGAGGGCGAGCCGCAGGCCGCGGCTGAGCATGGCGGCCAGCGGCGCCCGGCCCGAGGCCAGCTTGGCATTGCTCTGGGGGCAGGTGACCACGGCGGCGCCGTGGGCGGCCAGGCAATCGAGATCCCGGTCGTCAGCCCAGACGCAGTGGACGCAGACCGTGTCCCGGTCGAGGAGGCCCAGGGCTTGCAGGTGTCCGATGGGGGTTGCTGCCCGCGGTTCGGCGATCTGTCCGGCTTCTTCCCTGGTTTCGGCGGCATGAATAAAGAACGGCGCTTGAAAGGTTCGGGTGAGTTCCTTGGCCCGCCGCAGGGTCGCGTTGGCGCAGGTGTAGGCGGAATGGGCGAAGACCGCCGGAATGACCAGCGGATCGCGTCCTTGCCAACGTTCCAGGAAACGGGCCGCCACCTCGATGTTCTTTTCCGGATCTTCCGCCCCCGGTGCCGGGAAATCGAGCACCGCCTGCGCCGCCACGCAGCGAAGGCCAGTCTCCGCGCAGGCGAGCGCCACCTCGTCCTCCAGGAAATACCCGTCCGCCACCGTGGTGGTGCCGCTGAGCAGCATCTCCGCCGCCGCCAGTTTGGCGCACCAGTACACCATTTCGGCAGTGACCTGCCGGGCCTCGGCGGGAAAGATGTGGCCATGGAGCCAGGTGAAGAGGTCAAGATCGTCGGCCAGGCCACGGAACAAGGTCATGGGCGCATGGCAATGGCCGTTGACCAGACCGGGCATGGCCAGTTGCCCCTGGCCGTCCAGGACTGTTCCGGCATCGAAGGCCGGACACTCGGCCATGGGGCCGGTGCGCAGGATCCGGGCGGCATCGACGGCGACGAATCCGGGGTCGATCAGAGGCTCGCTGCCGGGAACCGGAAGAATCGCGCAGTTGGTGATCAGAAGATCGATTTTCATAACTGCTTGCACCCCAACACGGAGATGGTGTATCACAAAACACCGGCCGGGCCGGCGAGGAATGCTCACTATACCCGAAATGGAGGCTGCGGCAAGAGGCGGACGGGCAGGCGCTTCTTCCGTTTTACTGCCCAATGGACCGGTGACGAGGAGACCGCACGACCATGCCGACGCGCCCCAAAAAAATATTTGTCGCCCAGTTGACCGCCGGTCAGCAGTTCCAGGAGCTGTTTCTGGTCACGAAAAAATCGCTGGCCGAAACCAAGGCCGGCAAACCCTACCTGGCCCTGGGGCTGATGGACCGGACCGGAGAGATCGAGGCCAGGATCTGGGACAATGCCCTCCAGTTCGAGGCCCAGGCGGAGGAGGGGAGTTTCGTCCTGGTGCAGGCCGTGGCCAAGCCGTTCCGCGACCAGATGCAGTTGGGTGTGACCGCGCTCCAGCGGGTGGCGGAAACAGCGGTCGACATGGCCGATTTCATGCCCACGAGCCCCCGGCCGCTGGCCGGGATGGCCGCCGAGCTGGAGGCGGTGATCGCGGGCATCAATGATCCGCCGCTGCGCGCCCTGTTGCGCGCCCTCTTCCAGGGCGAGACCCTGGCCCGGTTTCAACGGGCCCCGGCCGCCAAGAAACTGCACCATGCCTACATCGGCGGCCTGATCGAGCATACCCTGTCGATTGCCGGCATGGCGGAGCAGGCGGCGGCCCACTATCCGTTCATCGACCGGGACATGCTCATCGCCGGGGCCTTGGTGCATGATCTGGCCAAGATCGAGGAGTTCGATTTCGCCCGCCCCCCCTTCAACTATACCGACCGGGGACGGCTGGTCGGCCACCTGGTGCTGGGGGTGGATCTGGTGCGCCAGGCGGCGGTCCAAGTGGAGGGGATCGACTCCGAACAGGTGGACCGTCTGCTGCACATCATCCTCAGCCATCACGGCCAGTACGGGTTTGGCTCGCCGGTCCTGCCGATGACGCCCGAGGCCATCCTGCTCCATCATCTCGACGATATCGACGCCAAGATGAATTACATGGACGGGTTGCGGACGAAGATGTGCGGCGGCGGCTGGCAGTGGACCGAGTACCAGCGCCACCTGGAGCGATATCTCTATCTGCGGGCACCGGGCGGCGAGGATGCGCCGGACGCCTCCGGCGAGGCACCGGAGGAACCTCTTGAGGTGTCGCCGGGGGATGCGCGGGCCGAGGAGGAAACGCTTCCAGATGCCGCACCCCTGCCGCCACCACGCGCCAAAAAGGCCGTACCCCAGCGGCAGCAATCCCTGTTCTGAGCCATGACCTTTGCTTCGATCCTCGGCCAGGCCAAACCCCTCACCCTGCTGAGCCGCGCCCTGGAAACCGGCCGGCTGGCCCATGCCTACCTGTTTGCCGGTCCGGACGGGGTGGGCAAAACCACCGTGGCCCTGGAGCTGGCGGCGGTGCTGCTCTGCCGTGGGCCGCAAGCAGACCATCCCTGCGGCGTCTGTCCCGGCTGCGTCAAATTTCAATCCGGCAATCATCCCGATTTCCTCCGTATCCGCCCGGATGGCGCCGCGATCAAGATCGACCAGATCCGCGAGCTGAAAAAGGCGTTCAACTTTGCCCCCTTCGAGAGCCGGCTGCGTGTCGTCCTTCTGGAGGAGGTGCACACCATGCGGCGGGAGGCGGGCAACAGTTTGCTGAAGGTGCTGGAGGAGCCGCCCCCCGGCAACCTGCTCATTCTGGTGGGGGCCGGAGCCGGTTCGATCCTGGACACCATCGTCTCCCGCTGCCAGGTCATCCCCTTTACCCCCTTGCCGCTCGATCTGGCGGCCACGGTCATCCGCCGGCACCGCCCGGACGTGGACGAGGCCGGCAGCCATGCCCTGGCGGCCCTGGCCGACGGCTGCCCCGGTCAGGCTCTAACCCTTGAGGCCGACGGCATTCTCGCCCTCTACCGGCGCATTCTGGAGCCATTGACCACCGCCGGGCAGGAAAAGACCGCCGACCGGGTGGAACGGGCCCTGGCCCTGGCGGCTGATCTGGCCGAGGCCAAGGAGGGGATGGCCCCCCTGTTGGCGCTGTTGCGGATATTTGTGCAAAACGTCATGGCTGCCCACGGCGGGAGCACGGCGCGCGGCTGGGCGCCCGAGGTGGCGCGGGCAAGAGAACGCTGGAATTTCGACCAGCTTTCTGCTAAGATGGCGGCCATTGATCTGGCGGAACAAGCACTTGCCAGAAACTGTAACCGTGGTCTGACCAGCGAAGTGCTGCTCCTGGATTTTTTCGACAGCGGTTCCCCTTTGCACTGAACTCACCATCACCCACAAACAAAACAAACACTCTTCCCCC
>Ga0074195_1002266_pt1 | contig 22320 bp, 21 predicted proteins | sample EPASupsiteHSE623_FD_64525 | JGI IMG/M metagenome (GOLD analysis project Ga0074195, IMG submission 64525) | Bioremediated contaminated groundwater from EPA Superfund site, New Mexico - Sample HSE6-23 | ecosystem: Environmental > Aquatic > Deep subsurface > Groundwater > Contaminated ...
CTTGAAAAGCGGCGTCAGTCAGCGTAATTTCATGTTATTCTACGATATCCCTTTTTACTACTGTCCGTTATACCTGGAACAGTCTATTTGTTTGATTATCCCCCCTTTTTTACTATGAAAGAAGTTATATTTGATTCATATTATGCAGTTTTATTCTGAAAGCGGGCAAAGTGGTTTCATTCCCAAATTGGTTACTGTTTGTAAATCTTTAGTTGCACCTTTGCCCTCGGTAGTTAGGTAGTTGCCGATCAGCATTCCGTTTATGCCGGATAAGAAGCCAAGCGGAACTAGTTCGCCCAAGTTGTGTTCCCGGCCGCCTGCATAGCGGATTATTTTAGTTGGGAGGATTAATCTGAAGATAGCAAAGGTTTGAAGTATTTCCATTGGGTTGAGTTTTTCTGCGCCTTCGAGGGCTGTTCCTTTTACGGCATTTAGTACATTTACCGGAATAGAGTCAACATCCAGATCCTTAAGGGTAAAAGCTAGCTCAAGGCGCTGCTGCCAGGTTTCACCCATGCCGATAATGCCGCCCGAGCAAGCTTGCAGTCCGGCATTTTTGATTTTCTTGATTGTTTCAACTCGCTCTTGGAAGGTGTGGGTAGTGCATATCTCAGAGAAGAAGCTTTCGCTGGTTTCCAGATTGTGATGATAGCGAGTTATGCCGGCTTCTTTAAGAGCTGAAACATGCTCTTCGTTCAATGTGCCTAGTGAACAGCAGCGGTTTAGTGAAGTTTCCTGGCCAATCCGCTTAATGGCCGATGTGATTTTTTCAAAATCAGGATCGCCATCCATGCCGCAGCCGGCAGTTACAACGCAAAAACGATAGGCGCCGTCTTCTTCAGCCTTTTTAGCAGCGGCGACAATCTGCTCTTCACTCATTAACGGATAAACATCCAGTTTAACTTCATGATGTGCAGACTGAGCGCAGAATTTACAGTTTTCGGAACAGTTACCCGAACGGGCGTTAACGATTTGGCAGGTGTCTACAGCGCTGCCGGTAAACTTTTCTCGTACTTTGTTGGCAACTCCTAGCAAGATGGGTATGTCAGCTTCCTCTATTTGTGTAAGAGCAAGAGCTTCATCAAATGTTACTTGGCCGCCTTCAAGTACCTTTTTACCTACAGAGAAAATTAATTCATATGATTTCACACTAAAACCTCCAATTAATTATATGTATTATGGCAGAAGACCTGCATCATGAACCATTTGGAAATCGCCAGCGGAGTTTCGTCCGCTAAAAGTCAAGTAATTCCCGATTATAAGACCATTGGCGCCGCCAAGCATGACCGCTCCTTGCATATCGCGCAAGTTAATCTCGCGACCACCTGCCGGGCGGATTACTCGGCTAGGTAGTATAAAGCGAAAAATGGCAAATATCTTGAGTATCTCAAGTGGGCGGGGCGGGGTTATATCTTCAAGTGCCGTACCCTTTAAAGGATTTAATATGTTAACCGGAATTGATTCAGCGCCTAGCTCGCGAAGTGCGAAGGCCAAATCTAGACGATCAGCCCAAGTTTCTCCCATTCCAACAATGCCGCCGCAGCATAATTCCAGGCCGGCCTTTTTGGCGGCGAGGATAGTTTCCAGGCGTTCTTCATAAGGGTGAGTAGTGCAAATATCAGGATAATATCGTTTACTTGTTTCAAGGTTATGAGCATAGCGTTTTACGCCTGCTGCAGCGAGAAGCTGCGCCTGCTCAAAATCAAGCGTACCAAGATTTGCACATACTTTGAGGCTGGTAGACTTCATAATTAGTGTAATTGTGTCAAGTATCTTTTCAAAATCGGAGTCACCTTGCATGCCCTTACCACTTGTAACAAGACTGACACGCTTGGCGCCCATTTCTTCGATCTTCTTGGCATGGACAAGCAGTTCTTTTCTATCGAGCAGCGGATATGCTGGCGAATTTGCAGCATGATAGACTGATTGTGCACAAAACTTACAGTCTTCCGAACACATTCCTGAGCGGGCGTTTATAATACCGCACATGTCCACATTTTTGCCGGCAATTTTCAGTCGTATTTTATTTGCGTAGGCAGCCAGGAGTGGAATATCGGCATCTTCAACATACGTTAAAGATAGGGCTTCTTGGTGATTTATCTGATAACCCTCTAAGATCTTCTCTCCTAGCGTAATAATCTGACCTGTCTCCATATCAGCACCTCAAGAGTTTAAACATTGTTAACTAATTTATTTGAATGAGTTAACAAATATATACTACTACTACTTTCTTAATGTGTAAATAATTAATTTAGTATTTCATGGTAAGTTAATCAATAATTTAAGGGAGCTGTCTTGATTTCTTAGATTTGTGCCTAATAAAGTTAAGGCCTAGATTACCAAGAGGTGATAATCTAGGCCTTAACTTTTTATTTTTTTAACGCATCCCGAGCGATTGGTGCCAGGCGCGGGTCTTTTACCATTGCTGAAAAGGTGTCTTTCATAGCGGGATCGGCCATAGTATCTATTAGAGGCTGGCGCATAGCGGGATCAGACATTATTTTAACCATTGAGGGTCGTACCTCGGGTTTGCTCATGGTTTGCGCCATACTTTTCTGCATGGTTGGGTCTTTCATCATTTCAGCCATTGCGGCTTGCATTTGAGGCGAACTCATCATATTAATCATGGCTTGGCGATTTTCCGGGGCAGCCATAGCGTTCTGCATGGCGTCAGCATTATTGTGCATCATATTGGCTGGATCTTGTCCAAGCATGCCAGCTTGTGGTGAAGGCATAGTCGGTGTTTGATCAGGCTTCTTCTGTGGCTGGGAACAGCCAGTAATGAGCAGAGTAATAAGCAGTATGGCGATAAAAGGAATAGTTTGGAGCAGGTTTTTCTTTTTCATAGCGGCCTCCTAGTATTGGAATTACTAACAATACTAGTCTTGCGTACTTATTCTAAATTAATACCTTGAAGCACAAATGGAGGGGAATATTATAAATGTTTGATATTTCCTTTTCTAAAGAATTTCTAAAGTTAGCAGTTCATAATACAGACATAGACTCCATTACATACTAAAAATGAGAGGGATGGTGGATTATGAACAAGAACAAAAAATGGCTTATCGCGATCAGTGTTGCGACAATGGTTGCAACGAGTGGAATAGTTATGGCAGCAACTTCTAACGACAAGCAGGAGGCTCAAAATTCAAAACGTCCTGCTTTTGCGGATAGAGAAGGTTTTGCCAATAAGGAAGGCGCAAGGCACTTTAAGCATGATAACACAGCATTGCTGAAATTGTTAAAAATCGACAATGAGACTTTCCGGGCTGAAATAAAATCCGGCAAGACGCTGGTCACTATTGCTAAAGAGCATGGTGTTTCAGAGAAGAAGCTTAAAGAGTTCATGATTAAAGAAATGACTAAGCATCTAGAGGAAGGTGTTAAAGCAGGTCGTATCCCCGCAGATAAAGCCGAACAGATGAAAGCCCAGATGGATAAACGTGTAACTGATATGATTAACGGTAAGGGACCGATGCACGACGGTAAGCGTCCCATGCTTAGACATAACGGCTTCAAGGATTCCAAGCTTCCAGTATTGCTCGGTATCAGCGCTGAAGAGCTGAAAACTGAAATGAATAATGATAAGACTTTAGTGGCTATTGCTAAAGAGCATGATGTATCTGAACAACAGCTTAAGGATTTTATGGTTAAGGAAATGACTGAGCGCATCAACAAGAGTGTTGAGGAAGGCCGCATTCCGGCAGATAAAGCTGATCAGATGAAAGCCCATATGGATGAAAGAGTAACAGACATGATTAATGGCAAAGGACCAATGCATGATGGTCGTCACCTAATGCGTGGCCATAATGGCTTTAAGGATTCCAAGCTTCCAGCATTACTTGGTATCAGCGCTGAAGACCTAAAAACTGAAATGAAGGATGGCAAGAGTTTAGTGGCTATTGCGAAAGAGCATAATGTATCTGAAAAGCAGCTCAAGGACTTAATGGTTAAGGAAATGACCGAAAGCATCAACAAGGATGTAGAAGAAGGCAGTATTCCTGCTGAGCGAGCTGAAAAAATGAAATCCAATCTTGATAATTGGGTATCTGATATGATTAATGGTAAACGTCCAAATCACGAACACAAACAGGGGGGAAATTAATAACGAACAAGTTTGAGAAACCAGGTGCTTGCTGACGCGAGCACCTGGCTCAGCTATGGATTTAATGAATTGAAACATTAAACAACTGGTAAATACTATTTATGCGAAAGGTTTAGCATATAAAAAGTTGAATTAACCATTTAGCATTTTATAAAGCTTTCAGGGAGTGTCGCATATGAAAATTTTAGTGGTTGAAGACGACAATGCATTGCGGGAAGCTGTTGTCTCACTATTAACCGAGGAAAGATATATTATTGATGAAGCGGCCACAGGAGATGAGGGGTTATTTCTAGCTGAACAAGGCATCCACGATTTGCTTGTGCTGGATATAATGCTGCCTGAAATTAGCGGTATTGAAATAATCAAGAAGGTTAGGGAGATTGGTAATACCGTACCTGTTCTGCTCTTAACAGCTCGCGACAGTGTTGCTGACCGGGTTTACGGACTTGAAACAGGTGCCGATGACTATCTTGTAAAGCCTTTTGCTATACCAGAACTGCTAGCTCGTATAAAAGCTCTGCTGCGGCGCCGGGGCAATTTGGGCAAAGAAGGCGAAATTAGTTTCGGCGGTATTATGGTAGATAATAAGGTAAAGGACGGCTTTGTTGAAGGACGCTCGCTTGGACTGACAACTAAAGAATATGATTTAATGGAGTTTTTGATATTAAACAAGGAACAGATTTTAACTAGAGAACAGATATTTGATCGTGTTTGGGGCTTTGAATCAGAAACAACAATTAGTGTGGTTGATCTTTATATTCACTATCTTCGCAAGAAGTTGGCCCCATTTAAGCGTGAAGGGCTAATACAGACAGTACGCGGAGCGGGCTTTATGCTTAGGGAGAAGTAATTATGTTTAAAAAAACACTGCGGCGTTTATCAATGGTCAATTCAGTCGTCTTTTTGCTGATTTTTTTAACGTTTGGTGCGGTGCTTTACGGCTATGTGTCCTACAGGCTGTTTGATAATGTTGATGACGCGATGCGTTTCAAGGCTACTAGTTTTAAACTTGCTAATGGCAGACCTGCTCCTCAGGGGCGTGGCAGGTTCCTATTTGATCCTCGAATCATTATATTATTGCGCGAAGCTGACGGCCGTGCGATTAGTTTTTATCCTATCGAAAGTATTGATATGGAGCGCCTTACCGCAATGGCATCACGGGTACATCCAGGAGAAATACTGACAAGAGAATTTGAAGATCATGATTATCGAATTATTACAGTACCCTACGAATATGAGGACAATATTTTTAATACTGAGCGGGGGCCAGCTAAGATAACAGATATTATAGCCGTGAGTATTGTTGACTCTGAGATGGCTCTATTGCGCAACCTTCTTATAATTATTGTAAGCGGTTTAGTCATAGGCATGTTAATAATAATTCTTGCAGGCTATTACCTGGCGAGGAAAGCAATGATTCCTATTCAGGACTCATGGGAAAAGCAGCAACAGTTTGTCGCAGATGCTTCCCATGAACTTCGTACTCCGCTTGCAGTCATAAAAAGTAATGCTGAATTGATGCTCAGGCACCCTAACCACACTATTGAAGAGGAAAGTATAAGAGTTACTAACGTTGTCAGAGAAGTAAGGCGAATGACTAAACTAGTCGCCAGTTTGCTTACTTTGGCAAGGTCGGATGCCAATCAGGATGAGCTTCAGCTTAGTCCAGTAAGTTTAGATGACGAGCTTAAGTCTATAGCAGAACAGTTCATACCGCTTGCCGAGATGGACGGCTTAACACTAAAGCTTGAGGTTGACGAACAGCTTGAATTGACAGCTGATCGCGAACGTCTGCATCAACTGGTCGTTATTCTACTTGACAATGCGCTCAAATACACACCGTCGCCTGGCGATATTCTAATTAGTGGATCAAGACAGGGCAATAATATATTGCTTTCTGTTGAAGATTCAGGGGAAGGCATACCGCCTGAAGACTTGCCGCGAGTTTTCGATCGGTTTTACCGCGGCGATAAGGCGCGATCTCGTCAGCAAGGCGGAACAGGATTGGGACTTGCAATTGCAAAATGGATTGTAGAGAAACATGGCGGCAAGATTCAAGTTGAAAGTACCTTGGGGATCGGAACAAAGTTCAGTGTTATTCTGCCAGTGAGATTATCAAGAAAAAGCAGTAATGTTCGTTTAGTCTGATAGATAAAGTCTGCATAGCCCCGAGCCATAGTGTTAATAGTAAAAACAGAGGTGGTGAAATAATGCAGAAAATGGCTCGAAAACTGCATCTCTGGCTTGGGCTTATTTTAGCTGTATTAATAATTATAGAAGCAGTGACTGGTCTGATATTAGCGGAGCCAGGGATTGTTGGACAGGTAAAGACGCAAATGCCTTCAGGCGGTCAGCAGCTGAATGCTGAAAAGGGTTCAACCGCGGCAGATAAGGGTTCTGAGCTGCAAGGTGAAGTGAGAAAGCCCGATCGTGGGGGCTCTGGGACAAGCGCCCTTAACGCCTTCGGGTTTGCAAAAGGACTTCACCAAGGGAAGGTTGGAAGTTTAAATTTAAAATGGGTGGTTAATCTTATAGCAATAGGGCTAATTATTCTTTCGCTTACTGGAATATATATTTCTATTCCACTGTTAAGAGCGAAAAGTAAGAGAGAGTAGTAATTTCGAAACGGTCGAAAAGTACTTACCAAACGGTGAGTGCTTTTTTATTTCCCCCAATAGTTTTTCTAATAAGAATCTAAAGATTACCCTTCATAATAAAGTCATCAGGAAAAGAAGTGTTAAGTAAGAGCCCTAGATGGTTCTTTTAATATAGAGTGAAGGCGTCTGCTATGCTGGCGCCGCCTGGCCCCACAACTTGACTAAATTAAATAAATGTACTTAGGGAGGCGTATAAAATATGCTGAGTTTAAAAAATAAGGCTGCTATGATCACGGCAGGTTTAATTATTTTACAAAATACAATCTCATTTGCTGCACCTGTTCAGTTATCGTTAGAACAAAGTATTGATTTTGCCCTGAAAAATAATCCATCTATCCAGATAGCTGACGTTGACAAAGAGCGCTCTGTCTGGGGTGTTAACGAAGCAAAGGCAGGGAAAATGCCCACCGTTTCACTTAGCAGCGGCTACAGCTATCAAGGAAATTCAGGTCAGGACAGTGTAAATAACAGCTTGCGAATGAATTGGCAGCTATACAACGGGGGACGAACCGACGCCCAAATTGACCAGGCGAAATTAAATGTTGCCAGCGCTGATATTAATGTGGAAAAGGCCAAGCAGCAGCTTAAGCTTGATACTACGACTGCTTATTATAACGTCCTTGGAACGAAAAATATGCAATCGGTAAATGAAGCTACGGTTAATAATTTAAAATCTCATTTAAGAATAGTACAGGCGAAATATGAGACAGGTGTTGTAGCTAAGTCTGATTTACTGCGTGCTGAGGTAGAGCTTGCCAATGCCGAACAAAATCTGATAAAAGCACAAAACCAGCAAGAATTAGCAATAACAACCCTGCTTAATACCATGAATATGGATGGTGACACTGAGCTCAATTTAGCGGGTGAACTTCAGTATCAGGCTGACACTCGGACGTTAGAGGAGTCAATAGCCCTCGCCAAACATAATCGCCCCGAGGTCGCTCTCGCCAAAACAACTATTGATAGTGCTGCAAAAGGAATTGAAATTGCCGAAAGTAATAACCGTCCGTCAGTTTCGATGTCGGCGTCTTCAGGCTGGAATGATACCCTGCTGCCTGGTGACGATAATAATTGGTCGGTTGGGTTATCGGCTAGCTGGAACGTTTTTGACGCTGGCGTTACAAAGTCTAAAATCAATCAAGCTCAATCCTCAAAGAGCAAAGCTGAACTGCAAGCTGAACAGGTTGCTGATACTGTAGAGCAAGACGTTCGCCAAAGCTATCTTGGCATGAAGGAAGCTGAAAAACGTCTCCAAACAACTGAAGTCGCAGCCAATAAGGCCAACGAGGATCTGTATATTGCTCAAGAAACATATAATGCTGGTATTGGTACTAACCTTGATGTAATTGATGCCCAGCTTGCGTTTACTCAGGCTAAGACTAACCATGTTCAAGCCCTCTACGATTATAATATCAACAAAGCTAAACTCGATAAGGCTATTGGCCTATAAGCAGAATTAAAAAAAGGTGGAATAAATGATGAAAACGATATCGTTTAAAAATCCTGCTAATAAGAAGTGGCTGATCATTGGGCTAGTCGCGCTATTTGCAGCTGGAGCCGGCGGTTACTACTATAAAAGTACTGGTAAGGCATCAACTGCAACAACGCAGCAAGTTATCAGCGTAGAGCGCCGCGATATTTCATCCGTTGTGGCTGCGACCGGTACAATACAACCTGTAAATATGGTAGATATAAGTTCCAAGATAACAGCCCAGATTAAAGAGGTAAAAGTTAAAGAAAATGACGAGGTAAAAGCAGGTCAAGTTCTAGTAATTCTAGAAGACGATGGTTTGCAGGCTCAAGTAACTCAGGCTAAAGAGAGGCTAAATAATGCTTCTGTCAAATATCAAAGAACGGTCAGAATGAATAATATCGGCGGAGCATCTAATGAACAGCTTGATAATTCCAGTATGGACTATAATATTGCTCAAGCAAATTATGACGAAGTAATGTCTAAGCTAAGTGAGACGGTTATCGTTTCGCCTAGGGACGGCATCGTTATCGGTAAACCCCTTACTGCGGGTGAATTGGTTGCTCAGGGCGTAAACAATCCTACCGTAATTTTGACTGTTGCTGATATGTCTAAAATGCAGATTGAAGCCCAAGTTGACCAAACAGATATTGGCAAAGTGGTACTTGGTCAAAAGGTTACTTTTACGGTTGATGCTTATCCTGGTAAAGAGTTTGCAGGCATAGTCTCAACAATATCACGAAAGCCTGTCGTTCAGCAGAATGTAACCTACTATCCGGTAACTATCGATGTAATTAATGCCGAAAACCTCTTGAATCCTGGTATGGTGGCGAGGGTATCTGTTATTGTTAGTGAAAGCAAAGGTGTATTAACTTTGCCGCTTTCAGCTATTAAGACAGATAAAACAGGCAAGTATGTCGTAATTATGGAACAGAACGGCCAAACGAAAAATGTTCCTGTTACTACAGGAAATACAGGTGATGATCGCGTTGAAATTATCAGCGGGCTAAATGAGGGCGATAAAGTCGTAGTAGTATCACAAATCAAGACACAGCAGGCCCCAACAAGTACTGGTCAACAAGGTGGACAAAGAACTTCACAAGGCGGTCGTCCATTGTTCTAAATTTACTATGCTGAATATAAGGGGGGCTTAAAATGACGATCGCGTTATCTAACATAACGAAGATATATCAAATGGGCGATAATGATGTTGCTGCTCTTGCAGGAATAACTTTAGACATACGGGCCGGTGAATTTACCGCCATTATGGGTCCATCAGGTTCAGGTAAGTCTACGTTAATGAATGTCTTGGGATGTTTAGACCGTCCCACTGGAGGTACGTATTTCCTTGACGGGCAAGAAGTATCGTCGCTTTCTGATGATGAATTGGCAGCAACTCGTAATCAAAAAATTGGCTTCGTGTTTCAGAACTTCAATCTCCTGCCTCGGATTACTGCCATTGATAATGTTGCTTTGCCGCTTGTCTATGCCGGTGTTGACGCAAAAGAACGTCAAAGAAGGGCGGCTGAGGCATTAACTTCAGTTGGCCTCGAAAAAAGAATGGATCACTTGCCTAACGAACTGTCAGGCGGCCAGCGCCAAAGGGTTGCCATTGCGCGAGCGCTTGTCAATGAACCGACTATTATTATGGCAGACGAACCGACCGGAGCGCTTGATACCAAATCTGGAAATGAGGTTATGGAAATATTTCGCACGCTTAATTCCTATGGACGTACAATTATTCTTGTAACGCATGAACCAGATATTGCAGACCATGCTAAAAGGGTAATCCATGTCCGCGACGGACTTATTGTCCGGGACACCGAAAGGGATGAGTAATATGTTTTGGGAAAGTGTAAAGATAGCTTCAAACGCATTAGTATCAAACAAATTACGGTCTATCCTTACCATGCTGGGTATTATTATTGGAGTTGGAGCTGTAATTGCCATGGTTTCGATTGGCATGGGTGTACGGGATAAGGTGGAAACCTCTATAGCAAGTCTGGGAAGCAATCTTATCATGGTATCACCAGGGGCAGCTTCTTCCTCCGGCGTGAGGCAAGCAGCGGGTACTAACACAACCTTAACTCTGAAGGATGCTCAAGCAATAAGCCGTGAGGTAGTTGGTATCGGCGCTGTTGCTCCTAGTGTTAGCAAGCAATATCAAATTGTTGCCGGCAATATGAATTGGACAACAAGTGTTCAAGGAACAACGCCAGAATACCTGGACGTTCGAAATCTGACTGTCCAAAGCGGGAGTTTTATTACTAGCCAAGACGTAGACGTAAGGAATAGGGTAGCCGTTATTGGTGCAACTGTTGCGAATAATGTATTTGCCAATGTTGATCCTGTTGGCCAAAGTGTACGAATTAATAACGCTCCATTTAAGGTTATTGGCGTATTGGAAGCCAAAGGGCAATCAGCTGGAGGTCAGGACCAGGATGATATCATTATAATTCCGCTCACAACAGCACAGGAACGTTTGATGGGTATAACCTATGTGCAAACGATAAGTGTTCAGGCGGCAAACGCGGACACTGTTGACCAAGTGCAGGAAGGAATAACAAATGTTCTTAGATCGCGCCACCGCATAACAGGCGATAAGTCAGATGACTTTACTGTGCGAAATCTGGCAAGCGTAATGGCGACAGCCCAGGAAACTACTACCTCCATTACTATGCTTCTAGGCAGTATCGCAGCCATTTCGCTTTTAGTCGGCGGAATTGGAATTATGAACATAATGCTGGTATCTGTTACCGAACGGACAAGGGAAATTGGTATCCGTAAAGCACTAGGAGCAAAGTATTCAGATATCCTAATGCAGTTTCTTATCGAGGCAGTTGTTATCGGTGTTATCGGCGGCCTTATGGGCATTGCCTTAGGTATTGGAATATCCTATACAATTTCTTCCTTTGCTGGATGGAAGACAGTTATTACACCTCTGCCGATTATAGTATCTTTTGGGTTTTCTGTAGGCATTGGCCTGTTCTTTGGCTTATATCCAGCTCGGAAAGCAGCACTCTTAAATCCTATTGATGCACTAAGATATGAATAGAAGGTAACAAGCGACTTGATGGTTTAGCCAACAAGCCGCTTGTTTTTTCTGAAAAAATAATTGTATAATTTTGGTTAATGATTTAACATTAGTATTATAAAATGCACGATTTATCTCGATTTTACTGTCAGTCTACTTAAGATCAGAGAGGGGTATGACTTTGAAGATTACTGTAGTTGTTGACAATTCAGTGCCGATTTCCTTGCCTAGGCCATTTTTAGGTGAACATGGCTATTCATTACTAGTAGAAGTTAACGCCAAAAAAATTCTCCTGGATGCAGGTCAGTCTGATATAGTTGTTCATAACTTAAGCTTACTTGGTATTCATCCTGATGAGCTGGATGCTATAGTCCTTAGTCATGGCCATTATGATCATACGGGCGGTTTGTACCACTTGCTTAATAGCCGACGTAATCCTATACCTGTCTACGCTCATACTAATATCTTCCGGGGCCGATATTCTGCAGGAGGCGGACGAAGGCATTTTGTTGGCATTCCTTATGTCAAAGATGAGTTGACTACTCTGGGTGCCGAATGGCATCTGATTTCGGAACCTATGGAAATAGTCCCCAATCTGCTGTTTAGCGGTCAAATTCCGCGGATAACTGACTATGAAACAGGAGATGCAAAATTAGTTGTCTGCAGTGAACAAGGGTGCGACTGTCAGGATGAAATACTCGATGATATTTCATTATACTACTCGTCATCTAAAGGATTAGTTGTGATCGCGGGCTGCAGTCACTCTGGTCTAGTCAATACTATAGAATATGGCTTTAAGTTAACTGGTCACAAGCAGCTGTCTGGCTGGATTGGTGGTACTCATTTAGGGCCAGTATCAGACGGCCAGCAGGAGAAAACTTTATCTAAAATTGAAGAGTATGATCCCCAGTTTATTGCAGCCAGTCACTGCACAGGGTTTGCTATGATGGCTGAGCTATACAAGCTTTTTGGCGAGCGTTTTGTTACCGGGTTTGTAGGTCAAGTTATTAAAATAGATTAACGCAAACACTGCGGCAAAGATCTTTATTTGCCGCGGTGTTTTAAACTTAGAATAAATCCAGTAGCAAACAGTGTCTCTTGGAAAATGCCATAGGTTCTATTTAGTGATACGGACGTTGGCAAATTTGCGAGGAAGGGCAATAATATGCTACTATATAAATAAGAAAACTAAATATTAGGAGGTAATCTATGACCCAAAAAAACCGTGTTATACGTGATATTAAAAAATATATATTGCTTTTTATTGGTTCAATTATTACTGCTATAGGTTTGGAAATTTTCTTAGTTCCTAATAATATTATAGATGGCGGTATAGTAGGTATTTCCATTATGATAAGTCATCTTACTGGGCAGCCGCTTAGTTTGTTTTTGATTTTATTTAATATACCTTTTCTTTATTTAGGTTATATTCAAATCGGTAAGACCTTTACAATTTCAACAACGTTTGCTATTGCTTCATTGTCATATTGGGTTAGCTTTTTTCATCCAATACCTGGCGTGACCAATGATCTCTTTTTAGCGGCTGTGTTTGGAGGTATTATCGTAGGTATCGGCGTAGGTATTATCATACGCTATGGCGGATCACTTGATGGAACGGAAATTGTAGCAATTTTGATGGATAAGCGAACGAGTTTCTCGGTCGGTGAGATCATAATGTTCTTCAATCTTTTCATTCTGACAAGTGCCGGCCTTGTTTTTACATGGGATAAAGCGATGTATTCTTTAGTTGCTTATTTCATAGCCTTCAAGGTTATTGATACAACTATTGAGGGCTTGGACGAATCAAAGGCTGTAATGATTGTATCAGACAAGCCAGATGAGATTGCAGATGCCCTTATGGCGAGACTTGGCAGGGGTGTAACAATATTGCATGGCGAGGGCGGATATACTAAGGAACGTAAGGATGTGCTCTATTCGGTTATTACCCGGCTTGAAATGGCTAAGCTTAAGTCTATTGTCGACGAACTTGACGAAAATGCTTTTGTCACAATCAATGATGTCCATGAGGTTATGGGCGGAAGGTTTAAGAAGAAGGCTATCCATTAACCCTACATTGAAATTCGTAAGTAATCCGGCTAATGTATTCCACATTACGCCGGTTTTTCTATTTTGTTTGACAAGAAAGAAGGGGGATGATATCATTATATATGATATTGATAATCATTATCATATATAATTGTTATAATGGAGGTTATTGACGTGCAGATATTTTTACAGCAGCCGAATGTTATCCAAGGCGTGGAACTGGTAAATAACTCAACTATGCAAAAAACTGACATGGAGCACCTTAGCCAATGGTTGGCCGTTGAGTTAGCGGCTACGCTGCGCGGCAGTAAACCATCTACTATATTATCGTTTGCTAACACACGGATATGGTCGCTACTTACTTTATGGCGTAAGTTCGGGCAGAATGTTCTTGAAAAGACAACAATCCAATTTATGACGTTGCGGCGAACAGCTGATAAGGAAATAGTACTTTTTTTTCGACGAGACATCTTAGAGCAATGCATTGTTGAAACAAGTCACAGTAATTTCCTGCAAAACCATGGCTATCCGGTACATATGGGGCTTAATGCATGTTTAGATATACTTAAAAAGCGCTTTCAGCATTGCTGTCCTCATGAGGTCGGAGTTTTGTTAGGAATACCCTTAAAGGATGTCTTGGGATTTATGGGATTAACCAATCTGCCGCTGACTTGCCGCGGTGAATGGTGTATTTACGGCAGCCCTGAAAAATCTCTTGCTGCAATGCAAAAATACGCGGCTGACAGATCATTGATCACCTGCCTGCTGGAAAAAGGGGTTCATGCCAGTGAGATTATGCAAGGCAATAACGAAGACTTAAGATATGCGGTATAATACCCTGCAATATATTAGTAGCTAGCTTCTGTATTAAGTAAAAAGAATTGTTAAGGGCATTGGCGAGAAGGCTTAAAGAGCATATACTAGTAATGTATACTGAAATACATAGCAAGCGGATACACTACGGCTTACCCCCAGAGAAGGAGATTATATGTACGATACGATTTTGTTTGATTTAGACGGCACCCTGACTGACCCGAAGCTAGGAATTACTAAATGTGTTCAGTATGCCTTGGCTAAAAAGGGAATTCAGGAAGATGATTTAGACAAGCTTATTCCCTTTATTGGTCCGCCCCTTCTATGGTCTTTTAAGGAATTTTACGGGCTGAGTGAGTTAGATGCTAAAGAAGCAATTGAATTTTACCGTGAACGTTTTGTTGAAGTAGGTATGTACGAAAATGGGGTATATCCCGGCATAGAAGCTCTGCTTAGAAAGCTAAAGCAGCAAGGTAAAAAACTACTTGTTGCTACTTCAAAGCCTACTGTTTATTCGGTAACAATTCTGGAGCATTTCGGATTAAATGGTTACTTTGATGCCATTGTGGGCAGCAATTTAGATGGGACCAGAATAGAAAAGGAAGATGTAATTGAGTTTGCGCTGTCGGAGCTTGGGGGCGTAATTAGGGACAAGCTTATTATGGTTGGAGACCGGAAGCATGATATAATCGGCGCAAGAAAAAACGGCCTGAAAGTAATAGCGGTAGCTTATGGCTACGGGAGCCTTGACGAATTACAAAGAGCTGAACCGGACTACATAGCATCGTCAGTAAAGGAATTAGAAGAACTGCTCACCAAATAGAACTAAATTATTTCTGTTTAGCTTTAGCGTCCTCTAGAATAGTCTAAGGGCGCTTTTTTTATACATATATTAACAGGTGAAAATTCTGGACAACCTCGTTACTTTTACGGGGCATAATCGTTAATAATATAGCTTGCAAGCTTATTAGAAAGTTGGTGATTCGCGGTGACAGATGAACAAAGCTTATTGTTAAAGGCTCAAGGTGGTGACCGCGAGGCGCTTAACATACTTCTCGGAACTTACTGGCAGCCAATTTATCGCATGGTTTGCTATAAAGTAGGCAACAGTGATGATGCCCAGGAATTAACGCAGGAGGCTTTCTTGCGGGCATTTAGGTCACTTGACAAATATAAAGATATTGGTGCTTCATTTAAGACGTATCTTGGACGGATTGCCCTTAATCTTATAACTGATTTTTGGCGAAAGAAAGGGCGGTCGCCGCAAGTAGTCGATATAGCTGAGTATCAGGAGCCATTAGCTGACAGCACTGAAAGACCAGACGAGGCGGTTATGAACTTGGAATCGCAAGAAGAAATCGCCACACTAGTCAGTTCACTGCCTGATGAACAGCGCCAGGCGGTTGAACTTAGGATAATTGCAGGTCTATCGGTAAAGGATGCGGCCGAAATTATGGGTAAAACCGAACCGGCGCTCAAGATGCTCCAGCAGCGAGCTTTAAAAAATTTACGCAAAATGTGTATCGAACGAGGTATTATGCAGCAAGGAGGTGCTTAAGATGACACTTGATAAAGAAAAAGCTACGGCAGAAGAATTGTCAAAGATGATTGACGAATTAAACAAAGGGAAAAAACTTGAAACAATCGATAGCGAGGCAAGCGAATTAATGGATGTCGCGGCAATGGTTAAAATGGCCGCCGGTCAGTCTAATCCCCCGCAGCAAGCAATTGACTTTTTAGCTGAGCATCTGACTGACAGGACAAACAGCAACAAACGCAAACGTCGTGTGAGTTGGCTGTATTCGGGAGCGGCAAGCGCCGCCGCAGCTGTATTACTGGTGGTCGCAACTAGCTTAATGCCGCTAAACTTGGATAAAGATAAGATGGTAGTGCCACCTGAGATTAATATATCTCAGGTAACGCCTCAGGCCGAAGCCCCAATAAATCCGGCCATTCAACAGGGTAATGTCGCCACTAAGACTGCAGTACCACCGGCTGTGAGGACAGAAAAAAAGACTGACGCTGTGCCACGCTCCACGGCAGAAGGTAAGAAGGTATCAGATGCGGCTATTTCTTATTCAGCTCCGGTTAAGGAAGAAATGCCGCGTGAAAAGGCCATGCCTCCAGCAGAGGTAAACAAGAGTCTTAAGTCTGCTAAAATACAAGAAGAAAAACAGGCAGCAATCTTATCTATACCGGGAAGAAATGCTACGTCCAGGACATTTGATAATACAACTGGCGTTGTTAAGCAAACATATGCCATGGATAATGATAAAGAAGTTGTTATTATCCAGAAGAGTAAAAATAGCAAAGCTATTGCAGCAGCCAATTCCGGACATAGTGTAACAGAGGCTGATAAGAATACGGGCGAAGGCGGGGTTAAGCTCGCTAGAACTAAAGCTAACAAAGTCACAACTGCTGTTAATGACTACGAAGTAACTGTTGAAGGCGAGTTTCCAAACGACGAACTGCAGGAGATTGCCGATTCACTCGTTGAAACTGAAGATTAGACCAAAATGTGGCAGCTAATTGTTCGTTACTTGTTGGGCCAAGCTGCGTTATATAGAGTAAAGGGGGAGGAGATTACAATGAACAAAAAAAAATATAAAGCTTTAGTCTCAGCTATAATTGGAGGAGCAGTATTAGCCGGCATTATCCTGCCTATTGCATTACCAGATAACTCCGTCTCTGCCAAATTGCTTAATTGGTCATCCAATAATTCTAATATGGTAAAGACTTCAACGGATACAGCTTCTACAGCAGATGAAGTGACAGCGGCTCAAGTAGCTTATTCCGAAGGGGAAACTACAGCAGAGGTTGTGATTACTACAAAAGACGGCGAAGCACGCCGCCTAGTAATCGAAGCTGATAAGGTAGCTCCAATTGCGATAGCTATTGATAAAGCAGCAACTGATGAACTACAGCGTCAGTCTGAACAGGCTGACCGGATGTGGCTGTTAGACCCTGTTCAGGTTACAAAAAATTACGCATATATGTATGGCTTTGACGCTAAGCAGGATATATTTACGCTTGTTTCGCAAGTGTACAAAGGTGCAAAATCCGGTACTGGCGAAGCAAGTGTCTTGGTAAAACACGGTGAAAAATACTACTTAGTAGGGCTTATACAGCCAACTGGCCTGGGCGCAAATAAAATCTGGCAGGTAAACTCGATTAAAGAAGCAAAGGTAATTACCAATACAAAAGCTGATAACAAGCATGATAAAATAGACGTAGGTCCAGGAGTTGAGGGCCTCGATTATGATAAAGTTGTAAGATGGCAGCAGAATGTTGATGCCGGCCGTGAACTATGGCGCCTTGAACCTATGCAAGTTGCAAAGATTGAAGGTCGCAGTTACGGGTTTAGCGATAACGACACTTACACGGTGCTTAGAAAACTTAATAGCAGTTCAATTGCCCGGCATGGACAGATTGATATTCAAGTAAACCATGATGGCAGGCTATATACAATTATCTTGGTTAAACCCTTCGGTGGTGAAGGTGCTATCTGGACTACCTATAAGGTTATAGATAAGAAGCCACCTGTAACTACACCTGCTAAAAAGGTGCTGTTCGAGACAAATAAATTTAGCGGTTGGAAATGGCAAAAAGGACAATATCCGCAAGATATAGCCTTTGCGACAGTTGTAGACTACGATACACAATTAAAGCAGGATAATCGTATTCCTAAGTTTGCGCTTGAGAAGCTTAAAAACATTGACTTTACTAATAAGGTAGCTTTATTCGCTTACCTAGGTACTGCTCCCTCCGGCGGATATGGTATTGGTATTGAGAAGGTGACTATGACTGGCAATAATATCACCGTTCAAGTACGAACTAAAAGCCCTAAGCCGAGTGATATGGTAACAATGATGATAGCCTACCCAACAGATTATGTCCTAATTGACCGCAATACTGTCGATATCTGGGGTGGGGTAAATGTGACCTTCGTTGATCAGGACGGACAGACCCTAAGTAAGAACAGGCTGGTAATCAGTCATCTAAAGTCTAATTAGTAGCGTTGAAAAGGCCAAGACGTAAGAAATACGTTCTTGGCCTTTTATTATACCTTGATTTGCCACTTAATTTATTTTAGAATTATACGATATAATATAAGAATAAGTTATGCAAACAAGTTAGAATATACCTATACCGGAAATAAGGGTGATGTTATGTATACTAAAGGGTTGTTTTATAAGTTAGCGCCTATTGCCCTCGCCGCGGCAGGTACAACTGTAATAGCTTTAGTTATGCTTTTTGAAATTTATATCCAAGATAACCGTTTGACATGGACGATGGTATTTTTGGTAGTGGTTGCCTTTGGCCTAATGTGCGGAAGAATAATTCAAAGGCTGCATCAAAGCGCCTGTACAGACTCGTTAACAGGTTTATGGAATAGACGTTATTTTGACATGCGGCTAACTCAAGAAATTGAACGCTCAAAGCGCTCAAAATCCTCGCTATGCCTAGCTTTAATAGATGCGGACAACTTAAAGAAAGTTAATGATCGGTATGGTCACTCAGTAGGCGATGAATTGATTCGGAAATTGGCCGAGGTCTTACATTCTAATACAAGACCATTTGATACGATCGCTAGATGGGGTGGCGATGAATTTGCAATAATCTTCCCGGACACAGACCCGGAGGATGCATCAAAAGTTGCGGAAAGAATACGGCAAGTCTTTGAAAAAAGTAATTTCTATCAAGCTACCATTAGCATTGGTATTATTGCAGTTGATAGTGAGACCGAAGTTAGAGAAGTATTTCAAAGGGCTGATCAGGCACTCTATAATGCTAAGCAGAAAAAGAACATTATTGCAGTTTGCAATACGGTGAGCAATTCTGAAGCTTGCGCTTGTTAGCATTAACGGCAGGATTCTAAATGACGTTAGGGCATGTTTTAGACAGATAGCAAACCGGAATTAAGGCTTGACAGAAAGTTAATATTTGTGTATAATTTTCTTAAAACAACATACTCACTCTGAAGGGGAGTAGCTACTAGGATAGTGTCAACAGCCGGTGCAGATGCATCTGGCACTACCGTTGGTTCAAACCAATAAGCGAGACCTTTGGTATGGATTTATATTCGTACCGAGGTCTTTTTTGTATATTGGTACGAGTATAGATCACCTAAATTCCTGTATCTAGGATAGGAGGTGCAAGGCTAAGATTAAATAACGGAATAGTTGCGAATAATGATGTGTATAGATATAGTAATATTAAAGAAAAAGAGTAAAATAGAGTAGTGATCTATTGGAGGTGTAGTTATGAACTCCTTGAAAACAACCGTTTTATTAGCGGCATTAACTGGTTTGCTGATGGCGGTCGGGAGTCTCTTTGGCGGTGCCAAGGGCATGACATTTATGTTTGTTGTCTCAATTCTAATGAATTTTGGCAGCTATTGGTTTAGTGATAAAATTGTCCTTAAGATGTACGGAGCTCGCGAAGTAACACCTAATGATGCTCCTGACCTAATTCGGATGGTTTCAGGCTTAGCGCAGCGTGCGAAATTGCCGATGCCTAAGGTATATATAATGGAAACACAAGTACCTAATGCATTTGCAACCGGTCGTAATCCTGAGCATGCTGCAGTAGCAGTAACGACAGGTATTATGAGAACTCTCAACTATGAGGAGCTTGAAGGTGTTGTTGCTCATGAACTAGCCCATATAAAAAACCGTGACACCTTGATAAGCACTGTTGTGGCCTCTGTTGCTGGTATAATAACAATGATTGCAAACTTTGCGCAGTGGGCTGCAATTTTTGGCCGCAGTGATGATGACGAAGGCGGTATTGGCGGCATTGTACAGTTTGTATTCTTAATTGTGCTCGCGCCTCTGGCAGCAACATTGATTCAACTTGGTATTTCACGCTCCCGTGAGTTCCAGGCTGATGAAACAGGCGGCCTCATGGCCGGAAAACCAACGGCTTTAGCCAGCGCTCTACGCAAGATTGATTACTGTGCGCGTCATGGAGCTCTTCCTGATGCTACGCCGGCAACTTCGCATATGTTTATCGTTAATCCGTTTTCAGGAGCTGGTAATTGGGTAACTAGTCTTTTCAGTACACACCCATCTACTGAGCAGAGAGCAGCTCGTTTAGAAGAACTGGCTAGGCGAATTCGCTAATATTTAACCCCACCTTTCATTCAGATTGGTGGGGTTTTTATTTTTATACTAGTTGGAACAAAGGTGTTATGATATAATTTGCTGTAAGATGCATATTTAATATGTAAAAATCAAGGAGTGTGAATAAACACATTGGATACCGATTCTGCGAGTATGGGGATTGCGATTATTGCAATACTGATTGTTGCGAATGGAATATTTGCTCTTAGTGAAATGGCTATTGTCTCGGCACGTAAGGGACGTCTAGAGAAAAGAGCAGAGGCCGGGGACTCCGGTTCGCAGCTAGCTTTGGAATTAGCAGAAGAGCCTACGCCGCTTTTGTCAACAATACAGGTAGGTATTACATTAATCGGCATTCTAACAGGAACTTTTGGTGGAGCGACTCTGTCTAAGATTTTAGCTGAAGAGCTGAAGAGCTTACCGGTGTTTTCTGCCCATAGTGAAGTAATCAGCTTAGTTATAGTAGTAACTGTTATAACATATTTTTGTTTAGTCTTTGGAGAATTAGTTCCTAAACGTATCGCTTTCAATAATCCTGAACCGATTGCAGCTCTTGTAGCCACTCCAATGAAACTGTTAGCGAGTCTCACTGCTCCGGTAGTGCGATTTTTAAGTTTTTCCTCTGATATTGTATTACGCTTTTTCGGCTTCCGCGCTATTCCTGAACAGCCTGTTACTGAGGATGAAATAAGAACCCTGTTAGAGCAGGGCACAGAAGCAGGTACATTCGAGAAAGCAGAACAGGATATGGTAGACGGGGTATTCCGGTTAGGTGACTTTAGAGCATCAGCGTTAATGACGCCACGGACCAAAATGATTTGGATAGACTTAGAAGATTCGCTGGAGAATAATCTTCGGCTGATTTATGAAAGTGGTCACTCTCGGTTTCCGGTTGCCAACGGCAGTATCGATAATTTCCTTGGGATAATTTATGCCCGAGATCTACTATCAAGAAGTCTGGAAGGCCTGCCGCTTGAGCTGGAAAACAATATAAAAACACCGCTGTATATTCCCAAATCCATGAAGGCTTTTAAAGTACTGGAAATGTTTAAACAAGCTGGGCTTCATGAAGCGGTAGTGCTTGATGAATTTGGCGGGGTGGAAGGCTTTATAACATTACACGACCTGCTGGAGGAAATACTTGGTGAGATGCCGTCAACTGACGAACCAGAAGAAATGCAGATTGTAAGGCGCGAGGACGGTTCTTGGCTGGTAGATGGCCTTATTACTATAGATGAATTTAAAGAAGAGTTTGAAATAGATGATATGCCTGAGGAAGACCGTGATCACTTTAATACTCTGGCCGGATTTATTGTTTCATATCTAGGCCATATTCCAACAACCTCAGAAAGCTTCATTTGGGAGGATCTTAAGTTTGAAGTTGTAGATATGGATAGGGTTCGAGTAGATAAAGTATTGGTAACTAGACTTAATGACAACTAAGAACAGAAACGAGTTTGCGAAAAAAGGCAATCTCGTTTTTTTTTGTCTATAAGAAAGTATATCCATCTTTCTTATAGTCTAAGTGCAACCAGCGACTATTGCTTTCGCTAGGCTCGGCGTTAGCCGGATTTCTAATGCCTAAAGGAGAGTAAGAAGGTTGAATAATAAATCTCTGATCTGAGGGGATGATAACGTTATATAAACGCATATGATTGGAGGAACCATTATGGGATCTAAAGTGCTTCAAGGTACATATGATACGGGAAGCCCGGCGGAAAACTTTGCAATGGGCATGTTTGGATTTATGCAGGGAATTACCGACCAAATTGGTACGCTGGAAGAAGTGGTCGCTGATGTAGCTTATATGAAAATACTGATGGTCAACATTTGTTTTTTGGGTAGTGAAGGCAGCGATGGTAAGTGGGTTCTTATTGATACCGGCTTGCCTGATTCAGCCGAGGTTATTGTAGAAGCAGCGGAAGATCGCTTCAGCGGCCGAAGGCCGGAAGCTATCGTGCTTACCCATGGGCATTTTGACCATGTTGGATCAGTAATCGAACTTGCCAAACGGTGGAATGTCCCGGTTTACGCGCATGAGAAAGAACTGCCCTATCTAACCGGGAAAG
>Ga0074195_1002267_pt1 | contig 22319 bp, 20 predicted proteins | sample EPASupsiteHSE623_FD_64525 | JGI IMG/M metagenome (GOLD analysis project Ga0074195, IMG submission 64525) | Bioremediated contaminated groundwater from EPA Superfund site, New Mexico - Sample HSE6-23 | ecosystem: Environmental > Aquatic > Deep subsurface > Groundwater > Contaminated ...
AAAATACGCGTAGTCTTGGAAATGTCGATATAGACAGGCATGGCACAGTCTACCATGGGTCAGAGGCTGATTTCTTCACTCATGATAAGCATTTGCGGTGCCATGGGTCGCGTGCCGCTCGTGGTTAAACCATGATTTCGTCAGGGCGCGTTGCGGGCCAACTGACAGAATGAAAGGAACCCGAGTCCGGCTCAATCCTGACGCAGAGCCATGCGGGGCTATGGTGAAGGCGGACTGGACGCCTACAGTCTGACTTTCGTGAAACTCTGTCCAACTTGACTTCATCCATTGTGGACAGAGCCAGTGAGCGTTCTTCGTCGAAAGTTGCAGCGAATTCAACCGGAGAGAGTCTCGTCTTTCCATTGGAGAGTCAGGAAGTTCATCGCATTCGCCATGGAATGACGGCGTTGACCGAAAAGCCATCCAGTCCGTGAACGCCGCGATCTATTCTGACAGACAGAGACCCTCACTCAAGGGCCATCTTCCCCTTGCCCTCCCCGACTTAACCCGGGTTAACCCCGCCCCTCCCCGGCCGTTACCCCTCCGCTTTTTCAAGCGCGGCGATCACGTCACGCAGCGCTTGGATGACGTGCTCCCTGCGGCCAGAGGTCACCCTGATCTCGAATCCACGACGGGCTGGCCTATACCTCGCTTCTCCGACCGAAATCCACTTCGATGCAAAAGCGGCCGCGGGTCGGTGGCGCGCGTTCAGCATCTTTCTGACCAGCGCCTCGGTGTCCCCCACAGAAAGCCTTCTGTCACAGACGATCCGGGCCACCGCAGCTTGCTCTTCTGCACTCGATAGTCTGCGCAGCGCGCGGACGTGCCTTTCCGTGAGGCCGTCCGACTCGGATTGACCCCTCGCTGTGACGCGCTCTTGGACTTCAATCGGCATTTCGAGCAGGGCCAGTTTCTGGGACACCCGGGCCTCGGTGAGGCCCAGAAGGCGAGCCACGCCCGCCTGATTCTTCACGTTTCCACAGTCGATGAGGTGTCGATAGGCGCGAGCCTCTTCGATCGGTGTGAGGGTCGCTCTCTGAAGGTTTTCGTGCAGACTTACGAGGAAGGCCTCGTCGTCGTTGAGCTCCCGAACCAGAACCGGAACGTGGGTCAGCCCCGCGTCTTTCGCTGCCCGGTATCGCCGCTCGCCACACACGATCTCGTAGAGGGTTCCCATTGGCCGCACGATCAAAGGCTCGAGAATCCCGTGCTCTGCAATCGAACGTCTGAGGCCGTCGAGGTCTTCAACATCGAAGAGTGTCCGTGGCTGGCCCAGCCTCGGTCGCACGCGGGTCACCGCCGCCTGCGTGGGACAGGACACGGCGTCTACGTCGTGCTCCTCCAAGGCGGAGCTGGAATCGTACACGGATTGACGCGCCTGAAATCTGCCGTTTTCGAGCGGTTGCTTCATCGGTATGCTCATTTCATCCCCATCGCATCGTCCACCCTGATCTTACCCAGGCCAAGGACTGTGACCGACGCGACCCGAGCATCGTAAGAAAACCCTCCCGGCTCCGGATCAGCACGACTCCCGCTCGCTCCTACGGGGGCCTGCACAATCCGCGTCTGTCCTCAACCCGGATCTTTGTGGCCGAAAAAACGACACGAGAGTCCGGTGTCGATCGGGCGTGCCATCGACAGGAGAACACTTTTCGAGAATGTGGACGACTGCGAAAATCCAAGGACGATTCCTCACGATCGATTGTGTCACTGTATCTTACTAAACCGTTTTCGCTCCGTACAGTGCCTAAATATCGTGTCTGTCTGGTCCCGGCCATCGCTTGATCGACTCTCTGGAGTCGGCTAGATGAAAATGAGATGAAAGTACACCCGAGGCGGGCAGCGACCGATAGGGAGAGCAGAGACATCCCACCCGATGAGACACAAGGTCCCAAACGGCTCGTCCCGATGGGGCAGAGACAGAAGACTGATGGTCTGTCTGTCCCTGCTCGTTTTGGCTCTGCCCGTTCACGCGGGGATGCTCGATGGCGAAGGACCGTACAACTTCTCGCGGGACGTCGCGTCGAAGATCGGGGCGATCGAAAGCGCCAAGCGGGAAGCCCTGAGCGCGAAGAACGCGGATGAGCCCTCTCCCCAGATTACCGAGGGCGACCTTGTCCGGTCCGCGAACCGAGCCATCGAGCAGGTACTTTCTTCTCGACTCTCGCTTCCAACGACCGCCACCTCCGCGGGCCGGCCGCGGGACCTCGACCGTGAACTGGCACAGATCATCGCCACTGAGAAACGGGCCCTTGGAAAGGAAAGACGGTTCCTGAATCCGCCCGACCCTCCCCGGTCCGGGGACGATCGGGCCCCATTTCCCATCCCCCGGCACTTCAGGGACTATGAACTCGTCCATCAGGTGAGGGTCGGCGTCGAAGGATCGGAGCTCACCAGCGCGGAGGCCACACCGTGCTCGTCGTCGGTCAGGTTTGCCGAGTACAAGCTGACCTACAACGACCGGCCCGCGCCCCGGTCGACTCTCTTCGTGGACAACTCTCTGTACCTCGGGTCTCGCCGGACCTCCGACACGGGGATCGTCACCCTCGACCACTGGTTCAACCATCGATGGTCCGGGTCGCTCGGGGGGCTCGTCATCGTGGATCGCTACATTCCCGAAGAGGCTGTCAACGACTCGCTCTTGGGCCACGGGTACGAAATCGTCACCCTCCATCTGCCCGAAGGCCTCGACGTGAGCGAACGCCTGTCCTACGAGCGCAGGTTGTTCGAGCGAGAGACCCCTTTCACCCTGTCGACCCGAACCAAGGTCTTCGAGACCCGCGCTGAAAAACGGATGCGCGGTGGAACCTTTCGGATGGAGTTCGAGAGCACCTCGACCGACTACCCGTCCGACCGCTCCCAGAGTCTCCTCCGGACCGATCTCTCCTTCGGGTACGCGGCAGCGCTCAGCCGGAAGATCGAACTCGACTACGTCTATGTTCTCGAAAAGGAGAACTGCAATCTCTCTTCCGGGGATCTGTTCTTCGACGGTGCGTCTCGTCTCGGAGACTATGCCCAGGGCACGAACCGATTGACCATGCTCTTCCGGTTCTCACCCATCATGAGCCTGACGATGGATCTCGAGCTCGAGAACCGAAACTACAAGAACCCCGATCCGGTCTTCCTTTCGTACAACCGAAACCTCTGGCGCCCCGTGTTCAGAGTCCAACAGACCCATCACCTGTCGTGGAGCTTGGGCTACATGGAAGAGACCTTCCTGTACCGTCCGGTCGATTGGTACGGTGTGTTCCTCTCATCGGACTGTGATTACCGGGTCTTCCGGTACAGCGGCTCTCTGGACTACTCCGGCAAGAGGCTCTCCGCCTCGATCGGCACGAAGTTCGGTCCAACGCATTACCTCAACGTCCAACAGACCGTGCAGTCCGACTTCGACACCCATGACACCGTGCTCATGGCCCGATACGGGATCGGGGACGACACCAGCATCAATGCACTGTTCACGCGGACCAGCCGGGTCTTCCACGCGTTCGCGGAGCACAACGACAAGTCCGACGTGTTCACGACCGATGTGCGACACCGGTTCTGATCATCGAGAGCATCGCGAGATGCTGTCAACAACAGGCCGGACTCGGCGAATCCCAAAGGCCAATCCTCCTTGTGGTGCTAGCGGATCAAGACCTTTCGCGGACGCAAAAAGACGCTTCCGGATTCTCGGCTGACAGAACACAGGGCAACAGGAGCCCCATTCGGAGCCAGAACCAGCCGGAGATCCTCCGCGGATGGACCGTCGATGGGAGTGGGCTCGATGGGAGAGTCCAGCGGCAGGGCCATCCCCCGAGAGAGGGTCAGAACAGAGCCCTCATCAGGCAGCGTCAGCACCGTCTCCGGAGAGAACGCCACGGTCCAAGGGACCAAGAGAGTGGACAGTCGATCGGAAAGCCAGGCTCCCGCGATGGTGAGAGGCCGGTGCGCGGCCTCCAAGCTCAGGGAGCCGACAGCAGTCCTCACGAGCCGATCCACGGTTCCCCCGACCCCCAGGGTTTTCCCGATGTCTTCCGCGAGTTGTCGGATGTAGGTGCCCTTGGAGCAGCGAACGAAGAACTCCAGGACAGGCCACTCGTAGGCGAGGACCGCCAACTCCACCACGGTCACCAGGCGCGACGGCCTCTCGACCGCAATCCCTTTTCGGGCCAGATCGTAGAGCCGGCGCCCTTGGACCCGCACGGCTGAGTAGGACGGCACGACTTGATTCTGTTCGCCTTTGAACCGGTCGAGGACGGTCTCGACGTCCGCACGCGTCGGTCCGGGACCGGGCCAGGTCTCGACCACGGTGCCGTCGAGATCTCCCGTGTCTGTCCGGCAATCGAGTCGGACAAAGGCCTGGTACGACTTCTGATTGCCCACGAGATGGTCAGCCAGACGAGTGGCAGAACCAAGAGCCAGGGGCAGGACCCCCTCAGCCCTGGGATCCAAGGTTCCGCAGTGACCGACACGCTGGTCACCGGTGAGATGACGAACGAAATCGACCACGTCGTGAGAGGAGACCCCCGACGGCTTGTGTACGTTCAGAAAGCCGGTCGGAAGAACCAGAGAACGCCGCCTCGCTGGCCAATGGCGCAAGACTGTGGTCTCCCACGACCCTGTCGGAGTGGGTCTCCTTCAGGTTTCCGACTAACCCCCAGGTTCATCGACAGGACGGTCTCCGGTTTCGGCCACGCAACCCGGCTCGTCCGTTCCCTCCGCCTCGGAGGTCGCCAGAGAGTCGAGGATCTCCTCGATCCGATGGGCCTTCTCCGGAGTGTCGTCCAGATAGAACCGCACCTCCGGCGTGTACCTCATCTCGAGGTTTTCCCCCAGACGACCGCGAACGAACTTCCGTGCTTGGTGCAGGGCAAGCATCACGGCCTGCTGTTCCGGGGCGTCTTGATTCACCGTGACGTAACATCGCAAGACTCTCAGATCACGACTGATCGTCGTTTTGGACACAGCCACGAAAACCGATGCGATCCGTGGATCCCGGATCTCCATGAGGATCCGGCTGATCCTCCGCAGCATGTCCTTCTCGATGCGAGCGATGGTTCGATCCATGGCCGCCCTTTCCAGTCAGGCCGGACAGTGTGCCGTCCTACCGCTTCACCTCTTGGCGATCAAAGACTTCGATGACGTCTTTTTCCTTCACATCCATGAAGTTCTCGAGCGACAAGCCACATTCGAGGCCTGAGCCCACCTCTTTGGCGTCATCGGCAAACCTCTTGAGTGAGGCCAGTTTGCCCGTGTGGATCTCCACGCCATCGCGGATCACGCGAACCTGCGAATTCCGGATGACCTTTCCATCGGTGACGTAGCAGCCAGCCACCTTTCCGACCTTCGGAATGGTAAAGACCTTGCGGATCTCGACCTGTCCCAAGACGGTCTCTTGATACTTCGGTGCCAGCATTCCCTTGAGAGCCGTCTTCACCTGATCGACAGCCTCGTAGATGATGGAGTAGAGGCGGATGTCCACGCCTTCCTGGGCCGCCAGTCTCGTGACGGCCGGAGCCGGCCGCACGTGGAAGCCAAGGACAATGGCATCGGAAGCCGCAGCGAACATCACGTCCGTCTCGGTGATCGTCCCGACACCAGCGTGGATCACAACGACTTTCACCTCTTCGTTCGAGAGCTTCTCGAGTTGCTCCTTGAGAGCGATCGCGGAGCCCTGGACGTCAGTTCTCAGAATGATCTTGAGTTCCTTGAGCTTTCCTTCCTTGACTGACTGATACAGGTCTTCGAGGGTGGGACGTTTCTTCTGCTCGATGCCGATCTGCAACTTGTTGCGTGTGTCGCGTTTGGCCACGATCGATCGGGCCTGAGCCTCGTCTTGCACCACGGAAAACTGGTCCGCGATACCCGGGACGTCCTCGAACCCCATGACCTCGACCGGCATTCCGGGCAAAGCCTGTTTGATCCGCTCGCCGCGATAGTCCTCCAGCGCCCGGATCTTTCCCATCGTGGTTCCGGCCACGAAGACATCGCCGATTTTGAGGGTTCCTTCGTGTATGAGTATGGTGGCCACAGGGCCCTTGCCCTTGTCGACCCTGGCCTCCAGGACCGTGGCCCTCCCCGCTTTGTCCGGATTGGCCTTGAGGTCCATCAGCTCGGCCTGAAGGACGATCATTTCCAGCAGCTCGTCCACGCCGGTGCACTCCTTGGCCGAAACGAGACAGAAGACCGTCTTTCCGCCCCATTCCTCGGCAACGAGCCCGTGTGCCGTGAGTTGCTGTTTGATCTTTTCCGGATTGGCACCAGCCTTGTCGATCTTGTTGATGGCCACCAGTATGGGTACTCCAGCAGCCTGGGCGTGGTGGACAGCCTCTTCCGTCTGAGGCATCATCCCGTCGTCAGCCGCCACGACCAGGATCGCCATGTCGGTCACCTGCGCGCCATGGGCTCGCATCGCCGTGAACGCCTCGTGACCCGGCGTGTCGAGGAAGGTGATCTCCTGGCCCGAGGGCAACGTGACCTGATAGGCCCCGATGTGTTGAGTGATGCCTCCGGCCTCGCCAGCCGCGACACGCGTGTGGCGAATCGCGTCCAAGAGGGTGGTCTTTCCGTGGTCGACGTGTCCCATGATCGTCACCACGGGGGGGCGGCGCTTCAGACTCTCGGGTGTGTCCGCAGTCTGCACGAGCTCCTCTTCGTCGGCTGAAGCCGGTTCCACCTTGTACCCATACTCCGCAGCGACGATCGTGGCCGTCTCGAAATCGATGCGCTGGTTGAGGCTCGCCATGGTCCCCAGGCTGACCAGCTTCGAGATGAGCTCTACCGGGCCAACCTTCAACATCTTGGCGAGATCTGCGACAACGACTGACTGATCGAGCTTGAGCACCTGATCCTCCGCTGCGCTAGAGCCGGTGGAGCGCATCTCCTCCCGGCGAGCCATCTTGGCTTTCCGGTAACTCGCACGTCCGTGCTTTCTGCCCGAACGTCTTTGGTCAGGAGCCTGCCGGCCGGCACCGCCAGGTCGGTCACCGCCGCGTGGGTGGGAAGGACCACCAAACGGGGGGCGAGATCCGGGTCCACCCGGCCGTCCAGCACCCCCGCCAAATGGGGGTTGAGTGCCGTGTGGAGCTGGTCGGGAAGGGCCACCTGGATGGGGACCTCCGCGTTGCGGACCACCCGCGTAGGGCGGTGGGCGCTGTCCTCCACCCGCGTAGGGCGGCGGGCGCTGTTGTCCTCCGCCCGCGTAGGGTGGCGGGCGCTGTCCTCCGCCCGCGTAGGGCGGTGGGCGCTGTCCTCCACCCGCAGGTTGGGGACGGTATCCGGGCTGCTGAGATTGTCCGTACGCAGGCCTTTGTCCCGGGCCCCGATCCAGTCGCCCGCCTCCCTGGCCCACACCGGGTTGCCGGGGTGGAGGACCTCCATCTCGTCGCTGGTAGGGCCCGGACTGAGGGCCAGACGGCGGCGGCGTGGAACGGGTGTGCGTCGCAGGCTGCGCTTGCGCGGGGGGAACTGGCTGCGATCGTTGCGAAGTAGGAGTAGAAGAGAGCGGACCCATCGGCTTCTCCAGAGGTGCAATCGGTGGGGTTTCGACCACAGCAGGTACGACCCCGTGAACGGGCGAGGACTCTGTCTCTGCCGGTGTCTTCGCCGAAACGCTGCCGACTGCCGGTTGAGGTGGTGGAGGAGCTTGAACCTCCGGGGACACTGCTTCAGCACGAGGAGGTTGGGGCAGCCCCGCTCCGGGACCCGTGTGCGCCACGGGACGGGGAGAGATCGACCGAGGATCGCTCCTGGGCGCGCCTGATGCGGCGCCACTGGGTGCCACAGAACCCATTGAGCCACCGTTGGCTCGTGATCCTCTGGGCTCCGGTCTGGGGCCGACCTGAGGCCTGGTAAGATGGGGCTGTGGAGAGAGGCCGGCACCTGGGGCCGAACCACCCGCCGTCGAGGTCTTGGCGGAACCGGTTCCCGCAGGTTCTCCCCGGACGTCGGTCTTCGGAAGGGATGGAGTCGCGCCGCTAGGTCGAGGGGCGTGTCCTCGAGGTTCTGGCCGCAAGCCGGCTGCACCCGGACCGACCATGGCCGGTGGCCGAGGCCCAAGGGGTCTTTGCGCACCATAGGAGCGCGCCTCACCAGACGTGCTCATCCCGTCTCCCTCGGCCGCCGAGGACGGGGCGTCCATAGACTTCTTCGGCTCGGCGGATCGCTGATAGAAGCTGCGAGCGCGGGCCACCACGGGATCGTCCAACGCGGAGAAGTTCTTCAGGTTCATGATCCCGTAGGAAGCCAACTTGTCAAGGAGCTCCTTAGAGGAGACTCCAAGCTCCTTGGCCAGTTCGTACAAACGCATCTTCTGCGACATCCCTCGCCTCACCTCCGAGCCACACCGGACTACCTCATGGCTTCACTCCTGAAAGTTGTCTTCATCTCATTCATCGGGGAGCCGGAATCAGAACGGGTCTTGCGACTCCGAACCGACCAGGTTCGTCATACCATTCGCCTCCGACGCTGGCGTGATGTCGATCTTGAGCATCGTCAACTTCGCAGCCAAGCGCACGTTCTGGCCCTCCTTCCCGATGGCCAGCGAAAGCTGGTGCTCGGGAACGACGACCTGAACCCTCGATTCTTCAGGAACAAAAATCATCTTGAGCGGTTTGGCCGGAGCCAGCGCCGCCGCAACGTACTGTCTGACGTCGTCCGAAAACGGCACGATGTCTATCTTTTCCCCCTGGACTTCCTGGACAATGGCTTGAATCCGGGATCCCCTCAGACCCACGCACGCCCCCACGGGATCGATATTCGAATCGACCGAGCGCACCGCCACCTTGGAACGAATCCCCGCTTCTCTCGCGATCCCCTTTATCAAAACAAGATTTTCCTGAATCTCCGGGATCTCCTTCTCGAACAATCGCATCAGGAATTCTCTGTCGGCCCGCGACACGATGACTTGGGGCCCCCGACTGGTCCGGCAGACATCCACGATGACCGATTTCACCATGTCGCCCTGGCGGAAGCGCTGCCCGGGAATCTGCTCCTTGAGAGGAAGATACAACTCCACACCGCTATAATCCAGGAAGATGTCGCCCTTCTCGAACCTCTGGGCCTGTCCGATGATGAGCTCCAGCTTGCGTTTCTCGAACTCCTCGAAGGTCAGACGCCTCTCAGCCTCTCGTATCTTCTGGATGATGACCTGCTTCGCGGTTTGGGCGGCGATTCGTCCGAACTGCTTGGGCGTAATCTCCACCTTCACGATCTCCCCGATCTTCACCTCGGGGTTGATGGCCTGAGCCTGGGAGAGAACCATCTGGGTACGAGAATCGACGACCGACTCGAGCACCTCTTTGGTCGCGAAGACCCGGATACCGTCGGACACTTCCACATGCACGTTCATCGCCGGGCCGAAGTTCTTGCGATAGGCCGACAGAAGAGCCGATTCGAGTGCCATGATCAGCTCATCCCTGGAGATGCGCTTCTCGCGGCCAAGCTCTTCGATGGCCCTTCCTATGTTTTCGTCGATTTGCATGCTCCACCCCCGACTCTCGAACCGCCGCTAGGCCTTCCACGCCACCAGACGGTTGGCGCGTTTGATCAAGCTTGTGGGGATTTCCACGGTCTCGGTCTCTCCGACTTTCAAAAGAACTCTCTGCTCATCGGCCGCGACAAGAACCCCACGATATTCCCGCTTCTTCAGAAGAGGTTCTTCGAGCAGGATCTCGACCGGCTTGTTCACACTCCGCAGGTACTGTTTGAGAGAGGCAAACGGCCGTTCGATGCCTGGGGAAGAGACCTCGAGATGATAGGGACCGGTCAAGACATCCAGAAGGTCGAGTCTTTCCCCAACGACCCGGGATACGGTGGCACAGTCATCGAGCGCGACGCCCGAGTCGCTGTCGATGAAAAGGCGAACGACAGGCCTTCGAGCGTCGATGAACTGCAGCTCGATGAGGTCGAAACCGAGCTCTGAGGTCACGGGGGAGATCACTTCCTCCAGTCGCTTTTTCAGAGCTAAGCTTTTGGCGTTCGGTGCTTTTGTCATCACTCTCTCGGTCTCGTTTCCGGACGAGCCCCTATCTCCTCACAAAGGAATCCCGCTGTCTAGAAGGAAGAAAGAGTGGACTCTTGCCACTCTTCCCGGTTGGCCGTCGCGGCCATTCGAAGCCGAATTCGCTTTCAAAACGAAAGCACGGCCACGTTTTCGCCACGTCGCTCTTCCGCAGACCCTATGAAGCAGAATGGGCCGTCAGTCTAGCACGTGCGGGAAGCTCAAGGCAAGGAAGCCGTCACAAACCGGGTCTCACGATCGGACTCTCCTCGACCCGAAGAACGAGAGCAAATCCTCGGTCGACCGGGTGTTGAGCACGAGATGGCTTGGCAGCCAACCCTTTCGAGCCACGACCAAACTCGCGTATATGTCGGAGAGGCCCGAGGGGGTGTGGGCATCCGGGTTGATCGACGTCATGACACCCAGCTCCACGGCACGTCTGATATGACGCCAGTCCAGATCCAGCCGCTGGGGGTGGGCGTTGAATTCGATCGCCACGCCGTTTCGTGCGGCCGCGGACAAGACCGTCTCCACATCCACCTCATAGGACGCCCTCTCCAAGAGAAGCCGACCGGTCACGTGCCCGATCAGATTCAGGTGGGGGTTTTCCATCGCGCGAACGATCCGAAGAGTCTGCTGCTCTTTCGAGAGTCGAAAGAGCGAGTGCACGGATCCGATGACGAAGTCGAACCGTGCCAGTACCGGATCCGGGTAGTCCAGCGAGCCGTCTTCCAAGATCTCCGACTCGATCCCCTTGAGGATCCGGAAACCTTCGAGCCTGGAATTGAGTCGATCGATCTCGTCCCACTGGTCTTCGAGCCGCTCGACGGACAATCCGCCCGCGTACACGGCGGACTGGGAGTGATCGCTGACCCCAAGATAACCAAAACCGAGTCTCCGGGCGGTTTCGACCATCTCCTCCAGAGTGCCCAGCCCGTCGGAGTAGGTCGTGTGACAGTGAAGCGCCCCGCGAATCTCGGCGTCGGCTACCAGAGTCGGCAGCCGTCCTGCGTCGGCGGCCTCGATTTCCCCCAGATCTTCGCGAAGCTCCGGAGGGATGTCACTCAGTTCCAAGGCCCTAAAGATACTCGCCTCATCGGCACAGAGTATGGGATCGTCACCGCGGAAGAGTCCATATTCGTTGAGCTTGAGACCCATCTTTCGAGCGCGTTCGCGCATCGCGGTGTTGTGCTCCTTGGAGCCGGTGAAGTACATCAACGCGAAGGGAAACTCGACGTCCGACACGGCCCGCAGATCAGCCTGAAGTCCTCTGGCCAGCCGCACACTCGATCGCGTGGTCCCTCGCCCGATCACCTCGTGGGTGCCGAACTCCTTCACGAAGGCGTCCATGACCCCCTCCGGATCACTCGATGAACAGACCAGATCGATGTCTCTCACGACCTCGTTTCCACGCCTCAGGCTCCCCGCGATCGCGACCCGCTGTACCCCTGGCTGTCGCCGAAGAAAGGAGACGACCGACCGTGCTTCCTCTAACGCGTCGTTTCTCAGGAACTGGCCCAGATGTCCTGAGTAGAACTCGAGGCCTTTGAGGATTTTTTCCTGAGACTTCGATCCGAAGCCGGAAAGGCCCGTGATCCGGTTCTGCCTGCAGGCCAGTTCGAGTTCCGCGATCGTTGAGATTCCCAGCTTCTGGTGGATCATCCTCACTTTCTTGGGCCCCAGCGAAGGGATCTTGAGCATCTCCAAGAGTCCGTTTGGAACCGAGGAGAGGAGCTCTTGATGGTAGGCCATCCGACCGGTGTTCACGAGCTCCGTGATCTTCTGATTCAGAGCCTCCCCGATGCCCTTGAGTCCGGCAAGCCGTCCATCGGCGATCAGGGTCTCCAGATCGGCCGCCAGCGAGAGAATGGTCCGGGCAGCCTGGAAGTAGGCCCGTACTTTGAACGGATTGTCGCCCTTGAGCTCGAGAAGAGTACCCACCTCTTCGAGGATGTCCGCCACTTGGGACCTATCCATAAGGGTCACCTGGGAGTCTTATTATGTAGAAGAATGCGTGCTCGCTTGGCATCGCGTGAACCTCGGAGGTAGTATACTCGCCGATGAGCAACGCAAGCCATCATCGCTCCGATCCGCCCTGTTTTTCGGGGGAAATGGAAGGATCCCAAAAAAATCCCCTCCTTCGATGCGCGCATTTTTCGCAATGCGGCCGTAATGTTTTGTCTTGGGGGTCGTCGTCTGGCCTTCTCCTGTCAACTCCAGTTGGAATGAGGGTTTCCGTTGGGCCTCTCTTCAGCCGACTGCCGTCCGTTCCGACATGTGGGATGGACTTTAGATTCCGGCAAAGGCCGATCCTGACAGAACTTACGACAAGTGCTGGAACTTTTGCACGAGGGGTCACGTATAAGAACAATGATAGCGACCGCTCGAATGCCTCGGACGGGCTTTCTTGATCGGGAAAGGAGAGCCAATGCGGAAGGTCTCTTGGACCGTTGCAGCGCTCTGTTCGGCACTGCTGTTCGTCGGCCTGTGGCCTACCCAGCGAGATGCTGGAAAGGCCTACGCGGGGAGACTGTCCCTGTCGTATTTCGAAGAGCTTTCTTCTCTCAAAGAAGTCCTTCGGATGATTCAGCAGCAATACGTGGATGGAGAGAAGGTCGAGGAGCAAGAGCTGGTTTACGGTGCGATCGAAGGGATGTTCAAGCGGTTGGAGGACCCCTACACCCGATTCATGAAACCAGAGGCCTTCGAGAGCATGCAGCAGGAGACCTCCGGTGAGTTCGGCGGGCTTGGGATCCTCATCGGAATCAAGGAGAACATCCTGACGGTCATCGCCCCCATCGAGGGGACCCCCGCCTACAAGGTCGGGGTACGGCCGGGGGACAAGATCATCAAGGTCAACGGCAAGTCGACCAGGGGGATGTCGATCAACGACGCCGTGAAGTTGCTTCGTGGGCCCAGAGGAAGCAAGGTCAACCTTTCCATCCGCCGGGACAACGAGAAGAGTCTGTCCGACTTCACGGTGGCTCGAGACATCATCAAGACCCCGTCCGTCCGTGGAAAAATGATCGACGATTCGATCGGCTACGCCTACATCTCCCAGTTCATTCAATCGACGGGAGACGACTTGGACAAGGTTCTATCGAAGTTCGAGGGGGAGCGCAAGCTCAAGGGGTTCATCCTCGACCTCCGGAACAACCCGGGTGGACTCTTGAACGCGGCCGTCGACGTGGCCAAAGTTTTCCTCGGCAAGGCTCGCATCGTTTCGATCAAGGGACGCAGGGGCGAGGAAGTGACCTACTCCGCCCTCGGCAACAACCAACACCGGCAGGTGCCCATGGTGGTTCTTGTGAACGAGGGGTCGGCGTCGGCCTCGGAAATCGTCGCGGGCGCGATCAAGGATAACAAGCGGGGAATTCTCGTCGGCAGGACGTCGTTCGGAAAGGGGTCGGTCCAGACCGTCCTTCCGCTCTCCGACGGATCGGCCGTGGCGCTCACGACAGCGTATTACTATACGCCGTCCGGCACCTGCATCCACAAGGTCGGCATCCGTCCCGATGTCGACGTGGCGATCCCCGCGATGACGGACGAGGAACTCAAAGTGTACAGGGAGGAAAGGGAGCGAACGTTCCAGGAGTCGACGGAGCCCGTTTCCTCCAGCAAGAAGGACGTCAAAATGACGGTGAGCAAGTATGATAGCCAGCTCAGGGTGGCGGTCGACCTGCTCCGCGATAGCCAAGTCATGGCCGAGCTCCTGATTCGACGACAACCCCTGTCCCCCGGCAACGTGGCCAGCGGCGAAATCAAGAAGTAGTCGTCGGTCCCGCGTAGGGCGCGGCGGAAGCTCTTTCCGCCGCCACGCGGTGACTGTCCTTGGAGCCGTTCGAAACCCATCGTGGCGCCCGCTCCGCAAGACACAGACCCCTCGCATTTGCTTTGCGAGTTGGACCGATGTAATATCTTTTCCGGCTTGCCATGATCAATTGTCCGAACTGCAGCACAGAGAACTCCGTGGACACGGTTCGCTGCCCGAACTGTCGCTCTTTCCTGGGTAGCTCCCGTGATGTGATCAATGCGTTGATTCTTGGCCTTTGCATCCTGGGGACAGTCTCCGTGTGCCTGGTGGTCAATGTGATCCTTCCTAACGTGGCGGCAGGACGCGCTTTCACTCGAGTCCGACAGAGCGATCACGAAGGAATCGAAGCGATCGCGAGGGCTCACGAGCGCGGCGAGATCTCCACGAAAGGAAAGGGTCTGGGATGGGACGTCGAGGGGTTCGCTGGGATCTTTCTGCTCAGCTTCACGTACGTTCTCCAAGACAACACACCAAGGCGATATGCCATCTGGTGGGTCCACGACCCGGAGTCCGACAAAGTGACGAAGGTCTCGCGTCCGGAAGAGTTCATCGACGGTTTCTTGCTGACGCGATGCCTCAATCTGCTTTTCCCTCGAGAAGATCCTGGTCGGAATTCGACCGGTTCACTTCCGGCCAAGCAAGCACGTTAGTTCGTTGTCGACCAGGAGAGACCATCCTGGTGAAGTCAAATGGAATGAGCAGGGTCCGTTGCAGCAGGTCAACGGGTTCCGCGGGAGAAGGGGAGAACTATGAGCGACCGCGACTACGAAGAGTTGTTCAACGAGCTCCTGGTCAAGACAAGGGAACGTCGCAGGGGGTTGAAGGAGGAGTTGGATCGCTGTTTCGATGAGGACCCCGTTCGAACCAGCCAGATTCTTCAGGAGATGTGGCGGATCAACGAGAAGGCTCAGGAGATCGAGGGAAACCGACCCGGGTTCATGTCATTGATGGCGGCCATTCGTTCGGTGAAGACCACCCGCCAGGAGGTCATCGAGCGGATAGACAAGCTGATGGAAGAAGTTCGTCACTGCCTGACCATCAAGGAGGAGCTGGCCGGAGAGCGTTTGGATCGTCTGACCACGCTTTTCGCGGAGCACCTTGATAACCCGAGCTTCAAGTTCCATTTCCACCTGTTGGACGATCAGGAACTCCACCACCTCTCCGAGCTGAGAAGCCTCGCCCGAAAGGTAGACACGTCCGACGACACGGTCCGCCCCTCGCTCTCCGTCAAGGTCGAAAGCCGTCCGTCGCAGACCGAATCTCCGGTGATGTCCGAAGACACAGATCCGGGCTTAATCGACGTGAAGGGCAGCGAGGATTCCGAGGTCCCTTTCCCCCAGCTCGAAACACAGAAAGAGCCCGTGAAGTCGAGTGGCGACTGGAGATCCGCGCCGGTGCAAATCGGAGCTCAGACCTCCACGACGTTGCATGGTGTCGCTCCTGATGAGATTCTCACGGCCGAGGAGGGAGAGGTTCTCCCGGAAGCCGGGATGGAGACGCAATCCGACGGGACCGCGAGTCCCTACGAGGTCGATGTGGACGTTCTCAAGATCCTGTCCGAGGAGACGTTCCGGCCTAGAAAGACCCGGTAGTTCTTGGTACGTGGTAGCGGCCCGCGCCTATGAGCGCGGGCTTTTTGTTGGAGAGGCCTACTTGGGCGCGGTGATGACCGTGTTCGTGGGGGAGTAGTGATGGGCCGAGAGGTCTCTGGCGAAGAGTTTGTTGAGGAGAGCTGAGACCTCTTCCGACTTGGCGTGACGAAGGTGGAGCAAACCGGTTCGTCCCGGGCCGAACATGGACTTGAGTGTCTCCTCCGGAGCCACCACGACGACACCCCGGATCTTGGCCACTTTATTACCCGTGATTCCAGCCACAAGATGAAGGGCATCTCCAGCCGTGACATTCTTCACGGACAAGGGCATCCTGCCGCTGATCTTCGGGTCTATCACGACATTGACGTCGGCCAGCTTGGCGATCGCCTGGATGATATCTTGGATCTTAGCGTCCTTGGCTGTGAAGGAAATGACCTTTTCAAGGCCTCCTGTTGCCGCCCCAGGAAACGCGCCCACCGTAACGAACACCATGGCGATAGGCCAGACTCTCACAACCACCACCTCCTGCAGTATGAGACGAGCAGAAGCGGCAGAAGGCTCCTAGAAACGTCCAACCTTCGCGAGGTCGCGATTCACCATGCGGAGGTATCGACTGAGGTTCTGGATCGCGATGCGCGCAAACTCGATGTACAAGCTGACGGCGCTCTCGAACGAGTCTTTTGACCAAGCATAGAGCTGGCAGGGCTCGAGGGCAACGGCATCTTCTTCCCGTTGCGGAGACGCCATGGCCGACACGACCCCGAAGGTGTCGTCCGTCGCGCACAGATACGCGAACTCGGTTCCATCCTTCATCTTGCGAACCAGATTGACGCGCCCCTTGACGACGAAGTAGATGGCATCGTCCCCCACTTCATCCCCCGTCTTGTAGACGAAATCCCCCGCGTTTACGGAGATCTCTCGACCTTTTGTGAGGTAGCGCATGGATACGAAGCCTTTCGGGAGGAAGAGTCCCGATCTTCAAAGACATCCCTCACTCACCCGGAAAATGGAGGCCGCCATCAAAGACACGAGCACTGTCCGCTAGGCCAGGGCAGAGCGCTCATGCTCTATCTCTATCTCGTCTTCTGGGTAGAGTTCATTGATCTGCTGTCTCAATGTCCGAGCGTCAAAACGGATGTACCGCTCGACCGTGTGGGAATCCATCAGGACCTCTCCATTGAAAAGAAGGATCTTGTCGCCCTCAATGAGAAGATTGCACTCGGAGAGGGGAAATCCTATCCGAGGCAAAAGCTCTCGGAGGGACTTGATGATGTTGCGGAGCTTTTGGATCGACAGGTCATGATCCCTGAGCAGTTTTGCCACCTTCATCTGCACGAGATCGCTGAAGGTGTACTGGCGATACTTGCCATGGCTCCGATAGGAAGGTCTGATGAAACTCGTCTTGTCCCAGTACTGGATCTGTCGGTACGAAATACCGACGATCTTCACGACTTCCTTGGGAGTGAACGTGCTCTTCATCGCAGTTGTCACCCCCTCCTTCTCGGTTCAATGCCTGTCATGAACACATGCCGGAAGAGAAGACGCATTCTCCTCGGACATGGATAGGCCATGACCTGCACACAACTTCCCCAAGGAGCCTGGAGACAGTGTCTCGACCGCAACGAAGCTGGTATCCAGTCTCCATGACAGAATCGTACCACACAGTCAAAATGAATGCCACTGGTATGTTATTTGTGGGAGCTAGCGCGGCCTTGTTTGCAGCGCAAGAGAAATCACGTCATGGAATCAGGTCCGAACTTATCTAATCGCATTGTCTGGCTGGAGGCGTGCAAAGTGTGGACCGCCCCTCTCTACCTCACAAAAGTTGCCACCCGCCCGACATGCATCGGGTCGACCACCCGCATTGCTCCCTCTCTGGGCCCGTGCTAAGATGCCTTGCACAACAGCCCTGGTGGAGGAGGCCTCACACGTGGCGCAGGTGATCCTGAAGAACATCACGAAACGTTACCCTGGCAACCAAGAGGACACCGTCAAGTCGACGAACCTGGAGATCCTCGATCACGAGTTCATGATCCTCGTGGGCCCGTCCGGTTGCGGAAAATCCACGACGCTCCGGATGATTGCCGGACTCGAAGCGGTCACGTCCGGTGAGATCCTCATCGGAGAACGAGTGGTCAACGACCTCCATCCGAAAGACCGCGACATTGCGATGGTTTTTCAGAACTACGCGCTCTATCCGCACATGACCGTGCACGACAATCTGGCTTTCGGCCTCAGACTGCGTTCGTTCGCGAAGGACGAGATTGAAAGGCGTGTGGCAGAGGTCTCCACGATCCTGGGACTGAAGACCCTCCTCGACAGGAAGCCCAAGGCTCTGTCCGGTGGACAGAGGCAGCGCGTGGCGTTGGGACGTGCCATTGTCCGGGAACCCCAGGTCTTCCTGATGGATGAGCCTCTCTCCAATCTGGACGCGAAGCTCCGGGTCCAGATGAGGGCCGAGATCAACAAACTCCACAAGAGGCTCAACACGACCATCGTCTACGTGACCCACGATCAGACAGAGGCCATGACGATGGGAGACCGCATTACCGTTCTCCACGACGGTTTTGTCCAGCAGTGCGACACGCCCCAGGCTGTCTACGACCGACCGGCCAACAAGTTCGTTGCGGGATTCATCGGATCACCGTCCATGAATTTTGTCACCGCGCGGGTGACAAGAGGGACTCTCGTGGCTCCGGGGTTGAACATCGTCCTTCCACAGAAACGGCGCGTCCATCTCATGAAGTTCGAGGGCCAAGAGGTGGATCTGGGATTCCGGCCGGAGCACATCTATGCGAAGGAATCCTCCGCGATTCCTTCCTCGCCCGACAACACGGTCAAGGCTACCGTCGAAGTTGTCGAACCGATGGGGTCTGAGAACTACGTCTACTTGGGCGTGGGCGAGCACACGTTCATTTCTCGGATGCCGCCATCGGTCGAGGTCAAATACGGAGCGACCAAGGAAATCGTCATCGATACGAACAAGGCCCACATCTTCGAGCGGCCATCCGGCAAAGCCGCAGAGCTCGCCTGACATCACAGCGCAAGGCATTGGTGTACGCGAGTGGTGACGTCCACAGGACGTCCATCAAACGGGGCCCGACGTTGCAGGGCTAGGGCTTGGGTCAGTACTCGATGCAGTTGATGACCCGGGCGACCTTCTCCGGCTCGTAGGGCTTGGTGATGTAGTTGTCGGCCCCTTGTTTGAGAGCCTCAAGGATGATGTCGTGCTTGTCGTTGGAGGTGATCATCACGACTTTGATGTCGGAAGAAAGCTGCTTGACCTCTCGAAGGGTCACAAGGCCGTCTTTTCCCGGCATGGCGATGTCCAGAGTCAGCAGGTTCGGCATGTGTTGCCGACAGAGTTGGATCGCCTCTTCGCCATCCTTGGCTTCTCCAACGACCTCGAAATTCTCCTTTTCCAGGATGCCTCGAAGGATCTTGCGCATCAGGCTGGAATCATCCGCGATCAATGCCTTCAGCTTGAATGTCATTGTGGCTCACGCTCTCCACGGCCAACCAGGAAACGAAACGGCTCTTCGGTGTGTCCGCTCGGTCCTCGATGGCCGCCCAATCCTCAAGGGGAAGTCGGTGATCTCGTTGGGGCCAAAGAGAAGCTGTTCCCCCCGCTCCTACCTAAATTCGATCGTACCTCGGGTGACAAGGGCCATCAAGTAATTTCTCCGGGTGCGACCCGCATCAAGCCCCTCCTCTTTGCGGGTCGGCCTTGAGGGAGGATAGCGCCACCTTCTCCACGCTGTCGAAGATGGTGCGGACGGTGCGATGGTGCGGGGGTTCTTGAGCACTTCGAAAAGACCCCAAGCGCCCCCTTTCGAACGAACTCTCAGTGCTCCTCCGCGTCTCCGTGTCTCCGCGTCTCCGTGTGTGGCCGGAAGGTCCCCTAGGGTTTCGGGAGGAGAACACGGAGGGCGTCCGGGAGCGCCTCGATGGTCACGGGCACGACGCCGGCATACTCGCCATCAAGCTGCATGTGGGCTGTGTCGACGCTGGTGATGGTTGCACGCGTCAGCTTCCTATAGACGATCCGGCTGTCACTCACGTGCGATCCTCCCTGAGTGGCTTTGAACAGAGTCTGGGCAAGCGGCAGAGGACCCAGCTTCGGGAGGATGCAGACGTCGATTTCCTTCTCGAACGGACTGGCCTTGGGGGTCAGGTAGAATCGATCTCCGTAGAGTGGAGTCTTCCCGAAGATCGCGCTCTCGCATCGGATGGGAGGCTCGCCGTCGATCGAAAGCTCCAGGCGAGGAGGCTTGTATCCCCACACCGTGGTAAAGGCTTTGACGTAGTAGCAGTAGCGCCCGATGATTTTCTTGAGCCCGAGATTCTCTCCACGGACAACTTCCCCATCAATGCCGACGCCGGCGGAAAACGTGAACGCCCGTCCGTTGGCCCGCCCCAAGGAAACGGTCCGCGGTTGCCCTTTGAGCAGAATCTCGAGGCAGCCCTCCACATGACCGACCGGAATGCCCAGACATCGCGCCCAGACGTTCACGGTCCCGAGGGGAATGACGCCGAAAAGAACCGGATACCCCAGACATCCGTTGACGGCCTCGTTGATGGTTCCGTCCCCGCCCGCGGCCACGATGAGTTCGAATCCGTCAGAAGCGGCTTTTCGGGCCAGATCGGTCATTTCTCCTTTGTAGCGAGGCTCCAAAAGCTCCACCTGGTGGCCGTGTCTCCGAAAGGCCGCCAGGAGATCCGAGGACAAGGCAGGGTTCGAGGCGCCCCCCGATCGACGGTTCAACAACAGCGCGACTCTCATCGATACAACCTCCGAAGCGCAATGTGGGCCAAGACGGCCGGACAGAGCTCGGATGGTCTCTCCCCGTCCGCCAGCCGTCGTCTCAACGATCTCGAACACGCTTCGCTATGGAGACTCTCGATTCGGATGATCTGTTGGGTCAGCCCTGGATCCAGGTGAGGATTCTCCATGGAGTATCCGGGTCGACTGACCACGACCACCTTCGCCATTTCGAACAGTCTCGCGGGCTCTCTCCATAGGTGGAGATCGAGCAGAGAATCGGATCCGATGATCCAGTGCATCCGGCGTCCTGCCAATGGTCCAAGTGAGAGATATTGGAGGGTTCGTACCGTATAGTGCGGGGCAGGAAGCTGGTTCTCCACGTCCCACGTTTCCACGCCGGATAGCCCCGAAGCCGCAAGACGAGTCATCTCGACCCGGTCCTGAAATGGCGCGGAAAGAGCCATTTTGTGGGGAGGCACCGGAGACGGTAAAAGAATCAAGCGGTTCAGACCAAGGGTCGCTTTCACGAGGACCGCCATCTCGAGATGTCCGGCGTGCGGAGGGTCGAATGAGCCTCCAAGGAGCCCCACGGCCTCCCCGACCCCATCAATCGGGCTGGAAACAGAACTCATAGCGCCCAATCCTCACTCGATCCCCAGGTCGGGCCCCTTCCTGGAGGAGCTCCTCATCGAGCCCGAGACGACGGAGTTTTCGACCGAGGACCTCGACGGCCTCTTCGTTGCCGAGGTCGGTCATTGCGACCAGGGTCTCGACTCTTCTGCCAGAAATGGAAAACAGACCCGGCTCGCATCGAGCCACGACAAAGTCCGGCTCTGCCGAGAAGCGATGAACGATCGATTCCCGGTCATGCCCCTTGGGCAAGCCTTCGAGAGTCTTTTCAATCACCCGGAGCAGCTCGACGACCCCTTCACCCGTCACGGCCGAAACCCCATACACTCGTTTGCGCAGGCGCTTTTTGACCCCGGTCAGACGTTCATTCGAGTCCGGTACGTCCAGCTTGTTGCCGACGATGATCTCAGGTTTCTCAGCGAGCCGCGGGCTGTACGATGCTAGCTCCTTGCGGACCGTCCTGTAGTCGACGACCGGATCCCGACCGGTGAACCCCGAGAGATCGAGAACATGCACAAGCATCCGACATCTTTCGATATGTCGGAGAAACCGGATGCCAAGGCCTTTCCCCTCGTGGGCTCCCTCGATGAGCCCTGGAATGTCCGCCAGAACGAACTGCCGCTTTCCATCCATGTCCACGACTCCCAGGTGAGGCACGGTGGTCGTGAAGGGATAATCGGCAATGGTTGGGCGAGCGGCCGTGGTTCGTGAGATGAAGGTGGACTTGCCGACATTCGGGAATCCGATCAGACCGACGTCCGCCAGAAGCTTGAGCTCCAGTCTAAGCCAGCTCTCTTCCCCTGGCTCTCCTTTTTCCGCGTAGTGTGGAACAGGACAAGCCTGGGTGGCCAGCATCCGGTTGCCCTTTCCCCCGCGGCCTCCCCGTGCTGCCACGTAGGTCTCGCCCACGAGCAGAAGGTCGGCCACGATCTCACCCTCATCGGTTCGAACCACCGTGCCAAGGGGAACGGGGACCAGACAATCCTCGCCGGAGTGTCCGTACTTGTTGTTGGACGAACCGTTCTTTCCGTTGTGGGCGCGGAAATGACGCTGGTGCGTGAACGAGGAGAGCGTATTGAGAGCCGGAGAAGCCACCAGAGTGACGCTCCCCCCGCGGCCGCCGTTACCCCCGTCTGGCCCACCACGGGGGATGTACTTCTGCCGAAGCGTGCTCGAGCAACCATTGCCGCCGCGGCCCCCCTGGAAAAACACTTTCACTTCATCGACAAACATCTGGTGGTGGTCCTGCTTAAGTTAAGTTGGGTCGTAACGTGGATGCTTCGATCGTTGACACCTTGGATCGCGGAAATCGGGCTCGCGAAGTCTATCAGAGGCCATGCACGGCCCGCAAGAACCGCGTCCAGCCCTGATCCCCCATCTGCGCCCCGTCTGCTGCGTCAGAACTCGTCACCGCTCCTCAATGTACGTCTCTGTACACCTGCGTCGCGGCGACTTCGTTCTTTCTTGCATCCGGGGCACATCTGGGGTCCAGGGAAGTGAAAGTGTATGTCCTCGAAATGCTCATGATCACTGGGT